>Ga0210059_1003480_pt1 | contig 25207 bp, 21 predicted proteins | sample Ectturendosymbi2_FD_188042 | JGI IMG/M metagenome (GOLD analysis project Ga0210059, IMG submission 188042) | Ecteinascidia turbinata endosymbiont from Florida, USA - Sample 2 (SPAdes) (version 2) | ecosystem: Host-associated > Tunicates > Ascidians > Unclassified | place: Key West, Florida... | reverse complement strand
TGCAACGAAATGGTGGACATTTGGAACACATCTTGGGAAAGCCATAAATTGACTAAAAATCGACAGAAATAGTTGAAACTCTGGTGAATGGTCTTCCATAAACTGAATAATGTGTGGTTGTAATTTGAAATCAATAGCTTTTTAATCAAAGTCACAATTGAAATTTTCATGGGTACACATCTTTTTGGGTCACCCTGTATTATAAGAAATTTGATGGGTCTTTTGAGTTTGGTCGCACTTACAGCAATAACATCAGGTGGTTTTCCTAACTGACCAACAAAATCTATTAATTTGAAAAGATTTTTACTTAAACTTCTAATATTTAATGTACTGTAGAGAAACTATCCCTTTTCATATTGGTTGAATGTGTTTCATATTGGTTGAATTGGTTTCATTCAAAATGTGATGCTTAGACACACTCCAAAGTTCCATCTCATCTTCTTGGTTACTGCTATTGCTAACATCCAAAGATAATTGCTGATTGATAGAGGGTGTTGAATCATGTAACCTATCATTATTTATGTGCTGGCAGTTGGAGGAAAATTAAACAGTACAATTTTCTAACAAAGAATGAATTTAATCATCAGACATATTACAGCAGTTTAAATGGAACCAATACTTACATAAAACATGCAGCAATGTCAGATACAAATGAATTTTTGCATGCTTTGCATTTTATAACATCATTCATAGAAACATGATTCATGTTAGTCATTTATAATAAAGTCACCTTGTATTTATGACTTCTTTCTAGCCTATGCTGGAAGGTATTCAACTCTTCATATAATTTTTGCTTGGCTGTCATCTGTTTTTCTCAAATAAGTTAATCCATGTCTTGTCCAGATGTGTATGTAGGTTTATTTCATTTTGAAAGATTGAGCTGCATTGAAAATTTGTTTATTTGTTTTGATTAGGCTTTCATTTATGTACAACTTTGGTCCACCAGACATAGTTCTGTCAATATTCTTCAGTTTCATCTGCTTGCTGAATATGATGTCTCTTAGCTTTTGACTGTTAAATTTCATTGGGGTACTTTTTGTTGGAGGTGCCAATCGATGCGAAATACTCATATCGCCACTTATAATGTTTACTACAATTTCATCTTTGCATTCATTGGGTTGGTGTGTAATTCCTTGAAATTCAAGGCAACACCTTCTACTATGTATATTGTTCAAGGTTGTTTAGTTTCACATCTGTTTCTTCATTGTGTTTTTTTCAAGGTTATTACAATTTCTTTTAAAGTGGTATTGTGATACTGCAAATCTCTGTTGATACTTTTAACCGTTTGAAGCTCATTCTTTATTTCTTCATATGCACTACTCAGGAATTCTTGGCTTCTTGTATTTCGTTCATAATCATCGATAATGTGTTATCAGTCTTTTTTGAGAATTTTGGACAACCTCTGTAAGTTTGCCCAATTCTTCAGTCAGTGATGCAACAGTCATTTTCTTCATTGATTGAATTGTGGTCTATTCGTTGCTTGGGGCTTGCACTAGGCTTGTGGTTGCAGCACAACGTTTTGGCAGTCAGCAGCATGTTTGATCAGTTCAGCGGTCACTGTAAATGTACTTAGAAAGTACAGATATTTGAGGCTCAATACATGTTGATACACAGATCATGTCATATTCCACATTAAGCCAGCTTCCAGATTTTGTTTTCACGGAAACATAAGCCACCTGTCTGCCTCAAAATGTTTTCAGTAACTGCATATTGTGCACAATATGATGGCTACATTGAAACCTCTTGTGTTGCAATAAACTCCAATGCATAATGACAAAAGAGAGCATCATTTGCAGCTCATGAGCTACCAACGTTTACGTTAAAGCAGTGTTTCCCAAAGTGGGTTCTATAGGCAAATCTAAAGGTTTCCACGGGCTATACTTCCTAGTTTTAAGCAAAAACTGCTGATATGTCCATTAACTCTTCGGGCGTGTGGCAGCTGCTATATCGTTTGATCTACTTTGCTTTATGATTACTTTTATTATGTATAATTTTGTTTACAGTACGAAACCTTAATAACGGTCATTTGGGTGAAAAAAGCGTTTGTGATTACTGGGCAGTTCTGGTGGGGTTCCTTGTCCACTTAAAATAACCTTGCAGTGTTCCACAGACACAAAAGTTGGGAACCACTGCCTTAAAGGGTTTAACTTGCAAACAATAGCCTACTCAATTTCAATAATACCTGGCACTGAGCTGTCAAAAATTCTTCCATGGCCCACAGGTTGAGAAACCTGCAGAAAATGATAGCAAAGTAGTGTGGCTTACCAGAGACCAAAAGCCTAGAGGGAAAAATGTGATAGAATACGCTGGGTCCATATATGCATACAAGAAAACAGAAAAAATTGGAAGAGTAATGATGAGAAAAATGACTACAAGCAGAAGAACCAGGAATCATAAATTGACAATAATACAGATATATAGCATTTTATTATGATACATATTTAACACTATGCATTTTATTCAAGTATGTACTTTCCACGATGGGTGTAAGCAAGGAATCGATCAATGATACATAGGTAACACTACCCCTTATTCGAATAGAATTTGATTCTGAATAATTGCAAATAATGAAATCACAAACAATGAAAAAAGAGCCCATTCAGATGATTCCTTGCAAGCTTACAGCAAACTTACTAAAGATATATAATTTACTCTGATCATTAGTGTTTTATAAAGGTTATAATTCTACCTGCTCAGGATCTAAAAATTCCAGTATGTTTTTTGTTCTTTGCACAACATGCAGTATCTGCATGCAGAATGGTATACCATGAAATTTTACAAATTGTTTGTATTGTTGCACAGTCTGGAAGATGCCACAAAGTAGCTGTTGGTGGTTGTGCAACCTGGCATTCTTGTTAGACAAATAGGGATGGGCATTTAGGAATACTGAATCCACAAAGATTCAGATCCTAAGCTATCTGAATCCAAAATCCTAATTTATACCAGGTGGTAGCTTTTGACAACCTATTTTTCATCTATTCATAAATCATAAATATACAGAGGCCAGTTTCTAATCGATTTGTAGTATGTGTGTATGCGTAAGCTGGTTTTGCTGCAACATGTGTTTCTGTTAAGTATCAATACATAAACCAGAATAAGAAGTGCATCATCTAATTTTTTGCCGCAATGAATACTGATATGCCAAACCAGGGATGAAATGAGAGCAATCACATTGTTTCAAACTCATTTTCACAACATGGTGTTTTGCCATGAACGTAGCCATGGGAAACAGACCGCTTTGCAGAGTTTACATGTTTCCACTAGTTGCCTACAAACACAATGGAATTGAACCTCAGAAATGCACAACAAAGAAATCTGAATATACAAATTTGCTTTGCATTTGGGCCCGAAGTTTTTAGTTTGGAGGTTGCACATGGTGCTTGCAACAACAGAATGTTCAAGTAACCATTACGAGAAGGCATACACTGTGATCTTTTGCAAGGTGTACGATATAACAGAGAACATGCTTTACATTTATGCCTGCAAAATAAAACACTGTAGAATCAAAGTGCAAAAACCATGAATTGCAAAAACAAACAATCTTTTTTATTTGCAAACTTTTCCTTTTATTGTTTTCCAACTGTTTATAATTTTCTTGATGCTTGTGAATGCTGTGTAACAGCTGAGCAAAGATAGCAAAGTTGATGATATTTGCTACTGATGCATGTCTACTAAAACTAGTTGGACTTCAAAAGCAAGCAAGCACAAGTTACCAAAAACAACAATGTTTTTATATTCAAACATTTTTACAATTCTGAGTTACTCAATTGTGGGTAAAAATTATCCAAAATGATTTTTTTATACAAACCGTGGTTATTTTGCCATAACTTTTAACCAAAAATGATAGAAAGTCAATCAAAGACTTTTCAGGTTTGTGGAATATTACTGTGAAACCAAATATACTTGAATGAATTACTTTGTTTTTTGAAAAAGGTTTGCTTCAATTGTTTTATGGTTAGGAATGTGTTTTCTGCACAACAACCTGAATTATCTTTTTACATCCATCTCAGTAAAGTTTCTAAAGAAATTGGAGCAAACACTACTGTGCTTTTCATGTTTCTGCACCAACACATACTATGATAAACAATGTTTTGATATACTGCTTTCACTTTTTCAACTGCAGTGCAGCTTTCATGCTATGACTTAATTTTTCAGATTTTCCTACTAGCAATGGATATGTAAATTATTGTGGCTTTTGTATCATAAGCTTTGATCTGGCATAAGCAGTGATCTGGAATGTGGACTGGAAAGTATGTGGTTCCTCTGGTGGGACTTGACTTAAGAAAGGAAGAAACCGCTCTACGATATGCTGATGTTATGCAGACCTTGGAAAATTTGTCTGAAGATGTGTTTAAAAGAATTTCACAGCGTGTCCAAGCTAACAGAAAGCAACTTGATGATCTAAATAGACGAATGCAGGTAGCCCAAGCAAAAATAAATCATGTTAAAGGAAGTAATAGAGCTACTAAAGTGTTTTCTTCCTCAAAGTATCCAGCACCTGAGGAGTTGCAGAGTTATGAGTCCTTGTTCAACAATATAGAATTGAAATTCCAGCAACTGTCTCTAAAACATCGCAAAATTAAAGGTCAGGTCAGTTTTATGACTGAACAGGATATGAAAGAGAAAACCCAATTTTATGGAGTGCCTCCTGTAAAAGACCATGTTTTTGATGATACTGAGGGTTTAGGCAGCCTTCCTGAAAACTGTACTTCAGTAAGCTCTTTGTTGTTGTTCAATTCGTCAGAAAATCTGTATAAAAAATATGCCATATTTGATCCACTTGGTGCTCGGGTGAAGACCAAAGCTATGCTTGATGAAGAGACAGAAGGGTTTGCATTGGCTGATGCTCCCATGTCCATTATAAACCGTGAAGAAATGGAGAGACAGGCAATCGAAAACTTCATGTATGTTCCTGATCTTGGAGATGTGCCCATGATTGAAGTGCCAATGGATTTGCCTGACCTTCCTGGAGTGGCAGACTTATCATTTAGTTCAGAAATAAATGAAGGAATTGCACCTTCCTTATTAAATGTCAGCAGTTTACCTGATTTTTCATCTGTTTCCCAACAAACTGACAAAGATGCAATACCTGATGCTGCATCTCCCTCTGAACCACCTCCACCACCACCACCACCACCGCCGCCACCACCTCCACCACCACCTCAAGCTGAGCCAACAAGCACACCAGCAGTTTCATCTATTCCACCTCCTCCTCCACTGCCTGAAGCAACAGTGTCAGAAGTACCACCAGAGACCACTTCTTCCAGCAGAGCAAATTTAATGGCTTCCATTCGTGCTGCAGGTGGTGCTGGAAAGGTAAAGTTGAAAAGCACTAAAGAAAGAAAATTAGCTAAGAAGAAAAAAGCAATTGAAGAGCCTGCACCTAGCAGTGGGGGTGGAGGTGATCTCATGTCTGACTTGTTCAACAAATTGGCCATGCGAAGAAAAGGAATATCTGGAACTAAAACTGCTGCTGAAAACCAGGCTGGTGGTGGTACATCTGCTTTAGACAAATTATCATCTATGATACCTCCACCTCCAGCCAATACTAATGCAAATAATGCTGTTGATGATGATGACTGGAATTGAAATGTGATGACACTTCCTGTGCTTGCGCAGTTTAAGTGACATTCCATGTGCAATATGATGAATATGTGTGTTGTAATTTCTGAATTGTCTTGTTGTATCAATCAGTATACCTGAGTTTTGTAGTTTTAATGCTAAGCAAATCAGGTTGCCTAGTAGCTCTAAAAGAGTTCAGTATCTGCACATCTTATGTTTAAAGAAACCAGATCAAATCTTGCATGAATTGTTTTAAATTTGGTTACACCTAAATATTGCATAGAGTTAAATTGACACCAAATAAATCTTTCATTTTTTGATATGCTTCAATCAAATTAATTTTGTGTCTGTTTTTTGTTTAAAGGTCTGTTTGGCGACCTAAGACATCCAAATGTCAATAGAAGTTGTGTTGGTTGGTCTTCTGTTCTCTCAGATGTTGAGACTCTAAATTTTGGGTTTTGTATTTTCATGCATATGTTTTACTTAAATCAGTTAAATCACTTTAATACCTCTAATCTTATGGACTATGCTATTTACTCATAGTTGTTTCACATAACAGCAAATATAGCTGAAATTGCTTTTCACCTTACGTCAGGAGTGGCCAAACTTTTTGACCTGAGGGACGAATTCGTGACTGCATGGCCACTGGAGGACGAGATACAATGTAGTTTACATGACAAGCAGCAGTCAATGCTGTTGCACTGCTGTCCACAGTCGGAAATGTGGTGCTTGAAAAAAATGTGCAAGGTATTTAGCAGACCAGATTAAACTGGTTGACGGGCCAGATGCAGCTCAATGGGCGTAGCTTGGCCACCCCTGCCTTATGTTTTGCATGATATTTTTGTGACATATCTATTTGTTTTATGTTGTAATTTTTGCTTGTGATAGCTATTGATTTTCTTCAGAATTCTAGTAGTATCCAAATTAAAACACCTTTTGGTGAAATGTCAATTTCATTAGATAAAGATGTTTTCTTCAAACGCTTGAAGAAAATGTACAATTCATGGGAGGTAGGTATGGTCTCGGTTTGTTTGTTACTGAGTAGTCTATTTGATATCTTTACTGTAGCTGTTTAGGCTTTAGTGTTGGTTTGATTTACCTAGAGATGCCTATAAATTTGTTTCAAACCTTAGAATTTTTACTGCTGTGCAAGAGAAGAAAAAATTTTCTCAGGAGTTTGCTATGTAATATAATATTTTGTTGCTCTTTGTAGGCTGATTTGAATCATCTTATTACATCAGTAGTAAGTTCTATATCAGGAGTTCCCAACCTTTCTCTGACCATGTACCCTTATAGCATTTCAACAAATGAGCATGTCCCCCTAAAATTTTTTATAACAAAAATCCCCTGAATTTTCAATATAACTTTTAGAGTTAACCCTTTTGCGTTCGGCATGTTTCGAGGATTTTGTGCCAAAACAACCGGATCGCACGTGGGTTTGGACGAGCGTAACTCTGGCACTGAAAGCAGTGGAGAGCTGTTCAAAGGCTCAAAAGACTCACAGTAAAACAAGTTATTATTATACACACCAGTGTAACAAGTTATTATTGTAATTCTGAAAATAGTGATATTGCATGATGGAATGAAAACAATTTAGAATGGGATTTTTCTGTTTTCTTTATAAATAGAACAATATTGTTTCATTTAAAAAAAACATTTTTTAACTTAAAAAAACCAGGTGGGTTGTTTTTTTTTAAAAAAACAGGTTTTTCTCAACCCTGAGAGAAACACAAGTGCATATGAGCAAAACATCTGATGTGTGATCTCTACAAATGCAACTGTTTTAGCAGAAAACATTAATTGCATAGAATAGCAGAATTCCTTAAAAATTTTCAAATGACAATCATCTTGAAACATATTTAGTTAAAATGAAGAAGTCCCAGCATCTTCATTTCAAAAAAATTTGGGAGAGAAACATGTTCTCATTATTTGGCCCAACAGCAACATGCTATTTCAGACATGGTGGGATTTTCTTCGGAATTAATGTTAAATTAGGCAAGAAATTTGTGTTACCAAGAGGCGTGTGGTGTGAGCTTGATTTTATTCTGTTGTACATAATTGTAAATATATCTATGTTAAAATGATTAACCTTATTTTGTGGTGTGTTTATTGTTTAGTTTTCCCTCCAAGTTTCAGGTGCCAACGTAGCTGATAGATGGTGTGTTCCAAGTTCTGGAAATCAGTCAGAGAGCCCTGAAAGTCAAATCTTTCAGGATCAGCAATGATCAGCCACATTAAGTACTTTGTCAACATTGTTCTTAAAACCCCTAGAATGATTGAACTTTCCTGGGACTTACGAACTTCAAAAATATTATTTTTTGTTTACTGCAGGTTGCTGTATAGTATACTTTAATATTTTCTTATTGTCATACGTAAACCAGTTAGTTTGTTTTACATGGTTTAAACAGTAGGTTAACGTAAAAAAGTTGAACAATGGCAAGTATGCCTATAGCACTAAGTTGTGAAAAGAAGTCATATATCTATATATGTGTATTCATAGTGCTTGTGGTGCATTGCAGGGTGCCAACAGCTCAGATGGATTGGCAAGAGTGGATGCTGTTATTGTTTCAATGGGAACTGACGAAGATGTAGTATATGCAAAAACTACATCATTGCAGGTGGGCCATTCAGTTCTGTTGTTTTCTTGCAGTATCATTACTACATTGTTAATACGCATTGGTTTAAAGCAGTGTTTCTCAAACTTTTTTATTCTGTCGCCACCTTTTCACCCTCGACACGTCGTTTTCGCCCCCAAGTCTGATAAAGCAAACACAAGGTAGTAAATTTAAAGAGTTTTATTTAAACGAAGCATTAAATAGTTGAACCAAACCATTAAATAGCTGAACTAAGCAACTATATTACGACGCTAATATTACATTCAAAATTCTTGTGAAAATAATCCACATTGTAGCCGGGAACATAGAGGATCCAGAGTAAAAATTTAACGGATAAATTCCTTCAGCAACAACCTCCAACTACTATCATAGTAAAGTAAAATTTGCAAGAAACCGACAAGTCATACTAGTAGGCTACAGAAGTTACAGTAACTCAATGATCGATTAGTGGCTGAGCATTTTCGACCTCTTTGTGTTGTTTTCCCCCCCTATCGCCCCCTTTGTTTTTTCTCCCCCTTGCCAATCAATATCGCCCCAAAGGGGGCGATTCCACCCACTTTGTGGAACGCTGGTTTAAAAGCAAGTAGGCAAGTGTTGCATAAAATTGCATGGCGCAGTGCTTATCTTTGTTGCTGTTTCACATTGCTAGACTTGGTTGTTTGGATATGAGCTGACAGATACTGTTATGGTATTCTGCAAAGAAAAGATATTTTTTCTTTCCAGCAAAAAGAAGGTCAGTGTGAATGTTTTGTTACAATGTTGGGTTCGGCTTAAAAAACAACTTTTTTAAACTTGAATCCCCAAGGAACTGCCTGGGTTTATTCATTTAATGTGCTTAATTGTTCACATATATTTTAATACACATTACGTTAGGTTCTGTGCTGGTATAAATTTTGTGTGAACTTTTTAGATTTATCTGAGAAATGCCTTAAATATGTCATGTTTCACCGCGTGGTTGCTCTCGTTTATAAGTTGCTGCTATAAGTTTTCATAAAGTGAAGATGGTTATTTACCGAATTGTTTTGAACACCGAGCCTACAGACTGGTTAAGGTTGACTTTTTTGCGTTTTCTACTTCAAAGTTTACCTTTGTACCTGTAAAAACTATAAAATTGTTGCATTTCAGATTGAATTTTTGAGACCTGCTACGAACACGAAGGACAACGAAAACACTGACGGGCTTCCTCCTATTTCGCTGTTGTTACGTGAAAAAGAAGACAACAGCGAAAATTTTGAAACCTTACTGAGTGCGGTGCGAGACAGTGGAAATGTAAGTTGTAATTTTTGCATTTATTCAGCATCATATCGGCGCTCTGCACTTAACTATACTTCCTGACTTGATGGCTACATTGTGTCTTCGTTTCTAACCTACGTCGTGTAATCTCTTTCAGGGCAAGGTAGTCGGCCATTTTCAGAAAGACAAGTTTTCGACCAAGTTTATTGATTCCTGGAAGAACACACTGCAAAAAAGTTCGTTTGAACTGGTCAGTTCAGTTTTTTGGTAATGGTTTCTTTTTGGTCCAATGCATAGCATCTTATTCATGTGTATTGTGTATTGGGCCTGTGGGGGTTGAGAGTTCGGTTAGATTGTTGGACTTGTTGATAATCTCTGGGCACGTCATCAGTGTTCCCGCTAAGAAAATTCTGCACTGAGCAAATATTTGTTTTGTTGCGCACGAAGCGCCTGCAACTGCGCAACCATGCAGAAACGCAACCAGTGAAGCGTTCCTAACGTTGAAAGGGCTGTGCGATGTATATATATACCGTATTGAGTTTAGAATGTTGGAAGTGCGCGAGAATGAGATAGCACTGCGCAAAATGTCTGGTGGTACTGCGCGGTTGCGCACCTTAGAGCGAACACTGCACGTCAGCCATTTTCGTTCCTAGCTTCAGCGAAAACCAGCACGCGATTTTCACGAGGTAGTAGCAGTCGATGTCACTGATCCATTGCTCACGTTGAAGCTTTGATTTTTCACACATACGGACCGGCCAATTTGAAAGACACTGCCGCTTCCCAGCATGAAGCAAGTGTAAAGGCATTATCGAAACTTTCAGTGGTTATTCGGCCAGCACGCTTTCCAACCTGAGCTGTTACACATGAGCCTTGCGTTAAACCAGAAGTGTTGGATTTTTGTCTGACTCGTCACGTCGAAATAAGCCAGTTTAAACACAAAAGGCTAAAGGCGTTCGCAATTGCTGCGCCCAACAACACCCAAGGTAGAATATTGTTCTCTTGAAACAAAAAGTTGATTTCTTTTTTTTAATAAACTTGCATGGAAAGATGTTAATACTGCTGCTTTCTTCTGTATGCATATGTTTCACCTCACAATATCGTTTATGCTTCATGACGTGACGCTGTTTATCGAGGTGTGAGGTCGTTTGCCAACTCGCAGAAAAAATTATTCCTACGCCTGAAACAATTTGTATTCATTTCGTGACCATGAGCATACTAGGAAAAACGTTAAGTTTTTCAAGAGGTTGTTCTAGAGTCGGAAAATTATCGTGCAGGATTTAATTTTTGTTTGAAGTAATTTGCTGCGCATTCTTTTCAATTAATTTGCTTATCCTTTTTACCTTGGATTTATTTGGGTGACTTTCTGTCTTGTCAAAAAAGAGTGTCGATCATGTTTTACACCATTTTGCACAACTGACAGTTGCGTGGTATTGATATTACGAAGATGTTGAATTGGTTCCTACTTACTGCGTCTGATACAATACAACAGCGCTGTCAGAAATTCTTGCTATACAATCCAGGGGCATCCAAACTTTTTTGTCTGAGGGCCACATAAGCTTTTACACAAGAGTTAGAAGGCCGGGCATCATACGTACGGTAGTGTGATTATTTCGGTCATGTTTGCCTAATCAACAAGTCTTACGCAAATATATCATTTTTTCATTGCGAACAAAACAGCCACAATAGTCAAAGACATTATGTCTGTTTTGTTCGCAATAAGAAACTACAGCAACTCCGTGAATTGTTTATACCAGATTATCATTTTTTCATTGTTGACAAAATGTCTTCGCGCCCTGATGAAACGGCTACGCGGGACGGATTTGGCCCGCAGGCCGCAGTTCGGTTAACCCTGCTGTTGTACACTATTAAAATTTAAGTTGTTGCGCGCCTTCATGGCAAAAACATTCACTCAGGCAAAACCGCTGCAGAAGATGATTTTTAACCGCCAAAAACATTTCCAGCAATGGAAATGCGCTACTTCCTCCTTGCGCTGTGTGCGTCGTTGCACGGTTTTCCGCTTAAGCGATTTGAGATGTTTTACTTCAGTGCGTCAAAAACTTCCTGAAAAGGTTTAAAATTTACAGGATTGATATTTTAATTGAACTGGGCTGAAATGTTGAGCTATTGCAACCAAGATTTCACACTTCACTTTGAAATCACGACCACGGCAAATGCCTGTCGCTCCTGGCTGGACAACTTGCAGAACAGTGTCAATAATCTGACTGGAAGCAGGGAAACCGGCTGAACTGATAACTTATATTAGTTTTTGTGAGAATACCGACGCAGTAGGACAATTCTGTAAACTCAAAACGGCCGGCGAGAAGAAACATTTCATAATACACCACTTATAGCCTAACTTGTTTACTCTAACTGACGTTTTGTTTGGCAGAGCTTAACCCTTTGGGTCCCGGGTTCACCCCCTTTTTGCAGAACTTTTCAATCCTATAACTCGCCAGGCGATTGAGCTAGAGAGCCATCCAAACCATCCACGGATTCAGCAAGTCTTGTAGTCAAAATCGAAAAAAACGTTTTTCGTTTTCGGTGGGGGTATTTCTGGAGGTGACGTCACGAAGGCATGCTTTGGAAATTTTGGCTGGCCCTGGGCCCCAACCCATTGACCCATTATTTTGGCTCAAAGTTTTGTTGAAAACTAGGTCAACATCCGCATCTATAGAGCCCTTGATTGACGTGCTAGCATATCTGTAGCCAAAATTATGGCTCAAAAACCCAGTTTTTGGCCTAATTCAAAACTTCTCAGAAAAGGCATAATTTGCCCTTTCAGGGCAAACTTTGGCCAGCCATAATTCGGCAGCAGATTGAGCTAGAGAGTTGTTCAAACCCTGTAATGACTAGTGGCGTCGTGTAGTTTAGAATAAAAATTTTTTTTTAAATTTGGTTGGGGGGTTTTGGGCCAATGGGATCATGACAGGGGCATGTTTTTTGGTTAGTTATATGACGTCATCATCCGATCCCACGCGCCAATATTTTGGCTTGCTGTATTTTTGGATTCTAGGGCAGAATACGCATTTTTAGAGCCCTTGATTGAGTTTCTAGCGTTTCTGGTTCAAAAGTTATGCCAAAAAACAGCTAATTGGTAAGGGGCTTTTCTCAATACTTTTGGGGATTTCCCAAATTAATTTTAAGTTTTTTTGGCCTTAATCTTGGAACCAGGAACGCTAAAAACCCATTCAGACCCTTTAAAGTCCTGAAATGTAGCCAAAAAACAGCTAAACTAAAAAAAATTTTTGTCATTTAAACGGCTCCTGCGGGTCTTGAAGGGAGGTCAGGCAAAAATGCTGACATCAGCAAAAAATAACATGAACATCCTATTATTATATAAGCATTAAAAAAACCTGACATCCTAAACTGAAACGTGTTTTTATTGCAAACTACATACCTTCACGAGTCTTTAGAGGGTTTGAACAGCTCTCTAGCTCAATCTGACGGCGAGTTATTGCCTGGGGGCGAAATGCCCCCCAGAGTGGTTTTTGAGGGAGCAAAATTTTGGTCAATTTTTGGTTTATGAGCCATCATTTTCGCTCCCGATGTGCTAGAAAGTCAGTCAAGGGCTCTAAACACGCGGATTTTGGCCTAGTTTCCAGAAAATCTTGAGCCAAAATAATGGCCCAATCGGTTGTGGTCCAGGGCCAGGTAAAGGTAGCCAAAAAAAGCAAAAACACCCCCACTTGCAGCGGTCCCCCGAGCGAACCCCAAATCGAAAACGAAAATCGTTTTTTCGATTTCAAGCAGAAGACTTGCTGAATCCGAGGATGGTTTGGATAGCTCTCTAGCTCAATCGGGTGGCGAGTTACAGCGTTGCAAACTTGCGCGCGCGGGACTTAAAGAGTTTGCTTGCTCCCGCTTAAAAGAAACTCACACCGGTGTTGGCCAGCTGATGCGTCGCGACTGCCGGCTGAAGTAGCTTGTGGGCAATAAAGGGGCTCCTCTTCGAAAGCGTGCCCCCGTAAGAAACGTCCCGAGTCTGCAACGACACATTTCTGCTGGTGCATGACGTAAATTACCGGTCTTTGAAACATGAAAGTTGTTACTTGTCGCTTAGGTCGACGTCAGTCCATCGTTCGCGGCCGTCATGGCTCAGAAAGATGACAACGAGCTCGGGCTGATGAAGCGAGCAGCCGGCGTGACGCTTGAGATCTACAGCAAAGTCTTTAAAGAAAATATTAAAGACATTATCGATGCAGACAGGGTAAGCCAACTCGTGCAGGCCTGTTTTTGCTTTACAAAAGTTGCTGGTAGGGACGAAGAGCATCTCAGAGGCCGTTCTAGCTTTGGAAATTTTTCTGAAATTTCCCTCTCAGTTTTGCTACGGTCATGGCAAGGCACGTTTGCTTCACCGCTCCAAAAGTTTCTGTTCATCGATAAAGACAGGGGCTTTAAAGTAACCGGTGGGTGGCGCTGGCGGTCGCCACTGCTTCTTCTGCCGTAGCGTCTTCCTGTCAATGGATGCACCGAATAACCGGCTATAATACTAATCAGCCACCTTTTTTCCTGACTGGCTGTTAGTGTGGTTGTAGTGTAGTGTCTTAGTTTTTCGATTCGATCACCTTGCTCGAACGGTTCGTTCTCTAAATTCGTGCATTCCTTTGATTTAACTATTATCGATTTAATTATGACAAGCAAGATTAAAATGCCAAACGTGTTCGCAACTAGTGATGTCAAACGATGTGAAGTTTTAAAAAATAGAAATAATTGAAATTAATCAAAGAGAACATTTTTTCAGAAAGTGAAACACGTCAAACTTGCAGAGATGATTGAAAAATCGCTTGAAGACAAAACTCACTTGAAAGGCGCTGACCCAACTTTAGTGGAGACTTGTTATCCTCCCATTATTCAAAGCGGGGGCAGCTACAGTTTGAAGTTCAGTGTGGTCAGGTATGTCGATATATATATCATTGGGTGTGATTATGAATTTATTTAGGGGTTGACTTATCGACATTGCCTAAAGTTCCTAAACTATGTGTATACATGGGCGCAACGAGGTTAGATGGCGCCCGGGGCAAGAAGCAAGTTTGGCGCCCCCATGTTCGAACCAGAGTTTTTCGGAAGCAAATGTACGTGTGGCATTGTTGGGACTTTTCGGCGCCTCCTGCAGCGATTGGTGATTCGGCGCCCGGGGAATTGTGCCCCCTTCCCCCCTCGTTACGCCCCTGTGTATATAGTCTTGTCGTTTTTGATTACCTAAATTGTCAAAGAATGTATCGAAATAAAGAACTTGACCCAAGCGATTACGTCCAAAGTGGTGGAGCAATTCTTTTTCTTTTGCAGCAAAATGTCAGACCTTTCTCACTCTGTGAGAACTTTATTGCTGCGAAAAGTTGTCGTTGATTTTTTGCTAATTAATTGCAGTTTTCGTCCCTGAACACATCAGAGCAGCTTTTTTATAATTTCTTTATGACTTGAACGACCACCGTGGCTGACCAAGCAACGCAAGCACACGCTTCTCAAGCAGTGGTGGAGGAACCTTTTTCAAAGTACGGGGCACAAGTGCACGTCAAAAAAACTATGGAAAAGTTTTTTTCATGAAGCGATTTACTGTAACAATGGACCGAATACTAATTGTGTTGTTTGAACCTATTAAAAGTAAAATTCGAAATTTGAAAGTGGGGGCAAGGCCTAGGCCGATGCGACCCCCCCGGTTCCGCCACCCCTCCTCTCACGTTAATAGACAGAGCTCGATTCGGGGCCAGCAGGTCGCACTGAAAACTACGAAACTTGCGGCCTTTCCGGTTCGTATCGATAGATTGGTACAGAAGGCAACTTCACGCTCGGGTGTTGCTAGCACCATCGAACCGCTGCAAGAAAGGTCGCGCGTTTCATGGCGCGGCTTTAGCAATGACGTTAGTTCCAGTTGGTAGCGGTGGCGCTTCGAGACGCCCGACCGGTAGAAAACGAGTACAATTAAAGTTTCCTTCTAACCGCCGTGTTAGCGGATGCAACGTGTTGGTAGCAGTTCGGCATTTGCTGAGAAGCTGTGCAAAGGGACCATGAAGTAAATGTCAGTTACTAAACATGATGTGTGCACTAACAATGCAGCGCCGCTATCGTGGAAAGCGCAAAAATGTGTCATCTTTTATGAAACTCACACCTGCCAAAAGTTGTATTGCTGTTGAGGGAAAGCTCTTCAGAAAACGTTGTGGATCAAATCATGACATTGATGCGCTATTTTTGTCGTCGGTGTCGATTTTGTTTGATTGTATAGGGCTAGGCGACCAAGCCTGGTTGTATGGTGGGAAGAGAATCGGCGAAGTCGTCTAAGATAAAATTGTGAATTTTTTTCATCTGATAAAGAGAAGTCATTCGTTTTCCAAGTTGCGCATCGACTGCATCTAAATTCAGTCACTTGCAAAGCAAGTATACGGCCTTAGGCAGCAAACCCAATGAGAAATTTTTGCTAGCGTCAACGTGCTATCAAACTTAACTGCCTGGTAAAAAGTAGTGTTTATTGCTTGCAAAGTAGGCTACCATGTCAGAAGCTTGACGTGGCAGAGTGGCGGGCTGCTGTGTGTCGCATGGTAAGTTTTTGTGTGGAAATTCAGCTTCGTGCTGCGCAAGAACGATGACAAAAGCACAAGTTCCCTCCTTGTTCCAACAGCGACAAGAATCCTCTCCACTTCGGCTGCATCATCTGCATGTTCGGCGTCAGGTACCGATCCTACTGTTCGAATATCGTTCGCACTCTTATGGTCAATCCGACGAACGAGATGCAAGAGACATATGCCTACTTGCTTGATCTGGAGGATCTCATTTTTCAAAAGCTCATTCCTGGTGAGGTTTCTGTGTGGTTTCGCATTAATTTTGCTGCGTCTTATTTTTGAAGCTTGAAAAAGGATGCGAGTATCTTGCTGAAGTGTTTGGAACAAAAAGATTCATTTGGATATAGACAGAGTGAATCAATTTTTTGAAACCATCGCGACTTTTTTGCGTTAGTATCAAAGTTGCTCAGACTTCTTCATAAAAAGTACTTGCCACACTTTTTGATGGCTTCAAAGTCACTGCAGGCTGGTTCGGCCAATCACCTGACGGGTTAGAGTAGTTGGGACCTGAACAATCTACTTGTTTTTCGTTTTGTATTTGTTCAATAATCAGTTTTGATTCGAATCTGCTTTGCGTAAGCAAGTCAAGAGAAACGTCGCCCTGCCAGAAGAAACTCTGATGCCGTTTACGCCCAACATTATTTTGTGTAAGCGCCCAATGTACGTTGTGTTGGTTCGTGTAAAGAATGTGCTTTTCACTTTCAGGCGCCAGACTGTCGGATGTCTACAACGCCGTCGTGGATAAAGTCAAAAAAGAAAAGCCGAAACTGCTGAATCACTTGACCAGGAGTTTCGGCTTCGCTTCCGGAATCGAATTCCGCGAAGTCTCTCTGCTCATCAACGGGAAAAACGAAGCTGTTGCCAAAAAAGGTAAGGCGTCGAACATTTGCTTCTTGTGTTAAAATCTTTCCCAATATTTTTTCTTTGATGTGGTGGTATTCGCTGCACACGCTTCTAGTACCTTCGCTTCATCGTTGAAATCGTGATACCGCTCCTTTGGTTTCATACAATTGCCATTGAGAACAAAAACTTTAATTCACTGACACCCGAAACAGTTTGGACTGTTTTGCTTACCCACGTATGTGGGTTATTACGCGGGTTATTCTTTCCTACTTCTGCCATTTAAAAATTGTTTCTTTCAAGGCATGGTTTTCAACATCAACATCGGCCTGGCTAATCTGACCAACCCGGATGGTGCTGAAGATGCTGCCAAGAACTATGCGCTCTTTGTCGGAGACATGGTGGCGGTTGGTGAGGGACCAGCTGCTTTGATCACGAAGGACAAGAAGAAAGCGCGAAACATATCGATCTTTCTAAAGGTACTGCAGTGTTTTGCCTGTTCAGCAATGCTGACCGAGCTACAGAGTTAGAAGAAATGTCATACATAACCCATAAAGTAATTGCGTAGTTCATTGTTGCAAATTGATCACTTTTATCTGGTCTTTGATCGCAAGCGCGTTAAAACCAGGCGTGTTATCGGCGAAAAACTTGGCAATGTAAAACTGCTTTCCGTGTCGTGGTGCAACTGTCCATGTAATTTAATTGTTTCATTGTTTCGCATGAGTGGTTGTTCAACCACAGTGAGCAATGCTTTTGTTACGTTATAATCAGGATGAGAGTGAAGAAGAGAGCGATGAACAGGAAGCAGCCGATGAGCTCCTTGGAAGGGGAGCGCGAGGAGCTTTGCTTAAAGATAAAACACGAGTAAGTGTGTTTGATAAGTTTTAATGCGTGTTGGTTGATTTTGATTTGTGAACTTTTCTCATTGCAAATTCAAAAAAACTGCTTTGCAGTGAGTGCCCAAAATGAAATAGTGCCAATGGAATCAAATTTGAGTTTAAATGTGAGTGTTTTTTGCATTTGGAAATAAAGGTAGCTCGTCCGATACGGTTGTTCCCTTGTTTCCACAGTTCAGTTTTCACTTGCTTTGCTGACAAACGCAATTGTTTTTTAACGTGAATAGTGGTGTGACTTGTGCCACCGCGTGTTGGTTTATATCGCTGACCCGCCTCCACTGGTGTCGCTGTGGTGTTCGCAGCAAGAAATCAGCACTGAGATGAAGCGACACAATCACCAGCGCGAGCTTCGCAATCAGCTCAACGAAGCTGCCAAAGAAAGAATCATGAAAAACAGCGCATCTGTCGAATCGTCAAAGTCTGTGTCTTTGATGTTTGAACTTGATTTTGCGTAACAAGCAATTCTTGGCTGATCTGTCATCTTAAAATACTTTGTGCTGTAGGCGAAGAAACTTTTCAGGCGCGTACAACGAAGGTTGCATCATCAAGCACGCGTAACATTTGTTGGCTACTTTCCTGAAAAGCGCTAAGGGTGCAGGTTGGAAACCAAGAGAGCCGCCCGTAACGCTTTGACTGCTAGAGCGTTTGATTTAGATTTTCATTTCCCCTGCATTGCTGAAACCTCGCTTTTGTTCCAGTATCGGTAAAGTCACTGGATTTGCATAACCTGTTGTGAAATCTACAGTTTTCCGTCGTGAGTTGAAGCGAAATCAGAAAAAAAGTAATCTTCTTACGAACTGCGTTAGGGCTCCATTTGAAAGCTATTTCCAAACTCCTCATTCAGACGAAACTTAACATTACAGCACTTCCTTTGGTTTGCTACGCGAAAGCAGCTTAAGAAAGACATCTGTTCAACTGTATTCTCAATTCAAACGATCGAGAAAAGATCCTCGGTCTTGTTTCAAGTAGAAATCAGCGCAAAACGTCGTCTACCGACGTGTGCCAAGCTCTTGATCGTGGTTTATCGGCTTCATGAGCAGCGCTGTGACTTTAAAGACCGTGAAGGCAGTTGTTCGTTTACAATACGGTAATTCCAACCATGCACTACTGCCTCTTTCTCAAGCGAGCGTTGCCGGTGTTTGTTGTCATGTCCCGGAGGCAATTTTTCGCCTCGGGTGATGACTGGTCGTGTAAGAATCTCGTACTGCTTGTTTAGAGTCAAGAAATCCAACGTCTCGTACAAGTCGCGCTCCCTCCTTCCCGTAAAAGAGCCGGACATCTACGATTTAAAGATTTTCATTGACAAGAAGTACGAGACCGTCGTCATTCCAGTCTTCGGCATTCCCACACCTTTCCATATATCTACTATCAAGGTTCGTTGACCTCTTGCTTGGGTTATGTCGGGCTTTGAATCCTTAGTTCCTTGCATTTCGTTCGGTCTTCACTGCAAGGAGTTTTATGCAGACGTTTATATCAATCGAATCGCTTTTTAAGCTTACAGTCTGTCCCACGCATTTCCGTAAGCATATAGATTTGATAAAGTCGTTCTCAGTAATTGGCTAAAATAAGAGTATTGAAGCTTCATTTATGTCAGATACTTTGATTTTGCAAGTTGATAGATGTGTTTCATTCTCCATTTTCGAGCGTTGTTGGGTATCTGTACCTCTTAGACTTCTACGAATTCTGTAGTAGACAGTTCTTAGAGCTACGTGAGTTCCGTTGATGTTTATTTTTAATTGTGACAGCGCCGGCTTTGAAATTAACCACAAACCCTTTTCAGAACCTGTATCGTAAATTATGTCAATGCTTTGCACTACTTTACTTTTGCAGAACATAAGCATGAGTACGGAAGGCGATTATTGTTACCTCCGAATCAACTTCTTTTGCCCCGGAAGGTGAGATCTGCACGTGGAATGCATCTCGTTGTTGCCTGGTGCACTGTGATTGGTCGTTGTTCATCACGTGATAGAATAAAGCTCTAAGTGACCTCGGGACATATGCTTTCAGTTCCAACAGTTTTTCATCATATTTTTGCCTGAATTCAAACTTTACTCAGTTTAAAATTGATTTTTTTGTTTTTACGCGTCGAAGGAGCGGCAAAATGTTTTGAAAACTTGCATTTTATGTGTAAAAGATGAAATATTTTGTTGGTATGTTCGTGCAACGTGAAGGGGTTGGCAGACATGGCGGACTAAACTTGTTGTTGGTTTCTTCTTCAAAATCTTACTGCACCACATGCCAAATAGGTCAAAAGCCATCTTCACTGTTGGTCGAAGTACACCAGTAGCGAATAAAAACAGTAGCGCAATCTTCATGCTTCTCTCTGTTATGAATTGCTTCAATGAGTTTGAGTGGGTTACACACTCCTTGCAAGACACTGTTATTGAGCTTCAGGAGCTGAGGGACTCGTGTAACCTATGATTTGTTTCGTGCATGGCTTTCACTTTCGTCTTATATATAAAAAAATATATTGCGTGCCAGTGTCTCAATGCAAGAGAAATCAACTCTGGTCAAACCGCCAGTCGCTCACTTTGTTTTGAGCAGTCATTCATTGCTGCACCATGTGCAGTCATGCATCGCAACATCGTGTTTTGATATTTGCAGCACGATCGGAAAAGAAAACCAAAAGTTTCCGACCACGGAAGATGTCAATTTCATTAAAGAATTGTAAGTACTTGCAATTTGCGTTTCACGAAGTAGTTTGAATCTTACGATAACGTTTAAACATATAAACAAGCTTCAGAGGCATCACTTGACTTCAAATGAAGCGTTGAGATGGTTTGTTGTTTAAAAAAACAAAAACAGTGCTTCTAGCCGTTCCTGTTTTTCGAAGTCACGTCTGTGACTCCACGTCGGCGCCAAAGCTTGCACTGGTGCGGCGGTCCGTGATGACGTGGCTAGGCGCTTTTTTATTGACCTGTCGATTGGCTGTTGTGAATAAGGCTGATGTGCTTTTGGTATCAGAACCTATCGGGCACTTGCTGGCCGGGTCCCTGGCCGCTCTGACCCCCCCGCGGCCAACCTCCAGTTGAGTTTTCGGCTCATCAAGGAATTGCAAAAAAAGTTCAAGGCCCGGGAAGACGAAGAGCGTGAAAGAGAGGTCAGTCAGTGAAACGTATCGAAATACACTTGCAAATAAATCTGAAAATACTGTGAAATGTGCTTTCAACAGTGTTTTTGTGAGACAGTGTAAACTATGAATTTTGTGAATGGTAAATTTTTTCCGATATGACCAGCTGACTAGCATTAAGCAAGAACATTTTTGCATAGATCTTATTTTTAAAATATAGAGCTCGCCTTTCAATAATTACCAAACTTCATTTTCTTGTGGTGTATCAGTGATAGAATGCAAGGAAATTAAAATATCTTTATCCCGGAAATTATGGCGTAAAAAATCATTAGTATTTGCTTGCACGAACTAATAATCACATTATTTGTATTAAAAAAAATAAAACGTCACGTCATTTTTCTTTTTCGACTTCTCTGTATGAGTTCCTCTGTTGTACAAACTTCGAACTGTCAAACTGGCTTGTTATCGTCAAGTTCGTGTCTTCATATGTTGAAGCTTTCGAGGATACTTTGCCGTGAAACCTTTACTTACCGTTCCAGTTTTTGGTGGAATAGGAGGGAACGAGAAATGCTTGAAAGGAGCATACGAACTATATTGAACATAATTCACCGGTGCTCCGTTCTGCAGGGACAGTTAAATCAGAATGAAATGGGATTTTCTTACAAAATTTTACTAAACAATGCAAGAAAGCAGTTGAGCAACCCCCAGCATTCAACCTGCGTGTTCTTTTCGGACAGGTCCCGTGCCACTAAAATGGTTGATTGCTTATTTTCCATTCTGGGGTTTTGAACCTCTGCGTCATTAACGTGCATTGTGTTCTGCAGCTTGTGCTTCTCTGCTGCATTAGTTGTGCTGGATGGTGGCAGAGTTTTGCTTAGTGAATGTCGGTCCAGCTTGAAAATGCCAATCAAATGGCGTAATTCCAATCTTTCGCTTGCAGGGCATAGTGAAGCAAGACAAGCTGGTCATCAACCCAAACAAAGTCAATCCCAAATTGAAGGACCTCTACATTCGACCCAACATCGCGCAGAAACGAATGCAGGGACATTTGGAGGCTCATACAAACGGTAAAGACTCATGCTTCGCATGGCGTATCTGTTGAACAGTTACTGTGTTGGAAAGCTGACTAGCAGTTATGAATCGTCATTGGCCTACTCGTCAGAGTTTGTACCTTTGGGTTCTTGATGTTTATGCTGAACAAGCACAAGTCGAGACATGCTTTTAACCGTAAAACGCTTTCATTCAGTAAATTCCATGGCTAGGTATTCTCAAAACATGCCAGTCCTTTTCTGCTTGAATACGAATTCAACCAAAAAAGTGGTTCTTCGATGCTGTCATAGAATTGAAGAGCCTTGTTTCAGAGCGTGACGTATGCAGGCTTCACAGGCTCTGATTGGCTGCGACTTATTCACACAGGCTTCCGATACACATCGGTTCGCGGCGACAAAGTCGACATTCTTTATAACAACATTCGACACGCCATCTTTCAGCCGTGCGATCACGAAATGATCATTGTGCTTCATGTGCACCTCAAGGTGGGAATGCGTTTTTACCTGAGGATCGATGTGCTCCATGTCGTGCTGTGCATTCTTTAATAAATATAACCCACAGTCCCCGGGAAGAAGCATAAAGATCGGAGTCATCGCGTACTGACGGTGCAGTGATATTTTCTGTTTTCATCGTTTCGATTACTGTGTAACCGCCTGGTTTCGATGCGGTTATGAACATGATATGAAAATGCTTTCACCTAACACATGCGTGTAGCTGCTAGGTGTACAGAAAGTTCTACATCGCAGTGGTATTTCTGTTGGATTTATGAACTGCGGAACAAAACTCGGCATAGATTTTCAAGAACTTAGGTTGTTTTGTGTCACCAAATGTATCGCTTGTTTGATCTATGTAATCCTTCTTCAGTGATGCTTGGCCAAGTTGGCGTTTTTTGTATGTATTGTAAGCGGAAATGACGCCCGTTTCTGCGGAATTAACATTGGGTGGTGATGTCCTGTCGTGGGTAAATTCGATATTGCGTTCTTATTAACGCAGTCTTGTCGCTTCGTGAAATAGCTCGGGTAAAAACTGCTGTTTGCTTTATTAGTAAAGTTGTGAGAAGTCATTTTTTATTCAGAAGTTCCCAAGTTTGTCATTTAAAAATTACTTTTCAAAGCACTGTCTATGGAAAGAGATCCTTTCTCAGCAAAGAATCAGACACTTTAAGATCTTACAGAGTATATATTTCGCCTACGATGTAGGCATCATCAGCTCTTATTCAAATGGAACCTACTTTCAACTCTTATCAGCTCTCATTCGAATATAACTTACTTGCCAAAGCAAACATTTTACCTTCTAAAATGCAGATTTCTCACTGACGTTTCGCAGAAACTAACTCCTATATTTTGTAGATCAGAAAAATTCGTTCTAACTCCACCAAAACGGACTTTTCTGCCGTTGTTTGCTCCTTCAAGGCGTTAGTAGTGTTTTCTCGGTTAACATTCTTCGTTCCCGCCCATGCTTTCCTCCAAAGGCTAATGCCTGTGATTAAAATCTTTGAAGCCGGCCGGCAATTGGTACGCAAGTATTGATCGTTGCCACGTGGCCTGGACGCTCGCGCGTTTGTTTATGACCTCATCGTGAGGCAGAGAATGGTTTGGCGCAGAACGCGATGATGTTCGGCAAGAAGCGACAGAACGACGTGCAGTTCTACACCGAAGTCGGCGAGCTGACAACGGATCTCGGCAAACTGCAGCACATGAGGGACAGGGATGACCTGTACGCCGAGCAGGTTGGGATGTGTGGCTGGTTGTGTGAATCTTGCAATGCATAACTGTTTCTGGTCTGCACACCGAGCTGCTTGCTGAACGCGTCTCCATCTGTTGGCGGATTGCTTAATGTTGACAAGTGATGAATGTATCGAGCAGTTTCGCGGCAGCTGGATCGTTGATGATTGGGCGCGCGCGGGATTATTATTATTGAACAGTGGTCGTTTGTTGCAAAGCTGCTGCACCAGTGTGACAGATTGCTGAATTATCTAACCTTGTCTTTTGACGCGAATGCACAGCAACTAAATGTCCTGCGTGTAAACGCGGAAAGCATGACTTCGAATCTGTCGGAGTGCGATGCTTTTGCGCATAAGACCGTCTTCGTCTACATTCTACACTTTTGTGATAATGCACTTAGTTTGTCGTGTAGTTTGAGCTCATGATACAGTAGCTATCCGTCCAGCACCGCAGCACTCAAAACCCATCGAAGCTGTTTATATAAACATTCGTCGTAATACTGGGTGTACGTACACAAAGTCTAGGTGCATAGGGGTTTTCGCTACCTATTATTATTTGCGTACGTTATTTTTCCTCCCCATATGTTTATTTATTTAAATGATGATGGCTCTATCCAAGGAAGAACAAATCGAGTTGGTACTGTTAACAGGGACGAGGATGTTCCCAGACTTCATGTGTTTTTTTACCATGTATCCAGACTTTACAGACACCCTGTATATTTGGTTATTAGCAAATTTGGGTCTGCCCGAATACGTGTAAAACATTTCACAAAACAGCACCCCTGTCATCGGCAATGAAAAACTGCGTCGGCGTTGAGTTGTGGCGTCGGTTGCGTTGAGCTTGGATTAACATAAACTGTTTCTTATACTGCCTTGTTGCAAATGCCATCTACAACAGGCTGAGAGGGAATTGCGTCACAAACTAAACACAGTTTTCAAAAACTTCGTGGACAAAGTCGAGACAATATCGAAGGGTGAAGTCGAATTCGACTCTCCGTTCCGCGAGCTCTCGTTTTTCGGAGTCCCGTTCAGGAGCACCTGCCTCTTGCAGCCCACGAGCTCTGCTCTGATCAATATGGTGGAGTGGGTAAGTCTTTACTTTTGCGTTTCAATTTGGACAAAGTTTTGCTGTTTCTGATATCACAAGTTGGGTATCGCTTAGTGTTTGATGCGTGCATTATGTCCGATGCAAAAGGGCGATCTCGCCATTGACGAATGGCTCCAGGTTGAGACGATTGTCATCCACGTGGTGCGTAGCAACCGCTGCCATGCAGCGACGCGCGCCCTCTGTTCAAAGCAGCCGCGCGCTTCCGCCGCAGAAGCGCACTTTACTCGCAAGGGTCGCGGCGACACGTAGACAAGCGACACGTCGCTTTCAACACAGCTGCGTGTTGCTGGTACTTTCGGGTTGGGGAACTTCGCACGTGACCCTGCGGTGTGCCAGGACAGGGCTTCCTGATTGGTTGAATCTTGCTATTATCGCCAGTTTGAATTTCGGGCGTACGATTGCGATCTCTTACCTGCCCGTGCCATGCCTTACATCAGTGATTTTCAACCGGTGTTCCGCGGAAAACTAGTGTTCCGTGAAAGATCGTCAGGTGTTCCGCAGGAAATTTGATAAGTTTGACTAGTGTTCCATCGAACACCGGTCGAAAATCACTAGT
>Ga0210059_1003479_pt1 | contig 25208 bp, 10 predicted proteins | sample Ectturendosymbi2_FD_188042 | JGI IMG/M metagenome (GOLD analysis project Ga0210059, IMG submission 188042) | Ecteinascidia turbinata endosymbiont from Florida, USA - Sample 2 (SPAdes) (version 2) | ecosystem: Host-associated > Tunicates > Ascidians > Unclassified | place: Key West, Florida... | reverse complement strand
TGGTTACTTTACAGTTGGGCCTTAATTTTTCTATATTTAATATTTTTATTCATGCAATAATATGATGGCATGTGGTAGAAGGCATAACTTTGAAAAAGTTGTGTATTCTGCTTTAGTACGGTCGTGTTATTGTAAAAATATTTGCTTTAAGTTTCGCCTAATCTCATCAGGTATTAAAAAACTTGTGAAGAATCACGTTGACTTGTCAAATAAATGGTTGTTTAATAACAAATGCATAAGACTTGAAATTAGTTTCTTCTCATGTTTGCAAATTGGTTTTCTTGAAGTGCTCACACACTGCATTTTTTCTTGAAATACAAGTGCAAAATTTTACGTTTTAGCTCAGGTAGAGATATAATTAGGCCCGTAACCAGGGTGGTGGCAACCGGGAAATTGGCCTCGCAATTTTCAAAAACAGTTTGAAAGCACCAAAAAGTTTATACATATTCATGTGAATGTAGAATGAGCTAAAATATTGAATGAGTATTTATGCTGTCTAACAGTATTTGAGCTTGTTAATTCTACTGCTCAAGTTTGGTACCTTGGCTAAAAGGACCAGCTCAAGACACAAGTGTGTATCTTTCAATGAACAGATAGATGACGAAATGCGCATAATCGAAAACCTTCACAGAAAACCCTGCATTCAAGTAAATGGTCTGCACAAAGATGACTGAGTTGAATCCATCAGCAAATTTTTAAAAATAGAATCCTGTTTGAAAAATAGCGGATGCCATTCAACTCAGTCGCCTTTGTGTAGACTAATTACTTGAATACAGATGTGCCATTCTGAATCATCGCAAAGTGAAGAAAGCAGTACCCAGCCGGTTGATTCCTCGAAAGCTTGTAGCAAACCCGCCATTAGATAAGTACCTATCCGTATTTTGGTTTCGCAAATCATGTGCAAAAGTTCCGCGAAGCTGCAACACAAACATATATTTGGCAAATTGTGATTAGAAAGATTTAAGATCGATTCAGATTAAAAAGATTGCAGTCGTTCTATTTAATCATAACTCATCTTCTTCCAACAATTGATATTGTTATGGACTACATTTTGTCAGTCTTATCAATACTTTGTAGTGTAAATATTTGGTGTTCTGAGCAATTTTAAAGAGTGGTTCCAAAACTTTTTCGATTAAATGGTAGCTCTAAAAGCGATATCACCTAAAGATCAAATAAAGTTGCAAACTTAGAAACCATCGTAAGCTTAGAGCAGTGGTTCTCAACCTTTCGTGGTTTGTGGCCCCTTTCCAAAGACTCTCAACACTAGTTGCCCCCTGCTCATCAATGAAAATACCTAGACTTAAACTGTCTGACCACGAACTACAACTTCCGACAATAACCTGTCACAAAAGAGGTCTGTGACGTCTCGGAGAACCGCCCCGTGGCCCCCAAAGCGTGCGCGGACCCCGGTGAGAAACCCTGGCTCAGAGTGTCGTGTGTGGATTTGTAGGGCCACGCAAAATCTGCAATGAAATACCTCGAAAAAACTCCTTGCATTACGATGGCATGACAACTCATAACTAACAAAGAGGTCTGCCTTCTCTCATACCGTTTTTCGAAAACAATAAACGCAGCGAAATTTAGCTCAGGGTTCGAACATTTTTCATTAATCAGCTGCTTTTATAAATGCGTGAACCTGCGAGTTTTTATTGGCTTTGTTCACTCCGTTGCCACTATTGATGTAGCTGTATCCACGTTTATTCAGCTAGTAGGTAAAATACATCATGATGGAGAAATTTTTATTTCGGACCTGATCAAACAAATTTGTTTGCCTGTGCGAAAGCGATGAACCATAATGTGTTATGCTGACAATTGACTTAAAAATCAGATTTCTGCCGACCGTACACACCGCTTGTTGAAATACAGGGAAGAGTGGGGGGTGCCTGCACACATTTAATATTCCCTAGCACACATAAACTAATTCGCATGGAGGGGTAAAAGCAATGCGAATTGCGAACATCGTCATGACGTCATTTAAACGCATAGTTACTGTTCGGAGATTTTATGTTCATAATTTCGCAATATGACATAGTTTTAGTTTTGAACAAAATTTGTTAGGAGCGGCGACTCGTCCAAGGACATGACATCGCTTTTCTCGCAAAAACGAGAAATCTTTCTACAGCGTTATGATCGCAGAAGCATCGACTTAAGCTATGGCATGATTTATTACAGCAGCATTATTAGGAATAGAATACCGACGAACGATGCTTGAGAAGCTTTCTAGACGTACCGTAAAGCTCACACTGGACTCGTACATTTTCCACAGAGAATCCTTCGCTCATGAGGGATCGGTTCCATTTATATCTTTTATTCACCCAATTGTTTGCTTTTCAATGCCAAAAGGTAGGTACTTGGCACGGCTTTTACCTATTTGTCGTAGTCTGTAATTGCAAGTCACTTACCGCGGATTGTTATTGAATATCACGAGTGGTTTTCAAAAAGCTTGCAGACAGCAGCAGGCACCAGACAGGCTGCTTTGGCGCTAAGCAAGTGAAACGCTTTCCCGGCCGGCTCAACCTTCCACCTCGTAATTTATGAAGTGATTTGCGTTGCTTCCGGCGAACGTGCGTAGACTGCGGTCAACAAGGACCCTCGCGTAGCGGAAAAGTTTTCAGAAGCTGACAAAACGGAACTGACTGGGCCGTTGTTGAATCCTCGCCGAGAGGCGCTTCGCGTTTCGGGCGATAAAATGTGTTGATCTTGTCACCATTCTACAACTTCGTCAAATAGCTGCATCGGTCATTAGACTTTCAACTCGAAGTTGAATTCAAGAAAATCCCCTGAGAGAGCAAACGCAGAAGAGACAGCAGCGGTCAGTTCTTTAACCAAACCACGCGAGCGAAACATGACTTCGTCACTTTATTCCAAACCATGTTGACTTACAGGCCTTGTCCTATTATTTCGGTGAGAACAGCGGCATAACAGAGTCTTTGGTCAGACGAGCCTTGACGCGCAGTTGTTGAATCGCGAAGCATTCGTGTCAACTTCTTTTTGAACAAAGCGCAAAAATAACAACGCTCCCTAATGGCCGTCATACTGCAAAGCACATTGAATCCCGCAAGTCATTGTAATATCTGCTTTAAGAAGATCATCTACTGAGTGGCTTTGCAAGGACTTTGCAAATAATATATAAGGCAAGCGATTTTTAAGCATATGTACAGGGTGGGCCACGAGAGCCTGCCCACCCATATTTCATTATGTTATAGTGAACTATGCACGTGTTATATATTTTTTTCTTGGGGACAACTGTTGAAACAGCATTTGGACCAATAAACCCCCTGCTTTGTTGAGAAAAATGTCTCACAGAACATGGCGTCACATTATACTATGCAGCGAGAATGAAGGGCAGCGTACAGATTGACCGGATATATAAGATATGTGAATGGGTAGGTAAGTATGGCCCAGCCTGTACTTTGCATCAGGAAATAAGAAGCAAATGGGTGTCGTTATCTAAAGAGAAGACATCGCAATCTTCCTGTGAAAGTGAAGTGTTTGTATCGGAAAAAAATGTTTCTTACAAGAGTTTCAGGCGGCTCCCGGAGATTACTGCTATAAGACTTTTACTTTTAGGCAATCGCACTTGACAGGCAGTTTGCAGTACCTGCAAGACTAAGCCAAGATGTAGAAAACTATTTACAGTACGTCTGTAGCGGTAAACATGTGTTTTTTAAAACTTGTTCGAACATCATTACATTTTTAATCATTGCTGAGCAGATACGATTCACCCTAGTCTCTTTTTTAAGCACAGGCTTACCAGGAAACTGATCCTCCGTCTCACATCCTGATTGTCTTATTACCACCTTACGCTTTTTCAGCTTAGCAATCTGCTAGTTAATAAATGTGTACCTTTATATAACGACATCTGGCTTTTGTGAAGGTGGTGACATTAGCTCTGTTGAAAAAGATGTCTTCACTCGTAACAGTGAAAATCTCGAATATGTTACATTACGATTTCCAAACAAGCACCACACTAATATTGCCTTAGCTCAGCTAAACTCGGTCCGTGAACCACTGGGACTCTGTGGCTGCTGCACAGGGTCCCATGAAGATATGACTAAAAACATAAAGTCGAAGATATACATTGTAGAGTATGTGCACTGTCATAAATAATTACCAAAGGGATTCGTAAGTTACACCATTTCGCAAGATTTTGCAATTTTTAATCTTAGTTATTGCGCCATCTTAAAATTCTCAGCCAAAAGGTTGTTTACGATGATTATATTACATTCCGCGTCTATGACGTAATAATCAAATCATGTGATTTATCGCTAGTCGGGAATGTTCGCGCTTCGCTAAGATCATTCCCTAATATTGCATTCTGTTTATTTTTTATTGTGCAAACTGTTGACGAAGAAAAAGAATTAACGGAATTGTCATATGATCGAAGTTTAATGATTGGTTTCAGCCAAAGTAAACTTTCATCTTTCCGTGTTGAGAGCGAATATCCATCGCTCTCACAAGGATCACTAATAATTTATTGCTTTTTGCCACTACATACATGTGTGAGACAGCATTTGCGGCTCTTACAAGCATCAAGACAAACACAGGTACAAATTTATCGTGCACAGTGACTTACGAGTTTGGCTGTCACAAAAAGCTGAGAATTGATAAATTGTGTTTTGTACAACACAAAAATTACACAGTACCATTTATTTTTCGTTTGTGTTATCCTTCCGCGCTGGTTGGGCGGAAAAATGGATGCCACAGAAGATTGGCGTCCGATAAAAAATAGATTCATAATTGGAGGCCCGTGGAGCAAAAAGTTTGGGAAACCCTGCGCCTTAACTATTATGAAATCCTAATATTGGGCATGAATAGGCGCTTCCAGTTAGGTTACAGTGATTTCTTAAATGCCCTGATAGGCAATGGATGATTTATAAGTAGGGCAAGTTTTTGCAACTTTTGCAACTTTTTTTTACAGCTTCCTAAATACTCAAAATATATGTAGTTCAATGTTTTGAGCTGTTTCCAGGAATCTTATATTGCAACTTTTGCAACGTCTTCGATTTTTACGTGAAACTTTTTACTGCAATTTTTAACAAGTACTGTTACGCAAAATGTAAAAGTGTAATTCAAAAAAATACTACAAAACTATTTCAGTTTAGTTCTATTCTCTTTGATTGCATGAAAAAGAGTTATATGACGGATTTCGTCTCAATGTTATCTATGACGAAACAGTTGGTTTGCAAGCTAGAAGTTTTACAACCCCAGCCAAGTACGACAGTTACCCAGAAGCGCGGGGCCCAATGCAGCTGCATCGGTTGCATCGGCTAAAGGCCGGCCCTAGTTACATCAAACTCATTGATGAAATACAAAGAGCAGAGAGCCCAAAATATACCTTTGCTCAAGCCTACGAAACAGGCTGCACACTTGAGTTTGGCAGTGATCCAGCTGGAATAAAATTGTATTTAGATCACCGATTCGAACTTAATAGTGCCCTAAAAGCAATTGTGGAAATGACCCGGCCAAACTTCAGTCCAGAACTGTAGGCCAAATTGTTAAATTGCCAAGTAACCCCATCCGCAGTGGAGAGAAATTTTAGCATGCTTGGCAAACTGCTGGCAAAAGACCGCCATTTCTCCCCCAAAAATGTTTGGAAATATTTAGCATTGTATGTAAATAAATCGCTTGAGTAAATTACTGTCGTTTGCAATGTTTGCGCATAAATGCAACTTTCGTTGAAAGTAAATGCAACTTTCTCACTTTTTTACTGCGCATAAATGCAACTTTCGTTGAAAATAAATGCAACTTTCTCAATTTTCTACTGCAACAAAAACTTGCCCTATTTATAAGACACAAAATAATACCTGTTTGTCTATACCAGTGTTACTAAAAATGAGATCCTCAGAACCTTTGGGTGTAGGAAACGTAATTACGAGGGGTGGGAATCGAAAAGTGTTGCAACTCCACGAATAATGTCTGTATGTCTGTCACACAATGGTCATGTGATATACAGCTACTTTTGTACTGATATTACAATTGTTTCTTGTAACTGTTGGCACGTTGTTGAGGTACTGCTGTGTTACCATGGCTTTTGTATTTTTTATATGAGCCTGACTCTTTGTTCTTGCCTGGTGTTACATGGCGGTCATAAATATTTCTCGCGATCGTAAATATTTCTCGCGTCTTCAAGACTTCAAACTGTTTTTTCTATTCCCAATCTTAAACACTAGGGGCTCAAGAAATGCTTTCAAACAAATATGTTAACTAAAACTATAACTGTGGAGTATAGTCTTTATAACGTGAAAATTAAGTGAAATAAATTTTGAAATGGTTCACAGACATCCGCAAATCTATGTTGTTCTGGAGATTACAATATATTTCGGTAGGTAGCTTTGGATTCAAGGCTGTCTAATGGGTTTCAAGTGAGTCGTAGGTTTAACATCTCTAATTGCGTGGAGGCAAACCTTTCGCTGTGGAATAATGCTTGCCATTGGAGTAAAACCGTGGAGGTAATGTTGAAATGGCAAGGTTGCTCAAGAGAACGTCATAAATGACGTCTTGATTGCAAGGTAACGTCATAAATGACGTCGATTTACCTAACCTTTAACACTTTCCGACTCTTCGGAACGCTATAAAGTAAACTTCAAAGTTTTTGCTATCGAAAATGTGGAGGTGTCGGTATCCCATGATCCAATTTTCTCCATGCGAGCCTGAGGTCCTTTTTGGCTGATTCCAGGTAACAACCAAAAGAATTCAAAAATGTTTTCGATCGGTTATTTGCTTGATTTGTCGAAATTTTTGGTGCAGTAGTTTTTACATCGCAGACTATTTAAGAATCTTAAACGTTAATGTAAAATAAATAATTATAAGCTTCTGTAACATGTGTGTGGCCGATACGTAAAATCTTTGTTTGTGAAACACAGACGGTTTGATTAGGCGATTTATGAAATTAAGGGAAATAAAAAGACAAAATTGGTCAAATAAACTCTATTTTCGTTAGAAGCTACTAAGCTGCTTTCTGATGATGTAATAGCCATATATTTGGGAAGACGGTCGTTGCTTTTTACAGAAATAACGAGTTAGAGTTGAAGTATTTCGAAAAACAATGTTTTTTTGTGGTAACTGTGTAACGAGTACTTGTAGCAACAAATCCGAAATGACAAAAAAGTTTGTTAAGTTACGAAGTGCTGACGGAGTACAAACGTTTGCAAACAAAACTATGCTAAACTAACACAGAAACGCAACAATTCAAAACTGTGGGCGATAGAAATGCGATTTTGGAAAAGCGTAAGCCCCAAACTACAAAACCTGTAAGAACCACAAAATTTTGGTTAGAAAAGGAAAATTTAACAAAGTTTGGATAAAACAGGAAAAAAGCACAAAGCCAATTAGCAGATAGCGTGTGGTACAGTTCGCTAAAGATATTCAACAGCTGTGGTGTTGTCGACTAACGTCTTTCTGCACCCTTTTGATTAGGTTCTTGCTACCGGTGAAACTTCGCAGTGCGCACGCACAAGCGACCAAAAGATGCTCCAGCGTGGATTGTAATGACATCTGATGTCGCCCTCGCGCCAAAAGTATGCGATCGAATGAGGTCACCAAACAAACACGAAAATGAACACTGCCAGTTTTGATTTGGGCCGTTTGACAACTTCGTCCTTTGGGAACAACTTTTATTGGCGGCCTTGGATTCGAGCAACATGCCTGACCTAAGCCGATTGACAAACACTTCGCAAATGGGATTTCGACGAATCAACTAGACCGCGACCTTTGGTTGGCATTAAAACATTTTCTTCTCGTAACAACACCTGTACTATGTGTCGCAAGTTTTCAACGAAAAGACAGGAGTGGCCGTTACAAAAGCCAGCTACTGTTGCAACTTTTATTTCACATAACATCGTTAGGAACGCGCCCCGGGAAAAATATTTGCGTGTTTATTATTCGGTTCGTTTGCGGTGAAATCAAAACAAAGAAAGTTTGCTTCATGGCACTAACTAGAAACGCAAACCATTATAAAAGCATCACCCAATTTAACCAAGTTCGCCTCTGACGAAAATAAAAATTCTTTAAGCGGACTACCCTATTTAAATGTGCACTGTTAAGGAAAACAATGGTTGCTAAAGATTGTTTAGAGGACTGGTAGATAAATTCAGCTATGTGCTGTCATGCTTCGATAGGCAAAGGGCCGTCAGAAAACACGTTGGCCTTGGCGTGAGAACAGGAAGAACTTAGTGGCAATTTCGCCGGAGCCTGGAATCCTTATCGATTCGCTTTTGACGTTGATGCTGCAGACATGAAAGAGACTTGTTCCAAAAAGCTGACCCGTATTTCAAGAAGTCCTATCACAGAACGCACCTGCGACTAGGCTCGTTCAGCACACCTCATGAATCGATTTCACGGGCAGCCTTCGATCACATCTGTGGAATGGCCACACGCGCGGTGGAAAATCTAGTATCATGCACAGCTTATTAAAAGTACTAAGAATCCGTGCATATCTTCGTAACGCATATTTGCTCAAGCTGATATCACGCGGGTTCATGTTACAAGGGAGGATTTGAAAGACTTGTTGCGTGTCTGCTGGCTTCATCTGCAAAATATTGGTGCAAAAGCAAAGCCCACTCACACCTAATCTGGTTTTACATCCACTTAAGACCATGAGGCCTCGCTTTTTTGCGGGCAAACCACTGAAAGCTTTTTTGTTCGGCTTTAGGAGCTCACTGGAAAAGATTTACATTTCAGATCAAGATTGGTTCCAAGCACTAAGCAAACGGTCATGCCTTGTCATTCAGAACTGCGCAGTTGAGTGACGTTTCTTGTTATAAACTAGTCGGCCTGAACTGAGCCCACAGCGTTTTGTGCATAGGCTTGACATTTTTCTCAAGGTTTTATGTCAACGTTCAATCTGTAAACATGCATGTAACCAGTGACACTGAGCTGTGCGTCTTGTTGCTGAACGTGGTTTCATTTAACACCAGTTTGTGTGTGTGGTGGTGGATGTTGGCTGCGCAGTCTGTCCTTATAATTTTTCCACGCTCACAACGGCTCGTATATTCAAGCCCCACTCGTTAAATCCGACTTGAGCCCGACAGCTATACTTATAAAAACCGTGACCAGTGTCCGTTATAAAATGAATTGAAGTTTTGTTTTTGCCTAGTAACCGTTTCCAATAAACAGAGGTGTGTCGTTCAAGCAAATGATACCATAAAATTCCCAGGACATAGCGATGAAGGAAGTTGGAAGGTCAATTTTCTTTGAAAACTAAAACATTGCGGGCTGCCGGGTGCAAACCATATCCAGATAAGCGAACTTCTATATATTTCACTGTTTTGGCGTAGGTGAAAAATGCATAAATGAAATGTGGTCTTCGGAGAAACGCCTTTGGCCGGGAAATTCAAAGATCAGCTCGGGTGGTTTTATGCTCTCACTGCAGTCAGACCTTAGCTTACAGTGATGTGAACTGTTTTTTTTTCAAGTAGATGATTGCGGGGAAGTGCTTAACAAAATGAAGTTCTGGTACATGTGACCTTCATTAATCTTAAACTTAACCCCAGTTTCTCAATTCTTCTCACATTTTATTGCGGATGAGTAATGTTTCGATTTCAACCAAACCCCTGCCAACAATTTTGCGACATACAAACGTGCATGAGAACTCATCCAATGCAAGCAAATTTTGTGTAAAAGGATGCGTCAGAGTAATTTCCGGCAAATACTTTGTTAGTTCACTTTTTGCTCCGACTGAATTTCACGAACTAAGGAATTCCAAACATCAAGCCGCAAATGAAACGTTAGTATAGGGTTGACCAACGCAGTGGAAGAAGCTTAACATCACGAGATTTCAAGTCGAACCAATCTGTGTGTTTTGCTTTCGTGAACTCTGCCCATACTTTAGTACCTGACAGAAACTTCGAAATCTTGCAAATTCATATGAAAAGCAAAAGCACAAAAATCTATGATTAAACGAATTTACATTGAATGTTTCAATAAAAAAATGATTTTATTGTCAGGTTTTGATTTCAATTCAATGTTTCAATGTTTCAATAAAAAAATGATTTTATTGTCAGGTTTTGAAAAATGATTTTATTGATGTGGTAATTTGAAACGGTTAAATTCACCCTGGCTTATTTTTTGTTAGTTGTCATGAAGATTTTTTTTACTTTTTTAGTCCTTTCATTGTTCTTTGCCTTTATACAACCCACTGCTTGGGGTTAAGTAGGCAGTTGTACAAAAACTCGATACGATCAAAACGTTTTTGGTAGTGTGCTTGTTTCTGAAATTATGGTGGACGCTCAGAGTGATCATTTGTAATTGCTTTCCATCGTACGTTGCTTATGCTGTGAATCTCATTTCTTTCTCAAACATAGTCTTTCTCAGTGCTGTTGAGCTACGTATTGAAGTCCAGGCTTCGCTACACAGCCAAATGTTGCGGTTGCAATCTTTTCGCTGAAGCCCTTGCAGAACGAAAGTTATCTCTTACTTTTTTTCACTCCGGCGAGTGTGACACGCACCTAACATCTGTAAAACTTAGTTCCAAAAGGGTACCTAGATTTTTTTTACCCTCTTCTTCACAATAACACTTGTACGTTTAGACTGCAACAGATCTTGTTCTTCAGATTGATTGTTTCAGATAGTATCGGACGTTTCCACGTAGAGTAAGTTTTGCTACTGAGCAGATACTTCCTGCATTATGCTTTGAGAAGAGATAGATTTCTCTAAGATGGCTGGAAACGCTTTTTAGAGGATTCAGATCAACTTGCTTTTTCAGGGTGTGTGACTCTGTTGTTGAATGAATTGCTTTTGCAATCAATCAACCATCTTGTAGTGCTCAGTAAAATCATCGTGGAGCTTTGGAAAACAGAAAAAAATGGATGTATTTTTACATGCTTTATACACTACCGAAAACATTTTTTACAAGCAACAGTGCGTAAAGGGAATGAATTAAACGCCAAGAGAGATTTTATTGAAATGTATTTAAACGCTGTCGAAAGTGAGTACACATGTAGAGAGATGCCAACATCAGGGCAACTTGCGAACACCCCACGCATAACGGTAGGCACTAAGACAGAATTGTGGCAATAAACAGAATTTAAGAATGTCGCCATGTCCAAAGTAAAAAATATATACCATTAATTTTTGATAGCAGCAGTTGCTAACCGTATTACCTGAACTACTTCCTACTTTATATTTTCTTTACTAGTTGCCGCCGAGTGATTACTAGCAAAATACTTTGAAAGCAGACTTGTTTGATTTCAAATCAATATTGGCGTCTGCTATAATGGCGCCTGCTTCCTCGCTTGTTGCAAAGACACCGCCTGGCGGAAGACCTTTCGAGGTTAGCGGGGTCACCCGGAGGTCATCACATGCGGGCGTGTGGCATCTGTGCTTTTTGCATGCAATACGCAACAAGGGAGAGGGAACTAATTGTTTATCTTGCACGGATCGGGCGTTGGAGCAACTAGTCTTGTTTGATCGAGCCGGGCTCTCCACAGCTCTGCCCTTTGTTGCGTGACGAGAAGTGCTGTCGAAAAGCTTTGTCCATCCAGAGCGCGGGTTTTTCTCGAGTGGAGAATGGGTGCTTTCGTTCTGATAGGACACGGTGGGTGGCAGCTGGCTTAGCAGTCAAAACTGTTACTTCAAGTAATTTGTTACGGTAGCTTGGACCCGATAGGATTACAGCGAATAGCGACAGGTGTTTCAGATTTCAGCAACTGCCGCGATGAGACGAACGCTGTTACAGCCAAAGAAAAAATAGATCTTGTGTACATTGAAGCTAGCAGAAAACCTAACAAAGTTCAGAAACGTTTTCCCTGAAATTAAAAAAAAACACGCGCCTCAGTGAACTTTTGTAGTTACCATGACACTAGCCCAGAAGAAACAAATGCAACATCTTATTGGAATCGATTAACATAGCATTTTGACTAGCTTTACAAAAGTTTTCAAAATGCATGCCGATGCATCTTCTGTCAATTTTTTTGAAAAGTAAAGGTGGGAAAGGAAATTAAAAAATTGTTACGGCAACTTGTGCCGCAGCCCGTGGCCTGCCACCGAAGTCAACTTTAAAAACGTTGGTTCAAGGAAGCAAAATTACGCATTTAAGGAATGTAAATATAGCAGGAGAAAAATAATAACACATACACGAATTTTTCAATGTTTAAATTTAACAAATTTGCTAAGGGAAGTCAATTTCTGTGATGCACACAAGACGTTTGCTTCTATGCGTTATTATCTACCCAAATTTTATTATTGTGGATTACGTTGCTTACGCTACCTGCTTCGAACAACAAAATGCTGCCATCATTACGGTACTGGAAACTTCATTAGAAAATTTTTCTACATTAATTGTCTCGCATGGTGAAAACGAAAGGACTTGTTTTTACTTAGAAAGAAAAATTTTCATCATTTTTCACTTTGCACAAGCGTTACCAGCAATTGAATTACAGATTTTAATAACCGTCTTCCTAGCCATTTCGTTCTGGGCATTGAGTATACAGCCGGGATCGCAAGACAGCCAAAATGCGAGTGCAGTCAGTCATAGGAAACTTTTCTTTGATTGGCTCACGTTCAAAAGTTAAATCAAAGTTTGCTTTAACATGGGTAAAGTTTGCTCAGTTGACTCACACAATTTTGGCTTGCTAAAGCGCGGGACACCCAAACCATTGAGCTACGCGCCTGAGGTAGTGAGAGCATCAAGGTAAGCGCGTTAGCTCGTTGAGCACGGGTCAGCAAAATGTGAATCAGAATGGACGCAGATTTTTTCCAGTCACAATCCAGTGTGCGGGTAGAAGCTGTTATTCTTTCATAGGAGCACGCCAGTGAATTTTGATCTTATCGACCCGGCTTGTCTCTGGCACACAAGCTTTTCAGCTGCTGAGCTTCTGAAACGCCTATTTCAAAATCGCTTAAGTACATGACTGCTAAATTGGAACTTTCTGCTCTTATACTCAGTTAGGAAAAATGAGAAGGAAATAATGGCAAGGGAGTTGTAAACGCGTGATGCGGATTTTATGGAAAGATTTTCACCGTCGGTGGCTTTGTTTGATTTACGGATGAAACGCGTGGCTTAAAAAGTGAGTTTAGTTGTTATTATTTTTAACGTGGGCAATCTGTGTTAATCGAAAACTCAGTCCTTTGTTTTGAACAACACGTAATTCACGAAGTCCAGTCCTTTCGAGTTGAAAATACTGATCCTGGCAAAAAGCAAGAGATTGGGCAAAACGTGCGCTGCGGCAAATGTGGGGCTGTTCCGTTTCGGCAGGTAAGATTGCTGCGTCTACGGCTGAACGACATTAAATCGAAACCATGTCTGTGTTTTGACGGCTGTGTCACTTTTCTCGTCAAATGCTTTAGCTGAATCCCATAGAGCTTTTTCAAACGTCCGTTCTCCGTGAGTTAACTGGAATGGTTACGTTCTTAAAAGGCTTATCTGAAAAGTTTTCAAGCTTTTCTGATTAGTCTGGATGGTTCACGACACTTACGTGGATTCCATACGATGTAATCGACTGTGCAGCACAATGTGATCGCACTATCCGCAAATTGAACTCTCAGTAATGCGACACGCCATGTGACGTAGATGAGTTTTGGAGGTATTTCGTGGATGGGAAAATCGGCGAAAAATGCTTGAACTGCGAAGACTGTTTTCAGTGTTTTCCAAACTGATTTCCATTATACTAGTTAGTATATGACACATTAAAACGCCCTCTGTAAATCCTCTACCAGGATAGCAGTGACCTGACAAACTTCTTTTACCGTGTTTTCCTAGCACTGGTTTGGTATTCAATTCATACAGTAGCATAAGCTGCTGGCGATCTTTGAAAACGTGTTTTTTTTAGTAACTTGTAACCTTCAGTTTCATGTTGCGAAACATGTGCAGAGAATGTCTGCAGTGAAAGGGAGCACCAAAGATGGGATCGATGATGACAATAGTCCTGTTTTGCCCGAGCTGCACGTTTGGGCTGACCAGCAAAACCGAAAGCTAAAGTGTTACTTGGTTACAGCGAACAAGTAATCACAGAACGGTTAGAAGTTTACTTGCAACTATTTACTAAGGTATAGTATATCAAGCCTTTTTCGCTTTGACGAGGGCCAATATCGAAGTTGGTTGCAGTATTTATTACAAGCATGCCGATACCACGAGGTCACCGTCTCCACTTTGTCGAGATATTAGGAGAGTTTTCGTCACTGCAAACAAAGCTCTTTGTATGTTGGTCAATATCGTTCTGAAAACGGCAAAACTCGTGCATACACGCGTCAGCGCCAGCATTCGTTGGGGCTCTGCGTGACGAACGAATGATCTGTTATCTGTAATTTATTTTCAAGACACGTGCCTGGTCACTCATTCAACTCATTCTGGTTGAAAAGAAGTAAAATTCCGATGTGTACGTGGTTTCTATTTGCTTAGCGGGAGCGGCTTACAAGGCAGAGAAAACGTTTTTGGGTAATATAGGTTAGGTTTTATGTTTAGGGCGATTGTGTTGTTCGGTTGAAGTTTTTATGAGCGAACAAAAATATCAACAGTTTAACTCACTTTTTTGCCTGATGCTTGTTTGCTTCAAACCCACTTTTTTGCTTGTTTACTACTTTGAATGGCAACAAAATCTGTCCAGTCGGAGATCAGCACATGATTTAACTTGTGTTGATTTTCATGATATTTGTCTATTGTTGATGTCAACTCAAGCAAAAATGCAATATTGTGTCCAGTAAATCAAACGAGGAAAAAATAAAAAAAAACAAGAATTTGCTTCTGTGAAAAATAATAGCATACAAATATACAATGCCAATGGTTCCACAAATACGAGTTTTTTAAGTGTTGAAACAGCGCTCCTGAATGTCCACAGTGACTTTACAGATCGGTAGGTGAGCATTGGCTTGTCTGTATATTTTTCCTGGTGCAAAATGCTGTTGAAGCAAAAAATACCTGCAGATTTATCGCGTTCAAAACAAATGCAAGATTTGCAGAATTCTGCTTAGGGCACAACAACAGAAGGATTAGCGGCATCATTTACAAGTTGCACGCAAATCTGCAAATATACGGTAGCCGAGATACCAATTAATTCGAAAAAAAGTGTAGAGCAGGAGATAAGGTTTTGTCTCCCACCAGCAAGGTATCGAGTACTTTGTCTGCCAAAATGTAAACAGGGCTAAGTTGGAAGTTGCTCACCCTTGGCTTTTGTTATAAGAAGCACCTTCAAACAAGTAAAAATACCTGTACCTAAGAGCGCGAATGCTGCGTGTTGGTGCGAAAATACCGAAAATTTTGTTTGGATGTTGCATTGATCGTATTGCGTCGCTTCAGTAATTATTTTGCATATATTTTGTTGAGAATGATACGACCAATCGGATGATTGATGCTGTTTTAAGTCTTGTTTTATGGCAACGAAAGTGCTAAACTTAAACCTCCGTTGCAAAAGCCCAAACTTTGTTAAGAAATACCAGAAATAATTGTTTCTGTGTCTGTGTCGTCGCAGAACTTGAAGTTAGCGCTAGGATTTTGTTCCGGTTCGCCGAACAGTTTGTGAGTTGATAAAAGAGATTTGTATGTCGAAATGAATCTACAGTGATATGGTTTGTCATTTCCGTATTTGAAATCACCTGCCGCAGTAAATTACGTAAAGCTACATTGTAGGCAGTTAATAGAAAAAAATTAAAATCAACATTGCTGGTTTGGGCAACTCCACGTAAGTTCCAGAAAAATATTTTCAAGTAACTGACGAAGGTGCATTACGCGAATCAGAGTTTAACGGGGCTCACACGACCATTTCAATAGAAACACTTCTATATTCAAAATTTTAACAGAAGGTAGTGTATCAGTTGCTTTGGGATATTTAGCAGCTTTTTGTATTTCTTAACCAGTTGAAACACAAAGTATTCACCACGAAAATTTGATGGCGTTCGTAGCTGGGACCAAAAATTTAAACGTTAACGTTGGCCTGCAGCCTATAAGTTGACTTTACGTCCTGACGCGACCGGTACAGTCTCGGTTTTGGGTGCCTTGTCCCGATCAGGTGCTTTATACTCGTCCCGGAAAACCAGACCGACTACAAGCAAAGATAAGAAGCTAGGGTTGCGACAGGGAACGGTGCAGCAGATGAGACGCGAGAAGTTTTGTTCATGAAGGGATTTGAGGTGTTTACACGCCTATGTTTTAACCTGCACTCAAACTACCATGACCGTTAGATGCTTCCTCGCCTAAAAATCCACAACATCCTTGGTTTTATAAAACAAAAACTGTGGTTGCTCACCAGCTATTAGCGAACCACTGATCAATGTTTTTTTGAATCCCTTTCAAAAAATCCCTTAAATTTTCCATTACTCGGGTAAGATTGGGACTTTCTCTCCATGCGGTGAATTGTTTCCGGTGGAATCCGTTCTGCTGCGTGCGTTCGGTTTCACTACCGTTTGTCAAAACCGTGATACCTCGTTTCACCATCATAAACGTAAGCTGACTTGTACGTTTGTCAATGTGAAACCTGACTGAGAGAGCACAAACCAGGCCTCCCGACCTGTAGTTTTGATTGCTCGCGTGCATCGCCGCCGCTTTGCAACTGCTAATAAATTTCTGATGGTAGAAAATTGCCGCAGTGTGATAATGAATGTTCGCGATTGCCACGAATTGAAATTCGATTCTTGCTCGCAGCTCCATATAATATGACAGCTTTGAAACGTCACCCACTTTTCTGTTCACACCGTTTTCTCCCATTCGTGTCGTTTGCGATAAGCCAAGCCAACGCGGTACTCCGTTGCCAACATGAAGACAGATGACTTGAAGCCGTGAGGGAGTGGCACTCCATATTTGAAGGAAGCGGCTTCTTCCCGTACTCAATCTTGTTTCTTGTCTTTCCTTGCCTGTTGCGGGCGCCGCCATCAGCACGACCTTTGTAAGGTAAAATGAGCGCCAAGTTCTCGCAGTCTGCACCCGGGAGCGAGTGATGGAGATCCAGCTGACATTATCTTGCACATATTAATCGGATTTTTGTAACGCCGCGCGCGTCATCTTTCGGGCCAAGGGACACTCGCTGCGGTGGATGGTTAAATAATTTATGGCGTTGGCGTTGTTTAACGCAATTACACGCTTGTCTGTCGGTAAAATGATATTCATGCTTCTTCCTGCGTGCTGGAGGCATTAACGTTTGAACGTTGTTTTCGCTGTGTAAAATTACTCAATCATAACAAGGAAGTTTGCCACGAAGCAACCTGTTCGGTTTATTGGCAACTTGGGTTGTGTGGATTCGTGTTGAGGAAAAACGCGGAATCGTTTTCAGCAGCGCCCGCCATCTTATAGCATCGCCGGAACACGTTGCGGATCCACGTTTTTGTTTTTAGACTCTTCGAGAGTAACCTGTTTTTCGGTTTGGCGTTAACTTTTCTTGGATCGTGAAACCCTCAATTCAAACAGCTTCTTGAAAAACGTCAAAAAAAGGTTTGCAAAGTGCTTTATTGAATTTGAAGCTGCATCGTGGTTACACAAAAGCCAACACAGCTCACTACATGCTTGCGTTGCCGTTTGTGAAACCGTTTTATGGCAGTCTGTTTCAAAACCACTTGCACGCTCATCATCATGCGCGTCGCAACCTCGGCGCTTAGTGGATTCTTTGAAAAACTGTGCTTGAATTGGAAAGGTAACCTCTACAAACAAACCTCGTCGTTTGAGGCCGCGGATAGACATTTAAGCATGTGCCTGACGATCACTAAACAGGCAAAAAAATTTTCATTCGTTCTTGAGGTTTTCGGTAAATTTAGGAAAACCTTTAAATTCTACATGCAGAAAGACGGTGTCTGAAAATACGTTTTCAAGAAGTGCTGTTTGTTTCTTCCAGCTATTGATTTTGAATAAACATCAAGTATATTATATTTTCTGTAAAATAAATAGTACACGAGGTAACATTTGCCCAAAACATTTCCATACCGGTGTGATCGGCTGTAAAGGTGCGAAGACCATATCTATGCATTTTAATTCTATGAAACATCTGTTTCATAGTGACTAGCCAAAAGATAGTGACGCAGGAAATCGCAATGGATTTTTCTGGGCACAGTTTGAGCATTCAGCGTGATTTCGAAATCATTTGATTTCGTTGATGTTTCTAAAACAAGTGGTCACTTCTTTTTCACTTATATACCACGAACCAGCTGAAGCATACAAGCGGGAAAGGCAGATGAGAAGCGGATTGGCATTTTCAACATACAGCAATCGAGCTGTAGGACCTGATTTTAACGGATATTTCTGGCCTAACAAGCTTTCAGCTGTGAGATGTGGTTCAGTTTTGAATTGTGTAAAAAACTTGCAATTTTATCCTTGGTCTGGTCGTAGCGCACGATTTCATTCGACAACGTGCAAATTGCAAAGACTACACTGCGAAGTGAAACTCATATCACCAACGATGTTTAGTTCAGTGATGAAAACCTTGCTGGTTGCGTAGACTTTAAGTTCTGCGTGGTTTACCAGCACGTCTGTGGACCGTATCTCCTTGTATGATATTTAAGGCTATGGCAACTATTTCGAAGAAATTTCATAGCGCATCCTGGTTTTCGACAGAAGTGAAGAACTCATGAAAAGACAGAGTGAACTCTTGTTTGTGCTAGTAGAGATGACGTGACTTCCTTTCAACGGCACAGGAAAAAGCTGCGAGTCGGACCACTCTAGAATGCCTTGGTCGGACAAGCGATGACAGCAAACTTATTTCCGTTCATTAAGGGAGGCGACTGCAGCGATTGGACCAGAAACAAACAAATGCCTGGTCCCGCCAGCTCGGGAACCTAAAATGATTAATGACAATTGAGGCAGGAGATAAGGCCACCCTCCTAGAATGCTTTGTGTTTACCGATATTAATTTCGCAATTATCTTCAAACGGGTTCGTGTTCTTTTGCGGTAAAAAAATTGCACATAACATGAAATTACCTAAACTTATTTCCGCTGAAGAAAATTTTCTCGGCATTTTTAAACTTTCGAGCAGATAATTTCTGTTGTTGAAAGGATGCGCCCGACACTTATAAAGAATCGCGTCGATAGATAATTCATAAGAGTACAAACTATTAGCGTCAAATACATGTAAGGCTCACGTTGAGCAATCCGTTAAACTCTCGCAACAAACTCTCACTTAAACGAGCTTCACTGTTCGAGCAAACAATGCTCTTGACTAGATTTCGACCGAACAGTCACGTTTATGTGTCAAAATGACACAGCATTTCGTACAAATTCCCAACTAGATTGGGATATAAGCAAATTCGAAATTTAAAGTGTATTTCGATTTTAATCAAATGTTCGGGCGAGAAAAAAGTGCAAAAATAAGATTAAACGTTAACACGTTCCATAAAACATTTTGTCTGCATGTACGATTGGATACGTTCCTGAATGTTGTGTCCGTACACTTTCAATAATACAATTAGCAATGTTTTGTAAATTGAAAAGTTTGCGGGAGCATGATTTTACAGTAGCCGCATACGTCAGCATGGACGGACGCCGTGAAAGCCTGTTCGTCGAATCAGGTGGGAAGAAGTGAGATGCTTTCGCTCCTACCCTGACCATTACATCTTGTCAACGAACAAATTCAAGTTTCTACTTGTATTTGTGTGACTCATACTCCGTTATCAATACACAATCATAATAAATTATACAATGAATCCAGTTAACTCAATTACAACCAGGCCCGCAATGAAGCAATTGATCTTCACAGAATATGAACAAATTAAAATTTCGCTGAGAATGTTTACATTTGGAGAGCTGTTTCTGAATGAGGCAGAGTGGGTCGACAAAAGACCAATTGATCGGGTTATCAGGCAGCCCTATTGTTAGTAAGAAAAAAACAAATTGACACATGAAGACGCAACAACATGAAGGTGTTATATACAGGACAAGGTAATACAGCAAAAGGCAAAGTCAAGTCAAAATACTGCATGTGGAGTGTCACAATAAAAGGTTGAAACGTTCATGCCTATTTCTATAGCAAAGGAAACGGTGCGAAATAACGCATGAGAAGAGTAAACAACAGCCGGTACCAACAGCACCGTTTATGAACAAATGCAATAAAACAAGCATACCTTGTGTAGTCATCCAAGCTCAAACAAGAGTACTTCTTTGTGAGGCCTGTTGAATGCAACCGCGGAAGCAGATTTTATATTTTCAAGGGACTGAACTCCATAACTTAGGGCCACTGCAAGTTAAGAAATATTGCTCTAAGGTAGAATTCATTGCAGGTGGGCCTTGTTCATGAGAAGCTGCAAGTCTTGTTGGTGGTTGTGAATTAACCTAAGTTCAGAAAAGTATTTGCAAGAAAAATGTGCGGTCCAGTAAATATTGTTTAAGTTGCGCGATAACTGTATCTGTGCATCACGTTGGTTGCAGTCGAGTCAACTGGAAATCCGAGGCTGGAAAACGAGTGAGCATTTAACCTGAGAGCTACATAGACATTTTAATCGACAAACAAAAATTGTCGAAGCACAACCTGAACCGGAATTTGTTGTATTGGTAAGCACAATCTTACAGGACAGAAAAAAATTAATCATAAAAGCAGTGTTAGAAATAAGACACCTAATCTTGGATTAGGGGCTGAGCTCAAGCGTTAGGGTTGTTTAGGCTCAGGTTTAGCGTTTCCTTTCACCTACCATTGTTTGTTTTTTGGATTATGAGTTACTATCCATTTCCCACGTATAACGTAAAAGGGCTTCCATCAGTCGCTTGTTAGAAAGAAATGTCTCAGCGTGACTTTTCCTCCATCAACTTGACAGTGAAACAGTGACTGACTGGAGTCACTACTCTCCGATAAGTTCAAATTATTTGTTGTTGAATGTGTCACAGACTGAAGGAATTCCTAAAACAGAAACCTCATCTCGACGCTTTGAGCCGTGAGGGCAGAGGCAAAATGAAGTGTTTCACCAACTCAGCCGCAAATATCTCGATTGGATTACGAGAGATAGAGTAAATACCTATCTTTCGCTGAAAATAATTATAAAGATTTGTTTGCTTTCTTGAAAAATGTATGTGACGTTTATTCGAATTAAAATTAAAAGGGTTGAATTAAACACAAGTCACGTTATATCATCAAACACTTTCTAAACCATTTTTTATACGCTAAACCATCAATCGTAAAAATTTGATCAAGAGTCTGGAGAAGACTCAGTTTCTCATTTGCACATCCCTGATCATGAGCACTTTTTGTGTATTTCTAAACCTGGAAAAATAAACAAGTAAATTTATCTGCAACTTGGATTTCTTGTGAGGGTTGTCACTGATTTGATATGGAATAATCTTATAAACGGCATTAACCATCAAAAAGTAAAGCCGCTATCTATGCAAGGAACCCCTTTCACAGCTAAGAATCAGAAATTATGACCTTATCAGAGTAGGCTTTATAATTCGCCAACTACGTAGGCACCATCAGCGCTTATACAAATAGAATCCGAGTTGTAAGACAGAGTTTGCACTGGGAACTTAGCAAAACTAAAACCGAGTGACGTTTTGAAGATATCATGAATCACAATAGTCTTTACATCTTGTAGTGCAAAATTTGAAAAAAAACTCCACATTAAATTGTGAAAAATTTTATATTGCACTGAAAAAAGCAATTTAAACGTAAAATTGTTTCGATTTCCGTTCATACTCCAAGCAAAATTTTACCACCAACATGTTTTGTGCATAAAGTGACGTCACACGCAAACTTCTGCATTCAGTGCAGACATTCAGCGAGCGATAAATGCGAATTCTTAGCATTTGCCACGCAGGAGAAAACTACGACCTCACCTCTAGGTCACTTCGAATCATTCATCAGCTTTGCTTGCTTTCCTAAAAATTACCGCGCTACATCTGACGCTTCGCCAGTGCCGCTTTCTGCGTTGTAAAGTCGTTCGGATTACGCAGCTCCGGGTGAATGACGCGTTCAATTGTGCAAATATTATTCCGTCGCGCTGCGAACAAGTCGACCTGTGGAAGTTTGGATTTGTCGGTCTGATGGCGTTTCATCAGCTTCGTGACATCCTGAAATATTGTGTCTATCTTCGCTTTGGCCTACACAAAAATCTCACGCTCAAATGCATATTTGATCATTTCTGAAACAGTTTGCTTATCTCACACGTAGCACAACCCCCTTATGAACAGTTACCCGGATGAAAGTGCCAGTGTACGTCATCGCGCTCCCAGAAGACAGCAGGCAGGTATTATTTAAGCAGGCATTTATTGATTTCGTACTTTCGCTAAAGCTTTTGGCGTCTCCGATCTTCAGGTATGCGTTTTGTCGGCCAAGGCCCTTCGAGTCACTCACACTTCGGGGGAATTCCCTTACTTGTGTTGGTCGGTGGACTGCTACAGGCAGCGCTGTAGGAACTCGACATTTCGGCTTCTCGTGTGAAATGGCACGTCGTCGTGTCAGTATGCCGGAGTAACAGGGATCCACTGACGAGACAAGCGTTCGGATGGCGATGTATCAGGCTTATCCAATACACTTGCTAAGATGTAGTTTTCGGGCGTTGCGCTTTGCGGTCATTGAGTAGTAGTACTGTACAGAGTTTTGTCTGGACGGTTAGCAAATAAATCGCCGAATAAGCTTTGACTAAGAATTGTATTTTACTCGTCAAATGACTGTATAGTATAACAGATACCAGTGCAGTAAACGTGTGGCATTGCTAGAGAAATAAAGGGTTAAAACTCAGTCTGCTCCGACGATCTGACAAATGTGGCTGAGTGAATCAATACATTTGAAAAGTGTGATTTAAACAAATTCTTTACACAAATTTTTGGTCGACTTACATCTTAAATATGTGTAAAGACGCACCTGTTCTGTGTAGAAGTAGAGCTTAGGCTTGGAGCTTGAGTTCTACCCAAATCTTAGTGCTCAAGTTTCTCCAAAGGTTTTGACGGATTTTATCAAACTGATGCGCACCGCACTGTAGTTTGTCTTTATTGCTTGAATATTATAGGCTTGATACGCAAAACACGATTTGCATAGTTTGACTCTCCGTCAGGGGAATCCCGTGATTTTGCACACGAGTACTTTGCCGTCAAGTCATGAAGTAAGTCTCTTGTCGAAAAACCGCGATGCGACCGGTTTGTGATGTACACCTTCCACGCGCTCTAAGCTCCACAAGGCTTGCGCACCTACAGGGAAGCCATATTTCCAAAGTTTGAACAAACGTATGAAAACAGCTTTGCCTATTAGACGGTGATGAATTATGAAACATTAAAGTTGGGTATTGACCAGGTTTTTTTTAAAGGAAAATGTGAGGTTCGCGGTATCGACCTGTAGGGACCCGATTTCTCTGATTCCAGGGACCCGGTTTTATCTGATTCTAGGGACTCGATGATAATTTTCTCTGATTTTGAGTATCCGATTTTCAATTCTAGGGACCCGGATCGAGGTTCTAAAACAACTTAAAAAACCCTGGTCTTGACAAAAGCGGGTTTGTTCGTTTTTTTGACTCTAAATTCCGCACATGCCACCTTTTAAAATATCAGCGATTTATTTCAAATTAAATCCCTCCATGGCCAACAGAAATCCAAACAGCGCTTACGACAAAGCATATCTGCGAAGAACATTTGGTCAGCAAACCCTTCACTGATTTTTGCAGACGAGATGCACTTGAAAACGGCTGTTGTGAAATTCAAGCTTTGCTGTGTTGTCACGTGACAACTTCGTGCGTCATTTTACAGTTTCTACTCAATACGGCAAGGGGATCGTACATTTACACAAACTGCACTTGAAATTCTTGGGAGATTAGTTGCGCTCTATAAAGAGAACAGCTTGCGCATCAACGATCGTCGGATCATTTTCGCGTTGCCCTCGACTGCACTTACCGTCGAATACGCAAGAAAAAAAAATATTCTTCCGTTTCTTGTTGGTTCCGACATAATCGGCCTACTCGTTACGGACTAACAGGTTAATTGGCTTAGTAAACCTCAATCCGGATTAAGTGGGTTGTCCGAAACTCTCCATCCACCGTTTCTCAGTGTTGCAGGTTGTATCAATGAAGCTTTATGAAGATAAGAGTCTGCGTTTTTCGCAAACTGCAGTTCTTTCTGCTACTCGTGTTTTCGCAGCAGCGTTTTTGCTTGAAATTGGCTGAAAAACAATACCACAGTCTTCTTCCAGCACGATGCGGAGGTTCTATCTTTTCACATCTTAAGGATTTAGCGGATTTTTAGTGAGGTTTCGCGCAAGGCGTTAGACGTTTGTTGCACAACTCGGTTTATCGGCTACGCTCTGCTCAGTTTTTCTTTTTTTCAGCCGGTGAGGAAAGGAAATGACCAGGCATAGTTCACTTAAAAATCATTCTGTCAGGTATGCATCTACTTTTAAGATTTGTTCTGTAGGTCTAGAAACATTCGTATATTCATTTTTAGAGTGAAACAGCATATAGGCCTACAGCCCAGAGTGCATCGTCAGTGTCATGCATTGTCTTTGTCTTTTGAATGCGCAGCTTTGCAGAATAGAGCATATAGGATTTGACCAAATAGGATTGATTTACCGATTTTTCCGTGTGGTGAAACGTTCGCAACTCTTCCTCATTTAAAAAAGCTTCAAACATTCATTCGGGAACTTTCAGAAAACGTTGGGTATATGTGTGATTACTCTACATACAACGATGCTGTAACGAGCATTAGCACAGATCCCTACCAAAGCAACCTGAAAGAGCTCTCGCAACAGCATGCAGTGATGGTACGCAGAGGAAATGGGTTATGCGTTTAGATTATAATATGCCATTTTCGGCACGCTGTGCTTACAAGGTAACTATGTTATGGGAGATTGTTGGTGGAGACAGGCTACTACTGCCCGATTGGAAAAGCAAAAACATTCCTTGTCTAATGTTTCTGCTGTCAATTTCAGGCTAGGTTGCTGGAGAGAATAACTGCAATATTCAATATCACTTCGTGAACCCTAGGGCGTCAAACTTAAAAAGAATGTAGATTTGCGATTGTGAGTATGCTGACTGAAATTAAGTTTAGTGTGTGCTTTCACCAGCAATTATCTCAAAAAACTTGTTATCCGAAACAAATGGCACACTCTTTATAACTTTTGAAACTGAGGCGAGAGTGTAAGACCGAAAAGTTTAACAGTTGTCTTAGATCAAGTATGTACTTTCCACGATGGGTGTAAGCAAGGAATCGATCAGCAAATGTTTAATAGGAAATCGATTTCACGTAAAATTACGCATCCTCAGACCTGAAAATTGCAAGCAAAGCTTACGGGTGAAAAGTTGAAAGGCTGAAGTAACAGCAGAGAAAAAACAAACTCAAGACTACAATCAAAATTTCGTAACACAAGCTCATAAATCATAACATCTTAAC
>Ga0210059_1003478_pt1 | contig 25211 bp, 24 predicted proteins | sample Ectturendosymbi2_FD_188042 | JGI IMG/M metagenome (GOLD analysis project Ga0210059, IMG submission 188042) | Ecteinascidia turbinata endosymbiont from Florida, USA - Sample 2 (SPAdes) (version 2) | ecosystem: Host-associated > Tunicates > Ascidians > Unclassified | place: Key West, Florida... | reverse complement strand
TTGGGGGTTTTGTTCGGATTTTCAGGGATTTTGCCCAAATTTTAGGGGATTTTGCCCAAATTTTCAAATAATCAAAATGTTTGGGGGTGCACTTGCACCCCCTGCACCCCCGCCTCCTACACCACTGCCAGTATGAGTATTACTAAAAGATTGTAAGGCGACCAGACGAGTAGGCCTAGGTGCTTCAGTTTGAATGTCCAAAATAGTGTTAGATTTTGCATACACTGAGCTACACGAGATGCAAAAACAAACTTTTGACTATAGAAAAGCTCAATGCTGTGTCAGCAAAGCGAATCCTCCATGAAACTTTGCAAGAAAAATTGAAGCAATCATGAGTTTCAAATGTGCAAAGAAAATTAGGAAAAAAAACGAACTCCTCCTCCGCTCCGCCTCCGCTGACAAAGAAACCTTTTGGACTCCACATCCGCAAAAAACATACGGAGTCCGCCTCCGCGGAGTCCAAAACTCCGCTTTTTGTCCACCTCTGGCTACCACAGCTTGATAATATTTGGCAAGTAATGTCCTTGGCTGATCAAGCTAGTGCGGCGAGAGAGTGGTTGGCACGCCATTAACAAGTGCTGGTGGTGGATTCAACGCTGTAAACCTGAAACTTGTTACGTCCTTAAGCATGTCACTTTAGACATATTGCTAAGAAGCATGCGTTGTTTAATCCAAAAGATGTACTGCCACAAAGGCGCAAATGCTTTTATCCTCAAAGCTGGGGATGCTCAACCGAAAAACAGCAGGATTCTCATTTCTCATACAGAGCTGTACGTGTTCAATGTTGGGAGGAGTCCCAAAACTTGTCGAAAAACCCTTTAAATTAGGTGTGCCCAAAGTGCGACCCGTGGGAAAAATTTCTTCGGCCCCCAGTCTGGGCTCTTAACCTATACTTGTTATATTGCTTATGATGAAGAAAACTTGGCAGATATTTACCAAATTTTTTATTTCTGTAGTGCAACTAACCCAAAGGTAGCGGGCTTCCAAACCTCGTAGCCCTATATACAGACCTCTTTTCAGCCTAAAACACCAAGTCAAAATTCGCCGCTTCAAATACTTTAGCGCAAACGTCGAAAAATGTAGCCTATAGTCGATTTTTTATAACGCGTGTGTAACGCACACAAGCTAGCGTGCTTGGCTAGTAGTTTGTAATCGTTCTGTTACGTAATAATATTCATTTTGAGGCAGTGTGAATTGCACGTACCGGTATGGCTGGTACGCGCCGCCATTTGTATTGTTGAATTTACTGAGTAATGCTTCTACGGCATTTTTGCTTCAAACAAAGTCGGATTAACATCAGTGGAACGCAGGCTATGCAGCTTGCAGTTTCCGTATTTCCAATCGTTTCGGGGAACCAAATGAGTAAGAAAAGGCGTATACAAGATGAGGGCCGCGCATATAAGACATATGAACTAAGAGTTCCTTTGTGTTGATATAACCAAAGGAATTTTTATGATTGTCTACCTTACAATATACAATCTTAAAGCTTACACCGAAATTTACCGACAAAAGTACTATATACTGCGGCCCGCCAAGACTTCTGAATAGCGAAATGCGCCCCATGCCTGGAAAACTTTGACCACCCCTGCTTTAAATCAAACAGGCTGCGCTTATGTGGGAGTCAACGCCTGTTACTTAATTAACCTTGCTGTGATACAGGCGATTAATAATAAATCTGTACATAGCAAAGCGTAATAGTGCTCAGAGCAGTGGTTCCTAACGTGGGGTACACGCCCCACAGGGAGGCAATCTGTTTTTTTTACGGGGGACATAGAAGACGACTGACGAGGTCTGGGTCCAAATTTTCGAATTACATTTTTTTATTTCATTCTTCTTTTTCATGGATGCTATATCCTTTGGTAGCTTGTTTAAACCAAGGTATTGGCGTTTGAAGTTTCTTAGCTGAAAGGGAGTTCACTTTTTAAATCGTAAGATATATGTATCACCACACGGGAGGCAATCTGGATTTAGTGGTGATTAGGTGCATAGGCGTAGCCATGGGGAGCCAAAGGGGCCATGCCCCCCCAAATTTCTAGCATACCTTGTAATTTTGTGCTTTGTGAGGCGGTCTCCCAAACAAAATACTGTTGCTCGCTTTTGGCCCCCCAAAGTTTCCGGCTGGCTACGCCACTGATTAGGCTAGGCATGGGCAAAGAAAGGTTGGAAGCCACTAAGGGCCGGCCTTTCCTCTAGGTCAACTAGGCGGCCGCCTAGAGCGCAGCCTTCAAAGGGGGCAGAATCCGCTTTTTTCTTGGCTTCCACGTCCCGAATGTTTTAGTGTGACGTGTAACGGGGGCGTAAATATCAAAGCTTGCCAAGGGCGCAGAACTGCCTCAGGCCGGCGCTAAAACCATTGATCCAGGGGAATGGTTCCACACTTTGATTGCAGGGAAGAAACCAAAGGGAGATTTTTGAGGCCATAAAACACCATATCTGTTTATTGTCACAGCTTTTGAAACAAGCAGAATAAAACCATTCAAACCCATTTCCAATTTTTTACAATATTTGAGAACTACATGCCCGAATTATCTTTCTTGTTTATTGCCGTGCTTTGTGACAGTTGACCATCAGTAGACACTTCAAAGCAAAGTAGCATTATTCACAACTGTACTTTACCCTCCTGTCAACCACTGGAAGGCCCGGTGTCAAGCGAAATTTCTGACTTGCGAAACTTCTGACTTCACCCCATGTGCGCATGCACAGAGTAATATTCTGCATACCAAATACGCTGATAAAACTGATTATTAGGGCTTAGGAATTCGTGTTTGGTAAGTATGTCGGGTTTGGGTTTGAGTTAGCTTGAGAAAAAGAAAAATAATTGAGGTCAAGGACTAAGTCCGAACATTTTCAATGGTTAAAGTTATTCCCGCGCTATAGCTTGTTGTTGGGTACCTGACATCTAAACAAAATGTTTTAATTTACGCAACACACATCAAAAAACTAATTGCCAGGCTTTATTTCGTTAATCTGAGAAGCAAAATAACTGAAAAACAATAAAAGGTCAGAAATTTCGCAGAGGTCAGAAATTTCGCTTGACACCGGATCCAGGAATTTCTTGTGGCGGAATGGGATTTTCAGATATTAAACTTGTAATTCATCTATGTTGCAACCAGAGCGTTGGGGCTTTCACAGAATACGTTGTCGTTGTAATTGCAAAAAAACTTTCAAGAGAATTTCCTTCCTTGTTAATCTTTTCAAAATAACACACGAAGCCTGATTTTGCTACTGTGATGGACATATACGGGATATAAGGCGTTTAAAATTTCTATTTCAAAATGAATTAGATTCCCAGTTTCACGGTTTGCACCTGAGCAAACGCTTCATTAAGTCAGCTTTCCTTAAAATTTTCACTTCGATAAATCAACACAAAAAAACTCGTTGGTGACTTTGCGCTTGTTGGGTAGTGTAACATCCAATCTCTACGTGCCATTTCTGGTTTGTGGTGGCCTTAAGATCTGTATACCTTCATGCCGCTCACATTGCAACAAGCTTCAGAAACCAATCTCTTAGTGCTTCCTGGTTCTGATGGTCACGGTTCGCCACAAACCATCAACCCTGAACCAAATTTGCTTTATATCTTGATCACGATCACCTCGATCATCATTATCTCTCCGTTTGCATTTTCCACTCGAGGCAGCATCAGCATGCTTCCTTTCACAAAACCTTACATTTCCAGGTGTTCAAAGTTTTTGCTTTGTTTGGAAATTGCTACCAACATACCATTAAATGCAAAGATTTTTGTAAGTTTAATGGTTTTCTTATCAAACTTGACTATGCTATGCTACATACAGTTTAAAATGCTTTCGCGAAGAAAATTCCATGGAAAGGTTACTTGTTCAAATTGATTTGATAAACACGAAAAGATCATGTTTCAGTACTCAAAAGGGTGACATAAAATTTTGGAGCTGTTAGAAGAGTGATAAAAATTCGGAGTTGTCAGGATTCACCATCATTTCTGAAGTTTTTTTTCCTGAGTGTTGGCAAGTATGGGCCCCTTTCGGCTAAGTTTTCACCCCTGGCTCAAACCTCCAGTTACGCCGCTGTTGACCTACCATCTAAATCGATTTCCTGAAAACTCACTATGAAAGGATGCGAAGTGCTGTCCACTGTCCACCAGGCAACTAGGTAGTAAATCTTGCCCTGGCTTTGGAATTCTTAGAGTTATTATCCTCTGTCCAAGTTTCAGTGGTGTATACGGTGGTCATTTTTACTGTTTGTGCGCTGTTTGTGAAGTCACAATATGATGTCATATTCTCGTTTCCAAACCAACGTTTTGGCAAAGTTTGTTGACACAATATGCATATTATTTTACACGCACTTTGCTTGTTCGGTGTTTTACAGTTTTATGTCATTGTATTGAATATCAGCGTTTCAATTTAGGAGATGGGAGCAAAATATACTCGACGCTACGACAAGAGCAGTTCATAACTGGAAAAGTATCAGGCTGCCCGTTAAAACAGTGGAATAAAACACACTCAACTATACGTCAGCGCAGTTCACAAGTCAAATACAGCCAACAGGCTGCGCAAATGTCTTGTCGAATACGAGTAGTCGAGCAGAAGGTGTGGGGCTGGAATTGCGCACAGGGTTGCTAGATTGAAACTTGGTAAGCTACACAAGAATTGAGCATTCGCGTGAAGTAGGCTACGCAAGAAAACTTTCGTTTTTTTGTTATGTTGTTGTTAAATTGCAACTACTGGGAGAACAGAACAGATACGGGCTTGTTTGAGCCATTATACTCAATCCGGCTGAACTGCCAATTAATGACAAACGAATGTGTCCTGGCATATATGCTGATGCCCAGGACCTATGAGAGGGGGGTCCAGCAGGTACATTGTTTCCCGACAACTACGAGGGGCCCGAGACTGAAGGAACATTTGAGTGTTTGTTACTAACAAACTTGGAATAATGTAGTGAATATAATCCCGGTGGTAAAACTGGTTTGGCCTAAACTGAAGGATTTGATAAGCTAGTGTGATGTACTTTAATGTGAATTGCTGGCAGTGCATTTTCCTGATATGATGCATTGATAATAATTATTAGCAGTAATTATTTTTGTTGAACTTGAATGTTTGCCCACTTTGTCGAATTTATGACATTCACAATTACTCTCCCACTCCGCCCATTGAACTAAATTTTCCTTTACGCCTTTCATTTTCAAACATTTTCAAACAAATCTTTAATAAAAACTCTCTCCAATAAACCAAGAGTTTCAAACTAAGAGATACTTCAAGTGAAATTTGAATGGAAACATGCCAGTTGACAATAAAATCTAATCCAGGAGCAGTAGCCATCGAATATTGCGCAGATGTGTAAGATAATTAAAAAGTTTAAAATTAACAAGTAACTGCAATCAGGCCGGTAACCAGGGGGGGCGCAGGGAGGGATTCGCCCCCCCTGGAAAAATGTGCTGGACATAGTTTAAAACTATTGAACATGCTTTAAAAAGTTTGAGCCCTGTCAGAAAACTCTTCGCCCCACCTGGTGTCCCAAGCTGGTTACGGGCCTGACTGCAGTGCAGAACGCATATGCGTATAGTATGCCGCGGCGGTGTGCTGTGCATTTTGCTGATTGTCAAACTTACGGCGCAAGCAGATGCAGACTCTAATCGAATGTGAGTTTAGGATTAGCGGACATACCCAGAAATCTGAGGACTTCGAAAACATACAGGAGAAACTAACCACTTACAGTATTTCGACAGAATGCTTTAAAGCAGTGGTCGTCTGCCTATGGCCCGTGTCACCATTTATTGTGGCTCGCAGTCAAAAATAGAAGCAATAGTCGGTTCACAAAATATTTCGTTCTGTCCCTTCATTCCTGTTATAATAAGTAAGCTCATTCCAAGGATACAGTTACAAAATGAGGTTGCAGTCTCATTTCACTAGCAGCGTTTATTCAATCTAGATCGACTCCATTCGTTCTGAGATTTTGGCGAGACTGTATGCTGCAGTCTCGCCAAAATGTCAGAATTATTATAATAACCACGACTGTCTTATACCTGAAAAAATTTATCCACCAGCTGGGCAATACCGGGCTGGTAGAATGAATTCAAGTTTCGTTTGTGGGAGATGTTATGCACTGGAGTTTTTACCTTCGTATGGTATGCACGTGTAGTTTGAAGAAATACATGAGAGCAAACATTGGCAGTATTCCTATCGCTAACTTGACTGTGAAGTTTTTAATGAGTTAAGGTTCAGTTGAGAAATCAGGAGAAAAGTGACACCATTCAGGAGCCTGCATAACATGTCTTGCTAGATACTTCTAATCTATTTACATTGTGTTAATGGCATCTAAAAGATTACTGAGATAGCGCTGTCCATTAACTTATGCAGAAAATTATGAGAATTATGTTTGTAGGTACGATCAAAAAACAGCCAAGTATTTGGCATTCAGCCTAATCGTTGTCTTAAGTAGCATTTACTGAAAAGTAGCATGTTCTGAAAGATCTTTCAGCAAGCTTATACTTGTAAAAAATTATTTGCGGTCCACTATGTCACAAACTCGACTTGTTGACATAGCAACATTACGCATTGAGTCTAGCATTGCCAAACAAGTTTATTTTGACAGTGTTATTAGAAATTTTGCGAATAAGAAAGCCAGAAAAACGCTTATATAATAGTTAAATTATTTTCTTTCTAATTCCTTCCATGATAAGATTTTACTATGAACCTTCAAAAGTCATGTTTAAAAAATGGTAATATTGTTACATTACTTAATTGAATACCGGTATGTTTTAACATACTGTTTCATATGATCAATAAATGAGCACTTCTTGTTGAAGTTTGATGCACAATTAATTATCCTCAATCTTTATTTATTTCAAAATAATTTTGCAAATCCTACGGGCCCCAAATGGGTTTTGTTCCACCTAAATATATTTCTCTTGGGGACCCTGTAGATAGGTAATGTGACGTGATAATAATCATTGACACCACCACATTATTTGTACTGCAGCTGTGAATGAGAAAAGAAACTGATCGAGCTTACTGCCTTCGCTGTTTAAGTGATGGGATAGCGACAAGGCACTTGTGACCATTTTGTTTCATTTTCTGTGCACGATGGTTCATTCTCGTTTTCATCATTAAAAAATGCCGTTGGACAAATGAGCCTTTTTGGCAAAATCAGAAGTTAGATTAGAACTAAAATTAGAGCAGCATTGAAGCTTTAGCAAACTATATCAGAATTAAAATTACCGTTATTTAGCTCTAATTCATCGAATTAGAAAACTAGAATTATCTAGTTGTCCAAATCTGAACTGTACCACTTAGTCGGTACCACTTTCTGTTGGCAAGTAAGTCTAAAGTTACTACTTGTACTTGCATGGTCCGGTGCTGGCCGGTAACTTTATCTTTACCGCATAAGACAGGGGTGGGGAACCTGCGGCCCGAGGGTCAAATGCGGTCCGCCAGATCATTTAATATGGCCCGCATTAGAATTTTCGTTTACCAAGTTAGAACACAACATCGCGTCAAAACGAAACTCAATGATAAGCAGACGCACGTAGGCAGTGGCAGAACCGTCGCCAGAAAGTTTTCAATAAGGGGGCTTTGCGTTTCTGCGGAGGGATTGACATTTTCAAATTGGAAAAAACTCCACTGATATATAGTGCTTCATGTTTCAATTTGGGGGGACCTGTAGCTTTGTTTGGGGGGGCTAAGCCCACCAAAGCCCCTGTGGCGACGGGATTTGGACAGTGAGTCAAATGAATCGTTCCGTGACATGGCTTTCGCTCCTTATTTTCTTTTGGAAGATGAAGGTAGAATTTTAAGATAAAATTAGTTAACTTTTGCGGCCCGCCAATGATATTCCACATTACATGCGGCCCGTAACAGCAAATAGGTTCCCCATCCCTGGCATAAGATGAGAGCAGTTAGCCTGCAGTTGTGCGAGAAATGTGCACATAGAATTGCATGGATTACATTAAAAACCGTTGTGCTGCTACCGTTATTACGAGTGAAAGCGTAAATCATCTGCCTGGGGAAACGTCGTTTTGGGTAATCATCAAAACCAAACAGACGGCGAAGAGACTTCCGTGCATTGGCGCTAATTAAATTTAAGCCCACATTGTACAGATGCTATGACTCCGTGGCGCAACGGTAGCGCGTCTGACTCCAGATCAGAAGGTTGCGTGTTCAAATCACGTCGGGGTCATTTTTAACACACTTCGTTAATACGTATTCCTGCAGATCATAGAAGCATCGTTCAACCACGCTTCAACACTGTTGCCGCATTCGTAGTTCGCTTAAAAAACCGCAAGTATATTCGTTTAAATTTAAATATAAACATGAGCGAAAAGATTTTCCGCACGGGTGAGTTTTTTCTCTTCATACACTCGACAAAGAAGAGGATTGGAATGTCCCTCGTGTTGGTTTTTGCTGAGTTCGTCGTAAGGGCAAAGCGTTTCATACTTCTGTTCATTAAAAAAATCTAGATACTGTCCTGGACTTATTTTGGGAGCTTTTTTCTTTGTATCGAGTTTTTGTTTTAGTAAAGAATCTGAGCGATATGGCAATTTACGGGCCAGGCACTGCCAAGTCTCATAACCTACATTTTTGTTTTGTATGTAAGCTAAAAATCATAATTATCATCTGGGGATTGGATTTTCGCAGGCAATGGCTTGCGAGGGAACCATTCCCATCTTCAGCAGCAGGTGAGGTGGGACGTGGCTCACTTGGATTTTCAGTCGTAATGTTTTCATACGGTTTATGTAACTCCTAAGAACAACAGTAGCCTTGCGGCAAGCTTCTGAGGAATCTGCCTGCTTTCTGCTTTCATTCTTCTGCGGCGATTAAAACTTGCAAGCGTATCTATTTTTCATAGTTAAAGGCCACAAAGATGGCGGCAAGTAAATCAGTCACAGTTTATTGACGGGGAAACTAGTTTCGCGTTTTCCAACGGATCGTCAGTCCTGTAAATGTAAGACAAATCTTACAGGCGAAATGGTGGCACTTGAAAACAAGTAAAGAAAAACACACTAACTGTGGCTAGTTACAACGACATTACTAAAATTTTTTCGAAGCTAAAAAGCTGACCTTCCCAGAGCCTCATAAACCAGTCACTGCTAAGAAAATCTGCGTTTGGCAGCGGTCTAACAAAGACACTTTTCCTCTGGAGATAACACAAGTGCGCTATAACGAATGCCAGAGAGAAGCCACGCGATAAACAAAGCGTAACAGTTCACGAAAAATCAAGAAAGGCCGAGCCTTTCAACGTACATTGGAAGCGTGCAATGAAGCTAATTTTTAGTTATTCCTTGTTCTAAACACAACTTCTTTGATGGTGGGGCAGTTCGTCAATTCTTCCTTTCCTGTCTCTGGTAAATGTCAACATTTGCGGAAAACGCTCTGTTTATCGCGTGGCTTCTCTCTCGCATTCGTCATCGCGCACGTGTGTTATCTCTAGAGGAAAACACTTAAAAGCACTCGTGTTTCTGTATGCTTTCGAGGAATCAGTGGACTGCCATCTGCTTTCGTCTTTTTGCAATTGTCTCTCAATAAATTCTACATCCTATTTGTAACAAACCTGTGCGAAAGTACTGTAAAGTTAAGAACAAAATATTTTTGCAAAAAGCTGAAAAACCGGGGAACTTTCTTCAAAGAGATCAGCATCTGAAGAGACCAACCCTTACGCTCCTTTCTAAGTTCGATTCTGGTTATGCTTCTGTAATAAAGCGAGGGGTTAGCATCGTTTCCAGAGCAGACCGTGGCCTCGGTCATTGACCCTGTGAACACGTTCCAAACACTGAGCGCCTGGCACCGATTTTGCAAAGTTTGGGCCGAACTTTTTGGACGATAAGGAAATTCAGATAGTTAGTAGATTTTTGGGTGAAGTCAGCTGCTGAATAACAATTCATATATCAAGGCAGCTTTCGCCAAGTGTGCGTATCGGAATTGCGCAACGTCAAAGTAGTTTATCAACCGGGATTACTTATTCTGAGTTTGTACTTAAAAACCTGAACAAGAAACTCGAAAAAATGTTTCCCCGCCAGAAACATTTGCCACGAGATTTCTTACGTGATCACTTCTGACGTAAATGAAATATTTGCACATTATTTCTTAAAAATATGATTGCTGATTGTTCAGACTTTGCCTGCATAAACCCCAGTGCTCATTTACAGGAGCTGGATAAACTCATTTGCTTTTAACAGTGGACATGTGTGAAGTAGGAAGCAAGGTCAACGAAACTTATTGATACAAGTTGAGCTCGTTTGCCACTTACAAACTGTTTAGAAAAGAGAAACTGGTTGAATCAGCCAAAGGTTTGTTTTATTTCAAATACCGCCCATCTTATAACCCAGTACTCTTGCTGGTCGTGTATGGGTTCACGTTGCTTTCAAACCTTTTTAATGGAAAAAGATGTTGGAACTGCGGAAAAACATGCAGTTTTACCGATTTTTGATTACGACAGCATTATTCATGACATTTGCTCCGATGGTAACAAATATCTGCTAGATAAAACGCAACTCTCCGCCGCTGAAATTATATTAGGCTGTCTAAAAACTACATTCTCTACAGATGCACTACTTGGTCTAAACCTTTTATTACATCGTAGAGAAATATCTATGCTCCACTACTTTTCCAAAATAATTTTTCGTTTGGTACCCTGCCCTTTTCATGTGAGCCTCCTTAGATCGTTCAGTGAATTTGTTCCCTACATTTTGTGTCACAATCAAGACGTTCGATTCCACTTTTCAAAAAATCTCTGGCATTTAACTTTTTTCTCGGTAAAAAAAGGCCTCTAGCTTGTGGAATTCTCTCCCACTTGAAATTAAATCTTCTCCAAGCCATGCTATGAACCGTTTCAAATCCTACCACGTAAAAACATAGTACCGGCACTTTTTGGCAAATATTCTTCGTTTGACACCCGCATGTTGTATGCTTCGCCCACAGTTCATTGAATATCAATAAAAAAACGTATCGTATCGACTGTATGTTTGCGGTGATGTCGAAACTGAGCTTCACCTTTTCTTTTACTGTAAATTTCATGATGCCGCACGCGCGATACTTGTACCAAGGTCTGTAATATTATTAGCTGAGCACTTTGATGTTTTGAGCAACGTTGAGCTGCTGCGTTTATTCCTACTTGGCCTGTCTGATGCGCCAACACAAATCTACATTGGCTGCCTTTTACACCGTAGATGCGTTACTCAAATCTTTCGATAGATTCTGACTGCACCCTCGTAACAATATGCATCATTTATGTGTGATTCGTGCTTTCCTGTTGTATTTTTGGTTATATCAGCTCGTCGTGACACGGCAAGATTGCTGTAATCAGGCTAACGCCTGTGGAAAAATAGTCGCTAAATAAATAAATAAATAAAAACTGCGATAGGAGTGCAGTCGCTCTGACCACTGACTATCGACGGGGGTCTGGGTTAAATACACCTCTTTTCAAACAATGTTTGAAAAAGGGAGTTTTGTGTGAAATGTTTTAACCGTTTCCTGAATCATCTAGACGGATATACCCTATATGAAGAAATCCATTCCACTTAAGAAATGAAAAGATGTTTTCAATTTGCTGCCCAATAAATAATCCCCATTGATTTATGCAGTGTTTTTTTAAGCCGTTTTTGGGTGTCAAAATGACACCCTAAAGTTTTGCAATTACACCCTAAAATCTGAAAGCAAGATGTGGTTTTGCCTTGTATTGAAGTAAAACGATTTGAGGAAAGCATGGTTTCCTGCACGTAGCTATTGCACAGACGGCTGCAATGTTATAGGCTCACACAATTTTCTGCAGAAGTTGGAAGCGAAAATTGTAAGTATGATTTACATTGTCATGCGCACCGGCTCGCTTTGGCCTGTTGCCGTACTGCCGCAGGTTGTTACACAGTATGGTGTACAAAACTGCAAAAGCACTTTAATGCAATTATGGAAGTGCTTTACTGTTTCACCGTTGCGATCGGCCTGCCTGGCGATGTATCAGACTACAATGAAGACAAAGGTCGGCAGTTGCAGCGCGCATACAAAACAAGGTGGTTGTCGAGTGAGGCAGCAGTGAGAGCTAGGAGTGAGATTTTGACTATTTGGGCCGCACTGAAGCAGCTGTCAGAAAATAAAAATGATGCAATGTGCGTTGTTTGACCGCGAGTTATGAAAACAAAAAATTTCAACATGGTGCTTTCCTTTTTGTCAACATTACCACCTCACCTGACAGAAACGAGCAAAGTTTTTCAGGGGGTATGTTTTAACTTTGCACAGATGAAAGCTTCCGCAGAGCTTTGCATCAATAAGCTCTCTGGTGCCGCTGCTAAATCCGAGCTTGAAGCTAATTATGAAAAGTTTGGTAGTGAATTAGGGGCACTTGGAACGCCGGATGGTTTGGCTGACTCGTGTGTGTCGAGTGGCATGACGTTTTGGAAGGGCACCGAAAGATTGGCAAATTGATCATCCCCATACAAAAAAGCCTCAGCACTACAGAACAAATTTTCGAGAAATCCTGGGAGCATACCAAAGACATATACACATGTTTCGTCGACTCCGGGAAAGTACATGGCCGAGTTCCTCGTGAAAAGCTCTGGGGCTGCCGCGGAAGCACGCACGGTGTTGATGGGTGCCGATTGCTGGCCGTCAATTAACTGTATTCTTGCTCAGAAGATTGTGTCCGTGTCGACGGAGTTAACTCACAACCGTTCAGCGTTGGTGTTGGGCTCCAACAGTATAATTGCCTCGAGTATGATGAAAATTCGCAAGTGTCTTACTTTGTTTTATATGTGCGCTAAGCCATGTCTTGTGGGCCTTGCGGCTGAAATCAATAAAACTGTCAAACTGTCAACAATGGTATGTGCTGTCAACACTCTTCTTCAGAGTCGATATCAGGGTTCTCCAAACTACGACCCGCGGGACAAATCCTGCCTGCGAAGTCATTTTCATCCGGCCGCAAAACACATTTTGCCAGTAATGAAAAAATATTATAGTTGCCAAAAACTTGCTGACTAGGTAGAATGCAACATATCCTGACAAAATTGCATTTCGCAAGATGTTGGCCCTCGCACTGTTTTGCAATGTGGTCCTCTACCAAAAACGTTGGAGAGCCGTGGTCTGTGTGAATTGGATAGATAGTCACAGACGCGTCGACGCGAGTGTCACTGTTGGGAACTGCAGGATGAACCGTTTTCTTTTTGCGGGTGAATTGTTGCTGCATGCGTGGATCTTCTCAACAGGGTCTTCAGCACGGTGTACAAACATTTCATCACGCGTCATTTCATCACGCGACATTTAATCACCGGCATGTAATCACTAGACAGTTAATCACGAATGCAATTAAACTCCCAGACATTTAATCCCTTAGACACTTTATCACTAGACAGATCAACATGCAAATTTGTACAAAATACATATTTTTTCAATTGTACATAATACATTTCCAACTCGCTCGTGGCATAAAATCTGCCGCCATTTACTGTCTTGTACAGAACAAGGTTCAAGTTGTGTATGATCGCATGTTGAATGAAGTAAAAAGAATTATTATTTTGGCTTTTCCTGAGGAAAAGGCTTTTCCATCTAGAATACTGCTAGATTTTGAGAGTGCAGCTATAAATGCTTTTAGACCAGCATTTCCAAGTGCAACAGCTACGGGTTGCTATTTTCATTTGACACAAAGTATTATGCGAAAAGTTAACGAAATTGGTATGAAAGAAGACCACGAAAGCAATGACAGTTTATGATTGGCTCTTCGCTGCTTACCTTCTTTAGCTAATGGTGCCATCATCTGCGTCCCTTAATTTTTTTTATACTAGTTGAAATAATTTTTTTTATACTAGCTGACAACCTGCACTTTTTCAATGTCATCACCCGACATTATGGAGTTTTATGAAAGGGCATGACAAAAATATGCAGATCCAACTAACACCATTTTAACAAACTATCCAGTGATTAAATGTCAGTGATTAATTGTCACGTGATAAAATGTCAAGAAACCAGGTCAGTGATTAATTGTCTGCGTGATTAACTATCTAGTGATTAAATGTCAGTGATTAATTGTCTCGTGATGAAATGACGCGTGATGAAAAGTCATCAAATCCTTCAGCACGCATTTGATCGGTTTTCTGTTGCGTGCGACCAAGCAGGAACGAAAATCAGCACTAAAAAGATTGAGGCAATTTGTCTCTCAAGACGCCCAAGCAGTGTATTCTGCAAATGAGCGGAAATACGCTGCAGCAGGTGGAGACGTTCAAGTAGCCTACCTTGGGGTGGTATTCATGAGTGACGGCAGTCGGAACAAAGAGATGGATACACGGATTGGCAATGCAAACTCGGTTCTGCGTGAGCTTTATTGCTCCGTGGTGACGAAACGGGAGCTTTCAAAGACGGTAAAGCTTTCAGTTTTTAAATCGGTCTTTGTTTCGATCCTCACCTGTGGTCATGAATCTTAGGTGACGACTGAAAGAATACTGTCAAAATACCAAACGACAGAGATGAGATATTTGCGAAGAGTTCTCGGTGCGACGCTTCGTGACAAAGAGCACAGGTCTGAAATCCATAAAACCCAGGATGTAAAGTGTAAAGCCAATTCTCCGAATCGAGAGATCCCAGCTACGTTGGTTCGGCCATGTGTCCAGAATGCCGCAGGATAGATTAGCGAGAAAGTCCTGCTGGCTACACCCACGGGAATGCGGCCCAGAGGTCGTCCAAGGACGAGGTGGCCTGACTATATCTCCGACCTTACTTTATCCCGTCTTGATGTGGACCCACGGAAGCTGACATTGTTGTTTATCGTGATTCGTGAGGCATATCAGGTCCTCCTAAAATTTAGGAGGACCAGTGTTTCTCAATATTAAATATTCAATATTAAATATTGAGAAACTTGCTGCCCCCGAGACTATCCCCAAATGAAAAGTGGCACGAAAATGAGTGAATGAATGAGTGAGTGTGTAGGCGCACATTGAAACTTTCTGTTTATAAAATTGTCTTTACCGTATTTGCAAAAAGTGAATGTCGAATTCAAATAATAAGCTTATTTGGACGGAAACGTGCGCTTTTGTGAAGATCAGTTAAAAGTATCAGACATAGAAGGAAAAATGGTGTTGACACCCTAAAGCTCCAACCCAACACCCTTTTAAATACCTTAAAAAAATCTGGATTTATGTCACCTTTCAAAGCTGATCTCCATGCAGCTTTGCGTGGATTCATTTTTTCATCTCTTGTTTGTTAAATTCTTCTTTTTGATTCGCAGGCATTTCGCTCATAATCGATTTGTGCAATTAACTTAAAAGAGAATCTTTGCTATCTCTAATGAGAGTCAAAACCTGAAAATTACGATGGTATTGTTTCTAATAGTCAAAAAAGTGATATGGCAGACCTTTTTCTTTCAGAATATTGACAAGTGATGCTGCAAGCAGTGCCCTATCCTGACTCAGCATAGCCCGGGAGGTTTATCTCCAGACCGTAGAACGAAAATTAACTGTGTTTTATCATTTCTTTTTTTCTCCTTAATTCACAGCATTTCGAAAACATTAGTTTGCTTGTCGGCAACCAGCAACAGCAGCAGATAGGTTTGTTTCGCGAAGTGAATACAGCGTTAAGTTGACTTTTCATCACCTGACGGATTCAACCGCAACATATGTTTTTAGCATGTCGGTCAAAAGCTATGTTGTTCGTGAACTGAGACAACTCACAACCACAACATCGTTCATGTCCGCTGTGAATCTTCAGAAGATTATGGATTCGCATAAGATTCTATTTTTTACTTTGTTGATTTAAAATCCTGTACAATTATGCAAGTAACAGTATGTGCATGCAAGGTTTTTTTAAAGATGTTTTAGGAACCCGATTCGGTTCCCTAGAATTGAAAATCGGGTCTCTAGAATCAGAGAAAGCGGGTATCCCTACAGGTTCATACCGGGTACCTAGCATTTTTCTTTGAAAAAACTGGATGTAAAAATCCGTGACGTCACACGCTATCACCACTGGCCTTATCCCGCCGAGCCACGTGACAGATAACGCTTCGCGCCATTACGTCACTGCCGTCACAGTTCTTTCCCGCTTTTCTTTTGTTTTCTTACAGCGCCCTTCTTACTGGATACAAAAACTTGCAGCAGGCACGCTGCAGTTCATACTTACTTGTACCGAAGCAATCATTTCCCAGATTTTCCCAGACTGTGTAGTATGCTCACGCAAAACGTTAAGTTTTATTTACGTGTAAGCCAGGGGCGCAACCAGCTCTTCATTTCGGGGGGGCAATTTTCATGAATTTTTATTCGATGACCTCATCGTATTTATTCAACCGTGATACAACTTTTTCGCAAGCGGTCACAGATAAAGTTCTCTTCGCAACATTTCCGAAAATGAGAACTGTTTAGTTTTAATCAGGCCAGTAACTAGGGGGTGCAGATATGGGCGCAATTTTGTTGTAAAATGTGGGGTACAGCTTGGTGCGAAATCAATATAGTCATTGGGTCGATTCAGAAGTACAGTTTTATAAATACAGGTTTCCAATCTTGTTTTTAGAGGTATTTTGAAAGCAACACTAATCCCGCTTTGTCCTTACAGATGACTTACAAATTAATATACTTAATTTGTTACTGGACACGGTACTACATGTATATTTCAGAACATCGTCAGCATCCCAAACTTTTACAAACGTACAGCGTGACCACATAAAAGGGCATCTGCTCTCACAAGCAAAATTCATGAACTTGGCAATAAGTAATGTCAACATTCAAAATTAGCCGACAGTTTAACGCTGATAACGGGGCAAGTTTTATTGACCTAAGAACTAAAAATAATTGACTTTATTGACCTAACAAAATTTAGACTGAATAAATGATATTTCTTGAGAATTTTTTCAGAGTTTATATTAAAACGAACATTTATTAAACGAAAACACAAATTCTCAACGAAACTTGCGACACAAGTCTGTGCTATTCATTTTAATTTTTAAACTGGGGTTTCATCCACCCAGGTTCAGAGTTTGTGTGACAAAAATTCCGGTTCAGTGTTCCAGGGATATTGTGTAAGCTTTTATCTGCATATCAAAATTATCATTTTTTCTCACCAATACTAAAAAGAAATTTTGACTAAAAAATGATAATCATAAAAAATTGTCTTTATTGCCCTGTAAAAAGAATATTGACCTAACGGTAAAAAATTGACTTTTTATTGACCTATCAAATTAAGAATATGAAACTTACACTTTCTATCCAGAGTTCTTGCAAAAAATCACGTCATTCAAGCTTACTACCAAAAAATTGACTTTATTGAAAAAATTGCCCTACTGATAAGCTATTAAATTGACACTTCTGCTGGTCAAAAGAATAGCTTGTCCGCACACGTGTGGAATAATAATTCTTCTAGACTTCGTGAACAGCAAATCTGCCCATCCTAAATCTCCATAATAGTGCTGTTTTTTGTCTTCGGCAAAAACTTCGTAGAGACTTTCCTGAAAATGTAACTTTCTAATATTTATATTATAAACTTGCATCTTTAAATTTTGGTCTGTCTTCTGAATACGTGACAACCAACGTTAGAGCAAAACCAGTTACATTTCTGCACGAAATAAATCATTGCTGTGCTGTGATCTCTCACACATGCAGCTGTTAAACTCTTATTGTCTCAAGACAACACACAGGGTAAAATGTAGGACAGATGCAGTCAACAATTTTTCGCAGTCCCTAGAAAATTATTTTATCGAAGTTAATATTTATAAAAATATCAGAATCTGTGATACCACCCCAAACTCTGTTTCAACAACAGCGTGACTATGTGCAACATATAACATGGAAAAGCAGTGACGTAACTGACGTGGGACAGGGACGAGCCGCCTCCCCTGGCAAGCTAAATGTAAAAACTGGGCCCCTTTTAGCTGACATTTTGATATTCAGTATTCTTTTGCTTTTTAATAGTTTTTTTGCGCTTTTCGGTGTGTTTTGTTTCTTTTAGCAAGTATAGACTTCCACGACTTCCGGATTCACTGTCATTTCTTGACTTTTTTCGCAGTGTTGGCTAGTGCCATCAGTACGGTAGTCAGTGGCCCTCTTCAGCTAAGTTTTGTCCCCTTGGCCTGATGAAAAGCTTTTCACACAAAACGTGACAAACGTCACTTTCATTTTGAAACCTCTCCAAATACAAAACATAAATAAAAAAAGATGGGGTGACATGAAAAAAGTGGGGGAACACGTTCCCCGTATCCCCCACCTAATTGCGACCATGGGTGCAGGAGGTCTTAGGGTGGCGAAGCCCCCTAAAAATTTTTTCGCGTCCTTGGAAAAATGTGTTGGACATATTTAAAAATGTGGGCCCCTCCCAGACAACTCTTCCCCCCCTCTGGTGTCCCAAGCTGGTTACGGGCCTGGGTTTAATCAAGATGCAGACCGAACGATCATAACGGAGTAAAAATTATTAACCTAATACTAACGTCTGGTTCCGTATTCAACTAGTGCAGTCATGGCTTTAGTGTGGCAGATGTATAAGCTACAAGTAAACCTCCCTAACTTTTCGTCTTGTTTTAGCAATTTCATCAAACCATTCATCAAGTTTTTTGAAACTTTAGTTGAATATATTTGCTGTGAGATAATTTCTGCAGACGGTATTGCGACTGGTGAAGCTGCCAGAATGTCAGATAAAAGAGACTGTTTGAGTCACAAAAAGCCTTTGAGCCACAATTTCGGCTCATTGTCCGGGTGATGACGTCATAAAAGAATAACCAAAAAAAAGCAAAACTTGCCCTTTTTCTGACGACGCCCACCGAAAACCCCGATCCCAAATCTCAAAAGGTTTTTTTTTCAATGCAAACTACAAGACTTCACGAGTCTTCCGAGGGTTCGAATAGCTCGCTATCATGTTCTAGCGGCAAGTTATCGATAGCCGAAATGCCGCCAGTGGAAGACTCAATGCATTTTCTGCAATTTTCTGATTTTGGGGTAAAATGGGGTTTTGGGCGATATCTTTGGTTCTAGACACGCTAGAAGGTCAATCAAGGGCTCTATAGTCGCGGATAATCGTTTAGTTTCCAAAAAAAGTTTGAGCCAAAAAATGGCTCATTGGGTTGGCGCCCAGAACCCGTCAAAACTGGTCAAACATTTAAAAACATGTCCTCTTTGTGACGTCACCAAGAGAAAACCCCACACTCAAATCAAATAATTTTTTTTCATCGAAACTAGAAAACTTGCCGCATCCGTAGAGGGTTTGAACAGCTCTCTAGCTATTGAGACTGGCGAGTTATTGACAAAAATGTGCCGGCCTATATAGGCCAGCGCAGCCGTTAAAGGGGTTTAAAAATGATTAGAATACAAAATTTCAGCTTTATTATTTGTAAGTTTCTGCTGCTCTTGTCATCACTTTTGTTTTGGTGCACCATTTTTTCTTCTCTCATTTATTGCTCTTTCCTCCCGCTGTGTGTTTTAACTTATTGTTACTAGTTGGTCTTGTTTTGTTTGTGCTTACTCTAAACGCTTATTTACAGTACGGTACTGTCAACGTTAGCTCAATATGTTTTTCACGCAACATTTGTCTTTGTTTCGTAATAATCACTACTTTGCGTACTTCCACTCGTTTTTACTTTTAATTTACTTGGACTGAAGATGCCGTATGGCGAAATCGATTTCCATTAAATAACATCAATGCATGCTGATTTTTGTTACTTGTGCAGTGTGCACAGACAGTGCTTAAGTTGAAGATATGGGTAGACAAGAATCGCCGCAATTAACAAAAAGGAAGACACAGGTTGATACTGATGCTCAAGAAACAAGTAGAGCTTCCAAGTAAAGTTTCTGCAAATGTCAAAATTGCTATACAATATTTTGAAAATTTCGGGGGGGCAAATGCCCCCCCTGGTTGCGCGCCTGGTGTAAGTCCAGACGTCGGGCAACACATAAACGTCCTTGACCAACGACCAGGCTGTCGCGTGATCATCCCACATGGACAGCTCGGCAATTTTCTTTCAAGGGTATAAAGCTTATGACCAGACTGTGCTTGGGTTTGGAGTTGTAAAGAAGTTACATGAGGACAGTTAAGTCTGATGAATAACCAACATGATTTGATTGACTGTAAATTTGATGAGACTTCAAGACGGACTTTCGATAAGCATTTCAGTTGACTTGTTTCATGTATAATCCACTAATCAACAGCCACGTAAAACGCACAAGACATTTATAACCTTCCAACGGAAGTTCATTTCAGATCATATGAAAAACTTCCCGTACAGCATTTCATTTCAAAACTGCAAATCCATGGGGTTTAACTCTAAGGTCAATTTCATCTTTGACATAAAGAGCTATGGCATAAAATCTCGAGCATTTCCCAATCGCACATCAGCAAGCCCTTGATTGTACTCATGCAATGACAGGATTTACGTGCCTACGGTTAGAAGAAAATAGATAAATAAGAGAAAGGTATTTGTCGACGGTGCTCGTCCCTGCAAAGGTGAGTCAACAAGTCATTACCTCTTTACGTCTAAAAGTATCAAAACGGTCTTGTCAACGTTGGTTAAGCCGATGATAACAGGGTCAGACGCGATTATGGACTTTTTCTGGCCAGCCACCGATAATGACTTATATATCCATGTGATAATAGTACCATGGGATAATTCATAATTTTTTTTAAATTAGCTTAACCCCAGAATACCTAGAGCCAAGTTTTTTCAAGGTCTGACTTTGGTGACCGTTAAGACATTTTGAGAGACCGCACCTGTTTCATATAAATACCGAGATTGTCATAAAGCGAGGTTTTAATGTATTTTGGTGGTGGGCTATACAGTGAGGTTCTACCGCATTTTGCGAGACCATTGGAAGAATTGGAGAGACCGTTTCAGTCCCCCAAAACACTTTAAAAAACACAGCCTCGGGTTAGATATCTATCAAAAGTTCATAAATTCCTGAGCTATAACAATAAAGTCTACCTAAGAGTCAAGCTACAAGTCGTGAGACACATTTCAAGACAAGAAATTGCCTGCTGTCCCTTTGTATTGCTTTGGAGTATGCTGTTGTGACTTGGGTCGCCCATGTCTGCTGTTTTAGGTGGGCGTTAAGTTATTTGACCAGAATCAGTTTTCCGCACTTGCGTATCTTTGGCTTCCTCCCTCTGCCCTTCTTCCCCTTACGCTTTCGTCGACGTCGACGGCGCTTCTTCTTCCTCTTTCGGCGCTTCTTAGCTTTTCGTCGCTTCTTCTTTGCCTTCCTCTTTCGTCGACGACGCTTACGCTTGCGCTTCTTTCGCTTCTTCTTCAGTTTCAAAGCGCGACCTTTTGCCGTGATCTTGAAGAAGCCAGGTTTATTTTTGTAGATTAAGCCTGCTGCCACCATGACTTTTAACATGCGACCGACTGCCTTTTTGCACCTTTCATACTTAATATCATTCACTGACATGATTTTCTCAATGATATCCTTCCTGTTGGAACCCTTCTTGGATCCAAGTGTAATAATGGCGCGCTTAATTAAAATATCAAAAGGAGCACGTGGTCGGCCTGACGGGTCAGGCGCGACGTCTTCATCTTGGGACGCAGGCAGCATATCTTCACAGTCATTCATTTTTTTTTGCAGACATCACGTTAGTGGTGTACCTACCCTACAAAGGACTGGTAAAGTAAGGTCAATTATTATAACTTCATTTTGAACGTATCCGAAGTTAAGGTACAGTGATGTAACAAGGCCAGTTGTTTTACTCGATTTTCTCACAATCAGCTTGACATGACTGAAACCGCAGCACAAAACTGCATATTTTTTTGTAAATCTGTGGTTCTCTCAGGACTACCGTAGTGTACTAAAACCTAATAATACAATGTTCTTTATTACATCACTGTGCCTAAATTTCGTCTACGTTCAGAATGCGGTTATATTACTTGAATTTAGATGATAAGCTCCTTGTAGGATAGTTACACAGCTAACGTAATGTCTGTATAAAAAGGTACGAGCGAGAGTGAAGATATGGCGCCTGCGTCCTTAAAAAAATGTGATGCCGTGCCTGCTCCGTCAGGCCTAATTGGCAAACCGTTACCCCCGATGGAAATGATGATTAAGCGTGCCATCCTTGGTCTCAGATCTAAAAAAGGTTCCACCACAAAAGAGATAGTGGAATATATCACCTCCACTTTTGACATATCGACGGAAAGATGCGCACGCGGACTCCAAGGTGCTTTGAAGCGTATGCTGACAGCCGGCTTGATATACAAACAAAAACGAGGCCATTACAAGATGACCGGTAAAGGACGGTTGTTTAAAATGAAGAAGAAGAAGAAGAAAAACAAAAAGCGCAAACGCAGGCGTCGTACCCGCAGAAGAAAGAGAAAAAGTAAGAAGAGGCGAAGAAAGAACAAGAAACGCCGAAAGAAGAGGAAGAAGCGTCGCCGACGAAAGGGCAAGAAACCCGCTCTTCGCAAATGCGGACATTTCATTCTCGGCTAACGGTTAACCAGCAACATCTATGGCATAAGGAAAAGATCCACAAACCAACAAAAATTGAAACTAAATCAGAAGCAATACAACAGGACTGCAGGCAATTTCTCGTCTTGGCATGTACAACAGACTCGTGCGACGCTAAAAGCTTACAACTGGTTTGCCGAACGCACTTTGCATTTTTTAGACACCCACACTAACACAATTACCAATATTTTTAAAGGTCAGGTTTATTGGAAAGTTTGTCTGACAAAGACTGTTTGTCATTTCACATGACATCGTACACTTCATGATAAAAAATGAAAATCTCTTAAAAAACTGAATGATTGATATTTGCAGACAAGCACTATGCAATTCAAGCTTACCTAGCACAGCAAAAAATAATTATGCAGCATATTGGTGTTGCATATCAAAACTCTGTTAAGATCACAGTGTCTGATTTTTGGCTGTGAAAGGCTTTCTTTCGATAGGTAGCAATGGAGCAAGTGGGATGCCTATGTAAGCAGCAAAAGGAGGTAACTCATAATAGGTAAGAAAGCTTAGGTGATGACAATTTGTTTTGAACGTGCGCCACTTCCGTTATCTCAGTTGTTGTTTAGAAAGACAAGATGCGCCGTATGTTTAACTTGAAAACCGTATTGTTAATACTTCTATTTGAACAGGAGCTGATGATGTCTACTTCGTAGGCGTAATACATACTCTGCAAGATCTTAGTGTCTGATCCTTTGCTGAGAAAGGATTTCTTTCGATAGACAGTACTATTAGCACAGAAGATCAAATAAAACTTCATTTACTTTTTTAGGTGACAAAGCCAATTCATAAATCACACTTTTAGTCAAAATTATTCTTTGATGCTAGTGAGAAAAAGTTATAAAGTGAGATAAAGTTTTGTGGGAGGATGATAGGCGCCTTAACGTGGCCCTCCTGTACGACATTGCTTGAAATGTCAACGAAACCTCTCACTACGAGAGCAACCACTGTTACCCCCGCTGGATGTGTTCGGCATGGGGTGGGTCATAAAACCCCTTTTCAGGGCGCGGCAGCAGAAATGCTGCCGAAGGCCCACGACCCAGCATACTCCAGACGAACACCGAGGGGCTTACCGCAGACAAGATCTCTGTAATTTGAGCAGCTAGCCTATAAGAGCAAGGCTTTCATCGTCGTCCTACAGGAGACCCACTGCACAACTGCAGACAAGCTAGTGATTCGCAACTTTTCACTAGCTAGGTCAGTCCTGAGCAGGAACCACGGCCTTGCCACGTTTGTCCACGAGCGGTTGGAATGGTCACTGGTCGATCAGTCTCCAGAACAATCAGAGATTGAGTGGTTGTGCGTAGACGTTGCAGGATTTCAGATCATTAACGTCTACAAACTTCCACGCTCGCGATTCACACCAACGGCCATCCCGACATTCCCACACCCCAGTCTGTATGTTGGTGACTTCAACTGCCAACATGTCAACTGGGGTTACAACAAAACATCTCCTGAAGGTGTGAGCATGGACTCCTGGGCAACAACCAACAACCTAGGTCTGTTATATAACTCAAAAGGAAACAGCCAGCTTCTCTCACCGATAGAACGTCGGCAGCAGCCCAGACCTGGCCTTCGCGAGTTTCGGCCAGGACAGACATGTCCTAGGAAAGTTCCCGCGGTCTCAACATCGGCCTTCCCTCAAACGCTACCGAAGTTCAAGGTTTCTGACCACAGCGATCCGGTGAAGCGTTGGAACTTTCGCAAGGCTGATTGGAAGTGTTTTTGCCTTCTCACAGATGCATCCGTTCAGAGATTGCCACCTCCGGACTCATCAAATATTGAGAGGACATTCCTGGATTTTTGCGAGAGCCTACTTTCTGTGGCCAAATAATGTATCCCACGTGGGCGCCGGAAGAACTATGTGCCATGCTGGGACAAAGAGTGCGAGCCCCTCTATCGCTCCTTTACCCGAGCCCCAGTGGGGACTGACTCTGATAGAGCCGCTTCGTCCCTACTCTCTCGGCTTGGGGACAAGAAGCAAGAGCGATGGGAAGAAGCTGTCAATTCCATCGACTTCTCGCACTCCAACCGCAAGGCGTGGAGAACCATAAACAAACTAACTGGCAGGTCTGGACGTTCCTTTTACCAGTGCCCCGTCTCAGGAAACTCCATCGCTTCGCAATTTGTGAAGAACGGGGCACACAGGACCGGGGATCCCAAGTCCACCAGGCTGGTCTACAAGGAGCTGTCCGACCTATGAAAGATTCCAACACCGGAGGGTCACAGTATCTCTGAACCCTTTAGGCCGGAGGAGCAAGGGCGTACGCAAGGGTTGGGCTGGGGTTAAAACCCCCCCTTGAGCTTGATATTTTACAAAAACTTTATTACCTTCGCAAGGAGATTAATTGTTTTCGCATACTTTTGCTTGTTGATTTGTCGACTTAATGCAAATACCACGGAATAAATTTGCATGCAAAATTCAAGGGGCATTGTAAATGGGTTAAAAAAGTAATAATTAGGTTTTGGTGGAAATCTGGGTTATCGTCTCCATCCAGAAACCATCCCACCACATTTTGCAGACCTTTCGCCCACTACGCATGTTTAAGATCGTGTTCCGCGACAGTTCACTTTATCCGAAACCATTGTCTTTATATAGTCTGCCAAGGTCGTACGCAAGAGTGGTGGGGTTAATCCCCCTTTAGTTTGACATGTTACAAAAAGTTTATTACCTGCGAAAAGGAGATTAATTGTTTCCGCATACGTTTTGCTTGTTAATTTGTCGACTTCATGCAAAAATTGTAGTTGTAAATGCTCTGACATAGTGATGAGTGTTTTTTACTCCCCTGTTTGAACGCTCATCCTGATAGTTTTGCAGTTATGAACTGCTGTGTCGTAGCGTTGAGTGTATTTT
>Ga0210059_1003477_pt1 | contig 25213 bp, 12 predicted proteins | sample Ectturendosymbi2_FD_188042 | JGI IMG/M metagenome (GOLD analysis project Ga0210059, IMG submission 188042) | Ecteinascidia turbinata endosymbiont from Florida, USA - Sample 2 (SPAdes) (version 2) | ecosystem: Host-associated > Tunicates > Ascidians > Unclassified | place: Key West, Florida... | reverse complement strand
TTCTACAAAATTTGGCAATATATCCCAGGTCATTACATTTATAACATCTTATCTGAGAAAAGTCTCGTTTAATATTAAAATTGGGCTTATTGACTATACTTCCTGCTTGTGCTTTGGTGGATGCATAGTCTTTAACGTTTTGTAATTCACTAGAGACGTCTTGTAATTGCTGTGTATTTTTTTGGAATTTCCTCTGATTCTGAAGTTGTTGTTTACGATCCTCGCTCACTTCTTTATGTTCCGAGGTTTGTTTAACATTATTGACATTCAGAACGAAAGAATCTTTTCCAGTCTCACTATGTGTATGTTTCGTAGGTAAAGCAGCATGTTTCCATAGTTCATTAAGTTGAATAGGTATTTTTCTAATAGGAGTTTGATAAATTTGCATATAATAAGCAGGTGCAATCCTATGTTTTAACAGGTCTCATAATGAGCTTTCCAGAAATTTATTTTCACTTATTTCTTTCAGAGATAATTGAGCTTGTTGCAAAGCTCTTCTCAAATCATTAGCAGGGCTATGTTTCCAGTCAAACTGTTGTTGAGACATAGCGTGTTCTAACTTTTTGTACTTTTGTCGATCAGTTAGGTTGCATGAGTTTTTAAGCCAATCAAAGAAGTTTGTTAAGGCTTCATGGGTCGGATCTTTTGCCTTTCTATGGAGTTGAGCTAATGCTTCTTCTCCAGCTATGGGATGTTTTTCCATGAACTGAATGAGCCCTTTCGTTTTTAGTCTATCTGATAAATGAGAGAATTCTTTCAAGATATCCTCAATGATCTCTGCCCATTCAATTTCGTGGCCTTCTTACAGGGGTGTAACCAAAGTCTTAGGAAAGGTTTTCCTTTGATTGGTATTCAGGGAAATTTCAGATGGTTGTAAAGAACCTTCGTCCATATACCATTTTAATTTATCAATTTCTACTAAATCATGATGAAATTTTTCAAGATTCTCACAGTCACGGGTTGTTTGTATGAAAATGTCATTGAGTCTTTCTCGAGCGTTTCTCTCTGCCATAATCAAAGTAGCTTCTTTCATTTGTAGAGAATCATCCCGTTTCATTCCCCAGGGCTCTGCACATTGGTAAAATTCATATTCATCCACGAAAGGTAAAATTTTTACTTTAGATTTGTTCCTTTCTTGCAATATAGGGGATATTTCTTCAAACAAGATAACTTCGGTTTGTAATAAATTTTCCCCAATCCTTTTTAATCCTTCCAATTCATTTCTTTAGGCATGAATCATTGAGTTATCATGCTTTTTGATATAATGAGCTAATCGAGATTGATTAATTTCCCAAAGTTGTTTTGCAAGTTTCTCATTATTTCCTGGTTTCTCTTTTGAGAATCCAAACCTTTTAATGGCTTTTTGGCAAAGTATTTCAAGATCAAGACTGGATGTGGGAGCCACAGGGTTATATGTTTCACATGAGGATCGCGAAGTGGAAGGAAGATCCTCAGAAGACACCTTCCTCTATAGCGGATCCGCTTCAATTTTTATTGGCATTAAGGGTGTAATTATAGTGGGAAGCATTTTTAATAATTTTTTTCCGGCTTCTAATTCAATTTCTTCCTCTTCTCTAGGAAATCTTTGTTCGTCTAAGCATTCTTCGAGAGCTGTTATTTTTTGTTGCATAGCGTCAAGATTTTATTCTTTGGTTTTTGTATCATCAAATCCCCATTGTCGTGCAAATCTATCATATTTGCGATCTATGCGTGATTTATATGAAGATTTGACAGTGTCGGATTCACTACTTTCAGATATATCACTGACAGGCATAGCTTTTTCAATTGTTTCATTCAATTCTGGATACACAGGTGCTATGGGAGAATTGTTTTGTCTTTCAGTCATTTCTTCATCGGTAGTCACTTGTGAATATGAAGGCAGTGAGGTTTCTTCCAGAACTATTTGAGCTTTTAAAGGTGATAAGGAAATATCACATTTCTGATGTTCTATATATTCATTTGTCAGTTTTTGACGTTTCTTTTCAATATTTTTGAGATTTCTTACCTCTGATAAAAGGTCATGAGTGCCAACAGTGGCTTTCTGTTGATGATCTTGGACCTTATGTACTAACTTTCGTATATTCGTGGCACTGTCTTTCTGTGCTTTTACTGCGTAATTAATTTCTCTAGAAGTAGGTGGATGTTTCTTTTCCTTTTTCCTGAAAAGATTTTCTAAAGCAGTTTTCATTTCATTATTATTTTTATTCATTATGTCGGTATTTGATTAATATTAAATTACAATAAATCCTATTGGAATAGGTTCTAGAATACAAATATAGATTGAAACCTTACAAAAATAGGTAAAGGCACGTCTACAAAATAAGCATAAACACAAACTACGTTCCTTAGGGAATTACAGAAGTGACATTACTATTTATAGTAGTATTAGAAGGTATATATAGCTGATAAACTCCATAAACTATAGTTGAGCCGATGGCCATCAAAGTATCCATGATACTTGAGAATATAGGTGTAGAAATTCCTGTATTCTTTTCAGCTTCCTGTTCATCTAGTTCATTTACTTTTTCCCAATCAATGTCGGGTTGAGTAGTAGTGGAAACCGTTGTTGTCGTTACTTCAGTTGTTTCTTCTGTGCTAGTATCCATAGTTTTTTGCTTTGTGGTAGTTAAAATAGTCTGTGTTGTGATTTGAATGGTAATCACTGCTGGAGTACTACTGGTAGTAACATCCGCAAATGTACTTGAGGGCATTGTGGTCGATAGTTCCTTTGTGGTAGTCATGTGATCAACAATCCGATATTTAGGAAAACTAATGATATTTCCATTTCAAAACTGATGTTGATAAATAATGTCTCGGTGCAAATCGGTAATTTCATTCACAGCCGAAAGGGTTGTTTGAATAGTTCTTAAAACATAGTAACGTTCCAAGTTGCTTCTCAATGTCTGAACATGACGTTTTATGATAGTTCTTATCCATAAATGACTTCTTTCAGCTGTACTAGCTTTCTTGCTCAGTGCGGTTATTGTGTGAGACAAACGTAGGCGACCATTTGTGTCTGTAATTAATTCCAATTGGTCCACCAAACGTAAAAGTAATGAATCAAAATGTCGCACTTGCATTTGATAATATTCATAGTTCTTCACCATCGCCATAGAGAAATTATACTGTCGGTCAAACTGCATCAACATCAGCTGTATTTGATTTTCCAGATTAGAGAAATTAAACTGTGTCAACGTATGGGTAGTATTCCCATTAGTTGAATGTATTGAATGCAAAGAGAACCATTTGATACTAAAGAGGTCAGAAAATTGGCTTGCCTGAATAAGTTGTGTATAATATCGAAATACATCATGTCCGGGTTCTAACTCTTGAAAATATGCTTTGCAGAATGGTTCGTATTGTAAACGATCTTCCCAATTCGTAATGTCCGTAGACGATTGTAAAAACGTTGTTTCTAATCTGCCCAGAGTGGGTGTATAGTAGATGTAATTTTCTCTATCTGAACATTGTTCCGGGCTGAAATAGTAAGGCCAACATTGAGTGGAAGTTTTTGGTTCTGAAGTAAGAGTACTTTCCAGGACACGTCCTCCTGAACCTCTTAATGTCCACTGATTGTTTTCACAGTGTGTATGTGAACGCCAATGTGAAAATATTGAATATTTCTGTCGTAAGGACGGTGGCATGAAGTAATGTTTATTATAAGTTATGATAAAATCCATTTAATTTGTTTCCCTGGTTGTTTTCCAAGCCAATAGTAACCATCGGAATTCTAGTATTCAAGACATCTAAGGTAAGATACTCTCTTTTTGTATTCTAAATCTTGATCGAAGTTTCCTTTTAATGGGAGGTGATGCAATATTGCATCATCCGGGGAATTCCACGCATGTTGACTATACAAACAAAGCATGTTGGACTTGATATGACATTCGAACTTGGTCAGCTACTAACGACGTTTATAAAGTTCGAGCATGCAATTACCGTCGTCGATGTTTATCGAATAGGTTCTGTGTAATGAGACAATTCTGGCCCTTCAGGGTCGACAGCTTGATTTCTATTACTGCCTTGCGACAAGCAGAGGACATCTTTGACTATAGTGGAGCGTTACTTCCACCTGACAATGCGACATTCCATCTCGTATGGTTACTGGAAGAGAGCAGCGGTATCACAGTCGAATCTACATTCTTTTCGAGTATCCAGCTCCGGATCTGCTTTGCGCTCATGTTGGTTGGGATCGATCACGCTACTTGGAGACCTGGAACTTTCTGACGGTCGTTTATTGAAATGGAACCTACTCTCGTCAAATTTTGGGACATGTAATGTTACCTTTTTCTTTGTGTTGTGTTTCCTTTTAACATTGATTTCCTATTCCTTTCAATTTTAACTTCCTGTTCTTTTTGTCAAATAAATTCCGTTGTTGTTGAAATGTCTCCTTAAATTCTATCTTCCTGAACTCAAAAATTGGGTTTCGTGTTTCAGGTTATAAATTCCTCAATGAAAGGATTATTGGAAGTCTAGAAGGTTTTTGACATCAAATCTTCCTGAAAACTTCTGGTATAATGAGAATTTCATTGTTGACGACCCCAGTGTACATTTTTATCATGATATTGCTATTCAGCCTACGGCTGGCTGTCTGAGTAGACAGAGTCAAAACCACAAGGTTTAATATTTGTTTCGTACACGAGTATAATTTTCATGCATTTTGTATCACTGAAAATGCACATACAAAGTATGAAGGACAAACAGAAAGAAAACTCACGATATTTGTCAACAAGTCTTCTGCCAACAGCGTGTATAATTTTCATCACTATTATTGGATTTTTCTCAACCCTTCATACATTCTGGCATAATGAGCTCAGTAATGACATAGTATAAAATTTTCCAAAATTCAAAGCATTATTTTTATAAGCGGTTTCATGATATGCGTATTATGAATGAGCTCTGATTCATATCACACTGATGTAGAAAGAATGAATAAATAGTCTTCCATAATACTAGAGGTGAATAAATTATTTGTATTCTAGATGGTGTGATTTAGTCAGTTTGTTCATACCAACTTGAATCTTTTAGGTAGATTTTCAGCGGTTTCCATGATCAGAGTAACTTTCTTTTGGAAATTGTACAGTTCAATGCTTAGTAACGAACTGTGCCATCTGAACAGTCAAGTTCTTTCAAGGGTTTGGGTGACACAATGATGTAACAATCCACCTCTTCGTGGTTGAAACAGGGTGAAACTTTAGAACGGTTCCAGGATTTACCCTTCTGCAGCTTTTGGTCTGGATAATGTGAAAAGTAGATATCAATCTTTTGTTAAAGTTCTTCATTTGTAGGTATTTTGGAACCCTTGAATACTGGATAATAAAATAGTTCCACTTTCCTTGTGGTCATCTCGGATGAGCAATGCTTTAAAGTTCTCACGAATATGTGCTGGCTTCCCGAATTTGCTTCGATCTTCTCTTTGTACATGTTATTAGACACTTTTCAAAATTTTATTTATTTTAAATCATGACCTAAATTCCTGTACTTTTCTTTCCTGAGAAAGGAAAGAAATGAAGAAAAGAAATTATGGTTAAAACTAACAGAAAGAAAATTGAATGAAATCATGATTGGAAGGAAATGGAAAACTTGAAAATTATGGTTCACGAAAATATCAGCGAGAGACTATTTTCGTGAATCACTTTTATATACATTATCATGGTATAGCAAGATTGATTGCCGTTGTTTCGGTTTCCACAAAATGACCTTGGGACACAGCAAGGTCCTCAATGTAATTGATCCTATCCCATTCATGGGTGGCTGCAAGTCCATTCGGAGTGGGTATGTGAAAGACAATACAAGTTCGGCTGTCATAGGTGTGGTTTTCCTTAGGGAACCAAATGATATGATAAGTACTGATATCAGGTATCAGAATTTGCCTTTCTTCCAGATGTTGTAGACCTTTGCTTAACGCCAAGTTTGGGTCCAATATATTGGTGTCTAATGCCAGTAATGTTTGATCTTTAAATATTTCTTCCATCTCAACAAAGGAGTACATCACAGCCATTTTTAACTGTTAAAAGTTCTAGTTATGCTAAAGCAGAATACCATAATAAATGTGAAACATTCAACTCGGAAATATTGATACACAATAAGCTTTTACACTTTCAACGAACCCAAAAATTAGTGGCCTTAACACAATAATTTCATAACATGGCAAGATTTAGATAATCTTTAGTCGTAGTTGTCTTAAACATTATCAAACATTTTTCATAAAAAACTAAAAATCAAAATGTGAGCATCTTTACTGTGTTGCATGTTTTGCAATACGTCTCAAATCATGTCGATTTTCCAAAGAAATTCCTTTTCATTTACCAATTTAAACGGAGAACCATACTTGAGAAATTCAGAGCGTCGAAATCTATTATGCAATATATCTGGCAAACAAATTTTTAATGTGGCAAACAAATTTTTCTCTCGTAATCTGGCAAACAAATTTTTCATCAAAAGTCTGGTTATCTTCATCCAAGCTTGATACCTCTTTTGAGATAATTATATAGTTCAATACCCGAATATCGGATAAGGCCATCTGTATGACGGAATCCCTTTAAGCGTTCCGGTGTCTCAAAAATATAACGCTCTATCATTTCAGAATTGAAACCAGACCAAACCGTGGAAAAGTACCACAATGTACTTTTCCTAAGTTTAATTTCTGGAATGCGTGTAAGGTAGTCGTTTATCATTCCTTGTAATTCTTTCTCTGACAGTATTCTAAAACCTTCCTATATCGGACAATAAAACAGCTCAAGTCTATTTGTATTCATGGTTGTTGAAAGACTTTTTGCTGGTTGGCACAATTTCCTTTAAATCAGGCAAATTTCATTTAATAACTTTTTATCTTAAAATACCGTTAACTTCCTATATTCTTATTCAGATAGAATGAAAAGGAAAAAGACTTACAGTTGGAAAAGTAAGGTTCAAATGAAAATAAACTTATATAAGAACGAAAAACATAATAACTCGTTGTACTCCTTATACAATGTAAAATCACTCGCTATCCCAAAGCAAGGTTGAGTTACACATATAATAGCACGATAGGATGAAACCTTATGCAGGAAGTGAATGAGAGTCTTCTTAAATCGTTTTTGCAGTTTTCCAGACACTATAAATTTTAGCTCATCTAGATTTCTAAAACAAAAGTACATCTTTATGTATTATTTTGCCCTATAATTCGAATGATGATTATTAAAACCGTACATGGATATCATGAGATCAATCCTGGCAATCAGGAAATCTATCCGCACATATCTAATTATTTTTCACTGTCCCAACATTTGCGGGGTTTAGTTCATCTAATATGGTTACTCAAGATTGTCGAACATGTATCCAAAACATAATCAATTACACTCAAAGCCAACTATATTCTCTAGAAGTATTAATGTACGAATAATAACATGTAGAAACCACATTAGGAATTTATGTACTAACAAAAGCACACTCACTTGGATGTAAACCTTCTATACTGATGTAGATACGACTCAAATGTAGCCCCAAATTATTCGCACTAAAAACCATTTCATAAAGTTTAACTGCCTACATTCAGCTTTATGTCACTGTCCGATTTAGACCATGCTTCCTCTTACAGATCTATGAAAATATAAATATGCTCATAATTATCTGCTATTATAGGAATATTTATTAAATATCCCCAAAGTCACGTTACTTGCCAGCCATAAATTTTAATATTTACAAAATTCGACAAGATGTCGTATATTTGAAGAGAATCTCAGAATTTTTATACAATTCTTGTTTGAACACTGAAGGTAACACTAAGATGTCTGACAAAATGCTTAACCCTGTATTGTTTCTTGACTCATAGTCCTGCAGCCAAACAACCAGCCAATAACTCTCATCCAAGCTCACGCTTGTAATGATCAGTATAAATTTTTTACTTCAAAGTCTAACATCACTGTCATTCAGTTTCGACACAACGAAAGTCTTGGATGGTTCAAAAGCAAAATCTTCAAACTTGAATCAGTAAAAGCAACTTCTCTGTCTTGATATGCTAACTCCACTTGATCATCACTATTCACCTCTTGTTTATGAATCGATTAATATTTTCAACCATTCGTACGTTCTTTCATCTATTTGCGTGTTTACAAGAAATTGCCAAAGACACATAACTTGTCAGTAAACGTTTTTGATATTTATATACTGAAGAAGTGAGCTATATCCCGGAAATGGACACTGAAATTCCTTATACAGTTTTTGTTTAAAAGCTGTAAACAACACAGGGTTATTTTCTAAAACCTCCAACCCTAAACCTTTAGCTTATAAATTGGCCTGCAACATCTGTATAGGGTATTGCGGCCAGTTAAAACATACAGATTTAATTGCCTGTACTACACAATCTATCGAATTGAACAAGAAGTTGTCATCTTCTGACTCAGTCACTATTGCATCCAGTTCGGTTTCAGTCATATCCATGCATGCCATAAAACTTTCGAACCAGTTCTCAGGGTTTGAGCATGGTGTCTCATCTTTACTAACACAGTCTACTTGAGAACTTTGCAAATAAGCGGTATCCAAAAAGACAGTTGGAGTTTATACAACAATACTGTCGGCGTTTATGCCTTTAGCCATTAAACTTTTGCTGAATCCGTGGATGGTTTGGATAGCTCTCTGGCTCAATCACCTGGCAAGTTGTAGGATTGCAAAGCTCTGTAAGATATGGGGCCTTCGCGACACTGAAAGGGTTAAAGTGCAGCAAAAGGAGCAAATAGCGGTAGCGATAGCTTGCTACTATTTTCATTCAGGAACTGCTGCGATAGCACCGCTATTAAATTTGACAAATAGCGGTAGCGACGCTATTAATGAAGTAGCAGTTGCCTACCTCTGTGGGCATCATGCCTGCAGCTCCACCCCTGCCAAAATCTCCATTGATATCTTCTTACCAGGTGGTGGATGCATTCTTTCAACCTCCACTTGTTGGCCCCTTAATACATACCCATATGGCCTACAATGTAATGTCTGCATACCTGATCGTTTGGTGACTGTTGTCTTTTGACTTTTTTAGTTGATGCAACTAATCTCAGTCTTTTCACAATCAATTTTTTAGGTTTAACATCAGATTTTAATGGATGAAATTTATTTCAGATTAAACAGAAATAAAAACGCACTACGGTGAATTGGTAAAAATCTACAAGTTTCACCTGATTAACACGTGAAGAACGTGCAGCAAAACTCGGTGTGATCAGTAGGGCAAGTTTTTGTTGCAGTAACAAAGCGAGAAAGTTGCATTTATTTTCAGCGAAAGTTGCATTGATGCGCTGTAAGTTGCATTTATGCGCACATTTGACTGTGAAAGACTTGAAACAACCTATTTTGCATGCAAAAATCGAAAAAGTTGCAAAAAGTTGCAATATGAAATTCCTGGAAACAGCTCAAAACATTGAATTATATATATCTTGAGTATTTAGGAAGCTGTTGGAAGCTGTAAAAAAAAGTTGCAAAAGCTGCAAAAACTTGCCCTAGTGATCAGGTATTAAGTTTTGGATGGAATTACATTTTTACGGGGAAAGGATTTTAGTTTGTCCTACATGTTCAAAACAAATCTTTCTGGGCACAATAAAATTTGGAGGACTCAAAAAATTAGGGAGCACTGCCCCCTTGGCTACGGGCCTGACAGAGGTGCACAGGAGCCGGAGTGTCGGAGTGGACTCCGGCCGGAGTCTTGACGATTTTCGAAAATAGAAGTGTAGCCGGAGTTGATTTTTTTTGGGAAGGGCCGGAGTGCGGCCGGAGTCAGTTTTTTAATAAAAGGTTACTTTGTTTATTATTGATTATTATTATTGCAGATTGTTTTTACAAAGCATGTTATCACATAACGTTCAAATGTGCAATACTACTTCACAGGAAGTCTTTGAATTTTAATACAACTTGGATGCAAGTAAGGTTAGGTTGTTGAGTTTCATGTGTGTAAAGATTTGGACAATTTCTTGTTTTTGGTGATACGTTAATAAAGTAGCCATTGCCCTCCTCTGTTGAACAATCAAGTTATTTGACTATTCAGAAATTACGAGCGATTATGATTGAAATTTTTGAATGCATAACGACTGCAGATGAAAATCAATAATTCAGCACTGCGTTATTATTTTAAACCAAAAATTAATATGTTTAATCCGCTGCAGTTTAATGTTTTCCGATAACAAAGCCACTCTCGTACGTTTGCCGTAGCGCATTGGATTTTTGTCTATGTTTTGTCTCGAACGTGCGTAGGCGGCCATTGGGGTGCTTTCTTTCTCCCTCTGTTGATATGTGCCCGTCTGTCATTATGCGCATGCGCAGAAGACCACTGGAGCCAGGTGCGGAGGGAACAGTCAGGGGACCATTTCGCTTGCACGTTAGATGCACTGGAACGTGAAAAGTCATTGTCGTACTTGTTATTCAGCACGTTAAACCGTTATCCCCTTGTCTTCGCCCTCGGGCATTCAAGGCCAGATGCACGCATGTTGAGTTGCTGAGGTAAGTTGGATTGGTTTGCCATGAGCAAATTATTGCTAAATGCTTGCAATGAACAGCAGCCTGAGCCTGGCTTAGCAAAATTAAAAAATTCTGTAATCCGTGGCGAAGTAGGAAAGACTGCTCATCTGATAAATGGCCAAAAGTTTTGCCTTGTTCAGAGGTTAGCATCTAAAATAAAAGTATTTAAGAAATCTTGGTAGTATCTGCGTGGACTGTTGCAGGTTAATGCAGGCTTAGGCTAGGTTTGCAAATTTAATTCTTGAACAGGAAGGAAGTAAAGTAGCCTATACTATGGGTGATGGGTCTAGTTCATCTATATATGTTTTCTCAGTAGAGTCAGCAAACGTGGTAAAATTATCCATAAAATGAAGTTAAAAGGTTGGGAGTGGCTATAGGCTATATACGCCTGTGGATCTTGAAATTTGAAAACGTTTTCATACGCCACCTGTGACGTAACAGTAACGCACGAGGAGAGTGTAGGCTTGGTAGAAACGAAGTAAACCCGTCTGTAGCCCTAACCTAACCTAATGCTAACGTAACCCTAACTTAATGCTGATCTAACACTAACCCATAAGGCGTAAAGGTAACACGTGAGCCTGAAAAAATGTAAAGAAAAAAAGGTAAAGTCGGGAAGGTGAGACTGAGAGTCGAACTGAAAACCATTGGCATAGAAGCTGTAACGCATAACACCACTAAACTAGAAGACGGACCACACTCAACACTGTTTGAATGACAAACTGACCCTTTCATATTTTTGTATGTGGCCAAGTAACCAAGGCAAAGACATGTTAGTTGATAACAATACAATTGTATAAGAAAACACAACAGCCAGGTGGTACAAACAGTCACAAATGGAAAATAATAAAAAGTTGTGGATACTAAGGAACAACACCACAAATACACAAACACGTTTCATCATGCCAACACCATAAAAAATTTGAGGAAGAGGGATCAGATCAGACACATAAATTGCATGGAAAAACCATAGGGAAGGTGACAATACAAAATTGTAGCAATCGCATGGATTGACACAAAAAAATAAAAACGAAAGAGAAAATATGTATACAAACAAGCCAAAATCGAAAATGGGGTCACAAAGATATGATATGTAGCATATGGCAAAAATAAAAAAAAAACACAATAGACAGCAACATAGATAACACAGATGATGATGGTGGGCAAGCAATGGGTGAAGAGATGAGGCATGTACAGATAAGCAGGTGAGGTAAGCAAGCAGCAATAATGGTTATGAGGCAAAGGGAAAGGCATTTAGTACAACATTTCATAGCAAAAACAAGTAGCATGGGCAGAAAACAATGTTTATAAATACACATCATGATGAAATGTAGATTTACCCACAGTCCATAGTGGGGTGGGTTGCATGGATGAGTTGTTCCAAACCAGATGCATGGTGTCACCGAATGAAGTTGAAGAGTAAAGGATGTGAACAGGTTACAGTATTGTTAGCAGTATATAATCATTATAGATTTCAATAAGTGTTAGGTACATGAAAAATAAAAAAAAACGTTTAGTAGGTTAAATAATTGTTTAGTTCCAAGGAATAGTTTCACAAAAAGCCATAGCTTATCTACTGTGTCGTTGCTTACTGTTAAACTTTTTTGTAATCTGTCTTTGCCTATGTCTGTCCAACCCCATTTGGGGTGCTATGTCTGTGCCTGGTAGAACATACACACAATGACGGTACTCCATGACGGTACTCCATCATGGTCTGTATAATTTTACTGTTTTTTTTCTTGCTTGATATTTGTCTAAATAAAAATATGCTTCGTTTGGTACGTGCGCCTAAAGATCTATGTAAACCACCCATTTATTTCACAAATTTAACTGGTGTCATGTCATTGACACCGTCGTTCAGCTTTATGTGACTGTGGGCCTAAGAATTAAGCTGAAGTCAATCTCTGTGAGGTCCTGGAGGTTAACATCACTTCGTTTGCCTCGAAATCCTCGTATTGCAGCAAGAGTGCTCCTCAAAAGAACAAACCTGAGCTTTGTCCTTAGTTATGTACGTTATGACAGATGCATACAGCTCCCTGTGTTTTTCAGCTATTTTTTCTGCCAGTCTTTTGTTTACTCTGTTGCACTCTGGTGCCATCCCTTCAGTTGTTGTGAAGACAAGGGGATTGAATGAAGACTTCTCTATGTCAATCACTCTTTGGTTGTATTTATCCTTCTCCTTTTCATGTTGTTGGTAGACCTTTGCCAGGGACTTCCCGTAATATGACTGTGAGGCTGGATGTGTGATCCTTCTGTCAAAGAAAGTTTTCTCACAGCTATTCCACAAACTCATTAGACCCTTTCATATTCATTTGAATTGCATCAGGCCAGGCATATCTGTAGTCACTTCCTAAAAGGTTATCTGTTCTGGAACAATTTGGAAAAGGAGAATTTCAACAATATGGGGACCACATTGATTCAAAGGCAAATTGCACCAAATTGAAATTACCCTGAGATCCACCACTAGGCTAAGAATAGATAAAGGTAAGGTCGTGTGGAATGTTGAGTACTTTTCAGATAACATGTCATGTGCAGCCTAGAAAAATTGCAGAAGTTCTTATACTTCTGTGAACACAAATTTTTGGCTCGAATGCTTTGTCATTTTTTTCAGCAAGTCATGCAAATCACCATTTTATGGCATTGGTTGGTGGTGCTGTAAAACGATCAACTTATTAGAAGGCATGCGGCATTAGAGTTGCCAGATGCGTTTTGAAAAAATACCGGCTGTAGTTACAGGCAAAGTGAGATTTACCTGCAGTCATTACAGGCAAACTCGAATGCACATAAAGGATAAGAATTCTGCTGGGACCGACGAAAAAGTGTTGTTATAAGCATATTGTCATTACAGCCAAAGTTAGTCGAATTATACTGTATTAATTGTGTTTCCATGATAGTATTGCCTGTGTGGACAACCCAGCACAACTAATAATTTCTTGCGTGCCCCTTCACTTCAGTTTGCTTCAAACATTTCTAGCTCACCTGAAAGTTGAAATTCTTCAAAATTTTTTCATGACTTTCTGGACCACTCCGCTAGCCTTGCTTTAGCCACTTATAATGCACTGACGCAATAATGTGTCTGTTCAATGCAGCTTGTGTGATTGTGCAAGGTTCACTAGCCTCTACAATGTCACTAGGTTGTCCTGTCCATTTATACGATTTTCCTGCATTCTGCCTGCAATAGCCTATGGTAGTATTTTAAACAACAACCCCACCTACGACAGTTACACATTTGATTTCCAAAAGAATTGCTCATACAGATCACGTTCGGGATGACGGAAGATGCTAGGTGTGACTAAACAAAGGAAGATGGAAAACAGACAATGGGTGTTATTGAAGCACAAGTAACAATTTGCCCTTGTATGAACTTCACTGAAGGAACTGCCCTGACAAGATTTCATACTAAAGTCATTATTAATTGAAAGGTTCTGCATTAGTTTTTTTGCAGTTACTACAGATTATTAATTTTCAAAATATCAGCTTCAGGCATTGGTTTTCAAAATACAGACAAATCCGGTTAATCGCATAGCCAATTTGCCAACTTTTTTATGCGTTTAACCAGAATATGCGATTATCCGTATTACACTAATATCTGCAAGTTTACCGCACTACTTGAGTTCTGTCCACATGCTTGCTACCTGACACTGTTGGTATGTTATAACTTGACACCGAACGTGGAGATTTCTAGAATTGTGGAATACAAAAGTGCTTCTAGGTGGTCTAAAAATCTTTTGCTCTTAATATAATATTTTAAATTCTGAAATCCTTCAGTGTTTAGCAAACCGGCGGTCATCAGTTGAAACGTAAATTCAAAGTTGTTGCAGCCCGTACGTTGCATATTGTCTTAAACGTGCACAATGCATGTGTGACATAATAATCACCTGTATCAATCGTGGAACGTTTCCTGCACTCGCGGCCATTTTTATGCTTGCTTTGGACTGTGCAATGCAGTTGTGAACATGTTTATGTCTCACAGCTGTCGTGTATGAATATTTGCAGAACTGTGGGATATAGAAATGCTTTTAGAAGTTCTAAAATTTCTTGGTCCTGATATAGCTGGGTGCTGTACGTAAAGACTTAATTGATATGTTAGCCTGTGGTGTCATAAAGCTTTTCTAATCCCAATGGCATTTGTTATGCATCATTTGGTTGGGGCATTCACCAAATGAATCTTATTGATGTGAAAAAACACAGGGTGAAGCCAAACAAGTAACAAGTTGAAACAGTGCATTGTCTGTGGTGAAACGCACGACATAATTCTGCATTTTGAACTGTTAGACACAGCATAATTCCCCATTTGATGGTTGTTATTTTTCTGCTAGACACGGCATAATTCTGCATTTTAAACTGTGTTAAAGTGTATTGTGCGCAATGCTTCGGAAAAGTTGCAGTCGTCAAATGGAACTAAAATTCCAAGTTGGTGTACAGTAGCATACAGGTGCACCAATGTCTGTTCTGTAAAGAATTTAACGCATCTTGTGCAAAGGTGTTAACACTTCGGCGTCCTGCCGCTTTTGGGGATTTTCGGAAAAAACAACACAAAAACGCACGTGGCTTTGTGCAGGAATTTCTCCCGTTTGGTAAGTGCTACGGACCTGATCGAAGTGTCAAAAGACGCAGCAAGTCTTCTAATCTGCACTCGAAAAAAATATTTTGGTTGGGGGATGCAAATTTTTTGTGAGTAACGTCATAAGTGGAGGACTTTTAGACCACCTTGGCCCACTTTACCTGGCCCTGGGTGCCAACCGTTAGATGGTAGTATTTCGCTAAAGTTTTTATTGGAAACTAGGCTACAATCCGAGTCTTTTGATACTTTGGATAACCTGCTGGGGTTTCAGATTCAAAAGTTATGATCTAAAGTAGTAAAAATATTTGACTAATTAGATAATTAATTTATTTATTTGAGATCATAACTTTTGACCCAAAAACGCTAGAAAGTCGATCAAAGGCTCAAAAGACTCGGACTCGAGCCTAGTTTCCAATGAAAACTACAGCAAAACACTTTGGCCAACATGAGCCAAAATGACCCCAAAACTACTTCACTTAAGACGTCAGTCACAAAAAATCCTCATCCCCAACCAAAAAATTTTTTTTCAAGTGCAATCTATTAGACTGGCCGATCCGTTTCAGCCCTTGAACAGCTCTCTAGCGCAATCGGCGGAGGAGCTAAAGCGTTGGGAAGACAACCGAAAACTGCTGTTTTTTAGGCTGATATCGAAGTACGAATATATCGTACGCCGGCTCTCAAAGTGTTAAGCATGGTTCCATGCGTCAGGTCCTTATCCAATGCCACAAAATAAACTTTAAAAGTGCTGCTTTCGAGACAAAGCTTCGCACCTGTAGTAACAAGACACAACCAGGTAGCCCTGTATGCAATGTGCTGAAGCCTGGAAGTTGAACGCATGGTGTTGATTTTGGCACGTCGGTGAAGGGAGTCATTTCAGCAACAGTTGCTTAATCGGATTAATGGCACCACATGTTTTCACACTATCTGAGCAGTGCACTTTACACTCTTAAAGTTAACTATGCAATTAAGCGATGTAAGTTTGCAAATGTATGGTACATTTCTATGCGAATAACCAGTTTATGCAAAAAACTGGTATGTGATTAACTGGACTATTTTCTTCACATGTGAATGGCATTTTTTTGGTATTCTAGAATCCTATGCGATAAAGCGGTTTATGCATTTAACTGGTATGCAATTAGCCGAAGTCGTCTGCACTGGCTTCTTAGCACTTTGAGAACCGGCGTACGATATATTCGTACTTCAATTTCAGCCTAAAAAACAGCAGTTTTTGGTTGTCTTACCAACGCCTTAGCTCCTCCGCCGATTGCGCTAGAGAGCTGTTCAAGGGCTCAAACGGATCGGCCAGTCTAGCAGACTGCACTCGAAAAAAATTTTTCGGTTGTGGGGTGCGGATTTTTTGTGACTGACATCATAAGTGAGGTAGTTTTGAGGTCATTTTGGCTCATGTTGCCTGAAGTGTTTCGCTGAAGTTTTCATTGGAAACTAGGCTCGAGTCTGAGTCTTTTGAGCCTTTGATCAACTTTCTAGCGTTTCTGGTTTAAAAGTTATGATCTAAAATAAACAAATTAATTAATTAGCTAATTAGTCAAATATTTTTACTAACTTGCATCACAACTTTTGAACCCGAAACCCCAGCAGGTCATCCAAAGTATCAAAAGACTCAGATTGTAGCCTAGTTTCCAGTAAAAACTTCAGCAAAATATTACCACCTAACGGTTGGCGCCCAGAGCCAGGCAAAGTGGGCCAAGGTGACCTAAAAGTCCTCCACTTATGACGTTACTCACAGACAACCCGCACCCCCGACATGTGGATACTACATCAGGCACCAAGTAAATTATCAATTATCAACCCAAACCCATAATTTTAATAGGAAATTATGTTGCAGCTATGTATAATAAAACATGGTTGGTACATTGGGATAGTGCAGGATGTTGACTAAGAACAAGCAGTTGCTTGAATGCAATTTATGCATCCTCAAATGGACCTTCTTCATGTGTTTTGGCTACAAAAAGATGATTTCTGCTGGGTACCAATGCAGCACATTCTTGCACTATTGAAACACCATGGCTAAAATCAGCTCGCGAATACTACAATGTCTTTTTCAAGATCAGTAACACAGATAATGTAGAGATATAAGGAAATTATCTCTTCAAATGCTGTTTTACATATGGACACATAATTAATAAGTGCCACTCATCATTCTAGTTTGTATGTTAATTGAGGTTATTATTGGGTGGAATTTCACTGTTGACTCATTTGTAGCATGTATATCCAACGTAAATGAGGTCAGCCATGAAGAGATGTTGGACCATAAGAGCATGATAAGTTTTTTATGTCAATGAATTTGACAATATCCTTGTTTTTGGGAGGTTGACAAAATCAAAAGAATACCAACTATAGCGTCTATCAGACAGTTAAATATACCATATGGAAAACTTCGAGCAAAGAAAACTATGTGAACTAAGATTTATGTTTGTATCAAACCAGATAAGACTTGCATCATGTAACTCTGGTTTTTAGATTGAATGGAATTATAAAGAAAATCAACTAGTCTGCAAAATGTTATATAATCAGTTGTTACAAACTGAGGAAAAAAGAACAAAGTATTGCAAAGTACATTATAGATCACAATACATTTTAAATTCCACAATGGAAAGTGTCATTTTCTTGAACATGAAACTAATTTATATAAATAAATGTTGTTTTTTTTACTTAAGAAAACAATAATCCTAATATTGAGAACTAATCCTTTTTTCTAATTTTTTTGTAGATTTCAACACGTTTTTAATATTTACAAAAATGTTGTTGAAGGTTTGAGCATACTTTAGAACTATATTGTTAAATATTAATGCTGAACATTAAAAAAACATTTTTAATGGATATATACAAGTATATAAAAATATAATTTATTTTGCCTCAAGTTCGAAAATATGCATAGGTCATCCCAAAAACAATAATATCTCCATAACACCAGCTCTTTAATAAAAAATGAAGTGACTATAAGTTATGCTTTTTGAGTTATAGGCTTTCAAAGTATGATCATGCTTGAATGCACATGAAAAACAAGTTGCCTTATCACAACGCTTAACAAAGGTTCAACTTCAAAGGTCACCAGTAAAAAACTATGTGTCTTATTTTGCTCAGCATAGAACTTTGTACTTTACTACAAAAATTTTAATGAAATATTCAGATATGTAGGAGTTACAATCAGTTAAAGTTCCAACGGCAAAATTTCAAAAAATTTGTGGCCAGACCTTTAAAATCATTATAATTTTAAAGGCTTACAATTTCAGAAAAACAGGTTTACTTTGCTGTCAGAGATGGTCACGTGACAAGGATGATATGCTTGGATGAGCACATCCTGCTTGTCAGATGATGTAAAACCCAAAGCTAAAACATAAACCCTAAACGTAAAGTGTAAACCGTAAGCCAAAACTGAACAAGTTACATAAACTTTTAAAAAATGTACACAAACAGCACTCCCATGTAGGAAAGCAAAAGCAGCATTGATGAGCACTGAGCTGTCGAGCACTCGCACAGTAGCCATAGACGCATCCTCTTGACTACATGCACCGTGCCACTACTGTCACAAACTAAGCATTATATCTGAAGAAAAGTGGTTGCATTTCCACATAGGTTCTTCTGGCAAATATATCCAGCAGAGCTTTTGCCGCTGTCAGCAAAATAAGCATTACCTTTTGGAAATACAAGTTCAATTTAAAAAATTTAAAATTATTGAACTCAAAAGGCTGAAATCTTTCTCCTTATGAAATTTAGTGACTTTGGTAGGGTCAAATACACTTCTTTGCTCTGCTGGATCACTTGACATGGAATGACCCTAAAATGAAACTCTGCCTTAGCAGTAACCAGAAAACTAAGCAGCTAGACATGCAGTTCATTTGTTTGTTTTGGGTTTTTTGGCACTTTGCAGCGCATAGGCTATGTAGTGCCAGGACAGAGTTTGGGATGTTGTAACAGTTTCCTATAGCCAGAGTCATATGAAACAATAAATCAATCAGTCAACCATGGCTCATCGTGAAACATGGAAATAGTTTCGGATTTCTAACTGTTTGACTTGGTTCTATTTAAACCACAGAATGTATCAACTCTGCATTATTGTTCATGATGACTTTAACATAATGGAAACACTACAGTACCTACTGTACTTGACATTTAAGCAAAACATCTTGTTCAAAAGTGGCTTGAGCATGCAGTGCTAGGACTGATAGGCTAGATTTGATGCCTGATAATGCTGAAAGCTTTGAAAAACAGTATATACTTGGTTTCTCCAGTCTCCTCTCTGTCAATGGATGGGCACGCAGGATGGTTTCATGCATGGACTTGTTTTGACTTGCCATCAATAGCATTTACTACATGAAAATAGTTGCATATCCTATTGGATTCTGTAGCAGGTGCCCACAAGATTTTCTTTAAAACATCTGCATCATGCTACAGAAACACCATGCTGATGTTCACATCAAGACATCATCCACCCTTGTGACATTCTTTCGACTCAAGCAAGAAGTGCACAACAAGTTACTAGTTACAGCTAACACAACTAATTTTTAAAAAAGCAGAAGTGACGATTGAAAAAACAGTTGCTGCTTCGTGCAATGTGCTATACTGTACAACACTAACTTTTGTCTCAACCTTGTTTGTTTTAGAAATACTTACAGTGGAATTCCACATGCTATTCATAGCCCACTACCATGGTCAAGTACTCTGCACACCACATTCCACATCTTTCACTAAAGAGCAATCATGCCTGGTTTGTCATGCTGGCTTCAATGGCGAACTTCAAGTATTCTTCTGTAACTTTGCGTCTTCAGCAGTCAGCAGCTTCAATACTTTGGGAAAACAGTACAATTGTGCAATTAACTGTGTCTAATATTTTATGTAATGGGAAATTGGGGATAGATTGTACTGAGAGATGCTATGCTTTGTTCAATCAAGTGGTAAAACCTCTGCTTTGCTCGCTGCATGAGCGTCCTGTAGGTCTACTCTTGTGCAGAGATATCTACTAGAATGGCAGTACTTTTCGAAAGTTTCATTCTCAATCTGCAGTGAAAACCAGACACCTGAACACTTATCAGAGTAGCCGTATCAGTCGAAGTGCAGGCCCAACCAACCGGCATACAGAAGTAGTCATTTTGTGATACTTGTTTGTTACCACTGTTGCCCCCCTGGAAAAAATCCTTCCGACACCCATATATATTGGTTGTTTTATCCCAGAAGTGAAGAATCAATCAAGCTCAATGCTGGTTTTGCTATTTTACGTATACCATCCCGTTTTAGGGTCATTGAAAACTGCGGAGTCATTTACAATACAAATACAGCATTCATCAGAATAAGTCCTCACAACTTTTCAAGCAATGTCACAAATATTTGTGCAAATATTAAAATTCCCTCAGATATTCATCAGTCGTAACTGACTCTGCTAGTAAAAAGCCTCTTCTCCTTTGTATACATAGACTTCATTTCTGACATGTTTGCTCAAGATCATACATATGTATCTAAAATTTATCTGAAATATGCATTCCTTCATATTATGATTTGGCAAGATTGACTCTGTTCTTTCCTAAATTGTCGGAAGGTTGTTTCATAATTATATTTTTATAAAAATCAGAAGTTAATAAAAAAACTAAAATTATCCAGTTCTTTAACACCTTGGCTGCTGGTGTACTTGGAAATCGACCTAAAATCAAGCATATTTCAGTTGTCTTACCAACCGCATAGCTCCTCAGCAGGTTGCGCTAGAGAGCTGTTCAAACCCTGAAAAGACTCGGCAAGTGTGCAATGAAAAAAAATTTTCAGTATTGGGTTTTGTTTTTTTTTGTGAGTGATATAATAAGTGAGGTAGGTTTTTGGCCATTTTGGCTCATGTTACCTGGCCTAGGCCCCAACCGCTAAACAGAAGTATTTTGCTCTTTTAAGTTTTCATTGGAAATTAGGCTAGAATCTGAGTCTTTTGAGCCCTTGGCTGACATTCTAGCGTTTCAGGTTCAAAAGTTATGGCCTGAAATAAACAAAACAAATGTGTAATTAGTGGATTAATTACTAATTGTGTTGTTTTTAGGTCATAACTTTTGAACCTGAAACCTTAGCAAGTCAACCAAAGTATTAAAAGACTCAGATTTTAGCCTAGTTTCAATTAAAAACTTGAGCGAAATACTACCATCTAGCTGTTTGGACCTAGGGCCAGATGAAGTGGGCCAAAAAGTCTTAAAACTACTCCACTTATGATGTCACAAAAAAAACGAAACCCAAAACCAAAAAATTTTTTTTCGTTGCAGACACAAAGACTTGCTGAGTCTTTTGAGGGTTTGAATAGCTCTCTAGCGCAATCGGCAGTGGAGATATTCCTGTGCAAACTGCTGGATTTTAGCCTCAACCGCCCAGCAGCTAAGGTGTAAAGGACTTCATTTTGTAGAAGCTCAAATAATCTTTAAATTTCTAAGCATAACAATGACAAACCACAAAAAAACTAGATGTTTAAACAATCTTTTTTTATGATTGAGGGAGGTTAGGCAACTTTTGGTAGTTGTGAAGCAGACAGACATACATAAAGAAGACATTGTAACAACAAATATCTTTTACAAGTAGTTACTACATTTCAACTCCGAAAACTTAAACAGTTTGCAGATATAACAAACTACACATATATACTGCACAAGGTTCTCACAGGTATTTTCGTTGTGACTTTTCTTGTCTCATTTTCCATCCTAGTGATTCCTTTGAAAATTATTTGGCTTGTGATGAACCAAAACAGTACTGGATCGACAACATTAATAAATAGTGTTTATTAAAATTAACTGAGCTTGCTGAATTCTCAAACAAGCTTACCATGCACAATTTGTTGGCTATGTCAATCAGATGTGCATGCCAAACATTCCAAAGTTTTTTTCACATATTCATAAACATCTGCTGAGAGTTTCACAAATTTGCTTGGGTCATGAAAAATCTAAGAAAGGTCAGAAAATACTAGAAACTCGCTGCTAATTGTTACTTGCTTTGCAGATTGGAGAAACAACTGACACAGGAATGACATCCATTTTTTCTGATGAAGATGTGCTACATTTCCTTAGGGCACACTCTTTGCCCCACGATTTTGATCAAAATTGTACAATATCTTTTTTGAAGCATGTTCGAAGCTTTCGTCTTGCTGGTGTGTTTCTTGAGTAATTTTACATTGCAACTTGTTTGTTTCATTGTAACTATTTATTTTATGTGCTATTAATCTGGAAAAGATTTGATGTTATTGGTGGTGATGCATAAATGCCAAGTCTTATGCTGCTCCTATTTGTTGTGAAAACTTGGTGAAAATGTAAGGCAGTTTTCCGCAACTTTTGTGCAATTGCTGGATACTATATTTTTTCCAAATTGGACAAGCTTATAGTTGCTGCACCCACTTTGTACAAACAGGTTATATGCACAAGGTTTTTCTTTGTGGGTAGAAGTTTATGCCTGAGGAATTAGTACTATGTAAACCCTGTTTTGTAATTTGATTTGTTCGAAGCTGGGCTTGCTGTTAGTTTTTAGGTGTTGAAAGATTGATGCTCGGAAAGTCACTCATGTTTTTGATTTATTTAAGATAAGTGTTTGCTGATGTTGCCAGCTCTTGTGTAGTTGAATGAATGCCTCGTATTGTGCAGTGAAGTATTTGCAGTTTTTTTGTTTGATTTGTTTATAGAAATATCTTAATTACGAAGAGGTAATGACATAACTGACAAAAGTTACCCACAGCAAGTATTTGCATGCCACACAACACCACTTAGTGTCACTGTTGAAATGCTCACACAATATCCATAATTTTGCATTAGAAAATAATACGAGCAGAAAAAAAATTGCAGTTGCATGCATTTTAAATTGAAGAATTTGTGGGATTGAACATGTAGTTTCCTAGTTACCTTTCATTTTTAATACATTTCAAATGAGGTGTACACTTGGAAAAACACTGCTTGGTCATGAGTCATTAAGTTTAATCAAACAATGGATGAAGTTAAGAACTACAAATCAGAACTTTTATGTTACAAAAAGAAAAAAAATGACATGAAATATTAGATGTACAAGGCAGGTAATAAAATGGATATACCAGACATTTAAGGAAATAAAATACTGAGTAAGATGCATAGCTTGCACTAAAGAAAATGTGTGGGCTGAGCAGAAATTTCTGCAAGGCAAGCCTAAAACTTGTTTTCTTTCCTTGACAGAGAGTGGTGATTTATTGCACAAGGACAGGTTTGCAGAAGCTGATAATGGCTGGAAACTAGTAGTGTTCTCAAAGCATCGTAAAAAACTTATTTTCCAATACTTTCATAATGGGAATGGTGGAAACCATCTACGATGTCCAGATACCGTGAAGGCAATTACAGCACATTTTTACTGGGCTGGTATTGTAGCTGACATAGAAAAAGCATTCCTTCAGTGCTGTGTTTGCAAGGTAAGGTTTCATGTATGTTAACCTAATTTTGCCTCAGCAATAATTTAAGAAATGTAATGGCCTATATTAATTTACTATATTCAATAATGTAGTGATATAAAAAACTTTGCATCATATTTATTGTTTAACATGGTTTGGATTTTTATTAATATACAGTAGTCCCTGCTTATTTAGCCTACCTCGGGACTAGCTGATTGTGGGCTTATTAAGCAGGTGGGCTCATCAACCGAGGAGCAAATTTTCACCACCCTCATGCGCATTAATGAGTATGGCTGACTGTACTATCGATAAAAGTTGATTTATCCCAGGGTTTTTAAGGTGTTTTAGGGACCCATTTCAGGTCCCTAGAATCAGCAAAAATTATCATCGGGTCCCTTAAAATCAGAAAATTGAGTCCCAAGAATCAGAGAAATCAGGTCCATACCAGGTACCTAACATTTTCCTTTAAAAAAACTGTTTTATCTATTAACACTGTACGCAACAGTTACGGGTAATGAGCAATTTTGTTTGTTTATGGCAGTAAAACAGCATTCATTTCCATGTGAAAACATCAAGAGTAAGTTGCCTCATTGGTTGTTGGTGGCAGAGACACCATTAAAAATGGCCGTTCAATTTTTCAAATTCATGCATTTTGTCAAATCCTAGGCAGCCACAAGAGATGTTGATTGCATTTGGCAGTGCTAGGTACCATATTTTTGGGCCATAAGGCACACCAGATTATAAAGCGCAGTATCAAAAATTGAATGCTAGCTGTTTTTTTTTCATACATAAGGCACATTAAATGAAGCAAAACTTAGATCAAACTCTATGCAACTCTTTCACAGTAACTGCCGAGTGCTGAAGTTGCCCGAGTGAATGAGTCATCACTGGGAGTTTAATCTGTCAGTACATACAAGGGAGTTGTATCTGCCACACATGCCTAATTCGCTAGACACGAATAGAATAAAAGTTGTGTGCTTGTTTGATTTGGTGTGCGGCAATGGAGTCCGGAACCCTGCAGAGTAATATGATCTATGGTATGTGCTAGCTGCTCTCGGACGTTGCTCATTGCAATTGTTGTTGGTTTATTATGCAGCACGATGGTCTGTTCACAAAAAATCATAACTAGCAATTAAATAAATAGCACCGTTTACCACATAAAATTGGTTGGATATGAGAAAGCACAACCAGATTCACACATAAGGTGCACGGCATTATAAGGTGCACTTTCGATGTTCGAGAAAATTAAAGGAAGTGTGGCTTTCGGTCTAAAATTTTCTAAAATCTCAAGTTTCTAAGACAAGGCTACGTCTGCACATTATTTTGCCATTTTGAAAATGAATTCTACAGAGCACCAGGCCTATCAATTATGGCACACATATGCTGTATGTGATGAAACAATTGAATTAAGAACAAGCTCAGCAGCGTAATAAAGTGTGAAACTGTCGAAAGCAAGACAAAGAAGTGTGAGTCACAATGCTTTTTCACCCAATTTTAAGCAAATGTGTTCAAAAATTGGGGTTATTAAGTGGGTTTTAGGTTTATGAAGCAGATTGTTTCATCATCATCATGGCCCATCCCGTCGTTGTCGATGATGAGCTCGGCGCTTCTCCATTTTTTTTGCGTAGCTTGTGGCTGACAGTGAATAACCAAAACTCAGAGAGGCACGCCATCTGTTGAGATCGGCAGCAAGTGTTTCCCATGACTGTGGAGAGATGTGGAAGCCCGCCATGTCACGCTTGATGACGTCTTTGTAGCGCAGTTTGGGTCTGCCAGTTCTACGAGGCGCGTTATAG
>Ga0210059_1003476_pt1 | contig 25214 bp, 11 predicted proteins | sample Ectturendosymbi2_FD_188042 | JGI IMG/M metagenome (GOLD analysis project Ga0210059, IMG submission 188042) | Ecteinascidia turbinata endosymbiont from Florida, USA - Sample 2 (SPAdes) (version 2) | ecosystem: Host-associated > Tunicates > Ascidians > Unclassified | place: Key West, Florida... | reverse complement strand
TGCGAAAAGAATGACTATTATGGCTGTGGGTGTGCTTTTACACTGAACTCAAGCAAACAGTTTTGAACTCGTGGTACGTCAAAGCCATGGGCGTCCGCAGGGGCGTCAAAACAGGGGGAATCCTGGTGGGGCGATTGAGGCGATCGCTCCCCCTAAAACCTAATAATTAACCTTATTTGCCATGATTTATGTACAATTCGTAAAAAACAGTCGCAATACAAGGCCATTTTGTCATTCAATGTTTTGTCACGGAAGTGTTGTGAAGTAGGGGAGAGTGGAGTAGTGCGGGACAGTGGGTAAAAAAGGACAATCAATTTGTGTCTGATCCTTAGGCATTAGCGCCACCTGATGTTACATGTGCGAAAGGCTGCCATGTTTTCTTCTTCCACATTAAGTCCCGCTTGAATAGACTTTCATCTCAGAAGAGATGTTTGATTGTTTAAAATTAATGTATGCCTTATAAGGGTGAGATATTTGTTTATGGATTTTGTCTGAAGTATACAAAGATTTTGGGGAAGTCCAATATATGATGCTGACGTGCAAGAAGTGCTGTAGAAATTTGCCCAATACAATCATTGGCTATCTCGCATCTAGGCCTCTACCAAGTTTTGAAAATGAGCACCCTCTTGAGGTAAAATGGGACAGCAATGCTGGGGCATGACGGGACGTGCCCCCTATTAACTCAAGGTTAGACTCAATGACAGTTTTGAGAAAGAAAGTGGTATTTGTCCTTTTTAAACACCGGATAACTAAACAAGGTGCAGTTTTGTCTGATAAAGGTCAGGTTTCGGAAAATTTGGGAGTGTGGTGGTTGCCTTTCGCCCCCTCCTGGCTACGTGCCTGGTGAAGTTTTTGAAAGTAGTTATGTTTTTGCACAATCTAAAAATTTAATTGGTTTTGTTTGTTTGTTTTTACAGTAATTTTCACCTTTAATTATAGGCCTACACAATATGCCTACTGTAGAAAATATATACGAAAGACCAATCGAGGGGCATGTGAAGTTGCAGACATGCAAAAAGCAATTACTGATGTTAAAGCAAAACGATTTGGTTTAATAGTCTCTTTTCACGATGCCAACCAAGCAAAGAAATATCAAAGCTTGTATAAATAGGTTGTCACCTATTCCAACGGCACAAGTGACAACCAGGAAAAGAAAAGCACAAGTGAATTCAGTGCAAACTGTGTAAAAATGATGCCATGAAAATGCAGTGCCTACAGTGGATAAGGCACATTTTCAGACGATATTTACATCTAAGTTGGTTGTAATGAACTGTGCTATATTCGCTATTTTCGTGGTGTTAAATGAGCGTACGTAACTTTATTAAAAGTTGGTAAAAAAACAATTTATCAGGACTTTTTTGCCTGTTAAACAAAAAGGAACACTGTGTCCCCTTTGGTACGAGCATCAGGGTAAAACGGGACATTGTAAGAAAAACTTTATCAATGTCCTGTGTTTTGATTTCTTAACGAATTTTATCGTAATTGTGCCAGAATGTTTAGAACATCACCAGCTTCTCAGCCACCAAGGATCGTGGTAATAACTTGTTTACGTTTTGATTTATACAGAAAAAACGTGCCCGTTTTAACCTACCTTCCCCTATACTTCATCTCCCTAAAAATAGTGAACCCGTAATGAGACTTGATTAACAAGTATTACTGAAATCGCCCCCTTAACTTTATTGGCTGGATCTGCCCCGGGGTCAAAACGGGCATTTGCCCCTCTCTGGAAATTGGGACTAAGAACTAAAATTTTCTAGAAAATTTGACGTCAGCAGCTCAATTCCGATTAATTGATTTATTTCTTGCAATAACAGTTTATTTGCCGGTACGACACTCACACGGCACAAGAGCCAGGTTTACTGTTCCGGTGTCATGCAGTGCTGAGCTTACAGTTCACTCATGTCCACTCCTTTGCCTGCAGGCATAGGCGTAGCCAAGGGGAGCCCAAGGGACCATGTCCCCCCAATTTTTAGAACATATAGTCGTTTGTGCTGTGAGAGGCGGTATCATAAACAAAAGAGTGTTATTCGTCTAAAATCAAACATTTTGGCCCCCACCAAACTTTTGGCCCCCCAAATTTTTGGTTGGATACGCTACTGCCTGCGGGGGCAAGCTGCCAATCTTGCGAGCGGATTGTTTTACTGTTGGTCTTCACTGTGTAATAGTAACATGGCAACAAATCTTCAAATGTTCACTTCAAGTTACGATATTAGGCGTTTTGTTGCATGTGACTCTTGAATGCAGACATCTTGGCAGGTAAAGTAACGACAGAGTGATTGCTGATAGCGGCAAGCAGGGACGTCAGAGAGCAGTGTCATTGAATCCCTGACTTTTCTAACGAGGGACAACGAGAGCAAAGGTGTCTTTCATAGGTAATTTTATGATTGATCAAGATCGAATGGAAACAAGTTGTCTATAGTTTGTTTCATTATTTTTCAAGTCAGCATTATTGTTAAACTGTAGCAAGCATAGGCAGGCCCGATTAGGACACCAGGGGAGGCGAAGAGTTTACTGAGAGGGGCCCAAATTTTTTAAACTATGTCCAACACATTTTTCCAGGGAGGAACAAAATTTTTTTCAGGGGTGACTAAGCCCCCTTTGTTCCTCCTAGTTACGGGCCTGATAATTGGTAACTATTTTTTTGTGTTTCATAAGTTTCCATTGCCCTCAACTTTTTTCTACCCCCCCTGCTCTACCGACGTTCCGGCGTCCCTGGTTGTGGAACTTTTAATAAAGAAAATCTAACAGAAACGTTCTTGTACTTCTTTGCACTCGGCAACAAATTACGCTTGAAGTACTTTTGTTTGTGCTTTTTTTATGACAGAAACGCAAAAATGAACTAAATCCACTTTACTTAACAATATTTTGCATAGTTGAGGAATAGTGACGTTTTCAGTGACCCTATAATGCATTTTCGTTTCTTTGTTTCCAGAGGCAAGTTACATTTGGATTACTACAGATTAAAAATTTTTGAACAATTTGTGTCTGAAGCAATTGCTTCATTTTTCATGGTATGAAGTGCATTCCATATCAAAAACAAACCTTCATCATTTTGTACATTAAACGTGATTCGTCGTATTCCAAGAGCCCCAAACTATTTTAAACTCCCTCTTGCCTCTCCCGCAATATCCCGAACACCAAACCTATAAAATTTTATTCCTTACTTCTCTAAATAAAGACGTTATTATAAATGTGTCTTGACAATATTGTAAACGCTATCTGTCCTCCGCTGTCCGGGAGAAAAAAATTTAATAAATTTGCAGATGACGAGAATTTCGAAATGGAAGTAACTGCAATTGCAGTTTAGTACTGCAGTGATAGCAATTATTTGTGACAGATATGTTTTCAAGGTTTTTATTTGTCGAAGCTTGTGTTCTGATTTGACATTGAGTTTGTTTGCTTTCTCTGCTCTTAAGCCTTTCAGCGTTTCACCCGCAAACATTGCTTGCAGTTTGTAGGACTGACGATGCGTAGTGTTACGTGAAATTGATTTCCTATTAAAATTTGCTGACTGATTCAAACTCTCCACTTGCGTAGAGACCAGCAATTTTCCAATCATCAACAACCGTCACACGAATGATGCTCTTGATAAACAAAGCAGCGATTCTGATGCAATTAACGCATTGGTGGATGTCAGTAACTTGGAAAAGGCTAACAATCAAAAAGTAAACAACAGTCTACTGCAAACAGGAGCGTCGTGCTAGTAGCACGTTTAGGGAGATCTTCAAAAATTCTTCAAAAATTGGGGGTGCGGACTCCACGAACCCTGTAAGCACGAAACCAGGTGGTTGCACAGCGCAGACAAATGTTTGGAGCCTTTAGCGAGACAAAGAAAGATCACCTAAAGACTTGTGCACCGCTATGCCATCATCCCCTTTCAGTTTCGTTTCACACATGAAAGTATAACAAGTTGAAAAAATCTTTTTTATATAAAGACAAACAAAATCAAGTTTGCCGTTAAAACGTAGTTTACGAAGAAATATGCACCTGTGGGTCAAATTACATTGGACAGACTTGCCGAAATTTAACCCGAATCAACGAACACAAATTTGATCAACGCTCTGAAGCACGCAAACATTTGTTGGCGAATCCCACGCACCGATTAAACTACAAGCAACAAGAAACATTAGGAAGCATCTCTGGTCAAACGTAGCTTCTCCTACCCAAGTCTCTTTTAATACAGCAACACCAACCAGATGTCAACATCGATGGTTCGTCTATCTATTCCCGTACTGCTCTTTAATACATTATGGTCCCTATTACAGAAGATCGCACTAATACCTTCAAACTGCATCTTTGCTTTTGTGTGTTTCTGTTGTATTTTATTATTTGTTCCTGATGATGGCTTACGACCAAGCTGAAACGTTGAATAAAATAATGTTTTCGATACTTGTGGCTATACTGTTCACAATACGAATCTACAGCAACTCCGTGCATTGCTTACCAAAGATCAACCAGATTTACAAGTAATTCTTATGGCTTTTAGTTGGTGAAACTGACTTGTGATCACTCTTTGTTTATGAATTGTTTCACAACTTGAAATTACACCTTAACTTTTACATTTCTTTGATTTTGTCTTCATGTGCGTCTGCCTAGCCCAGTATTCTTCTTCTGTAAATAGCATTTGCAACAAAGATCAATACAGAAACCACCACGAACTTTTAACAACTTTGTCGTGGCATCTTATCAATGACAAATTTATATCGTTTGGCATAACATTGTTACTTCTTTTGATGGTTTATTTATAATGTATCGTTTAAAATTGAGTTTGTCTACAGGCTTGTCCATGGAAGTGCAACTCCCATGGGATAGGGCAGTAAAAATGAATTTTATCGCATGTTCCATCCTAACTAATTCTAATGCCATGCAGCAGAAATATTCTGTAGTAGAATACCATTATTGTGTCCTCACAGCACGAAAAGTATTAGAAGTAGAGGTTTAGTGGCATGGCGTAGTAACGAGAGGCCCAAAACAAGGTTGTTGGGCCCTTTTTAGATGAATACTGAAATGGGGTCATCCCATTGTCATTGGCCCCTTCTCACATCTGTGGCCCAATACTTGGGGTTTTTGGGGTGCCTTAGCTATGGTTCTTTCGAGGCCAGACATGCACATAATATAGCGTACTTCGTATCACTAATTTTGTGGGAATTCCGTGGGATTGGACAGTTGCAAGTTGTCAATGGATGGGATAGGATCAGAGCAAAATCTTAAATTGCGGTATTTACTGCTGATCCAGACTCGTGTTCAGCGGTAATAAACTATTGGAAGTTAGAGCTTCTCTCACTGAGTTGCTTATAACTACAGCATTGCAATTTTCTCTACGAAGAAAGAGTTTAAATATGAGACAACCAAGGCCGGATTAACCATTTGGCAAACCGGGCAAATGCCCGTGGCCTCGCGCTTGAATATCAAAACACTTCTTTTTCTGGTTTTTCATGTTTTTAGGTTGTTCAACGTGCGTCAAAATTGTACAGCTTTTTAATGACTGCGTTTAGTCTATAAGTTAAGGAAACTGACAACTTTGGCATTTATCGATTTTAAGTGACTTAAAAGAATTGAACTAAACAGCATCACGCTTTATGGGCTCCCATTCAGTGATTTCAAATAAACACAGATTGCACACCAAAAAACAATGTTCGTACAATGAAAACCCAGAAAGCTTGCGTTACGAACAAAAACATATGAGTGTGCTTATTAGATTTGAAACGATAATCGAACACTGATTTAATCATAGTCTCTCTTCCAAGTTTTCTTCTACAGGGCCACCCTCAACGTTTGGACGACCTTTCTGTTGCTCAAGACGTTTTTCATAACGCTGGTAACATACTCCGTTGATGATATCTTTCACTAATTGTACGAGTACATTTGTTATTAAACTAGGAAATTTTGTGCAATCTTGGACTGCAGCGGGATCTAAAATCCCACAAAAATATAATCCCAATGCCTTCTTCCCATAATTGAAATTTGTTTTTTAATTTGTATGCACAGGGAAACATCGAAATTCAAACAATCAGTCCTAGCCCTTGTTTCACCAGTTTCTTCAGTTGGCATTCGAGACAATAAGATTGTGCATATGCCCAACAATGTTCTTATATGAGGATATGAAACCGTTAACACGTTCTGCTTCATCCGATATGCGTAGTTTCTCACCTGATGTGCGCGTGTGAACACTGTAATGTAAAGTTAACTTTATAATATTGAACACATTAAAGTTGCTGATATTATTTATCGCTTCAAAAAACACAGATTTAACGCGATTTTTCATAATTAAACCTAGACACGCAGGTCGTCTAAAAAAATCGATTCTGGGTGGAAAAAAAACAGCAAAGGGTGCGTTGGCCACACGCGAAAAAACGCCAACTACCCAACTTGAAGTGAACGTTTGAAGATTTATTGCCGTGTGATTGTTACGCAACAAAGACGCAACAGCTCAACAATCCTCTAGCAAGTTCCGCAACCTGCCTCTGCAGGCAAAGGCGCGGACGAGCGAACTGCAATCTCATCTTTGCATGACACCACAACAGTGAACCTGGTTCTTGTGCAGTGTCGGTGTCATGACGGCACATGAAGCGTCATTGCAACAATTAAATTAATTAATCGGAACTTAGCTGCTGACTTCAGGTTTTCTATCAGTTCTGACGTTTTTGATCGGTGCTTTTGTAAAGTTGAAACAAGGGCATGTGAAACGCTGCGCAGTTGCGCTAAGTGTTTAGGGGGCCTCGCGGTCAAGACTTTGCCCTGGATCTCGCGTTCATTTAATCCGGCCCTGGAGACAACGTATGGTTTAACATGAAAGAACGCCTTTGACCCGTTTGCAAGTTGCTGGCACATAGCTTATTTCTCTGTGATTCGCAGTCCTATGCCCATAAATCAGGTAAATACCAGAACTAATTTAGTTTCTGAGTTCCGTGTCTATGTTTGGGGGTTCGCACAGCTGCGCATGTCCTGAAGCAAAATCAGAAAAGATGAGCAACCAAAACTGTTGGAAGTACTTCACGAAAAAAAACAACCGCGAAATCAACCAGCAGGTCACACGGTATGAAATTCTTACATGTTGCTGTCTCTACAGGACCTATAAAATAACGTAGTGATATTGATAAATGAGTTTTGCACAGCATTACTATAGAAGCTGCAATTGCAATGTGCAACTGTTGGTTTTCCTTTTTCTTGAACCGGACATCACTGATACGTTACTGCATGCACAACATGTCTTATAGTCTGTAAGAAGGTATAGCGTTGCCTATCATAACGACTCCACCAAACCACCGCTGCTGGTTTAGGGTTTTCACATGTCTATAATCTGTAGAAACTGTACGATCAACAAGAACACGAACCCAACAAAACGTTTGTCGAACAAATTATCAGCTGTGATTTAAATTCCTTCACCTGTTTTTTCTTGAACCAGCCATTTGTTATTTGTAATCCACGTGCTGCACCCATTCTTTGTGATATGATTATCTCGTTTTGCAAAAATATTTCTTCCCAGAACGGGTCAACCAAACAGCACCATAGGCATAAACTACCAGGTTTATTCGGATTCGCATATCTTCGTTAAAAAGGTCTACCTGGTACGTACAAACTAGAAAATAAATATTTGCTGCGCATATATTCGAGCAGTTCACTGTTTCAAATTTCTCAGACGACAAGGTTTACAAAACTGCACAAAAATATCATTCTTTTCATGGAGTAGAGCCGTTTCCATACGACCGACCAATCGACAATGCAAAATAGAAAACACAAAAAATGCATGGTAACTTTGCAACCCTTTCAGGCCGGATTTCGTAGTTAGGCTACCCGTACTTCTAAGCATTTTTAGATCTGTCATCTCAGCGCAACGTTTAACAGTTGTATTGGTATTTTTTGAGTTCTCGAAAATATTTGAGAGGAAACCACTTCTGCCAACAGGTTGGCCAGGCTTTTCTGTCCCAGAAAGCCAGAGAATGCCTATAAATATAAAACTTTGGTGGAGAGTTGGTGCTGTTTATATTGTACCTCAACTGATTAATGACCCTAGCTCAGTAAGTGTATGTTTTATATTCATAACGTGCATACGAAGCACCAATAAAAAAGTTTGGAAATATGTTGAAAGGTTTCAACAGGCGATCACCATAGACGGATGAAAATATTTTGAATATCTATCAGACATTTCATTGAGAAAAAACATAAAATCTGGTAACAACAGTTTAAAACAGAATTTTCTTTTGTGGTAGGTGTAACCTCTCGTTGACCACGGTAAGAATACAGTATTACAACGTTTTTTATTGGTAAGAGCCATGACCGATAGATTAAAGTTCTTCTTTAGCCTTTTATGATGTCAGTACATTTCAAAACGTTTTCAATAATCTTCAGATATCAATGCTTTAATATGAGATCATTCAGTGCCGTTGGTAGCTACAGATAATGATTAATTAATGGTATCGGGAATTGCTTCTGTAACATCATACAACCTAAACGGTACAGGGAATGGTAAAATGAAGTGTTGAGTGAAGGCTGAAGTGGAAATATCGGCTTTTATTCAAACCTTCTTCACGCAGACAGTGAATGCAACTCCTACTTCTTTGATGAGGGGATACGCTTCACTGGGCATCGACTTTTTCCGCACATAAAAAGACACAGTGGCGCTTGAGCATTTCGAGGACCCTTTCGCTTGAGAGCTCTCGTTTTTCAAATAAGTCAGTTTCTACGACAACCAGTATTGCGTCGAACGCGCACGAGAGCAGCTCCCTTGTCAGAAGCAGAGTGCCAATTGATGCTGGTCCAAAAGCAGGTTTTCTTATTTTCTATATGTCGCGTTTCGCCACTCAACATCAATGAGGTGTTCGGCGTGCGGTCAGGCAAATGGAGCATTTAAACGGTCAAGACATTTAGGCTGAAAACGTTCTTTGCGAACTGGGACCATCACATGAAGTAATGCGGTGAAGTGCCTGTTGGATGGTGCAGCATGTTTTTATACTACGATACCGTGTGTAAGGAAAATAAGACACACAATTTTCACCTAATATCGATAATGTGGTTTGTATTTACGAATAACTCGAAAACATTTCTCTGACTGCGCCGAAACAAGTAACGTCTTGAAAAAGCGTGAGGTCCTCAACATTTTTTAACACCAATCTGTTTTTGCAAAAAAATCGCGCGATTTAGGAATGACCTAAATTGTTCAACATACAGCAAAGATTTTGCTGAAGCTAGGTGGGCATACCTTAGGCTCTTTCTGCCTCCGCGAAGTTGGCAATTTGCTAGTTAGAGGAAAATATGTTACTTGCATGCACATCAGTGTGTTGTGTATTGTTTTTCTGTGACGAAATAATGGTTCACACAACTCAGTAGATCATACAGCATTGCGTCACAACATAAATGACGTCAGCACTATTAATAGAAACTTGCAGTCCTAGATTTTGTTTCTGGCTGCTCCGCCGATCATTTCTATTCCTTTTATTGCTGTGACTTTTTCTCGTGAGCAGCAATACGACCCAATTCCTCTTTCAAGCAAAACCACGTATAAGTCATTTCTTCTCAGAGCTGCTTAAAGATTGCCACAGTCACAACTAAAAGTTAAACATCAAACTAAGTAAAAGGCTTCATTTCAAGGGTTTGTTTACAAAAATATCAAGATTTGCTGCTCCTTATTTAGTTCGATTTACTTTTGTTTACCGTATACCCGAAAAATATTGATTGAGTTGAAACTTTCCTGGACGTTAGAACAATTTTACGTACGTTTCCACGACTGGATCCACATAACTTGTGTCAACCTTCAACGCATTTTTGAAATTGCGAATGTCCGGCGTAAATTTAGTTGAAAACGAGTTTCATTCAGAGTTGATTAATTGGTTTGGCATGGGATAGCTCAATTTTGATCTTCATCTTGAACCAGTAGAGTTTAGACGTTTCATCGTATCTCTGACTAATTTTGAAAGGTTCTGTTAAGTTACTGCGTTGGACATAGCTTGTCCTGGGAATATCAACAAGATGTAATCCCAGCGGAAATCAAGGTTCATCCCCGGTTCTCATATCACAAAATGGTGACGAATACATCAGATTTGGTGGTTGCTGGCTGAGCATACCGCTGCTACGTGCTGTATAATTTTGAAACATCTGACAGTGGTTTTGGTTAAACATTCTAAAATGTTATTGCGGCAACTAGTGAAAATTATAAATATCAATAAAATGAAGGAACAAATTAGGGAAAATCTCTATTTTCCACGTCGTAGAGCCTAATTAGATGGTAATTTCGCGGTTAGTGAAGACTTCTCTGCGGAGAGAAGAACGCCAATCGCTTTTGTGTCTGACGTTCAAACAGTCGACGCGTCAATTGGTCTCTCCCTCTGCGGGTGGTAACGGCTGCGATTCCCCGTATGTCACAGATGCGTCTGTTTCTGCAAATACTTATCGACGAAAAAAGTTTGAAACTTACTGAACTATTAGCTACCTTACCAGTTGCAAAAAAAATGTTTCATTGCGAATCCAAAGAGTTTGCATGCATTGCCACGCTTGCTGCTTGATACATACACTTAAAAATTGCAATTTTGCTTGAAAAATGCAAAAAGCAACTTTGCTTTCGAGGTCGCTTGGCGCAAGAGGTCGCTTGGCGCTTGCCATTGAAAAGTCAGAGCGTTTTCACTCTTCCTATTCTAACAGCCGATTAATATGACTGGTCTGCCGGCGTTTAGTTTCCACTTGCTCTGACGAGTTGGTGAAAAGCGCCTGCCCGCTTTTGCTCTGTTACGATAGGATTGTGTTTCTATCGTTAAAGTATAGCATTGAGTTCCTGCTTCATGGAGCCACCGGCTTCTAGTTGTCGTGACTAGTGTTCCGTCTCTCACATTGCCCGTGAATAGATACCTTGGTGAAAACGTCACAATCACTCGATAGTTGGTAGATCGGGTTACTATGAATTCCCTTGTTGTTGCTTGACACATTGGCCGCCAGACGCGAACCCAATCAAAACTGGAAAGTATCAGATGCGGTCGGGAACCAAAGGCTGGCACGAATTCTTGTCTTGCCTCATCCGTTTGTTGTTTCACTCAAGCAGCCACACATTCTTACAGCAAGCAAGGCTTCAAAGGGCTCCATTTGCAACTTTAGCTCAAGTGATCCCTGCACAGAAGTAAACAGGAAGAAAGCCGGTTAGTCCGCAAATGTGTCTGGTTATCTCAGTATTTGAGCCGCACAAGCTACTTCACCCGTTTGTCATCAGAGCAATGGGTCGTCGCAATTCTCGCTCGTTCGGCGTCGGGACGAAAACGACCAGCACCCCGCCGTGCTTTCCGTGTGAGCTGAGTCACGTGACAGGTGAAAATTCCGCGCCATTTTTGCCTGTGGCGCATCTGGGTCGCAGGCGGACAACACACGCCAGTCAACAAGGACGGTCCGATCGCACGAGCACTCCTCACCAATTTGCAAACATGGAAAAAAGGCGTCCCCGCCCGCGACGTGATGTTTTCGTCGGGAATCACTCCCCGATGACCCTTGAGCAGATGATGCGTTGATGAAAGCGTTCGACTTCGATCGCCCATTTGTGCGTTTTGTGTTGCATTAACGATGTTCGTTGTCCTTCAAACTGGATATGCATTCTACCCCAGAGCTTATATGTCATTAATTGGAAAAAGCTGATTTAAACATTTGAAAGATGTGTGACGTAGGCAGGTACAGCAAGCTAGTTCAGATATTTGAAAAGTTTGGACCAGTATCGCGAGTGGGTTTGATCGGTCATATTCTGTCGAAAAATTTCTTTTAAAAGTGACTACAGAATCGAACGTTAGCTTTGTCAAACATCTTGTGCAAACAGGATAAGAGGGTCAAAACAGGACGAGAGTGTCGCACAAGACTTGCGCCAATGATGCACATCCGAGCAACAATAGCTGTGTCAGTTCTCAAAGCTTTTTTTTCGCAGCGTACTTAGTCATTCAGACAATTAGTCAGAAAGATCTGAAGTGAAACGTTCGACGAAAAGCAAGTTATAAGATCTTATCGCGAAAGAACTGACAATGCTCTTCAGTTCGAATCTTCTTCCCGCCCTGCTGCTTATTGTGCAAGGTGAGTGATACTGTAACGTATTGGATGAATGTCGATAATTTGGTGGAAGTCCTAGCAGCAGTGGCTAGTGTTGATATTGTAAAACTATTGGATATTGTATTCACTTGCGGCAGAAAAGCTAGTCTTCAGCTACATTCGAGGAATGTTTGTTGAAAACACCTTCAAAGTCGGAACAACCTTCCACTTGTAGGATTAACGTAACAGAGGCTGTATTACACCGTTGTCAAACGCCTGTCCTTTGGCTGACTACGAAGTCTTGCTTCACCTATTAAAAACCTTAAACTAGCAGAAACACAATTTATCTAAGTATATTTCTGCATGTTTGTAACATAAGCAAACAGCTTCTGCAGTAGACTTGCAATCTTCTATGGATATGTGTGCAGTAAGTTTTACTAGAGAAGCAAAAATGCATTTCTTGCTTATCATTTTCGATAAAACCTTTACAAAACAAGCCTCAGCAACATCAGAAAAATGCTGCTCGCTTCAGTCTCCAAATTTTATGGAAACATAAAAAAACGTCCTGATCGTCACTGTAAGTTAGTTGGTTTATAAACTGCGCTTGAAGTTTAAAGTCTTTATAAAAGTGCACATGACTTTCTCGAGACGTGAATGCTGTGAACAAACCAACAGCTTATGGTGAGAAGCATTGCGCATGGCTGTATGGGAGATCTTTTAGAGAACAATAAAAAGAGTCAGTAACTTGCGAGGAAAGCGCAACAGTAATCGGTTTCATATCGTGAGCCGGAACAAGTCGACGGCGTAGTTACAAAAGATAATTTTATCGCACCATGCCTATATGAAAAATAGTTCGTAACCCTCAGCTTGCCGTCCGACTTAAACCACAAAAAGCTCACACGCTTCCAGTGCAACAGCAGTACCGACAAAATCCCGGCACAACTCGCAATCTTGCTTTTAAACGTTTCGATAACTCCTGTTATCGAAACGTTTGCAATAGGTCGTTGATATCGTTTTTATTGGCCGTAATTTTCATTGTAAGGCTATTTAGCACTTCTGCTTAATAACGCTGGCACAAAATGTTTCCAGTCGCTCTTTTGGTTTTGTGTTTTTTATTACTTTTCATTTTGCATTACAAAATTCGCGCAATCGTCTTTCCGAATCAAGAAACAAAGTAAACGAAATTATGTAAAGGATATTAGGAGCTTAATTTTCAGAAGACGAAAAGTTACCAATCACCTTGCCCCCTGCGTTTATTTTTGTTGTATCTCTCGCTCGTCCACTTAAAACGCCGGCAGCGAATACGTGCTTCTATTTCAAATTCAAAACCGGAGACAAATGCGGGATAAACTTGCGAGAAAGAGAAATTTCGTCCTATTTCATCCGCCTTAAAATATGCATTCTTATCGACGAAACGGTCATGTTCTGACGTTTGTGAAAAAAGTGCCAAAGCTTAGTGGTGGTGTTATTTAACAACGTGAGCCCTGCTCAGGTTACGTGGGGGTAGACATCGCAAGGTTTCTTTTTCTTTTTATGTACTTAAGGAAATGTTACAAACTTTTTCTTTCGTGAGTTTTCCTAACTCTCGGAAACAAGTCGAATGGTGTATCAGTCTTTTCCAAAATGTCCCTGCAAGCCCATAATAGAAGGTCGAGGCATTTCAAGACCCTGATGTGTTACTCGGCCAGGAACCACTTTGACATATGGTTTCCAGAGGTGTATTTCTCTGTATGGGTAGGGTTTCAATAGATCCCTGCATGAGTACCTGAAGTCTCACTCGCTTCTAGTCAGTGTTATGTAATTTACTAGTGTTTATGTTGTTTTTGAAGTTTCTAAATAAATAGACCCCGGAGTAAAGTGTTGCATGTAAAATTAATGTAAAATGTGTATGTTTCGTTGCACACGCACGATTTTTTGTGAAAGAGGGTTAATGTAGTTGCAGGGAGTCAAAATAGTTTGATATGACCTTACGGAAGTCATGTGTCCCAGAAAAGCGTTGTCTAATTCAGACCCATGGTAACCTCACGCGTTATGTGATTTTCAACGCTACCTGACCGGGGCTTGTGATATTCAGAGCCGCATTTCAAATAAACACTTCTGTTTTCTTCAGCTTTTCTTTTTTTGTTTGTAATGCTCCAAACGGTTGGTTGAACATTAAACTGTGCAACCCCCAGAACCATGGGCGTCACAAGGATTTTTTCCAGACGGGGGCAATAGTGGATTTTTCCAGAGGAAGCCAAGAAGATTTTTCCAGGGTGCGCCGAAAGTGGTGAAATTTCATATCTCCCTCCCGAAACTTCATATTTCATATTTCCCTCCCGAAACTTCAAACTCATATTTCCCTACCGAAAAATTTCATATTTCCCTCCCGGAAAACAACCTTGTTTGCTAAAAATGTAATAAGAAAATGTCAAATTTCAAAATACAGGGAGCCTTATCCCCTTCCGACCCCCATGCACAGAATGATCCCATTCTGTTTTGAAACATGAAAAGGTTGTTTCAAAAAACATGCAAAGGTTTCTCGCATATAATTCGCGACATCTAGGAGCATTCAAACTTCACTGCTTAGTCTTCGTTTGGCAAAGAACATTTGCTTTGATAAGAATCGATCTGTACGTTTGCTCTTTGCAACGAACTTGTTCTTGAAACTTCCCAAATCACAACTAATAGCATCCTAATCATTATCAGGTTCTACTTTTGTTTTGATGTTATATAAAGTTGAATCAAAAAGTGGCGAAGCAACAAGCAAGTCATTCTGATTAGTTTCATTCTCGTGTTTTGCAGTCGTACAATCGTTTTTCTCATTGCAGCAATTGCACTAAAGTAGTATAACTTTTTTCGTGTATCGTGCGTTTCAATTTTCGCAACCGTGCTTATTTTATACGTTTTTAAAAGTATTTTTTTTCACATTACGCTTGCACTGTGCTACACCTGAGTTGACTCTTTCAATATCGAAACTGACATGCTTTTCAAGTTTTTTACCTTCTTCATCTGGTTCTGTGCGCTAGGGGCAGAAACGCAATCACCAGTCAATGTCCATGACCATCGAAAGGGCCTTATCACAACAAGTCGACTACATATTTGACCAACTGCATGAATTATTATGGCTGAATTAATCAATTATCGTTGACCTGTAAAGTGCAAGAAAAAATGAATCATAGCGAAACCCAGCTTTGTTCAAACCGAACTTTCCCGACACCAAACTTTTCCGAAACCGAACTTTTCCGAAACTGAACTTCATTGAAACCGAACTTCGAACTCCTGCCGAGAATGCCACTGGCAAGCTCTCGGGTACCAGCGTTAGCTGTTTTAAAACCTTCAACGGAGAAAAAACGCAATTACACATACACAGTGATTTGTTGGCGAAAAACTGCGGGAGCCGGGAAGGAATGGCGAAAACGCTTTTATCGCTGGAAAACACAGTTTGTGAGACTGAAAAACGACTTTTAATGTCATTTATCACCGTTCATTTGTCGTTTCTCTACCAGGGATTCTCCTTGCGAACAAATCTATGCTTGGTGCGATAATGCAGAAAATCGCTTGAGGTTTGTAACTAACTGTGTTTGGGGTTTCAGTCTCAGTGGCGCGAAGCTCAATTGTAGCCGAGTGGGAAGGAGAAGCAACACTGTCGTGCAATTATTCAAATGCGGAGGTAAGCATGTGTTCGGCTTGATAAACGGCTCATTAACAACAGGTTCGCAAGTTGCATGCGTTGCGCTCCGTTGCAGAAAATGCTATTTTTTTCAATCAGAACATTTCTAAGTAAATTAGCATGGATCGGACATCAAACATTTTCGCCAGATGAAAGCGGTTTTCCAGTAAAATGCGCCATTTCTTTAATGGCCAACAACAGCGTTTGTAATGACATAACATCCCTCAGGCCCATTTTGCGAGATTTTTTTCGGAATTGTGATCAGTTTCATTTTAATAAGAGTGTGTATTACGAATGTTTCTACTATTGTGACGTCTTGATGACGTGATTGAATATATTTCGAGTGTGAGAGATTCAGGTGCCCAGCGCTTAAAAACCACCAAAACATCATCAACAAAAGTCCTTTTCCGCTTTGCAGAATGAAACCATATTGGCTGCGCAATGGAAACGCAATGGAGAAGACATTGCCACGTACGGAGCAGGTCGAGTTTTTTGGAATCAGGATTTGAGGTAAAGGTGCTGAACATGATTGCAGCCTTGTTTCGAGGGCAAATACAGGCTACAAGATGTTATTCATCTAAATCATTTCGTGCTAGTTTAGATGGCCGTTATGTGCATTTACCCCTGTGTCGAATCAAACCCCGCTGGCCTGTATTTTGTAGAAAGCGAATGTTGACAGAGTGTAAAGATGTTATACAGCAAAAGTAAGCTGCTTCCTTGCAACTGTTTTCTGAGTGGTCTCTGATCTGTTTCTTTACTAACTCCTCAAAAACGCAGCTTGTGCAGAAAGACACAACGTGCAGTGCAAGTATTGGATTCTCCTATGCTCTGATTAGATTTCAAATTTGTAGAATAGATTTCAAATTTGTAGAATATGTGTAGAATCGGTCTTGTGGCCAACTAAGGATGTTTCTGTTGTGCAACCTGAGCTTATTTCAGACCCACGCGCAATCTCCCTGGGCATTGTTCCCCCTTGGCCCCCTCGTTACACCCCTGCGCGCAATCGCCTATGTGTGAAACAAACCACAAACGTGAACATCAAACTTATTTGAAAGATTAGAGAGCATTTTTACACCGATTTTGGTCTACCACCATAACAAGTTTAGTTGGTAGTTGTTGTACAGTCTGCAAAAGCTCTTGTGTATGATCTCATGCTTTTCGAGTTAAAATCTGAAGCTGATAAGCCTGTACTAAAAAAAACTGTTAAAAAATGTTGAAAACAGTTGGAGCAGTCACACCATTTTGGTAGCTACAATCGTGTAGCTTCATATCATCAAGGGGAGGTATCAGTGACTCTCCTATAGTAATGTTCTGCTGACCAAACTGCAAACTTCAACGAACATTTCCTTCGTTGTTTTTTCTCATGGCTTACCGTTATCGGACTTCCTTGTTAGATATGGTGATCAAGGATGAACAAAAAGGTCAAGCAACAGTTTTTATAGAAAACGACTTAGACATACATATGCACCTCGAGTTGCCAATGCCCTTCAAGCAAAAATGCAGTTTTTCTTCTCTTCTCCTATCAAGATGGTTTTAGTTTTGCGCTAACTATAACATATTCCACTTGATCATATTGGTACGCTTACATTTTGGGGACTTCTGTCCAAATAGACATAAATCCGTTCATGTATTTTATTGTTGATTATACTGTAACTTGTTTCCCACAGTTGTTACCAAGAGTGAGGCATGTGAACTTTTCAACCAAGATAAAAATTGTCTGTTCCTTGCAAGAATTGTATTGAAATATCGTATTGGGTTTCTGCAGCGGGGAGGGCATGGGTTTAGTCAAGAGAAGTTGCAGTGGTGGGATTCAAAAATTTTAAGAACAGGTTCTCTCACTCCAGGACTCACTAACAACAGGTCCTCTCATTATCACAGTCTCCACAGGCAAACCACGCTAACAACTGGTTCTCGTGATTAAAGAAATTCCAAGAACAGGTTCTTCCGAACTGGTCGAATCCCACCACTGGTTACATGCCCAGTTGAAGTTTTCAGAACATAAAACGTTTTGTCCGTCAAAGTCAGACAATTCCAACGCATGTAACCCAGCACGCTGGGCAAGAGGTTATGGAACATTTAGAGCAGGGGTGACCCACCTTTTTGCAACTGAGAGCTACTTCTAAGTACAGATTCATGCGAAGGGCTTCCAGTTTGATACACACACTTCTGAAATAAAAATTTGCCCACTTTGTCTTCAATTGTGTTATCATTAATAAAAATTAAAGATATCCATCAATGTGAAGACACTGATCATATCGATGCTTTTGTCAGAACAGGCCCGCGGTCGACCCACGTGGTCCGTGCGGGCGACCTGGCGCCCGCGGGCACCACGTTGTTAACCCCTGATTTAGAGGCTTGTTTGGTTGATCGCGTTCTGTTTCCAACAAAGTTACTGTCTAGGTTGCAGAGGACATCCATTCCACTGCTCCGTTCAGCGTTCACTTTTTTCCAAGAAACGTTTTCCCATTTGCAGTGGTGCTCCAAAACAATTATTAAATGTGTTGAATGTTAATCAACAGCCAAATTCACCAGTAGAAGTTTGTACATAATTAGCGAATAGAAGGTGCTTGGTCTAAGATGATCTGGATGAGAGTGGCAGCGGGAATTCATAAATCTGTCGATCGAGTTTTATTCAAACGTTAGGGTTTTCACATTTCTGTCGTTTTCGCAAAACGTACTAACGGTCTATCTACTCTCAAATTAAAGGAAACTTCGATAACAAAAAGAAAAAAACGTGGATAAGACAACACTGCCCACATTCTGGCCTATGCTTAATTGTAGAAATTCCGTGCTTTAAGCTTGTAATATCATAGTAAAATGAACTGCAGTGTTTTGTTGGATAAGAAGAAACAATCGGGCGACTGGTTACATTTTTGTGCTCTAGATTCAATCAAACGATTAACGACATTTTCCAAGTACGCCCTTAAAAACAGTATCGGGATGTGCTTTTCAGTGGTCGGGCAACGTTCGACAGTGAAGCCTGGACGCTGACGTTACGTCTACTGGATTTCAGCGACCAAGGCACCTACACCTGCTCCATACTTTCAAGCAAAGGATCATTTGATAACTCAGAAGAACTTACCATCCTAGGTGAGAACTTCCTGGGAATTCAGACATAGCCACAGTGGTTGATACGTACCTTACAATAGGTGCAGTTTAGGAAAACATCGATCTAATCTGCGAAGTGCATGCCCATAACGGAAGGCGGTAACACCCATTAGTTAGCTTAGTTTTGTAAACTTTTTAAACTTTTACCGGCTTTAGGTAAATTGTTAGGAGATCTTTCTACGAGTCCACGTTGCATACACTGGAGAGTTATGCTGTGCTACGAATTCTCATTTCTAACTTAACAACACCGAACAAACTATGACTTCAAAATGTTTGAGTGAATTGCGGCATAAAGCCAAACGTTGTATATTTTTCCTATTACGTCGAAAAAATCCAGCATTGCTACAGAGAGCTTTAAAATTGTACCCACATTTTTTAATTTGGAAAGCGAGGTGCCTCTGCAATATAAATTAACTGAGCTTTTTGCAAGCTTCATGAATTTGATATTACTTTTTTGAGCAGTTTTATTTCATGCTTTCACGAAGGATTAACTTAATCGCAATAATTTAATTGTACTGTACTTTTGTAAGTGTCCGCAAGATTATTATTCTCTTGTTCTGCAATCATTTTGTAAAATATTTTTCGTCAATACTTTTTGGAAGAAATCCTTATGACTGGTTTTTAATCTTATAATTTGGAAAGAATATTTTCTTTAGTTTGAACTTTTGTGATGGCCTGGATGTCACGCCATTATACAAATATACACTGAAAACATTTAAAGAGCATTTGTTTTAAACATAATCCCTTTGTGATGTACTGACTCCATCTACTCTTTTACTTTCACTACTTCATGTCTCTAGTAATGGTTTTCCAAGCTTATAGTTTTGAATAGGCCACTATCTTTCACAGCTAATGTACTTTTTTCAAGCGTGGAACCCAAAGAGCTGTCGATTTATAAAGTTTGCAACTCCATTAAACTACACGATAACTTTCCAGGAAGTTGAAATGTTGTAATATTTTCTTCAGTTTTTTCGGACTTATGTCAATCACACCGCAGAAACTATTCCTAAAATTTGAAAATAATAAAGTTTGTCCAATGTTTGATGTTCGGAATTGCAAAAGTTTGAGTGCACATCTCAAAACCATATGTTAAGTGCTTTATTAACTTGCCAGATAATAGAGCCGTTGACGCTTTTTGATTTAAACCTACGGCCACACAGATTAAATACAACAAACAAAAATGCTTGTCGGAGGAATGTTTTTGTGTGTGTGACACTGACAACTGTTACCAAACCCAGTACATATTTACCGCACGTTGACGTCACAATTTTCCCCACACCTAGCATAGAATAGATTATTTATGATTTTGATGCAGTGGTTGCTCTAGCCCAGGGGTTTCCAAACTTTCTTGTCAGAGGGCCACATACGCTACTACACAACAGCTCGAGGGCCGGACATCTTACGTAATGTGATTGTTTCGGGATATGTTGGATTTTTGCAAAATCAACAAATGTTTCGTGAACATTTTTGTCATTACTGACGAAATGTCTTCGCGGGCCGAAGTTTGGAGACCCTGCTCTAGCCTATCCCGCTTTGAACTGCATGGCTAGTTGAGTACTAGATCTTAACTGATCAAACTCAGCAAATTTGCAAGCTCCCTTCGATATTTCCGATTATGTTGGAGGCTAACGCTAAAACAGCTTCAAGGCAAGCAAACAGAGGCACTTTCCCACAAAACAAGCAATGTAACAACAAAATTGATCAATACGGCAAAAAATGAAATAAGCAGTGGAGTAAGTGCAACATACTTTGCCTGTTTCACGTTCTTTTCATGTTTTCGCTGCACAGTACTCATCTCTGCAACTCATCGATCGATTCGCGCTACAGCAAGAGGACTCAAAGCGCAAAAATAAATGAACTTGATTAACTTACTCTAACTGGTACAATGATTTTCAATACTGGTGATGTTGTTTTGATTTTACCGCAGCTTCTCCAAGAGTCACCACGAAAGTGTACCCTGTTCTGGATACTGGAGATAATGCAGAAAAGACTATGGCCAGCTGTCAAGTCACTGAAGCCAGCAAACCATACAAAATCACCTGGTAAGATGATGTGTAATGTGTATGGATACAGGATGGAAAACACGCAACAAGTTGCACAACTGCAAATCTGTAAATTTTGAATCTTTCACATATAGTATTTTCAGTATCAAACACTAGCGTTTTTTTGCAGTTTTCGTTACGTTTCAAGCTCTTACTGAATTGGACTTTATTGTGAACGGATTAAATTGACAGGTTGATCTATGTTCTGTTGAATTTAAGTACACTGCATTCTGGGTATAACAAGCTTTATTGGAAAAATCTGTTTGGCACGAAGTGAACGGAGTGACAGCGCTAAAACTGCGCGTTGTGACATTGCGAAGTTTTCGAATATTTCTACTTTGAGTTTGTTAAGAATGCGAAACAGATTTATGTTCGATTCACATGGACAATTATTTAAGGGCCGTTGTTTTTAATTTTCTTTTAATTTTTCAACTTTTATGGCATTTTGCTGTCTGGCGTTCTGATGCCAGTACAAACGTATGCTGTGAATAATATCCGGATTGCATATGCACTGAACACTTGATTGCAGAAAATGCACTTAACATAAATTATTCAGCATTTTGAATTTATCAATAAATTTTACAGCAAAAGGTTTGCCTTAAAAGCCAATCTGTTGTTTTTATCATCTTACAAACACGTTTTACAAGCATACGTTCAAGCTTCGGCCTAAGAATCCACCACAGACGGAATGGAGTAACAACTTGAGGCCTGAAAAACGTTTAAATCTGATACTTTACTAGAGCATTTTTCAACGTTTGATCAACATGCAGCTCTTGCACACTTTCTCAAAGCCAGCGTGAAATCGCAGGTTCGTCAACGACAGAGATGAAGTGATCCCCGACTCGTTTCGAACCGAATCGTCCAATCCTGACTACCCCTCACTCTTCGACGCAACACTACTCCTGACCATCAAGCCCGACGCTGACAGAAACAACGGACGCCAGTTCACTTGCGTTGTAGAGGACGCACTGGGACATGCCAAAAGGTCTCAAGTCGCACTACAAGTCTCTGGTATGTTTTTTTGCATTTTCTACTACTGTTGTAGGAATTCGCTGAACTCTTCACGTGCTGTGGCTTTAGCTGGTGTGCAAAGTGGTGTAGAGTATTGCTTGTTGTGCTTGCTTGCTTCCTGCAAAATGGAATTCTTCGATCAAATTTATCGTTGACGATTTTACGAGTGCTAGACTTAACTTATAAACTACCCTGTAGTGGTTAAGAGGACGAGAATATCAGTTAAATACCAATCTTTTAATGAGATAGTGCCGGTTTAGCAATATAAAGCGTTGCTTTGGTGAAAAAGGTTTTGTCTCATCAATTCGCTGCTTGAGATTTTAACGCACAAGGCGAGAATTGTCCTTTGATTTGTGAAGCTAGGCAAACGTCAACAAGCAAAAGCGTGGGTGCATTCTCACGTTTGGTTAGTTTAGAACTATTGCGAGGGAACAACGAAACGAAAAGGTAAAGTGAGTCAAATACCGACAAATTAATGAGCAAAAACTGGATAAGTGCATTGTTGGGTAAACTCAAGTGACGAAGGAATCAAGCACTTGGTTAAAATTGGTTTCGCTTGACCTATTACAATATCGATCTCTAGCGTGAAATGATGCGCTGTATAATGGGGAAAGTCCGATTCTGAAGAATTCTGAGCAATGCAATTGCAAGCATGGGTTTTGCACTTGGTTGTTGTATTATTTCACTGTAGCTTGCTTCAACCTTTTCCCACGTGCTACTAACCCATCACATATCACCGGTTTTATTTGTCTCTCTCAGTTCCGACCACCACTCCCGCAACAACAACGGTCCAGGGTAAGAAGTATGCTTGTGGTGGTTTGGAAATGTACGGCTTGTTTGCCTGAAAGAGGACCATATGTAAAATGCATGCCACAATGTTCCCATAAAAAGCAAGAGCAGGTTCATTGTTTGCACTGCCTAGATACCGCGCGAACTAGGGCACTTACCGCTTTTGACACAACCTAGTTTTATTGGGGGACTGTAATCCCCTTGCGTGTGAATCGCTTTATTAAGGTGTAAAGTTTGTGAGCCTAAAAACAAACAACTTCTATTTTCGACTTGTAGTGACTTTTCGGTGCTCCTGTTAAGAACCAGTTTATTTGTGAGACACAAAGGTGACCCGTAGAGAAAATGATAAAACTGCAATTACTGCCAGAGTGTCTTTGAAATGAAAATGAACTTTTCGGAATGAATGTTCGAGTTCCACGAGCAAAGCGCGTGAACAGAAGGTGCGTAATAATTTCGCGAAAAGTTTTAATGAAGCGTTCGAACAGAGTAATCTCGCAGCGATCGTCGAGTAATCCCTGACCGACAATCTGGCGCATACCCCGTCACGCTTGTGGCCTAATCCTTATCGGCGGATCGAAGCTGAGCAAACTGACATACAAAAGAAATTGGATGCCACACAAGAAACTGGGTCACCGACGGCGTGCATCATAAACGCAAGGATAAGCGCTTTTCGAGCAATCTCTCTATACGCTTCTCACTTTTCAGCAGTGACAACTTCCCACGATTATAACTTCTGGCTTTTTTTCTAGAATAAATCCAAGAAAAACCTTGTCCTTATGTAGTTTACTATTCTGAATTGGGTGAAACAAATCATGTGCTTTTATGCAAATTTGTAAAGTTTTCGGATGTAATCCCCTACTGGAAAGATTTCTCAAAATCTCCTGGACATAAATATCTTCAAACAGCTTCGGATCTGTTACCCCTTTCCTGATTATTTGCCCAACATTTGCCTATCTTGACTGCAACGTCTGAGCGTTTCAGACAGCTACCTGCATCAGCGTCATATTCTTCTCTCACGGCACACTTCAACTTTGACACTGTGTATTACTCTAAATATAAAGGACTGAAGTTTCTACTTCTTTCGTTACAAGCTTGCTCGTCAGAAAAGGTCAGGACCTGCCACTTGCTTTTGGTAAAATTAAAAGGCTTTGCTTTGTCGACAGCAAAACATTTTTGTTGCTGAAGAGTTTGAGCAAGAAGTCGTAAATTATCAAGTAAATTAGTTTGCAAAGACCACTGCAATGTGTGACAAACGGCTTTCCTCAAGATAAAGTATGAGATCATTTAACGTGATTTTAACTTGGGGTTTGGCTCATGGTCTGGCTCACGTAGAAAAAATATCACAGCTGGTTTAAACAATGTTTTCTTCCATGCCCTGAAATGTCACAAATTGTTTTCCGGAGAAACTGCGTGACGATTTTTACAGAAGCATACACCATTTACTAATAGTTTCTGTTCTTGCTTGATTGTTTGCACTTAACTAACTCTGTTACTCACTATTAACCACTAACTAACAACTCCAGCAATTATTCAAGGAATTAGTACCCGCAAAGGTGACGTAGTCGAATGTGACTGATTCGATGGTTTCACCTTTGCGGAGAATAATTGAATGTAAACATGTGCAAGTCCAAATCATCGCAATTTATGAAAGTGGAGCTCAGTCGGCTGATTCCTCAAAAACTTGCAGCATAACTAAAGTATTAATTGTTTGACAGTTATCATCAAATGTATGTTGGCGCGCATGTGCATCAGCTTAGTATAGTAATCTGTTTTGTAACCTGCTGCTAATAAGCACTCGCAATCGGCCCTTTCATTTAACCGTGGTATTTCTCGGATATATCTACTCGAACGGAAACATCTACTTCTTCTAATTTTTTAAAGGGCGTTTTTTACATTTTGGTAAAGAATATTTACCGACTTGCTTTATTTGAACCAATAGTAAACGAATGTTGTTGGTGAAATAGGAAGACCAGCATTTGTGGTCAAACGCATAAATTTGATAATTTCCCCTCTGCCAGCAAATCTGTAACTTACTTTTGAGATATGTCGGTTTACCAAGTGTGAAAGAATTGCAGCTACTGTCTGATACGACTGCAAATAATAAGCGTTTTCAAAGCGCTTGTCAGTTGTTATGAGAATGTCAGTTCGAAACGCCAAACTTATCAGCACTGAGGAGTTTTCAAACCAGGCATTGCAGTAGGTTGACGACAGCCCATCCCCCAGCCCACTGTTAGAGCCCTGTTCTTCTTGTTCCTTCACAGCTAAACCTATCATCAGAAGTTTTCCGATCGAAAAGGTAATCGTCATGAAAACGGGAGACGAAAGCGACTTCTCTTGCGAAGCCACAGGAGTTCCTCTTCCGTACGTCACTTGGAGCTTCCAAAGCGCAGAGGTATCATTGTATTGTATTGTATTGAGTAACGTCGTCACTCCCACACGCAAGTCGCTTGAATTTAAGCATGCATCGCAGTAACATGAAGTACGCAAAAACATGAAGGAAGACGAGGATACATACATCGCGGTAGTAGAGAGTATACGTTTGATGGCGCAAATACATTTACTTTGATGAAACACAAGCTTTTGAGATATACGTATGAATGAAGTCATCCTGCTTATTACAATGT
>Ga0210059_1003475_pt1 | contig 25220 bp, 17 predicted proteins | sample Ectturendosymbi2_FD_188042 | JGI IMG/M metagenome (GOLD analysis project Ga0210059, IMG submission 188042) | Ecteinascidia turbinata endosymbiont from Florida, USA - Sample 2 (SPAdes) (version 2) | ecosystem: Host-associated > Tunicates > Ascidians > Unclassified | place: Key West, Florida... | reverse complement strand
CCAGGCTTTCACCTTCTTCGCTTTAATTTTGCTTTGTCGCGTTGGCCTTCTCGCAACTTTTAAAACAAGTTGATTTCTCCTGTCTATTCAAAATATGAAAAGGATCCCTCAGACAACAACATTTTGCTCTGATTTGTTTTGAAAAATTAAGAAGCCATAAAAGAATCTCCAAACTCAATTTAATTGTTGGTGAACAGGTTAAAAAGTGTTTCAACCGGCGTTTACTTTATTCAGCAAATTTCCCGCAGTCTTGTCTTGACAAATGAACTCACCAATGATGTGTCATTTTGCGAATATAAAATCTTGAAACAATCACGAAAGCCACCGCAAAACGTCACGCCTTGATGTTAAATATAAATTTAGCAAACGTTTGAAAAATATTTTTTGCTGCGTTTACAGTTTAAAAACAGGAAATCGAAACTTCGCAACTTTGTATACCTTGAACAATTTTGTTTTTTTTTCTGCGGTGCTTGCAGCGAGTACATCTCTCTGTAATCAGCTTCATTGTTCGATTTTATCATACAGGTACAGACGTTCCTGTGAACTGCTCATGCGGTAGCACGGATCCCGCTTGCTACAACATTCCAATCGGCATGAACGACGTACAATTTATACAGGAAGGGAAAACATGCTTTCCAGTTGTGCGATCTCAACCAGTGCCAGACATAAATTGTAAGCTCATATTTTAGACACTGACGTTTCGTTGGCCCTGTCGCCCTCATTATGCATGTCACGGCGTTTACTGGTAGGAGAAAATTCAAAATCAGCAGCTACCTACCTCAAAAGTGTTTGTAGGCGACACGTTTTTCCCTGATAACAAAAAACAATGATTTTCTTAGGCAGTGCCACGCCTAGACGTTTTGCGTTTATGCGACAGGTTCAGGAAATTGACCGCGGCTCTGATCAGCGGCACATCTTCTGCGTTTTTTGTATCCTGCATTTGTGTTGTTCAGGTGACGGCAGCGTTCGCCAACAAAGAAACACCCTGACCGGAGTGATCGATGCGGGTAACGTGTACGCAGGCAGTCAAGAACATTTCGACGACCTCATCGACAGCAATTCAAGTTAGTTTGATTAATTTTTACGCAAATCACTTTGCGGGTGTGTATTGATTGTTTCAGACAACGACGGATTTGTAACAGAAAGGAGAAATTGGACAAGATTGGTAGCACGAAATGTTAATGATGCAAAAACATCTTCGACCCCCACAAGCTTTGTTTTCGCCAGATTCTTGTACAAACTTATTTCAATGCAAGTTAAATTCGACTCGCGATTTGTGTTTATACAGCGTAAAATATATGAAAGTTTGTCTTCAACTTTTTCCAAAAAAAGAGAAAACGGAAGATAAATTGGAACCTGCATTTCAAATATGCTGTTCACGAAAGACCACCAGTCAATTAGTCAAGACCTTAATCCGATCTATAATATTCATACCTAAATGACTTATGACCAATATATCCTGATCGAAACGTGTTGAAACTGTAGAGCCTAGTGACAGAGATGGTGTATGCTGTAAAAACATCAGCTACGTTATGTTTTGTGACATTCAGTATGATTCAAACGCATCGATTATTTCTTCACAGGTTTTCAGATATATAGGGCTTTAAATGTAAGTGTAGTTTAATTTATTAAACAAACGGGGTCATCTCAATATGGTTTTAACTCGAAATATTTAACTTGTTTTTTAATAGACGTTTACGATGAATGCTTCCAAACCACCATCTTTGATTTCGAAAGATTGCTTTTACGCACTTGCATCGTTCATCTGATCTTATAATTCTCCCTATTATTTTTGCAGCTATAGGAGAATTGAAAACAGCAAATTTAGCCCCGCACGGTATCCCGACCAATCCACATCCTCCAATTCTACCGGTTGGATCTCAAGTTAACGCCAGTTTTGCGAGGTTTATGGCGTGCCCACGTGCCGTTCACAAGCCTGTGAACGTTCCTTGTTTTGTGGCAGGTTAGTAGATTTTGAAATAAACACGCTACCGATGAATTATTTGATAAGTATTTATAACGATTTTACAACGCTTTTAGGCCCACGTATCACGTAGACTTTCGTATGCTTAGATGTGAAAAAACTTGCACACTTTTTAGCCAAAGCGATTTTGCTTGATAGAGCGTGAAGTTTAATAACCTCATGACATCACATACACCGCTCCTTTCGGCGTTGCTGGTGTTGTTGTGTATATTTGATGGCATGCTATGTCAAAGCACACCTTAGGAAATAATTTCCTGGCCGAGGGAAATATTTCCTGGAAAACAGCCATTTGCAAGCGAATGTTGTAAAACCGAGAAATACAATGGCAATTACATTCGACAGAGTTATAGGCATGGGAGTCGGAAGGGGAGGCAGAGGGGCTTGGCCTCCCCTGGATTTTTAAAATTTCAGCAAAAAAGGTTGTTTTCTTATTTTCCAGTAGGAAAAAACAAACCTCACCATTTCTGCCCCCTCTTGGAAAAATTTTTGTAAAGATTCACCAGCATCCTCTTCCTGGAAAAATCCTTCCGAGGCTCATGGTTATAGCTTGCAATGGATGTTAATATGTCTGCGTGTTAGGTTTGATTACCGTTGCGATAGAAATATATTTCACGCAGAAAACAACAAATTTCTTTGTTGCGCACAGCTTTAAACTGCCGAAAAAACTGGTTAGAAAAATTGCTAACGTGACTCCACATATGCCAAAACCTCAGGTGACGAGCGAGCCAACGAGAACAGCGTCCTGACTACAGTCCACACAATGTTTGTGCGCTATCACAACCAAGTCATTCGTGAACTTCATCGATTGAATCCGCGCTGGACAAAGGAACGTTTAGTGCAGGTATCAGAAATGACAACAGCAAAACATTAGTCCTACCTGCTGTTGTGCTGAAAATAGAGTAAGCCGATAAAATCTTGCTCGTTTGCAAAATGACTAAGCTCTCGTCAGAAAAAGTAACTGCAAATTGCATTACGTTTTACTTCTTTCTCGTGGTTTTTACTACTCTAGATAAGCTGAAGCTTCATGGCACTCTTGACCAGTGGCACAGCCAGAATGAGGCCAAAGAGATCACTGCCACCCCTGAAACGAACTTGCTATAATTCTTACTGGTGTTTTATATCAATTATCAACTGTTACAAAATAAACGGAAGGAAGAGCCGGACTCAAGACGACGTCAGTGACTGACTACGTCATTGACTGGCCTCTCCCAAACAAAATTCTTGGCTGCGCTGCTGCTCTTGACCTCTGCTTATGATGTCGTTGGCTTGCGAAAACAAACTTGGTGACGTTTAATCGCTGAGGCAACTCGTAAGCTTAGCCGAAAATACATAAACTACCTCGGAAATTTTCTGATTAAGCGAGAGCACCGCTCGTCTGATGTGCGTCACTCAATGTTCTGCTTGCACATGTTTGCTTTGAAAATACACCAGTCGAGCGACCGCTGGCCAGTAAAGCGTTTTGTCTTCTTTAACATGAAACAAATACTTTTTTAACTCAACTTTGTGAAACAAACGGCCATTGGCCATTTTTTGTTACAAGAAAGGAACGTGCCTGAACTCCTTCAAAGGTTTTTGTTGTTTACGTTTCACTTTTTAATGCACATTAAAGGCTTATTTCTGGAGTAAGTAAAACACAAGCTAGGTGCTAACCCCGTGCGATGAAGTTTTTCCGAAACCAGCACAGCAGTGGTGTTAAACAACCAGTGCTGCCATGTTGAACATACAAACAATGATAAGTCTTATTACCATCCCTATGATGTGTTCAAAACTCCTTTCGAACCATTTCCAAGTCCTTTTATAGGTTAACACCTTGTTATCGAAGTACTTAAGCTTGATTCTGAAACCAATTTTTCACAGACTACGCGCTTTATTCTTGCTGCGGTCCAACAGCGTGTCACTTACCAGCAATTTTTACCTGTTGTATTGGGAAGGACGTTCATGAAGCGGTTTCGTCTCAACTTACTCGGAACTGTAAGGCTTGCTTATTTTTATTGGACAGTACACCGTATTTTTCCGCCAATTGTTCTATTAGTACGGTGGAGAACTACCCTAGAATGGTAATCACCAACCAAAAGCTGGGGGTGCTGAAGTATTGAAAGCCCTAATGCGATTCGTTGTGTTTTTGTTTTACTCTTGTTCAGGAGCAGCGCAACATCACCACTAGATTACTAGAATAAACCTTTGACTCGTCAGATAAAGCTTGCAGCTTTAATGGAAATGGGTTTTTGCGTTATTAGCATTTATATTTCTATTTTTATGACAAATCAGCGGCTCCCTGATTTGTTCGCCCGGTGTGTATTTTGAGATGCTTGTACAAATCGGAATAACAACATGCACCACTGTAAACAAAATTGAATTTACTGTAACCACATGCGCAGGGTTACTCTTACGCCTACGATGCCACCTACGATACCAGCGTTGCGAACGCTTTCGGCGCCGCTGCGTACCGGTTCGGTCACTCTCTCCTTCCTGAGTCAATGCCGCGGCATTCACCGCAGTGGGTTCGAATCGGAACCAACCTTCTTTTACGAAACAGGTAAGGACTAGCGAGATACTATTATTAAAAGATAGGGGAATGCCCTGTTCCACGAACGGCCGAGCATATGTATCTTCTTTGGATAAATAAATTAGAACAGTGCTTTTTAGTAAATATGGTTGAAAATGAAAACGCTTTATGAATCAAGCCTGGATTTGTAGAAGTGCAAATCTTTTTGCAGAAGTTGTCTTAAATTTGAAGCATCAAGGACCTTATTCTGCAGTTAATCTTGCATTGCCAATAATATTGCTGAGATGGTTCAGTGACATGAAGAAAAATTAAAGGCGATGCGTAGAGAGCGGAAATAAACAGCTGCCAAGCCAGGGCCGTTACTTCTGCTTGCATAGCTGGGTTAATGTAAAGTCCGTCCAAGATTTTACAAACCGCTGGGAACCGCTGGGAAGTTCCACTAATACGATAATAAAATCGCGTCTTTCTAACCAGCGAGCTTCAAACGTTTGTTTTAGTTCACTTCAACCAGATGTCAATGTCTTCGTTTTGAAGCACTGCAGGAGAATAGCTGAACTCTAACGAAACCGAAAAGGCAAAACGCATGTACATGACACAAAAATAAAGGCATTTTCAATCAAAGCTGTGGTTGCGATGCCCTGGAATAGAGATTAGTGAATTCGACTCAACGCGGTGGGAAAATATTGCTATGACGGAAAATCTTAGAACTTATACTGGAATGAATAACCTTGAACTGAGCTAATCAACGTGGTCGTATTCGTGTTTCTCGTCAGCTAACCCAGAGAAGTACTTCACGTTTCCCACATTTCCAGAATTTGAGTTTGAATTTGCTGGGCGTAATCAGCCTATCTCGTTTTGTGTACACTTCCTTATGTAGGCGGCGTTGCCTGTACAATACAAGTCACTTGTTGCTCTATCAGCAGCACCCAATTGTAATAGTAGCGCAGCTGTATTAGCACCGTTATTGCAAACTAGTTCATTTGTGGAATAAAAACCTCTATACAACAACGCACAAGTATCCTGACTACCACGAATTTCTGAAACCTTGACAATGTCCTGCGACCGAACTTCACTTTTGTCCTATGTTTACGATGCGTGTAGCACCATCACAAGCATTGCTTTGCCTGTTCGATTCCACTCATCGTGCGCAACTATTCGGCACGGAGCAGCTCAGATAACCAGTTGGGAATTTGCTGACGGTTTTGGCAAGGGTTTACGTGAACCTGGTCACCATGTAACACTAACTGTCAAAGGTGTACCGGGACCTGTGACTTTGGGGTGTAACATTTTCGATTTGCTCGAATTCTTACGCCACTAAAATGCAATCTTCAACAGGAAAGTTTTGCATGGCTATGACTTTGCTTAAGCGAATTGCCCAAACATACGGCACAGTTTTGCCGGAATTTTTTTGAGTTTTGCCCGAATCTGAGGGGGAAATTCTCCCTAACCCCGCCTCGCAAGCCTATGCTAACTATTGTCACCAGTGTGCCAAGTATTGAAATAGTTTAGTTAAATTCCATCCAACTTTGGTAATTCATTTATTTTTCTGTGCTTTTTTCAAGTTTTTCAAAAAAATTTACAGCCAACCGCAGCAGTTCACTAAATCATTAACATCGTCAACGGATTCTCATTCAGTTTGCTAGATTTCACAGATATGTTATGAAAAAAGTTATAGAATTAATTCCGGGTGCTTGCATAATTTTATTAACTACGTTTAAACTTGCTGCAGTTGACTGACAATAAATCAGAATGCACAGGAGAACTTTTCTTTAAATCTCGTAAAAACTAAGATGGTGTGCTCTAAATGCAATCCAGGTGTTGCAAACATGGCATAGTTATAACGCATTACATTAAATTCAATGTATGTTTTACACGTCTTGCAACTAAGTTCGTCTAAATAAACTCTGAGGTGAATAGCGTCACGCGTATTGTTTCAGAAAACGGCCTTCTTCAAAATTCGAATGTTGCACAAACGAGATTTATTCCGTAAAATATTTCAAAATGAGCGTTTTTTCAAATTATGCGCAAATTTTAGGTAGTGTATTTGTGATAGCTCCACAACAAGAAAGTGTCCTTACATAATACGCGCAGCTCTTTAAAAAAATATGTTATAAATGGCCAAAAATGTTAAATCTTTGAAACACCAAACTTACGACCTATTCTTCCTCACACAGTTTCTTTAACGCGAACCCCCTGTTGCGTTCCACAAATGGTGGAACGGAATCTCTTGTGAGAGGAGTGGTCTTCGATCGTTCTCTTCAGTTCAACCCAACCTTCGCAAATGACGTGAGGAATTTTCTTTTTGCTCCACGCGGTAAGCCATATGACTTTACTGAAGTCGGTGCATGAGAACTTTGAAGAGCGAGCCTTTTGTTCGAAGTATTGTTTTCGAGAAAAAACGCCCCGGTTTGTTTAGTTGATGATTTTTGAAAGTTTTACTCAATGTAACTGACCAGTAAATGAATCAACAAGCAAAGCTTGCAGATAAAACCCTCTGTCTAAAGAGGGCATGATGCGTAAAAATCTTGCATGTGTTTAGGGAACATTTTTTGAAATAGTACGAGGACCCGGACCGGGGGTTTCAGGCACGCTGCCCGTGGGCCGCAGAGGAGTGCGGGAAGATTTAGATATTTTCAAATAACTATAAGTTATTTGTTTCATTCGCCGCTGTCAAACGTACCCGGCCAGCGAGTCGACAAGTTGCTTTAACCGAAAGTAGCTCACGTGTTCTTGATGTGTTACTTTTTCACTGAATTTTTTTATCATTGTGATAAATGTTCTCATAATGGGACCCTCATAATGGGACCCTCGAGATATAATGGGACCCTCATAATGGGACCCTCGAGATATACTTCAAAAGTCCTTATTTAACTGTCGAAACGATTTAAGTTTAAGACCCCTGACATAGACAATCTATTCCTGAGCAAAAAATGTGTTATCTGTTTGAGTCTTGACAAATTAAAAATATTTTTTTATGGATATCTGGAGTTAGTCAGAGTACTTTTGTTTAATATGATTTGGATTTTGTATGCTCAAGATGTAGGTGCTGACTTTCCCATCTGCTTGCAGGTCGACTAGGCAGTGATCTTCCCTCTATAAACATACAAAGGGGACGAGAACATGGTGTCCCCGGATACAATGCCTACAGAGAACTTGCGGGCCTCAAGAAAGCTGCAACGTGGAATGATTTCGTCGAGATCCCGCCCGAGAGGCTAAATAAGCTTCAGCGTCTGTATGGGTTAGTTTCGTTGCCGTACTCAGCGCAATTTATTTTTTTCCAAAAATAATGAGCAATTTCAAGAGAAATTTCTTTCAGTCCTGGTAAAAATCTCCAAATGGGTGAAATTTGCAAACGTCATGCCACCACCGGAAGGTGTTTGTCAATTGCTACCAACCAGATCGGCATTTGAGTGCTTTACGAGGATGGCAGACATTTTACACAACCGAATAAATTCTTTTCGCCTTAAATTTCACCATATTTTAGAAAAAGGTTGCTTGTCATTTGCTGCAAGGCCATTTCGGCACAACTTACTGTAATGTTTTTAGGCAAGGTTGATCTGCCGTGTTTCGGTCGGATGCCACGTTGCCAAAAACAATTAGGCACCTATCTTTTTGAGGTCAATGCTAGTTCAATTGAGCTGTTTTATTTGGCGATAATTGGCTTTGTAACATGAAGCAACAAATTTCTGCAATGGCGGCAGTGTTTCGAAGGAACAAGAGGTGTGTCGAGTCGTTGCTCCATGACTGTTGGATGTGTGGTCAATTCTAGCTCAACAGCAATCCAGAAAATAGCGGGAAAAATGTCGGTGGGCTCGTTACAAAGCACTGACAATGAATATATGCATGAAAACCGTTGCTGTTAGTCAATATTTGCGAAGTTACGCATTGGTTATGGATGAAGGCAGTGTACTGTATGTTTGAACAGGCATGTTGATGACGTGGATCTTTTCGTTGGAGGAATTTCAGAGAGAAGCGTTCAGGGGGGTGTGGTCGGACCCACCTTTGCATATGTGATTGCCCACCAGTTTCGCGACACCAAACAGGGTGATCGCTTTTGGCACGAAAACGGAGGCGATAAGCCATTATTTTCCAAAGGTGGGCATTGAATTGAGCTAATTTCCTTTGGCAAAGGTATTTTACATCAGCAGATAATTTTTTTTATTTGATATGCAAATGTTTCCACTAATTGCAAAATTTAATGAAAAATCCAGAAACGCATAGGAATCCTCCAAATTGTTTTATTTTGAATCACTGCTTTTTTCGTTGTTTTCGTACGACTTCGTAAGACTTCGGATTTTCACTCTGTTTCAAAGTATTCGCTTGTCTTTGTGAAAATACTGTACCATCGGCTTTCCAAGTTAACATAACTGAGAATGTCTTCGCAGAAGATGAAAAGGATACGTTAAGCTTCTTTGTGTTTTTCACACAATGTGAAGGAGATGAAAGTCCTTTAGACTAATGTGGCATCATTTCTTTTCTGAAGGCCAACTGCGGGCAATTCGCAAGGTGACCTTTGCTCGAATAATCTGCGACACGGTTGGTGGAACACAAACCATTCAACCGAATCCATTTCTGCAACCTTCCGTTGTGGGCAATAGGAGGAAACCGTGCAATCAGTTCCCGGCTCTTGACCTGTCACAATGGGCAGAAAACCGGGTTCACGCTGATGTTTCAGGTAAGCTGACATTGTACGAGAAACTGAGGAAGCATTATTCTGCTTACTGTGGTCCTTTACAACTTCTGTACAGCTTTGGAGTTTGTGAAAATGGTAAGTGAGTAGCGTTCGGTCATATGCTGATCTGAAGGGCCACATGCAAGAATTGAAAATTTACTTGAAATCACTAGGGTTCACTTTGTTGACAAAACTTTAATGCAAACTTACCATGAAACACAGATGCTTTTTTAGAGCTATCGCACTGGTATCATGCGTAGTTTACTTTTTTCCGATTTTATTAGGACTGCCCAATGTTGTAAAAATAAAGAGAGTAATCATATGGAAAATGCATTTTCAAGCGTTTTTGTTACTCTGATATATTTTGTCGGTTTTTACTTTTAGTTACGAACGGTTGTCAAGCCATTTTCCTCAGAAATAACTTTAATGAAATCTCATCACCTTTATCTTAATTCAATAAAATATGTTATTAAACTTTATGCGCGTTTTACAGTTAAATTTATCCTAAAGTTTCTTTGAGTTCTTTTACTTCCTCAAGAAAATGGCGTATTCTCATTGTATTGAATAATAAACTAACCCAGAAGTTATTTGTCTTCTTTGAACGGTTTTGGCTATGCAGGAAAGTGGTATTTGTACTTCAAGCCAAAATATATCTTTTAAAATTAAAATTGCACTACAAATATCGAATTTGCTCCGAAACTCTTTGCAAAACGCAACTTGAAGCGATGAGTTAAAAAATAAGTACGGGAACTAAGAAAGGTTGCACGATGGTCTAAGTAATATCGGAAAAACGTACATGTGGTCTTAAAAAAAGTAAAGAATGCAACTTGGTCAAAAAAACGTAAAGACTACAAAAGCCTCGTATGCTATGGGCATAGTCGTTACAAACACAATACATTCCGGGCGGCGGACACAGAATTTAAAACAAATTGAACGTCTGCAGAAAAGAGCTCTTTGGAAACAACTGTTTGGTTTCCAATGACTTTGGAGTCAGGAACAAGTTTGGATTCCGTTGAAATCCTTGAATATTTGCTTCTGTATCGACCTGATGACGTATGCCGCAACGTCGTTGAATCCGAGACGCGAACTGTTGGCGGAAAGCTGCAGATCCGCTTCAAATGCCCTCCTGGAACAATAAGAGGGTCGGACTACCCCCCATCTGACGTCAAAAATGGTAAAAAATTTTTCAAATAAGCGCATTTTGTTGAATGGACTCAGATTGTTTTTTGCATCGCAACATCAAATTTTGAAAAACTTTTTTGTCTGTCCAAGCATTTTATTTTATTCCTTGCTGTATTCGAGCCTTGAAACAAAGTGCAGAGCTGACTCGAGCACAGATGTTAGCACTCTGTCTCTACCCGTGATACAACATTTGCAACTTAGTTGTGATAATTACTACTGCAGGTAGAATCTTGTTACAATCAGGAGAAATAGTAGCATATTGTGATATTTTGCGAAATACACCATTTAATAATAAATTTAGTAAATTTTCCCGGGATGTTTCAACAAAAATTCCTTATAAAACTAATATTTATTTCGATTAAAATATTTTTGAATAACATTTATTAGCTTGGTTTGAATCTAGCTTTGTTGTTGTCAAGCTTAAAACAAATTTCCATAAGAGCAACAGTTTTTGACATGGTTGCATTTTATTATTCAACGCATTCAGTGGTATGTAGTAACTTCTAAAGAGATGAAGCCTGAAACACAAAGAAAAGTATTGATTGTAAGTACAAATGTAAGACACACAATCTAATTTGACCCAGAAAACTTTGGAAAAAAATAGTAAAAAGTATCAATTCAAAATACAACTGTTTCAGGAACTGGTTGTTTAAGTGGTTGGTTTTAGACGAGAACGTTAATATTTCACAGTAGCCTTCATTGCATTGTTCAAACAAAATTTAACTGAAAAATTTATTTCTGGTTATATCCTATAGAGGCTTCTAGTGTGAGACTTTTTTAAATAATCAAACCAGTTTTCAATTATTTTGCACAAATGCGATTTTAAACAATTTAATCTTGATTCGTAGCATCCTTGCAGCATTGACTAATGGACACTACAGAACGTCCGGCTAAATGGCAAAGATTTATTTGTGAATTGAAGCTAATAAACGAATAAATATATTGCCTTTCTACAGGGGTGTGGACCGAGTGGCTTGACAACACGACACCCTATTCCCCACTTTTAGATGACAACGAAGCGCGACCTGCAAATCTGAAATGCGAACGACCTCTCGCCATTCAAGCTCAATCAACAAGAGGGGTAAGGCCTGCAGGAGTTACATGGGCGAAAAGATAACTACAAGCTGGTGTATAGTCACTAACACTTTGTTGCATTTGAAATCTAAGCAACAAAAGGACTTATGGACTTCTAGAAACAGCTGCTGTGTTGAATGCGATCAAGGCGATGCTGCAATGGCATATCTAACCAGGCTCAGGTAACTTTGAAAACCTGATTGTATAGGTTCTAATTGCCAAAATGATTCCAAACGTTTTAGTAGCACATGCGCATTTTTCAACAACTCAGCAATTATTCTCAAGCTCATCTGACACAAAAGATCAAACTTGTTGTATTTCAAAATATTTTTGTTTTCAAAATCAAACTCATTTTTCTTCCAAAAATGTTAGAGGTACATAAGGTACCTGTAACCAAAATGGCAAAGTTCTTTTTTCAGGTTAGGGTATTTTAAACATTTTAAAAAATTTAGTTGAAAACTGAATTACGCACATTGGCAATACTCACCTCAACGGGTTTGAGTTGTGGGATTTTCCAAAACGGTGGAGCAAGACAAAGCATGACAATAATTTTCCATCCCTCTATACCAGGGGTACACAACCTTTTTGTTATTGCCTGCAGCATTGGTACACGAAAAGCGGAAGTGCTAAATAGCCTTATAATAAATACTACGGCCAAAACAAACGATACAACTGACATCTTGCAAACGTTTCGATAACAACTGTTATCATCTTCAGTGCATAGCAGCATCACGTTTATTTTTATGAAGTACGGCCGCCAGTCAGTTCAAGATATTTTTATTTTTTGCATTTCTTCAGTTCTGCTTCAGCGCACTGAGCCTAACCCACTTCCATACGTCTATTTGGCGGTATTTCTGCAAACTACCTTCATACAGCAAACTATAGGTTTAATTAATGCACAGTAAGTTTTAATTAATACGCTTTGAATTCCTTTAGTATGAATTAATGCGCATAACTTACACTTTGAATTATATGTGCACGGCCGCATAAATATTTACTGAAGGCCGCATGCGGCCGCAGCAGGTTGTGCACACCTGCACTGTGGGCCTACTTATTCTCTATGTGTCAATCTGAGAAATAAATGACGGGTATTTATTAAAAAGAATTGCATTTGTAAGATTAAATACCACACATTGCGCATGGTGAGGTCAGCCAGGCGTTTTTAGTAGCGTTGCTTGGCATTTGTTTTCTACAGTAAGGCATGAGCAGCTCAATGTTATAATCCGGCTGCTGATGCTATGACTTGCTTTATCACACGCAGTGTTTTTTAAGGCGTTTTGAGAAACCGAAATGTTTCTCAAAATTTTCCGACGATATCGTACAGCACAGTAGAACCTCGATGTATTACCACCATGAAAATACACCGTAAGTTTTATGACAATCTCGGTATTTAGATAAAATTGTTGCACTCACTGTCTTAGAAGTCAACAAGGTGAAACCTTAAAAACAACTGATCACACTTGAAACTAGTTTCGATCAAATACTGCAAATGGCTTTTGAATGACTTCAACAAAAATTCGTGTTTTGGAGAAACTTAGTTCTGAAAGTTAACACCGGAAGCTTAGGTTTCCAAAATTATGAACGATTTGAATGTTAGTTTCTGTTTTCAGTCAGATCTTTTTTGTTTTTAGTCAATTTGTACACTTGAGTTATTAAAATAACTCGAAGTGATTGTGGCGTTGCACTCTGTTGCTGAATAAAAACGTTGCAACCACTGCTGCATAAAGAACTGCACAAACGTTTCAAATCGGGTGATACAGAACATCAAACGGTGTAATCTCTGAAGTTCCTTTTCTATGCATACACCTGCATAGTGGCGTAGCTAGAGTGTGGGCTGCCGGGGTGGCCCTTGAGTTTGGCGCCCCTGAAGCCCATAAAAATACATATTGCACAGTGACTGGCTATGACAGCTTTGCATATATATTAACTAGTTTGTGCACCATTATAATATTACAGTATTCTCACATGCTCAAATATGATATGCTTTAAATACACATCAAAAAACTCAAACATTGTAAGTAACAGTTCAACAAAAAGCAAAAATGACATATAGTGAAAAATAGTAAAAATGTGTAAAAAATTAGGACATTCTTTATTTCTAAAATGAAAACTACAATTTTCTACACAGCAACTTTTCTTGCCTTTTTGTTGGCAAATTCTTCAACGGCAATTTCAAAATTTATATTGTCTGTTACTTGTTGCTCTACAGACAGTTTGGCAAGATTTCTCAACCGTAAGGTGCTCATACTAAATCTTAAGTAATTCTTGATTAGTTAGTTTCGAAAAACTCCTCTCACAGGTAGCAAAACTAACGGCAATTGTGAGGAAAATCCGCAGCATTATTACTATATTTGGAACAGAGATTCCAAGGTTATACAATTGAATAAACTGCAAGTACAAAAGTTCAAGGGAGCCTTCTTTCTCTCCTGCGAACTGTACATCGGCAACTTCGTATAACTGTGATGCAACAATAACGTTCTTCTTAATTGCAAAACAATGAACAATAAGCGACGCAACAACTATCAATATTTCTTTTTCAGCTATTAACTGCAATCAACCTCCTGCGCAACAAACTGACCTACTTGGAATGTGAATGCACCACCGTGATCTAAAAATTTTCATAATGATGCATCAACATAATGAAGCAAGATATCATTGCCCTTAAAAAAATGAGGAACCCTCACGGATCCCTTAAAACTCACGAATCCCACTACATGTTTTGTGGAACTTTGGGGTACCGCGAAACCCCTGTTGAAGAATACTGAGCTAGATTGTATTTCTCCACACGCACGGAAATCTATTTTGATGAGCACAAATTCAACTACACATTTATTAGATTTACACATAAATGTTTTTTAGACCCAACAATGCGCTTTCACTCGCAGGTACAAAACTTAAGAGCACTTACAAAAGCTTAGAGCTCACCACAGCCACACGTTTGCCCACAGTCATCCATCATACTCCTACTGAGCTCTATAACGTCATATAAGGACTACCATCAAACGTCAACAACGACCCAACACTCGATCAATCAACCGTGTACAGAAAAGGGGCGGATCCAGGGGGCGATTGGGGCGATCGCCCCTCCTAAAACCTACAAAAGTAACTTTTTTCACCATGATTTTGTACAATTTGGGAAACGAAACTTGACTGCCAACTGAGGCTTGACTGCCAAATATTACTGAAATCGCCCCCCTTAAACTTAAGGGCTGGATCCGCCCTTGGTACAGAATCAGTAGAATTTGACATCAAATGAGTTGATAAGCGTGTTGCAGCTTAATACAAAAAAGCCTATTGATAAAACATCCCTGATACACGACTGTTTATTGTTTGGCTAACTAAGATGACAACCTCTTAAAATACATATGCCACAGTATAAATTACTCAAAATAAAAAACGTCTTTCAACTGCGAGTAGTGTCCCGACATTGAAACCACTTTTATTTCAATACAGCTTTTGCAGATTTATACCCTACAGCATAGCCCATAGTGCCGCCTGCACAAAAGTGCCGCCAGGGGCGGACAACCTCCCGCCCCCTACTTAGCTACGTCACAGCACTTGCATGTTGGTGGCCTTCGTAGAATTAATATCTTGGGCTGTATATGGTATTTACAGGTCCCAGCGAGAGAGACGGGCAACGTTTTTCTGAAGTTCAGCGTAATAGACGGGTTGGTATGCCGCGGTCAGGACCAGCCTAATGGAGTCTGTTATGATTACAGAGTGCGATACTTATGCAAAGGTTTGACATTTTACTATCTGAAAGAAGTTTAGTGGCTATGAATTCTACCTTACTTGCAGAGTTTGCGTCTGCTTTTTTTTATTTCACTGCAGGACCGTAACCAGGGGAGCGCAGCGGGGACGAAGCCTCCTTTAAAAATATTTTTCGCCCCCCCTGGAAGAATGTGTTGGACATCGTTTGAAAATATTGGACATAGTTCAAAAAATTTAGGTCTCTCTCAGAAAACTCTTTGCCTCACCTGGTGTCCTAAGCTGGTTACGGGCCTGTTTCACTGTCTTCTTATCATCTGAAAGGGGTTTGCTTGTTTTGAAGCACGTGGTCTTGTGATAAGCAAGCAACTTTACCCGGGAAAGATCACCATACAAAACTTAGTGACAAATGTTTACATCCTTATAATACGCTTGCTAAAATTTGGTATTAGTCTTGCTAACATTAAACACCCTAGATCAGAGATCGGCAAACTCTCGTTATGGTGCCACAAACTGCTCTTTCAGTCATAATTGAAGGCCCATGCTTATTTTTGGAGGTGCGCTCTCAAAGTTATATTGTATTCAGTTACCTGTTACATAACAATGCCATTTAATGTCATAAACTGTATTATGACAAAAAATGCTATGATGACATCTAACAGTCAATGCTCCGTAGTTGTTACAATAACCCAGTGGTTCACAACCGCGATGCCCCGGCACTATATTTACAAAATGTAACCTTGTTCGCGCAATAAAAGAGGCTGCGGATACACTTCTCATGGTGCGGTTCAAATACAGTAAAATGCTCCATTTGTCATTAAGACGCCAGCGATGTTTTGTGTAATTGGTATGTTTGAGAACTATTATGCCAACGGTTTTTGTTTCGGCTCCCACCTTGGTGACTTTTGTTTTGGTAGTAGTGGTTGGACGTTTCAACTCATGGGACCACTTTTTCTTGCCAAACTTTCGTTTTTGGGGTTAGGTTTAGAGGTTAGCATTAGGTTAGGATTAGGGGTACAGTTAGGGTTAGGTTTAGGTTTACCCGAAACCTCTTATTGCGCGAACAAGGTTACATTTTGTAAATACGCGCCCCGGCACCCTAGGATGCCATTTACAATACTCAGGGTTGCCGCGAGCTAACTCGTATCATTAAAAAATACATTTTCAAAATGTCGTCAAACCTTAAAGCAAATTTCTATGAGTTTGCCACTGGGTGCTACAAATTATATTTCTCTTTTATAGGGTGCTGCAAGCCTAGAAAGGTTGGGAAACACTGCAGTAACCTATGTTTTAGCATTTAGCCCACACATGTGGTCCAATACCTGCCACGCGTCCAGGGGCGTAATGAGGTCAGATGTTGCCAGGGTCAAGAAGCAAGTATGGCGCCCTCAATTTCAAACCTACGATATTTCGAAGCAAATGCACTGTATTGAAGATATTACTTGTGACATTGTTGGGACTTACCGGCTCCCTCAGTGATTCGGCGCCCGGGAATTGTTTCGCCCCTGCACGCGGCCCACAACAGAAAGTGTTGCACAGCCCAATAAAAAAGCAAAATGACCCGCAGTTGGGCCGAGGCCCACAGTTTGCCCATCATTACTTTAGAATTAGATAAACGGTACAATTTCCAGTTATACTGCGTTGGACGTCGGGGTGTTGCGAAGTAAAGGACTGTAAAAAAACGAGGGTGTTCAGAAAGAATTTGAAGTAAACATTTAGAATGTAATAAAAATATGAAAAGAGATGTCGATGAGTTTATCCAGAAAATCAAGGTTTATGCAAACTTTATTAAAGATCAATTTCCCGGCTTGTGTCTCCGACTTGAACCCACGCAAGGTGTACTTAAAGAAAAAGTTTCCACCGCAATATACAAACTTACGGTGTTTTCTATTGTCCATCAAATTATGTCTGTTAATTTAGCTTGATGTAAACTCCCGTGATACTTTTTTTTCAGTTTCAAAACCTGTTGTTCCTGTTACGACTACTTCTTACTCAATACATACTACTCCTACCACACCCCTTGCCACAACAGCAATGCCTTACAAAACTGTATGGACCGCTTGGACAAATAACGACAACCCTATTTATAACGGTGGAGAATTTGAATTCAAGTACCTTGTAGCTTCTTCCAAGGGATTTTGCAAGTACGTGTATCTTTCCTTTTCGCATTTTCCTGACTTTTTGTCGTGAGTGTTTTTTCATGGAACCCACACCTGCTTTTTCCCGACGATTAAAGATCTTCTACAGGCAGCTAAACGCAAAGCTTTCCACAGTATGCCCAATGCAGTGCGCACTGCTAAGAACAAAAAAATGTTTAGTCTATTTCAGCAACGCATGTAGTTCCATAACAAGCTTGATAAAAATCGCGACCAGCTCTAACAGAAACAAAACCTGATTTAACCGCCTTATGACTGTATACATCAACATTTAAGTAACATTTTCTTTTGTTACCACCAGGCTTGACTGAATGCCAAAAACAGTTCCTTAAAATGGTACAAAAATTGTATAGATATGCGAAACATCAAACGACAGCTAAATCTTCCGGCCATATCTTTTCTGCAATGCAGCGGAATCCAGTGGCATTTGCTTCACTGCTAAATCCAAAGAGTTGATGAAAAGCACTTTTTCATGTCTAAAAGTTAATTTGTGTTTTTCTTCTTCCTCCTCCTTGCGCAACCGATCCTTTATAGGATTCTCGGAAGAACAATAGACTCGATTCCAATTTTTATTTTACCGGGATACGATGGCCTAAAAACAATCGAAGCTTTCGATAAACACCTTCAGCACTTTGAGCTGCTGTCGATTTGAAACCGTATGCGATCTGCTCCATTTTGTTCTGATCGCAAAATCGGATATGCCGCTATGACTTGTTTCTTGCACGAGAGGCTAATTCCTTTCTTTCTTATGTAGTGTTGCTGTCAACAAAAAAACGTCTTTGTCGTTGCATGTGCAAATCTATTGGAATATATCGGTACTTGTGTAAATAGCTTTTCAAAGGAAGCAAAAAGAAATACTTAAACGTGAACTATATTTTACATTCTTTTCAATTTGCATCAAGAACCGCCGGTTCTTGTTACCGCATGCCGATTTCGCAAAATTGCACGTCTTATTTTTTCAGTAACCCTATTCGAATTGAAGCAAGAACCGTGGTTGGACACAAGCCAGCAGAGAGCACGGGAGACATCTTTCAGAGCTTATCTCCTGGCGTAGGCCTCGTTTGCTACAACGGATTTCACCAACTGAAGTACTTTTGCAAGGATTACGAAGTCCGATACCTTTGCCCTGTCACAGGCGAGTTTACATGTATTCGAAAAATAGTTGTAGCCCCAGAGACCGAATTTAAGGGAGTACGGGGAGACATGTCCCTCCAACTTTTGGACAGGGGAGACATAATATCTTTTGTCCCATTCCAATATTTTGTGATAAAAATAATGCAGTTGTGCAAATTTCATGGTTGCATTACTGTTGGAAAAGTTTCGCCAGCATAAAGCCAGGGATTTAATAGGAAAAATGAACATTATAACTGGATTATCTGTAGACACAGTATACAGATCTACTAGGTAAACTGAATTCTCATGACTGTTGATGATTATGATGGTTAATTTGAATTACCGAATCGGTGTGCACATAAATTTCGCTCAATGATGAATTCCTGCGCTGGTCTGTAGCCCGCAATCAGAAAACGGTTGCCACCGAGCGCTTAGTCAGGAGGGGGCAACGGGGACAATGTCCCCCCAATTTCAAAGTTTTAAGGATAATAAAATATTTGTAGTATAAGCCAAAGAAATACTTCAGTGCAAATCAACGAAACTGCCTCAAGAAACCTATCCTAATTCAGCTTTCAGTCGAATGCAAACTTGTATCTGAATTTTGTAATCAATGACGGTAAGTAAAAACAGTTGGAGTAACACTTTTGGCAACTGTTTTTGGCTTCTTGCTCAACTGCAATGCAAGACTGGTTGCAAAAAGCATACTACAAATCTAGCACTTATAGCATTGAGAGATTTATTGGCGCTTTTGCAGGAAAGGTATATGAGTAAATGGTGGCCATTGTTCCAAAGTAGAAGTTTGGAACTTCACTATCAAAATTTTTAAAATTTGTCAATTCAATGAAAGCATGCTTTTTGTTTGTCGGATTAAATCTGAACACAATATTCAGGAGAAAACACCAGAAACATGCACGTTTCATGGATGATGCTTTGAAAACAAGGAGAATTAAAAATATTTAAATGTTGAAACTTGGTTGTTTTCCCCTCTATGAAAATTTCTGACTGCCTTCCTGGTTGCCACTGCTAGTATTTACCAAACTTTTGTGGTTTGTTTTTGATTTGATCAATATGACCTTGCGTTTTTTAGTAGCAGTACATTTTTTTCGGATCTGATCTGACCAAACTTGAATTGATTAACACAATTTTTGAGCATAATTACATCTATTTAAGCCCAACTCTCAGAATTGATGTTTTCATAGTAATTCCAGTGATAAGTGCTGGGTGTAACCAGGGGAGGCACTTGGCCATGGTCACCAAAATATATAATTTCCATAATGTTTCCCCCATTTTGCCAATTTTCCGAAAGGTCGTACTACGGTTGAGTGAACATGGTGGCGTCATCGAAACGCAAACAATATAGGTTTGGCCCCCCGAAGTTTTTTAGCAAACAGAGTCCCTGTGTAGGCCTATGCAAGATTATGCTGAAACCAGAATTGCGTGGATGACGCATGGCTAGCCTTTTTTGTGACAAAACAGAATTTTGTACTGTTTACTATAGCTACGCTTTCAAAATCTGTACCGAGACGTTTTTAATTGGAATGCTAATCTTCAGTTTTTGTCACACTAACCCTAACGTCGGGTGTGCATGACCCGGTTTCCAAAAATAAAAAAAACATACTTTCCTTCAACTGCAGTTTATCACAGAAACTGCACTGAAAATATAAGTCTAACTGAGCAGTTTGAGCACTAATAAAGCTACTTTACACTTATATCATAAGATTTTTGATGAAATGTAAGTAGACCAAATTTGGCGAAGGTGTCATATATGCCTGAATTGAATTACTCATAAAAACAAAATTATGGGCGTGAAGAACTTCTTCTGAATACTGCTACCAAGACCGTAGAAGCATGCGCTAAGTGAGTTTCAGCATTTTGCAGCCACCTGGCGCATAACTCCCTCTAAACATCACGTCGGGTCAGCGTGTTTACGTCACCTCACACTAACCATAAACTCGGGTCTGCGGGACCCGAAACCACTACCTTTGCAAAATCGATAAAAATCGTGGATGACCGCACGCGCACCTACTAACTGGTCACACAAAAAATGAAGCTACTGAAGCGTGGAAAGCGCGCCAACGCGCGCTTATAGGTATCACGTGGTCGCGGCTTTTGACACGGGTCTGCCAGACCCACAAAAGTATTCCAGGGTTTTAGTGCGCGTAGAGCAAATGCTACCGATTTGTGTTTTTCCGCTTTTTGATAAACACTTTAAAGACAAGCAGAGTACTTTTTAGATGGACTGTTGCGCAGAGGTTACATGAAATATCAGAAGACACCTTCCTGAAGATCATTATAACGAAAAAGTTTTTTTCTATTTGCAGATTTAAATCCGTGAACGTGAACATAAACGAACACAGTAAGTGAATGAGTTACTGCAATACTGAAATAAACAAAACTGGAGCAAAAACAATTATAGTTTTTTTTTAGAAGCGGTTTTTATCTAAACAACGCACTCAGAAAGAGTCAGACTTCGTAGCACATGTACGTTGCGTGGATATTAGCATTTGGATTTGTTCGATGTTTTTGCAGTGTTTTCAGAATTGCTCTGAAAATTTTTCTTGCATCAATCTTACCAATGATTTAAAAAAATTGATATCTTTATTGTTGTGTTTTTGCAGGTGAAAGCATCCATAAATTGACTCGAGTGCAATAAGGTCGCCACAAGTTTTTTCATTTGATGTTTGTCGCCAAGCGGATTGTACAGTACACGCATGCGCACGACTTTGTTTACTGATACCACAAACTGTGAACGGCAGACTTCTGTCTATCTCTGTTTTACCAACGGTGAAGAACATAACCTAATTAAGAGATAAATGCGGTGAAGACCACCGATTCAACTCCGGATATCCTCCGCGGCGCATGCGCGAAATGTGCAAAGCATAAAGTATAGGCACATGTCATTGGAATTCTATTACGCTTTGTTTGCACCTATTTCTTAGGAGCTGAAGCGCCTGTGAACGGCCGAATAGTTGTTCCTTACAAAGGATTTATTATCGCGTTCGATAATCCTGCGAAAAGAATTGTATCGGTGTTTTTCTTGTTAAGTTTATGGTGGAAATACAACTCTTGCTACGTTTACCAAGTGTTTGTTTGTGCAAATCTTTGAAGCGAACGCTGTGTATCGCTATGTTTACAGACGCATCAAAACGTTGGCTGACTTACATCATAACACACGAGCAAGTTGACCTCCATCCAGGCCTGTAGCCACTGGGGCATTCGGGGGCAATGCCATCCCAAAGTTTATGTGCCACCAAATATTGTTGTGGCCAGAAAAATTGTTTTAAACATAAAATAATAACAAACATCTTGCCCATCTAAAATATAATTTGCCCTCCAAACCCTAAAACCTGGCTACGGTCCTGGCTGCACCTTGTCGAGTCCTTGACTGAAAAAGGAAATAGAATTAAGTGCGAGATTTTGAAAAAGTTTCTGAGAAGAATAGACTGAGCTATAGAAGATCAAGTGTCGTGGCCAAACAGTCGCTCTGCCATCCTAATCACGCAATTACTTCAATTAGCTTCAAAGACGGTCGATGTGATCTACAATTCTTTAATGTACTTTTCCGTTCCCGGTTTTGCTGGATAACTGATAATTTGGTGCTGTAGGCCTCAATCTGCTTTTCGATCTGGCAATAATGAATAGACCGGACTTGGACCTGGCAACTTATTATCCGATTCCCGACCGCGCTAAACATACCGATAACACACAGTTAAACGAGCCATTCTCACTGGTGTATTGGGAGACATAAGAAAAGAGCAAAAAGGAAAAAAAGACACAAGAAAAAAGAAAAAAGACACAAGAAAAGAGAAAAGAGAAAAAAATGAGTTGAAAGTGTTCATTGTTTTTATCGATGACACAAACAACGCATATGTCCAGAGCATCACCTGCAGTGTTAATCAAGAACACACCGAGAAGTATATTTGTGATGAAATACATATCGTGTCGTATATTGTGAAATTGGTGGTTTTTAATGCTTTTCATACACACATGACTTGGGCAGTTTAAACGAAGGAAACACTTGCTGCACGCTTGAGCAAAACACTTCAGTTGTCAACTTGAATCATGTTTTGTTTGCGCTCGTTTTGCAAATAGACATGAAGTATTTCGACCATCGTTTCGGGAATGTGACGCCGCACCAAAACAGGTAGAGCTTAACGTTTCATCCTGACTCACGCTCCAGAATAAAACTGCGTTGTGTCATCCACTCATGTGAACATCAGGCTGTTTCTCTTGCATTCCTTAAAAAATGTGCTGCAATCGCGATCGATACAGCCTGCAGCAGCGTTAACGCCAAACCAGTTCCTGTTTCTGTTTGCAAAAATTTGAACATTCAACAATTTCACTAAAGAGTTCCATATTTTAACGAAAACATAAACAGAACCAGTGGTATGTTTTCCAACGAAAATGTTCATGTACGTAGTTATTGATGACAAGCTACTTCACGTTTTTCCCGTCACTGACAGTTTTCAAGAAAACGGGATGCCATCTCAGTTAATAGAATATCAGGGCAAGCTGATCGTTTAAACTTTTCAACCTGTAAGCAGGTGCTAGTTATCACTTTCTGGGCTGCAAAAGCCAACAGAGCAGTGGACGCTGAAAGATGAGTTTTTATTAACAAGTAATGCAAAGCTGTAAAGCCATTAAATAAAAACGTGCTATTTTCTTGTATTTTGATTTATGAAAAAAACCAAAAAGAAACAAGTGGCATTGTCAATATTTGATACTTTAGACAGTTAATCCTCTTTTTATAATTTTGTATGGGTATTTTAAACTATTTCGCATTTATACAGCTGTGCCTTGTAATGTGGAAAATCAGATTGTCAATAGTGCACTTGGCTTGCTTGAAGTTAAACTATTCCGGTTGTATTCAGCAATAACTCTAAAATTAATCAGAAGCTTTATTTGAATTATTTTCTGTTGCAACATGCTGTCATGAACGGTGTATTTCGCACTTTTTAATTTTGTGACAAGCTTTTCTCAAGTTTTTTTTTATCATCTCTTCGCTTCCCATTTGTTGAAACAAGATATAATCTATACTCTTACTTTATTCGCAGCTTTCCTTAACTTAAAAGTGAGAGTTTTCGAGGAAAGAAAGACCAGTTGTTAACGTTAAATAACTTTCGGATCAATATCACCGATCCCCTCAACCGGTGTCAATAGCGCCAGACCACAGTGAACTAACTTAACCAGCCCAAATTCAAGGTACAAATAGTGAACTAACTTAACCAGCCCAAATTCAAGGTACAAATCAAGGTACGATTATGCTGAAAGCGATATACTGTTAGCCTGACGCTAGACTGCACAGACCTAGCTTGAGGCAAAAGGCGCAAATACGACGTTTGGTATCCAGGCTTGGAGTCAGATGTAGTTGTTAGGTAGACAGCTGTAGCCAGAAGAAAATGTTCTTTGTGATAAGCAAGCAGGATTACGTTTCTATATTTTTGCCAGGGTCAAATTTTAAATGGATTAGTATTTTGCAGATTGCGATAGCTGTGCACAGCAATTTAAAGCATGCTATTTTCAACACAACGCGTTTAAAAAAAAAAATTTTATGCAATGAACTCACCCTTCAAATTTTACGAGGCAAATAGCGTTATGCAGGAACTTTACTCAATAAGCTTTAGATTCGAAATGCATAAAATATTCTTTAGAGACACAATAATAGTAAATAAGCGCAACGTCTGCTTGGTACCACTTATAGCTTGATCGATTTGCCGTTGTGTTTATCGCAAGGGCTAACAGAACATTCGTAGCTATCGTACCAAAGTCAAAACCGTTTCGCAAACATTTTTAATGCTATCTAAAAAATTATTTATCTACTTTTCTCCCAGAACCCAGAAGAAGCAAATAGCAGTTTTTTTGCTTTCTTCGTCGAGTGAAGGGCTAGCTACATGGCTGCAGCGATGCCGTCTGTGCAAAGCCTTTTCGGACTCTTCATTATTGTGCTATCGGTTACTAACACCGACGGTAAGGGTTTGTTTTTGACGATTATGCGTCAATTGTGACTTGCGTTATTGGCAGCAAAAAATTGTTAATCGGCTCCTTCGTCCGCGCAGATCCAACGTAATTTTCCAATACAATGCAGCGTTTAATTTTTTGCTTCAAGGAAGCATGACATAGGCAGCTAGCTGATATTTTAAAGACTGCTTGTTGATGAATACGTGTAAGCTAAAATAGTCTATTGGTAGAAATCTGCAAAAGTATCTTGTGCTCACATTTCAAAAATCAGGAAAGCAATTACGTAAGCTTCATTATTTGACAGAATAGCAAATTCATCCATAGTTTTGTAATTAGTAGGTTATATAAAATTCCTACAATGCTTGTTAACACAGCAAAAAAAATGAATTCATTATTTATCGTGAGGATAAACATATCTAGAACGAAGTAGTATTCCGTTGTATGCCTGACATGCTATGCAGAAGAATGCAAAGCACCTGGCTGAGACACACTCATTCACACTTTTGGAGCTGATTTATTTTTTAGGCAAAATACGTGACAGATTTTTAAACCATGTCTTGTAATTCATGCTTACCAAAACGTTTAAGAGCTCATCTTCGGTAAATGTGAGTATTTATAAGCCAAAACAAAAATAATTACAAAAACAAACGTACGTTTGCGTTAAAAAACAAAAGCCCTTTAGCTAAGCAGCTCTTTTTCAAGCTTTTGCAAAAAGGATTTATTGTGTATCAAGTCATTTAGAACTATCAAGAAAAGCGGTTGTTTTGCTTATACAGGGATTGAAATCGCGGAGTAATTCATCGAGCTACTGATAGTTGTTTTTTTATCACTTTTCGAATATTACGATGAACATTAGAGACTGATAAC
>Ga0210059_1003474_pt1 | contig 25225 bp, 10 predicted proteins | sample Ectturendosymbi2_FD_188042 | JGI IMG/M metagenome (GOLD analysis project Ga0210059, IMG submission 188042) | Ecteinascidia turbinata endosymbiont from Florida, USA - Sample 2 (SPAdes) (version 2) | ecosystem: Host-associated > Tunicates > Ascidians > Unclassified | place: Key West, Florida... | reverse complement strand
CCTCTAGGGTATTGCATAAAGAACGTTATTGCCGAATTGACATTATAAGCGAATTGAAATGCATATAAAAGATGCCATCACGACCAAACAAAATGTAACGCTATCGGCGAATTGACGTTACAGAGGAAGCCGTTATAAACGAATTCAACTGTATAGAACAGATTTACATAAGGTTTCAGGCCCCATTCTGATTGAACTAAAAATTAGTTTCAGGGCAAGTTGTCTATTTTTAGGGCAAATTGTTATTTTCAGGGCAAACTTTATCCGCCACCCCAATAAAATGCCTTCCCGTACGCCTATGGTCACTACTGCATATTTCCGTCATTCCAGTCTCATCATTTTTTGCCTATTTAAGTTAAGCAGCAGTGAGGTGTTATACTTTGCTCTATGTTGTGTGCAATTGTTTTTGTGTATTTGATTATGGTGCACATTTGGGAAAGAAAAACTACATACGTGAATTTGACAGACCGTACACACAATCTGGCAAGTTTAAAAATGTAGCCTTCCTGACACAACACGGCCATGATGACAGTCGTGTAGCCAGGTGAGGCAATGGGGCAATGGCCCACCCCAATTCCGAAAGTAGCACCAACAATTTTCAGGTTAATCAAGCTTTTATGTGTAAGCCAAGGAAATACGTCAGTGCAAATCAACGAAACTGCTTGAAAAATCTTTCCTACTTCAGCCTTTAGTCGACCATGATCAAAACAGTATGACTTACCTTTTGTCCATGATCAATCAACCGTTGTGTAAAGTGTAAAACTCGTGCTGAAAATTTCATGCTATGGCTGTCCCTTACCTGAGGTTTAAGCTCCGTCCCGTGTGGAAGTTGGTGATAATGAACTACTAAAACTTGCATCTACTACGCGTTTGTAATCACTAACCGAAGGTAAAACAACGAGCAACACTTTTCGCAGCTACCCTGGTGGATCAGCTTGCTGTCTCCCCACCTAACCAGGGGTGGGGAACCTGCGGTCCGTAGGTCAACTGCGGACCGCGTGAACATTTGATATGGCCCCCACATCAGACTGCGTTACCCAAGTTAGAGCACAACATCGCGTCAAACCCAAGATACATGGTAAGCAGGTACTTCGTTCGTAAGTCAAGAGAAGTCACTCTTCCTCATAGTTAGATAAAGGTAGGATTTTAGGATGAACTCAACTCTTATTTGCGGCCCGCCAGGGATAATGCACAATTCATGCGGCCCGTGATTGCAAATAGGTTCCCCACCCCATTTCAAAACCATCGCAAAATTCATCTCTGGTAACTCTCACGTACTACAAATGCTGTAGGCTATAACTTACCCTTGCCTGTAGCATCAACAGTAGCCTTAAATGAACATCATAGATTCTTGTTTTTGTACAGTTTTAAGACTACATGCGTGAATATGGCGGTGTTATAGGTTTTGTGTACCTTGAAGCTCAAAGTCTGACTAACATGCCATCGAGTTTCTAAGTCTTTTGTATTACGCAATTAGGCGTAATTACCCACTGCTAAGCAACAATAGCATTCATTCTAGATCAGGGGTTCACAACATGGGTACACGACCCCTAGGGGCACACATGACTATCTGAAGGGTACATTTGCAGTATTGTACAGCCGCAACAAATCGACTTTGCGACATAAAAAGCTGAATCTATCTTCATATTTCTAATGTAATCCAACCTCTCTTAAAAGTTCAGTGAAATTTTGTTATTTACTCAACCTTTTTGTCATAAGATACGTTAGGGGTACATGCTCATCTGTCAAAATGCTGAAGAGGTACATGGTCAGATAAAGGTTGGGAACCCTGTTCTAGATATTTATTTGTGATGATAAAACATGTACTGTGACGGTTCAATCACAATTTTGTGGAGCTTAAACTTTTCATCAATGATTGCACTTTACCTTGCCGGCGAGTAAAAACAGTTTTATGAGGTAATCAGCGTCCGATTGTACATAGTCTGAACGTGATTCATCTTTTATCCAATGTTAACTGCCACCCTATCATACAGTAATTTGAAATCATTCAGCTCCAGCGCGAAAAGTCAGCAGCAAAATCTGACGAAAGTAAAATGATGCTTTTTATTTTGTAAGTTAAGGGAATTGACATTGCCATAACTTACAGATAGCTTGCAATCTGTTTCCTCGGTAAAGCGTATGTGACCAAAATGACACTACATTGAATTTTTTCCCAGTCGATTGGATTATGTTATTTAAACACAAATGGATTTTAAAAAGAAGTTCAACCGCTTACGCTAGATGGCTAGATCAGTGGATCCCAAACTATATTTGAGGCGACCCAAATCTGAGTTTGGTGAGCACCTCGCAACCCAAACCTCAAATAACGCATGGAAAAATAAGATTGCATGATTTTGGGCAGCAAGTTGCTACTGTAAGTTCGTTTGCAATGTCAGCAATCTAGTCTTTTCTCAAATGCTTACTCTACAGATAGAGACAGACAAGCAGTGGCAACGTGGAAAATAGAGTCAATAAACAACCCCGGTTTGGATCGCCTCTGCGCAAACCATTTTTTGACCCTTCTCCTCCCTTGCTTGTGATTCGACCAGTAGGTTTTGAAATTCTTGATTTTTGAAAAAAATCCAATCAAAACAAACAAAATCTGGCTTTTTTGGTTGGAAAATCTTGCCGCTGAAAAACGACTGTCGGAGAGCTGCATATTCGAAACATGTTCTTTTTGCGACACATGTTGTACCAACGAGAGTCTATGACCATGCAGGGTGCTAACCTCCCCTCTTCCGTGTAGACCTCAGTTCCAAATGAATGTCTAAAACTTACTAATGTTTATCGAAAAGACATGCGCATGACATAGAAGAGCAATACAGACAACTGTGCTTCGTTGATTGGGCAAAGGAAGTGCTTTCAGGCAGTATATACCTTCATACATACAGTAGCAGAAGTTTAGGTCGGTGTGAGAAAGTGCAGAAATGCTGCAGGGTATTTGCCACACCTATCAGGATGGAAGCAAACAGAAACCTAAGCTCATCTTACAGTTTCTTTCATAGGCTCCGACTACGAGATTTCGGGCGTGCGCCACATACCCGCATTCTGGCCACTGAGTGCGACACTCTTCGCCAATTTTTAATTTTTTGATTGGGCAGTTGTTTGTTAACAAGTACTACGACAATATTTTCAAATGTACTGAAATTGAAACGTTTCCGGATAGATAAGGAAAAGAATACTTAAAAATTGTAATCCAGCTTGAATCAGCTCTACGTTGTACTGCACACAAAAGTACTGTCTCCGCTGTATGTGACTTTTATAAAGATGGTGCAAACGAGGAACAGTTGCACATCAAAATCAGCAATTTTTGGCAGGCAATGATTTGAACGGTCCCAATCCAAACGTTAGTTTGGAACTGATTGCGGAAAACAGAATTTCAACTAGTTTATTTCCGCGTTTAACGTGTTTGCTACGCATTTATTTCACATTGCCCTGTAGCACCTGAGGCAGAGCGTACCTTTAGTGCACTTTGTCACATTAAAAATTATTTCCCATCAACCATGACTCAACGTAGGTTGAATTCTTGTCGTTCACTAAATATTCATTCCAGTGTGACATACGAACTTAATGCTGAAAGATTGATGGATGTTTAGATTGATAAGGCTGCAGTTGGCAAAAAACTTTTAGGTATTTGTGCATTCTCAGCTTTTCATTATTCCTGTTTAATCTGTTGTGCAAGTATTCTAAACGTTTAGAAAAAAGTATGAGTAATCGAATGAATAATTGTGAGTCGCCTGTAAAATTGAGTGTGAGAGACCCTTTGGGATATTTAACCGATATTACTGTACCAATTTAAGCAGGTTTTGACGTCATGGATTTTGTACGCCCGTAGAAATTCCGAACTCGACGCCCATAAAAACTTTTTTGATACCATGTTGAACTATATGATTTGTATTTGGGTCTCGAAAATGGATTAGCATTTGATATTATTTGTTGCACTCCAACGAAAAATGCGAAGTACATTACTGTGTATAAATACCGTTATGTAACTGCCATGGTGAAGTCCTGATGACGATCCAGTAGCTTATGTACAATTACCAGTGAAGGGTCAAATTTTTTGACAAATATTTTGACTATAACGAACGGTATTTGGCTTGGGACACCGCCTCTTGGAGCACAAAGCGGCAAGATATGCTAGACATTTTGCGGGGACATGTCTCCTTTACCCCCCTGACTACGCTTATGGCAATAAATATAGCCAATAATTTTGATTAGAAACGTCCGCAATACACTTACTTGGTCCGAACGTCAAAATGATGCGGCCAAAAGAGCGATGTACACTCAAGGCCTTCGTAATAGATGATGGAATTTTCATAGGCTCGCCGTCGTAAGTTACGTTCTTGTCCGAGTAGATCATTATGTTGTGTATCCGGTCGAAAACAATTCGGACTATCCGGCGACATATGTTGCCAGAACAGTCAAGAGCGATCTTAAAACAATAGCGTAAGTGTTTGCTAGAGTTTGCCTCTGAAAGTGTTGGAGCAGCTTTGCTGTCAGCGCACTCCAACATTGACAACCACGAGCAACAACCGGAAAAAAAAACGGTTACATCGGGAAAAAGAAAGCAAGCACATCGAACAAAGGTGAAGATGCACGCGACCGCGTGCAACAGCGTTTTCTGCCATTTCTTATCCATATGGAGTTGATTGACAGTCAGCATATCCCAGTCGTGTGACTCCGCGCGCTTTATGAACGTTACTGTGCATTGCAACATCTATGCTAGATTGCTTGGTCTTGGTTTCCTCTCGTTTACGTAAATCAGTGGTTTTCAACCTGGGGTCGCGCCCCCAGAAAGGTCGTGAACGATTTTTGGAGGGGTCGCGAGCGGATATTTCGTTCACAACGTGTATTACATTTACTTTATTCGAGGAGTGGTTGGGTGTTAGTGGGTTACTACAATGGGTCGCGGTAAAAAATGGTTGAAAAACACAGACTTAAATCATTGCGCAAACCGTGGGAAATGCATGGGATAATGGCACTCTGCCATCCAGGAGAAAAGCTCAAAATTATGTCGGTGTGCTGTCAAACATTCTAATAAAATTTGTCCTCTATTTCTCTTTAGGTCGATCTCGTGCAGTGGCATTCAAAAACTTTTTCACAGTGATTGATCACTTCTACTCTAAATGCAAGTACGCCATAAACTAATGGTCGCGATGAATCGAGTTAGAGAACAGGAAAACAGAAAGAGTCTTCGGAAGGTGGTAAGCACGAGGAACTAAATCATCCCCGTGTCAATGAAACGACCCCGGCATGATTCGCAAAGGAAGTTCATGACCCGTTTATTTCCAATACTTGAGGTACTTTAACGCTCACCCGATTCATACCCAACCTAAACTTTTCTTCGTCTTTAACTGCTGTTTTGACATTAGTTCTATGCCCGTTGTTTGATAAAAAGAAATTGTTCTATATTGCTGAATAAATAAAAAACACAATTTTTATCGTATAAAAAAAATTTTCCCAAGAAATGCTCTTGGCAATCGTCTTTCTCAATCTTCTTAGCCCCGATCGCGATGCTGAAAGTAAACATCATAAATTACTCTCAGAAGGAGCCACTTGCATGCCCTTATTATACAGTACACAAGTTCATAAACGCAAACCTGAATATCGAAGTATTCATCCTCCTCACGAACAAGGGTGTACGTGCATTTCCCAAAAAACTTATATTTCGTACCATCAAACGCATCGAACTGGTATAAGCCCCAATTTCTGCAAGTTCTTGAAGGACCTGGAAATGTTGTTTTTGTATAACTCTATTAAAGTATAAACTTAGACGAAAATCCGTGTTTGGTAAAAATAGTTTGAAGAAACCTTCAAATCTTGAAATATTTGACTATCATTCTGTAGTTTGATCAGATGCGTAGCATAACGATTGCAAATTAGCAAAATTTACCGTCGGTCTTTCAGACTAATCTGAATAATCATTACGTTGTTTAAGACGTACGTTTTTCACAGCTCACTCAGCCGCAACCTGTATTATTGCAGTTACAAACGTTCGGAGATACGCACAATCCTCCGTTCTGGCATTCAGGCAGGGCCGGATTTACCAATAGGCTATATTGGCTTAAGCCTAGGGCCTCAAGATCCAAGGGGGCCTCCAGCAAACTGTGGTACGCATAGAGTCAACTGCCGGAAGGACCAGTTCGATAAGTATTCGTCAAAATTTTATGTCTTAATTATTCATGAAATTTAGATTTATTCAGCTGATCAGATTTCGTGTTGATAACGCCAGAGTCTTCCAACGAGTTTCCATGAATCTCAATATGACGGTTGGTCAAGCCGCATGCCGACCATTGCCTCGGTATGTTCAAAGCACGTTGGCTGTGTCCTGTATTTGCTGAATCGTACCGATTGTTACGTGTGAATCAGGCGACCTGATCAAAGCTTAAGGTTGCACTGCAGATAAGAGCAAAGTGGACTGTGTCGGGCTAGCAGCAGTATCCTACAACAAAAACATAGTTGTTTCTTCTGAGCAATACTGTAGTTTTGTTAGAATTTCTATTATGTAATGCTCGTTTGTTGTTTTTAGATGTGATTTTTTCCATTTAATTTTCATTAACAAGGTCATTCAGAAATCAGATTGCTATTGAGTACTTGGGCAAGTTTTTACTGTTCCCATGCTAAACAAATCAAAGAAGACCTTGATAAGTTTGAATAGCAGGCAAAAGTCACTTTGGCAACTGGCAACCACAAAACTCTACCCCAAAGAAACAAATAAAAGGGAAGCAGCAACAAAATAAGTAAGGCAAGTTTTTGCAACTTTTTTACAGCTTCCGACAGCTTCATAAATACTCAAACTTAATGTAGTCAGATGTTTTAAGCTGGTGCCGGGAATTTTATATTGCAACTTTTTCTTTTTTACGTGCAATTTTACTGCAACTTTTATCACGTATTGCGCAAAATGTGAAAGTGTCTGACTTTGGCAATGATCCAGATGGAACAAGATAATATTTTGAGCGCTGGTTCGAGCCTGGGACGCAACCAGCTCTTCATTTCGGGGGGGCAATTTTTTATGAACTTTCGTTCGATGATTTCGTCGTGCTTATTCAAGCGTGGCACAACTTTTTCGCAAACGATCACAAAGTTCTCTTCGCAACATTCCTAAAAATGAGATCTTAGTTTTAATCAGGCCCGTAATTAGTAAAAAAATTTTTCTGCCCCTTGGAAAAATGTGTTGGACATAGTATAAAACTATTGGATATAGTTTAAAAATTTGGGCCCCTCCCACAAACCTTTTCACCCCCTCTGGTGTCCCAAGCTCGTTACGGGCCTGGTTTCAATCAAGATGCAGACCGAACGATCAGGACAGAGTAAAAATTAGTAACCTAATCATACGCGTACGGGAAAGCATTTTAGTGTGGGGGCGGTAAAAATTTTCCCTGAAAATAACAATTTTCCCTAAAAATAAACAATTTTATCTGAAAGTAACTTTTTTAGTTTTCAATCAGAATGGGGCCTGAAACGTCTTAAAAATCTGTTATATGCAGTTGAATTCCTTTATAACGGCTTCGTGTGTGATGTCAATTTGCATGTAACGTTAGATTTTCTTCGGTCCCGATGGTATCTTTTACATGCATTTCAAATCGCTCAGGATTTTTGAGCAACTTGCGCTTGCCTGAAACTTTTCACTGTATTGAAATATTTTTTATCATTCAGGATTTTTGAGCAATTTGCGCTTGCCCTGAAACACAAAGTGTGCCCTGAATTAACTGTATTGAATATATATCTTTTATCTTTAAGGATTTTTGAGCAACTTGCGCTTGCCCTGAAAACAGAGTTTGCCCTGAAAATTTTCAAGACGGTGGGGGGTGGCAGCCGGCCTCGAACGGCTGTGAACCTAATACCAACACCTGGTTCCGTGGTCAACCAGTGCAGTCATGGCTTTATTGTGTCAGATGTGCAAGCTATTAGTAAACCTGCCTAACTTTTCGTCTGGTTTTAGCAAATTCATCAAATCGTTTATCAAAATTTTTGAAACTTCAGTTGAATATATTTGCTGTGAGATAATTTTTGCAGGCGATATTGCGAGTGGTGAAGCTGTCAGATACAAGAGACTAGTATGAATATCAGGATATGTTTAATTAGTGATGCTGTTGTTTCAATCGCAGATACGAGACTTCGTCTGCCAACTGAAATACTCTTGAAATGAATGCAGCAGGAATACCACTTTAACTCTGTTACGAATGGTTGGGCCAGGCTCGCCACCAGATTTGGGTGGGCCTAGCTACTTTTGTTGGACAACCTAAACAACACTTAATAACTTTGAGGCTCTTGTGAAATTCGAATTTCCCTTGCAATGTTAGAGCTTGGCTGTGAAACCCCAGCAACGGTTATAAGCACTGAACATAAAATGCAAAAATGCTTCAATAGTAGCTCCAGGCAAACGTAAAGCTAACCCCATGTGAACATACGAGTATGCTGTTTCTATCACCAGGTATAGTCTACTGGTGCAAACTTTGCTCCACCGGTGTGATAGCAATGCAATATTTATCGTTGACGTTTCAAGAGTGTATGCAAACTCTCTTCCTCAGAAGATGGCAAGAAGCAAAATCAAAGCGTAGGCCTACACGCACTGCATTTCCGAAAATGCTCAGAGTGGTACACGAAAAAAGGAATAAACAATGTCTTAGAGACAGGCTACCAACATTTTAAACCATCTCCCAATTCCAGCATATTTGTGGTTAAATACCAATCCTTTACGAAATTTTCGATCAGATGGCTTGTCTCAAGATATATCTTGTAAGGAGATAATTAACCAGTAAGACAAAGAAAAATTCTTATAAGTCTTTTTCATAAAAATTATTAGAATACTATATTTCAACTTTATTATTTGAAAGTTTCTGCAAATATCAAAATTGCTATGCAATGTTTTGAAGATTTCGGGGGGAGCAAATGCCCCAAATGCCCCCCCCCCTCCTGGTTGCGCGCCTGATTCGAGCGGCATAGCGACCTAGAAAAAATTGTAGAAATGACCCGGCCGAACATCAGTCCAGAACTGTAGGCCAAATTGTTAAATTCCCAAGCAACTTCATGCATCGTAGATCGACGATTTAGCATACTGCGCAAACTGTTGGCAAAAGATCGTCATTTCTCCCCAGATAATGTTTGGAAATATTTAGCATTACAGGTAAATCAATTTCTTGAGTATACCGTTGTTGCAATAAATGCAACTTTTTACTGCAAATCTAGTAAAAAATACATGCAAATTTCTCACGATTTTATTACAAACAAAGTTGCCCTAAAAATGACAAAAGCCCGTGCGGGTCTGATGCTTTAGATCAGGGACCTCAAACTGTTTTGTGCGAGGGCCACATAAGTTGTTTCACAAAACTTCAAGGGCCAGACATTTTACGTAATGTGATGTTTCGGGATATGTTGCATTCCACCCAAATCAACAAATTTTTGGTAAATATTACCACATTTTCATTACTGATAAAATGTCTTTAAGGCCGAATGAAATAACTTTGCGGGTCGGATGAAATGGCTTCGCAGGCCGAATTTGGCCCGCGTGTGGTCGTTTAGAGACCCTACCTCAGATTAGTGGTTCTTAGTTTATCCAACCACGCGACCCTTGTTTCTAAGCTTGATGTTCACTAACTGCTCAGGAGGTAGGTCTTTTTCGAGATTCAAACGAATTAAAAATGAATTAAAGGCTCGCAATATTCAAAGAGAGGTTGCTCACACCAAGCATTTGGTGCATTAACAGTGACAAACTTAGGCAAACAAATTTTAATGCATTCCTAAATGATGTTGCTATGAAGAAGACCAGGACAATTCCTTTTCAATTGTTTACTGTGCTATGTTCAGCTTCACTCATGGGCGTCGGAAGGATTTTTTATAGGGAGGGGCCACTAGCAGTGGCGTAACTTACGGGGAGGCAGGGGTGCGCGCCGCCCTCCCTGGCAGGCTAAATGTAAAAAATGGGCCTCACTGTGAGCTTGTGTATTGGTAATTTTATGCTTTTGATTTTTAGTAAGTTTTTGTTTTTAGCGTTTTTCAAAAATTTCTCGGAGTGTTTTCCGGGGATTTCGGGTGTCGGTACAGACGAGTCCAGTTAATCGCATAACCAATTTGCCAAGATTTGTTGGATGTGTTTAAACGGGAATATGCGATTATTCGTATTATACAGTTATCCACAAGTTTATCGCCTTGCAACAGGGAACCCAAAATTCAGTCCAGTGGCAAACTTTGTGGGCTTATCCCCTCAAACATAGCTTCGACTTCTAAACTGAAATGTGAAACACTATAAATCAATGTAGTTTTTATCAACCCGTGTTCTGTTTCGCCCTGCAATTTATAGACAGAGCAGTACCTGCCGCTGCTACCTAGAATAAAATCGCCTGATTATTTTTGGTACATTTGTGAGGTACTAAACGTGTTTGAGGCTTGAGCATAAAGTGTCACCATTCATTGCTTGGAGTCTTGATCGTGAAGCTAGCCTATATGGCTAGTTGTTTACGTCCAGAAGTCAGACTTACACCCGATTAACATATTTTGTGAAGTGGTTGTTGTGAAAAAATGTATTATGGCTACCTCGGGCAGTCTTCTCGTATTTTGTACTGCATAGAAGCAAGATACCTTTGGTGCTTACGACGAAAGTTACACATTTGTGCAGCGTCTGTTCAGACAGCAAGATGGAGTTAATAGTGTAGTTAGAAAAGTTTATTTTGCAATCGCTGCTAAGCTTGTCCCTACAGAGTAGTGCAGTTAGTGGATTGTGGATGTTCAACATGTTACGTCCGTGTAGGCCCCCTTGATCTATATTTGTCAACATTTACAGCCTCTTCGAGATAGAAAATGTTATTAATCTAAACATGTGCCACGCACCAGGAGATTAACAAGTCTAGACATCAGAAAGATTTATGCATGTGTGTTTCGGGCAGTTAAAAGCACGATGCGCATGCTTTTCATGCAAAAATTCACTTAAAGCGCTAATGAAAGAAAACGTTCGTATAGGGGGGCACTTCTTTGATCGGCCTCAGGTTTGTTCCTTCGGTAACAGTGTTTTCATAACTGAACGCTAGGCTTGATTCAGATTTCCTGCAAGTTTTTGTTAAGATTTGCATTTCATTACAGCATCTCTATATAATCGTCGTTAATTAAAATGACAATGAATAAGACCCAATTCCTTTCGTTAAGCTCTATTTTCGAGACATGTCTCGATGAAGTTATCCTAACGTATTTATTGCACTTCGGATTATGCTGAACTGCCCCAATACTGTTGCCAGCGGAGCGCTGAAAGGAGTTTCAGCAAACCGAAGCTGATCAAAACCTTCAACAGGTCTCGCATGACAAACAGCAGACTGTTCTCATCAGCCATGTTTTTGCTACAATTTTCTTTTTGCTACAATTTTCAAATTCGCTCGCCTCCATCCGACGCCCGTGGTTTTCCTGGATTCGATGATTCTAGCTGTTTATACGTGAGTCGATGATGACGGTATAAGGGGGGTTCCCCCATCGCCACGAGGAAGCGTTGGTGGGCTCAGTCACTTCAGATTGAAATATCAAACACCATCAATCAGAAGAGATTTCGTCAAGTTTTCAAAATGTGAAGTCCCTCTACGCAAATGTTAAGCTCCCAATTGAAGACTTGCGTCTGTACTGTTCAAGCACAACGTGAGGGTCACGTTGCGACTCGCTTACCAGGGCTGTAAAAATCACACGCACATAAGCAAAACGCGTTAAGTACAATGCACCCAAACGGTTGCAACTGTTAGCAGGCCCTTAATCAGGTAGGCCGCAGGGGGCGAAGCACCCCTGCAACATTTTTCGTCCGCCCCTGGAAGAATGTGTTGAACATAGTTTGAAACTATTGGACATAGTTTAAAAATTTTGGGCTCCTCTCAGGAAACTCTTCGCCCCCTCTGGTGTCCCAAGCTGGTTACCGGCCTGACTGTTAGGTTCACGATTCGCGTGTTTGTTACTTGTCAGACTGCAAAGAATCGAACGCAACGAAACCGTCGTGCGAATGGATGTGAGGTTTAAAGTCTTTATGCCGCCACATATATGTGGAGTGTGTTTGGTTGTTTTTAAGCATAGATAAGAAAAAACAGATTTGAAACTTATGAAAACGTAGGCCATGTGTTTTGTCAAATATTTAACAGTGACGTTTTCGATTCGTTTGCCTGGAAAAATTAACAATCCTGTTCCTGTCAGCCAAGTACGATTTCAGCAATTCCGTGTCATTGAGCGCTTTTGCGTCGAAGGCAGCAACAAGCGCAGTGATCGTGGGGAACTCTAGTAAGGATTTGGAATCTTTTTATTGACCGTACTTTTAGGGCGTCAATATCGTCATTTCGGCTTTTCGCAAATTGATTAACGCTTTTACATTTTCCCTCGTAACAGTGGGAGAGGGGACCTCACAAGCGGATTAGCCTGGGGTCTCGCATCAGCTAAATCCGGCCCTGCATTTAGGTGTGCAAGAAACTTTTCAAAATTTATTTCATTACATTTGTTTAACTTCCTCGGAAACGATCAAAATTGAAACCCTTGCAAAACAGTGTAAATAATTTTTAAGAAATAGTTCTACTAGGCAGCTGGTTAATGGTTGACATATACGTCGCTGTGTCTTTTCTACTAGTAAAGCTTTTGCTTGCGAAAAACTGAGTTTTATAATTTAAGGTACTTATATTATTTCAATACATGTTGTATACGAAAACTACTTGTACTTTTTGCAATATATGTTTTGCGTAAAACTATGACATAATGTGCTTTAGAGCATCTTCTAGCTTAGCTTAAAATGAAGAAATTAATATTTGTTAAAATATTTGTAAGTATCTAATTTATGATATTTTATAGATTGAATTTGCATAAAAACTTGCAATCTAAAATGAAAATACGGTAAGTTTCAGAGAGACGTAATTGTAATTTGAAAACGATTAACTTAACCTTCAAGCAAACGCAGCTGTGCACTTAAACCTTAACCTCTCAACTGGAATAAGCTTTTCTGTTTTAATTAAAACCTATATAATGTGAGCAACCTTAGAAAACAACTCCACGCTTGATTTTATTAGTGAGGAAGCTAGAAGATAAAAGTTCGACAAACAATGTTTCATCCTTACCTTCATCGCATTTGTCCCCTGTCCATCCAGGGCAACAGTCGAGGTCTTTCTCAGATCTTCAAAAACAGTTCAGAGTTAGCAACAGAATATTTATATATGGGGGGGAGTTAAAGGGAAGAAAGTTTATATATCTTTGATGTTAGTGTGTACATGAGGCTTAAATAGTCACGTGGTATCACGTCCAGTCTTGCGTTTGATTGGAATAGTAATCCGTGAGTCATTTTCTGTCTTGTTACAGCAACCCTTCGCTTCATGGCGGATATGTTGTATTTTGTAAGCAAATAAAAAATAATGTTTGACAGTTTTCATAACTGTACCCTATTATTCCAGACAGGCTCCCGTTGGTCTGGACTCAAAAATATGAACTAGGAAACAAAACAAGATACAAAAAACAGAAATTGCTAACTGAAATCTATTCAGCATCAATCAGATTATTTTGTAGTGATAACGGTCTGCTTCAGCAATGCTTTGTCTTTAGAGACTACCTGGTGACCAAAGAGAAACAGTTGTGCAAAGTCATCTGATACACATTTTGCATTCGCTTTAGTTTGGATTCCAACATCATAGCTTTCGCTGAAAAGCGTATACATCCACTAGGTCAATACTTGTTAACCGGGTGAATGGTTCAATTCAGGGTGAAGGAAATTTTTGCTAGAGTGAACGAAAGAAGAGGAGTGAACGAGGGGTGAATGAAATTTCTGTTCCTAAATTTTTGTATACCCTCCTCAAGAAACCTTAAAATACTACACGAGTCAGGAAAAGTAGGATATAATTAGAGGTGCAGTGGGGTGGGAACGCGTTCCCACACCTTTTTACATTAGTAACGTTACTTAAAATTTAGAATTTTTATTTCAATTTCTGCGTGTAGCACCTGGAGCAGCTTAAATGAATAAATGGCAAGTTATCGCGTGTATAACACCGTAGCATTGTTGTGTGTAACCACTGTTTGTGGCATCTGCAATGGTATTTGCGTGCCCCACGCTTCGTCTGATTGTGTACATTTATCGTAACTCTGCTATCTTCGTTTCAGAGCAGTGATAGTCTTGACGTTTTCAGGCCATTGCGGAGTAGGCTACAGCTTCCTGAGTGGATTGCGAGAACTAAATGAGCTTTTTGCGTGTGAGGGTATCTGAACGATATTTGGTGTTAAATACCAAACGATATTAAGTCTTCTACCAAGTTTACCTTGAAATGGAAACTGAAGAAACACCTCCTACGTGAAAAAGATGCACAATTATGAACTTTCGCAACATTTCACTTGTGCAGAATAAAATTCTGTAAATTCTAGTATTTTGCATTTCTGTGTAATTTTTATGCATATTTACTTTTCGCATTTTTTCTTCCCTGTGCACATCCCATTCTTTTCAACATGAAAGCACGTTCCATAGTTTTTTCCTGTTTTGCTTTGCCTTTTGTTTTGTACCTCATTAATTAATTTTTGTTACTTTTTATTTTCATATTTTTTTAAACATATTCTTATCCACACCAAATTCCTTCAATTAAATTTGATCCATTCATCTGTGTACATAGGCATGCGTTTTCATCTGTACATTTTCTTCACCATGTTCTGCGCTTATTTGTTTTCTTAATTGTGCTTATTTCATTTCCAAGTGTTGTTTTTCAACACTTCTCAAAAACTGACAAACGGGGTTGGTTGACTAGATGACCGCCATGGCCCCTCACCAATTCTATACGACACAGCACCCCTCTTTGTTTACACTGATCAAGTATTGCGCCATTGCATTTTCATTTGCTCTAATGTTCACTAACGGTTGGTTTTCTTAGTGCAATAGCTTCTTGTAGTGCTTCTGCTTGTTGGCTGAGTCATATGAAACAACAAACTATTGTCCATTGTTAGAGTTCGACTGTAACCTAAATCAGGGGATGTAGTAGGGTGGGAACGGCGTTTCCACACCCCTGGGTATAACGCTACCGATAATTTGCATATATCTTCCTGGGACACGTGACATCCGTTATTTCCAGACTAAACTATTTTTTACTTCCATATGTCCAGTGTTAATCACTTTCGCAATAAAATTGCATCTGCGCAGTGAAACATACATGTACAAATTTAATGCACTGTACCACCAAAAAGGGGATTTTTTAGAGGAGATTTTTGTTTATGCGTAGAAAACGTCATGCGCATGTTAGATCCGTTTTTTAGACTCTTCACATATAAGGTTTCGGTGATCATATCTGGCCAAACAGGATTTGCACTTTGCATTGAAATGTTAAGGTAGTAAGGTGTCCAAAATTTGCTGCACATCAGGTAACCAATGGTTGGCATAGTACCCGTATTTTCTATATATAGGCTTTCAGCGACATTTTTATAAAATAACTCTGGCACCATTCCATTTGTCTCTGAAAATCTGTTGAAGTAATAGAAGTCATGAAAGCACAGGTTTCTAACATTTTTCTAAGTTCATGAAATCAACAACAAAAAGCGTCTAGGTAGTGGACCATCCAGGATTCCTGAGCAGGGATTCTAGTAAGTTGCATTGATCTTGTTTCATAACCAAAACATATCAGCAATCGTGAATATAGTGACCAACTCAAAGCGTTCTAACTTCACGTCTACAGGATTGAGCAACTGTAACTTCGGCAACCGTTTTATGATGCAATTAACTGCGTCTATGACGTATGGGGTTAGGTTTTACCGAGAGTTGCCATGTTTTATTCAATCGAGTGGTGGAATTTCTGCTGTGCTCTCTCCATGCGCGTCCTGTGCAAAGGTTATCTGCTAGAATCGCAGTACTTTCGAAAGTTTCATTCTCGATCTCGAGTGAAATCACGAACTCTCAGCAGAGTAGCCTCATCAGTCGAAGTACAGGCCCTACCAATCGAAGCACAGGAGTAGTCGATTTGTGGTAGTTGTTTGTCACGCCATGCAGCTTAGCCAGAACCAGGTTTGTAAAGGAAGTTCAGCGTCGAGAATAAGCTCCCTTCAAAATGTAAAAAGAGAAAGTATGACAATGATCATATGAAATATGGAGTTTTTCTTCCCAAAAGTGAAGAATTGAGCCATGAGCCGTCTGCATTATGCAATTTTTGCAATGTTAATTACAACAGCCAGTGAGTGGTTCCTTTTAAAACGGCGTTGTCATTTACAAACACGGGATTCATCAGAACAGGTCCCCGCAATTCTTCAAGAAACAGCACGAATATTTGTGCAAAGAACAAAATTCCCTCCAGACATCAGTCGTAAATGATTCTGCCAGCAAAAAGCTTCTTTTCATTTCCTCTTTTCAAAGAGCGCATATGCTGATAAAACGAAAAAATATTTTGCAAAATTGAGTCTGTGATCAAACCTTGCTTGAAGATCGTAAGCCATTTGTTGCATGGTGGAAAGCATACCGTGGATAAAGTAGAGCAAATGCCGTTGCTAATGATCATGGGCATCGCAAGGGAAGAGCAAGGAGAGACTTGGCTTCTCTGTATTTTGTTTAAGGTTGTTTTTCTTAGTTTCCAGTGATTAGAATTCACTTTGGCCCCCCCCACCCCCCCGGAAAAGTAACCTGGCTACCCCTGGAAAACTCCCGTATAGGCCCCCTGAAAAAATCCTTCCGACACTCATGCTTATGACAAAATGAACATTGGGTGTATCATGATTATTGTCATAGCGGCCATGCATTCACAATGGGATGAATAGTAATGCAGCAATGGATGGCAGGGGTGAACGAAACCGAAGAAGGTTAAGAAGCACTGTACTAGGTTGTTGCATATTGTGACTTTATGCAAAGTAATTCATCTGTAACAGTTCCTAAATTTTAAGTGACACCCGACATGGAAACTTTCGATTTAAAATAGGAAAAAATAAGAATGCAAGTCAAAACAAGGACATTTCTTCGAAATAGGTGCAGAAAAATTTTCTATCACACAGACCTTCAAAATCAAGACAAATTTTACAAATAAGGACAGTATGGCAGCCTTGCCCAGGGCCTAAGAGGGAAATTTTACCCGGGTTACAAAGACCGATACAGCGCATCTGTATCTTCTGCGGCCCTCATGGAAACTTGTATAAAGGCAGTAAACAAACGTTTCTGTGTAATTTAGATTTGGTAGTGAAGAGCCTAGAAAACATGAAAAATCAATGAAGGCAATTTCACATAGAAGAGAGCAAAATTTCAAAAACATGAAACTTGTTCTATACTTCCATTGCAACTGTGTAATATACTAACTGAGGTTAAGAGAACATGTATTGTGCCTTTTTATTGCGTATTTATGTCTTGGTCTGGGAAATTGGCCTGTATTCACAAATGCCTAACCAGGCTCCTTCAAGTTGCTGAGCACCTTATTGCGGGCATTGTTGAACAGCGGTAAGTCAATCCCTCTGCCGAACCAGGTAAAGTGGCTAACCAAGTTTAACGAGTAAATTTCCTGCACATCAACGTTTCCAGAGGTTTGTCATTAGCTGCCAAGATCGTGCGGTTGGCCCACGTGTTTACACACTAAAGGGGCGGTGCTTTTACCTCATCCTATCGCACTTAGCAAACTTACACTGTAATTCTATAAAGTTCTTATTGCCTCGAGCTTCTTGATCGCACGTCTGATCGCAAGCGCATTAATACCACCAACGGACAAAAACAATTGGTTATATCACATTGTGGTTGTTTGACACCATAGGTGACATTAAGTCCAGTGGTGGGTTATACGGAGAGGCAAGCGAAGCACTTGCCTCGCCACCCTCGCCCCCCTTTTCAGGGCGCCCTCGAGGTGTTTCGCCTGTAAATGCTCCTCAGTTTCGGTGAAGAACTTATTACCCACTCATATAATATACTCCAAAGCAGATCATAAGTACTCTGCTGTCAAAGGGGCCACCAACAGCAACTGTAATGTTCAGGTACTCTGATTTTAAAGGGGCCCCAACAGCAACTGTAGTGTGCAGGTACTCTGCTTTTAAAAGGCTCCCGACAGCAACTGCAATATGTAGGTACTCTGCTTTCAAAAGGGCCCACAAACACCAATGTAACGTGTGCGATGTATGTACTCTGCTTTCAAAGGTCCCTACCTGCATGGCCCTAATGTGTAAATAAGGAAAAGCTTCAAACCAACATCAATACCTTAAAAAACTATGGGTTAAAATTTTTTCTAAATCTTCTGAAAAGACCCTATCAAATAAGAGCAAAAATTTATACCAAATGATAATTTTTTCACTGTTAGAGAATGAAGCTTTTCACAATACAGGGTGGACGACTGTGAGAAAGGGGCCCCTGCTTGAAGAGCATATGTAGTGCATATCAAACCCCAAGAGTTTTGTTGTGTTCAAACATACCTGTTTTCTACTCCATTAACCTGTATCAAACTCAGTTTGCCTTTTTGAAGAAGTCTATTGTAAATTTAATTTCAGTCTAATATTCTTTGTTTCATACGGAATTTTTAGTCAGTGAACACTGGTAAATTTTTACAAACCTACACAGAGCTCACCAAAGATTTCCCACCAAATTTTCCGGGAAAACTAATACTAAGCCTAACCAATATTCGAAATTTTAACAGCGAAGCATGCCCTACGCCCGTCCCCTAACCATAATCCCTGATGTGGCATAGAGAACTGGATAACACCGTGGCAGAAGTCGTCAATAGTGAAAAGCGGTAAAATTTGCCAAAGTCACCAAATGCGTAGCGATTATGACGATTGACCTGATTACTTAATTTAGTGTTTTGAGGAGCACTTTTTAGTACGGATTTGTAGGCAAAGTTTAGTTTGATATTTCATTTATAGTAGGATTTTGTATAAATATTTTTGAAATTGGTTAGGGGCAGTGCCAACTTGCTATAGCTTAACTTTTATGTGTTGCTAGCTTTGTCTTCCCAACTTTCAGTGTTTTTAAAGTTGTGTATCATGAACACCCTTCTGCATTTTCTGTTGTGTCAGTCAGGCCGTAGTCTCAGGAACTTATTCTTGGGTGGCCCGCATAACCGCTTCTCAGGCTTGACCAAAAGGTCGTGTTACGGTTGGCTGAGTATAACGAGTCATCAGAGGGTCCTCCCTTCAACTTTCCTTCGCCCCCCAACCCTAAGTCCACCACTGATTAAGTCGTCTGTATTAACTGCAGTAGCAAAGACAAATTACAATTAGGGTTGCCAGGTCAGCATTTTTAATGCCAAATTCCAGAAATTCCGCCTTATTTAAAGTGGTTTGGTATAAAACATTGCTGTTTGGCATGTACGTCAGAGTTTGACATGTTTTTGGCCTTATCAGTGGTTTTGCAAAAAACGGTTGTTTGGCACTTTTAAAAACCTTTCTGCTTTGAGCTTAAACTTTTAGAATTTTTTCAGCATTTTTGGCATTTATTGAAACTGTATGGCATACTGTATTTTGCCTAACCATTAGGCATATTCGGTCCATATGAATCTGGAAAGCCTGATATTGTTTCCGTGGGTGCTCTGTGACTGGATTTTGTGATAGAATTTTGTAGAATTGCGACATATCCTACATACCCAAACGTTTCTACCAGATTCAAAGTTAATAGAAACTATGCAGTGGTGAATGTTTCTGTTTTCACAACCTGTATTTTATTGCTTCAAACATTTACAGATACTTTTATTTAAGTACTTTTCATACGAGTAGATGTTACTTTTGGAGATTAACAAATAATCATTTATTTATATGCAATAATTTTAGGCTTACCGTGTTTTTCGGACCACAAGGCGCACTTAAAATCCTTTAATTTTCTCAAAAATCGAAAGTGCGCCTTATAATATGGCGCTCCTAATGTATGAATCTGGTTGTGCTCTCTCATCTTGAATCAATTTTATGTGGTAAATTTTGCTGTTTATGTAATTGCTAGTTACGACTTTTTTGTAAACAGACCATCGTGTTGCGTAATAAACCAACAACAATTGCAATGGGCAACGTCCGAGAGTAGCTAGCACGTACCACAGATCATATTACTCTGCGGGGCTCCTGACTACATTGGCGCACACCGTTTCAAACACGCGCACAACTTTTATTTTATTCTATTCATGTCTAGCGGGTTAGGCATGTGTGACAGATTAAACTACCTCGTATGTAATGACGGATTAAACTCCCAGTGGCGACTCGTGCACTCAGACGACTCCAGTGTCAAGCGAAATTTCTGACCTCTGAGATATTTCTGACTTATTATTTTTATTTTACTTCGCCTTAACCCATTAGGCCAAAGGAAGCTTCCGATAGTTATTTCACTATCGAGGATGTTATGCTTTGGCCGGGTATGCGCTTCTCCTTGCGCTCTCAATGTAAGCGCTGCTCTGCAGGGCGCTTGCATTATTGTTTGTCAGCTAATTTTCTTCTCAGAGTAAGGGAATAAACTTGGGCGTTTACTTTTTTGATGTGTGTTGTGTAAATTAAAACTTTTTGGTTAGACATCAGATACCCACAATGAAGTACAGGGCGGGAATTAGTATAACCACTGAGAAATATTGGAATTAGTCTTATACCTCAATTATATTTCTTTTTGTAACCCTAACCCGACACACTTACCCAATCACTAAACCCTAAGCCCTAATCATCAGTTTTCTCAGCGTATTTGATATGTAGGGTATCATTCTGTGCATGTGCATAAGGCGTGAAGTCAGAAATTTCGCAAGTGAGAAATTTCGCTTGACACCGGAACTCAGGCAGGAGTTACTGTGAAAGAGTTGAATACAGTTTGACTTATCTTAATTTTGCTTCATTTAATGCGCCTTATAATCCGGTGCGCGTTATAGTCCCGAAAATAGGTAATTCCATAGCAACAGGGACGCCGGAGACCACGGGAATGACGGGGAAATTGCCCCTCCTGCCATTTCATAAGGGGTGCAGCAGGGGAAAAGGTGCCTTTTCATAACAGTATCACTGGTCATTTCACGGTTGATAAAGATCGACTAGAAACAAATTTATTGCAGCTATTCGCGCACCCTGAAAATTCAAAATGGTTTATAATTTTTGTTATTGTTTTTGAGGTCAACACTGTTGCTGAACAGAAACAAGCCTATTTGGTAGGCATGCCATACGCCCCGTTTTACGCGGGACAGTCCCGGTTTAACGGCTTTGTCCCGGTCAGTCTACCAAAAAGTCCCGGTTAGTAATTCAGTCAGCCAGTATAGTCCTACACCTAGTACATCAGCACCCGTCGAGAGAAAGATTTTTTCTATAATGAATAACATGTGATCTGACAACAGAAGCAGAATGTTGGAGCAGAATGTGAAACCCTTTATCGCGTGTTAAATTAATACTGATTTTTCCTGCTGTGACTTTTACGAGAAAATAAAATCGAGCAAAGACTTCTTGAAAAAAGTGTTGTCTACAGACATTCCCGTCGCCACGAGGGAATTTTGTGGGCTTATCCCCCTCCCCCGAACAAAACTCCAAGACCCACCAAATTGAAACGTGAAACACTATAAATCAGTGGAGTTTTTGTCAATTTTTAGAATTTCAAGCCGCCCGCACAAACGCAAATCCCCCCTATTGAAAATTTTCTGGCAACGGTTCTTTCTACAGAACGTATGATTGGGCGAATGTGTAAATTTACAAATGCTTGAACATTGTTTTGTTTCTTATTAAAATGCATTATTTTAGTTTTTGTTGGTGTCTTAACTACAGGAATTCAAAATAGCTACATCCGGCAAGTAAGATATGAAACGCATTTATCTGATAAGGCTCGTTGTTCCGAAGCGTCCCGGTTTTCAGTCACAAAAATATGGTATGCCTACTAATTGGCAACGATTATTTTTGCTTTTTATTAGTTTCCATTGCCATTAACTCTTATTGCCCAGCCGTGCTCTATCGCTGCTCCGGCGTCCCTGCATAGCAACATTGTATTTTGCCATCGCACATTCGGGTAATTAAAAAACGACAGTCATCAGCCTTTTTCGGTTTGTTTTGAATTTTTTGAAGCTATTTGTCATATTGTGATGAGCGGTTTGGCATTTTTGATACATCAGGACGCGGCAACCCTGGTTGCAACAGCAGTGATTGACAGTCACAATTATACGAAACAACCCTGCTTATGCTTGTGCAATTATTACGAAAATGTGTGAGCTGTCAGTGAGCGTACATTGCAAAACGGCAGCGCGAGGAGTTTAACCGCTGTTGACCATTGCGTATCACACAGGCTTGGCTTGGGCAGAGAGCTGCGTTTTTATGGAATTTGAATGGCCTGGCGCTGGATCTTGTCAAATACCCGATTTTCTTTGAGATGCGGCAGCGCTTCTTACTAGCGGCTTTTACAGGGTTGCCATGCGCAGTGGGATAACTAAAGGGGGGTAAGAAGGGATATTTGCCCCTGGCGCAGCATTTTGGGGACTCCAAATTGTGGTCGGAACGTTACGTAATAATTATAAAATGTCGAATGTAAGCGGCTGCCCAGTTGCGAAATCTCATCATGACCAACAAAGTTCGCAAAGCGAGTAGTTACGAACCTTAGTTACGTTTTAAGGTGGAGTTTCTGAGCTTCTGTCTCCAGCCAGCAACCAGTCTCCGCATGTGGTTTGGCTCATGGTTGCGTCACAATGCTTTCAGATAGCCAGGGTTGCTAAATTTCCGACTTCGCTGTCATCCTATAGTTGCGTCACAATGAGACAGGATCCAGCATTCGCAGTAATGCCTTATGCTTCTGAGTATGCTTCTAGACCAGGGCTTCTCAAACTATGGGTCGCGACCCCTTTTGGGGTCGCGAAATATAAGTTTGGGGTCGCGAAACAAATTGGCTTGACAAACCAGATGTAAATGTTTTTGTAAACTTATGGGACGTTTGCATGTATCATTGACATCTAGACTATCTATCAAGGGGTCGCCTAGGGAAAAAAAATTTTTAAGTGGGTCGCAGAACAAAACAGTTTGAGAAACCCTGTTCTAGAGGAGTGATGAAACTGACAGTATTTTGTTGCAACAATAGATCTGATGTATAGGAAAGTATTTGAGATTTGAAGGTTTGACAAACTTCATGTTGAAATTGATTTGATGTGGTTCTGGAGGAATTTGTGATGATTTTCATTTGTGCGATATTCAAGTAAAAGCTAACTACTTTTGCACGATTTTAATTGAAACTGTGTGACAGCGTTAAATATGAAGTTTTCACTTATTGCTACATGTGTTTTATATGGAAGCTGACCTATGAACTGAGCGCCTCACTGGACATGATTGTCAAAATTCATGTCACCAAATTGCTGGCCTGGAACTATTCGCGGAACGTTACTGACCTTAGATATTTCCTAGGGTAATACATGTGACACATATATCAGTTTTGTGACGAAATAATCGATAAATTTGCAGCAGCAAAGGCATGAAAACTTTGTCTTTGATGTTGGATAATTACAAGTAAAGCATTACATCGCAGTATTTCTTTTCATTTTTGTTAGCTTCTCAAGGTATTGTATCCAAAGAAATATTTCAGGATTTTACGAATTTATATTTGTCTCGCACTTTTGTGTAAAGTCACTTCCCTTCAGTTTTTTCCTCACCCAGTCCTTTATGACGTTCTAAAACTCAAAACTTTGGGAGTACGTGCTCTAGAACCCCCTACAGCTCACACCAACAGTGATTGTGGCGAGACCTGACGAGAGGGAACAAGCGCGTGACCCGCATTGGGGATTTTTGAACGGCTGTGACAAACCTGTGCTTTAGAAAACAAGGTGCAACTCTGGACAATTTGTGCTGTGTTGACAGAAGATTTTTGCGCCCACAAAATTCTGTCATTAGAATTTATATAGAATTTCGCAAAAGTCCAGGGAACTTTTTGCCTAGTTTTTGAATTTTCTTTCACTAGTTGACACTTGCAAAATTCAAATTTAATACTGCAATTTGGAATGTCGCAATACAACAGTTTGAATGCTCAATCGTGACCGAAATTTCAAAGTGAGGAAGGCTTCACGCAAAACGATTAGACTTTTTAACTATATAATGGTTAATGATTTCCAAGATTCAAAGGCAATGTTCCCTCTAAAGTTCGCAGTATCGCCAAACCATTCGAGCAGCGAAATTTCATGCTCGCCCACTTGCAGCATTGCAGATTTTAAATAAATAGTCTTTAACATATTTGAACAGAAGCAGAACGCTTCTGATAATGTCACATTGCTCTTTCAGAAGCTATTTGAATTAAATGTGTGTAACTTACTTTGTTCGTATTTTGATAAGATTTTATACTTATTGTGATGATTCGCAAGCTTTGCAATTTATGTAAAAGCCGGCTAACTCAGCCATAAAATTTTCATGTTCACTATAACAAGAATTTGCTCAGTGTAAAATTTTTTAGAGGGAGCACTGTTCAAAAGTTCTGACGTCACAGCCATGTGAAGCTTTCAGACGAGTCTAGAAACAACTATATGCAGGGCCCGAGTTGTCAGATTTTGAAGCCCCTTTATTCCCAACTCTCCCTTCGCATCTATGCCGTCACGAACGCGCTGGTGGGGGCGCCCAAACTGAAATTACCCCAGGGCACGGGAAACCCTAGGTACACCACTAGCCATGAGTCCGGAATTTCCCGGATACGTCCGGAATTTGGGTGTAAAAATTTTAGTCAGGAAATTTAACATTTGGGGAAATTATGCAGCTATATTCACATTTAACTGAGGTAGTGTCTATTTTGCCATCAACTGCAAAAGCTCAGCTGAAACTATTTTGCCATTCTTCTTTGCCTCTGATGGCAAAATAGACACTGAATTGGCATCATTTGGTAATCCAACAGTCTTCATCACATTTGGGCCAATTAAAAAACGTAATTCAAGTTTGGTAAAATAGGAAACATTTGGCTAAATTAGGAGCATTTGGGTATGGTCCACAGGGTTCCCACGCGGTATTGAAAGTATCGAAAAAGTATTGAATTTCAAAATTGGTTTTCAAGGCCTTGAAATAGTATTGAATTTAGCCAAAATGTACATTAGGTATTGAAAAAGTATGGAAATTCCAAATGGAAAAGAAACCAGAAGTATCTTTTTGGCTAAACACCTTTGAGGTATTTAGAGAATCAGAAGTACATTTTGGCTAAATACCTTTGAGGCTCTGCTACGTAAATACAAGTACCTGTTTCTCGAAAGATGCAGAAAATCTAACAACGTATGGTTACGTGCTTTGATGCAATCAGATTGTTTGTACTCGTCACTATTCTTTGAACACTATAATCGCATTTTACTCTGTGATTGAGTGATCGAACTTCGCAGTGTCCGTTTGATCGATGGCGTGTCAAGCCACAACGCTTTCGCATTTT
>Ga0210059_1003473_pt1 | contig 25226 bp, 18 predicted proteins | sample Ectturendosymbi2_FD_188042 | JGI IMG/M metagenome (GOLD analysis project Ga0210059, IMG submission 188042) | Ecteinascidia turbinata endosymbiont from Florida, USA - Sample 2 (SPAdes) (version 2) | ecosystem: Host-associated > Tunicates > Ascidians > Unclassified | place: Key West, Florida... | reverse complement strand
TTTCTTACTGCTCATCAGGCCCATAACTAGGGGGTGCGCAGGGAGGAAAGACCCCTTGGAAAAATTAATTGGACATAGTTTAAAAAATTTCGGACCCTCTCAGAAAACTCCTCGCCCCGCCTGGTGGCCCAAGGCTGGCTACGGGCCTGCTGCTCATAGTCGATGACTAACCTGGGTTGGCTGGAACGACGCGCTTAGACGCAGAAAGCCGGCAATATGCGCAAACAGACCTCGCAAGCTCGCGTTTGCTGCAGTTATTGTATTACCAAGTCGCATGCATAGGGCTGGCATTTATCAGGCGATTTTATTTTAGTGGATGTACAGTAATTAAGAAGTCACAGGCAACTCGGCGAGCATTCAAATAACATCGCTGACATCACACCACGCTCCGACATACAGTGAATGCACGTTGCAGTTCCAACCGCAGAACAGGTATGCAATCGGTTCCAGAAGTATTCTCATACATTTGTGCGATCGTCTCAACTTCTCTTTGACTGAACAATAAAACTTGTTTCCTTGCGGCAGATAGGTGGGAGACTGGTTGGTGCGAATTCCAGTGGCTCTTAACCTGGGGTAAATTTACCCCTGCGTGTAAATTTCATGTTCCAAGGGGTAAATTTATTTAACCATAGATTGCAGCAGATGCAAATTTTATAAATCGTTCTAGACTGTAAGAGTTTGTTACTTTTGTATTTTCAATAAATGAGCACCATTGAGTGTATTGGGGGTAAACCTGGGTAATGTTATTTAATAAAAGGGTAAGATATGTAAAAAAGGTTAAAGAACCATTAGGCGTATTCTGAAACAGTCAACACTTGGCAGTATCAAGACCTGGCAGAGGGTTGCGAACTTTTCAAACAGCAGTTACGGGTGTGCACGTCGAGAGAAAAATCACAGGGATTTTTCAGAACAAAACCAAAAAATCTACGAGCGAAGACCTTCTCACGTTCGTTGCAAGTTGTCTTGAACGTTAAGGGCTAGCATGCATTGCTCATCAGGGTAGTGCTAGCGTGCGAAACGCCACAGGCTGTGAATCCTGTCGCTTCCCGGGCAGCGAATTAACGGCTTTCGACGCTTGGAACGTTAATTACAACGAAAACTTCCCTTCGGAGGATCCCGGCTTTTGTCACAAAAGCTCGGTAGTTTTTAGCATCGACACCATCTTCGTGCATTAACAGCAGAGGATGTAGCAACGGTGTTTAGCTGTTTCACGTGTACAACAACTTCTCCAACACGTTTTTTTTCCTGCGGAGTAACTGGATCGTTGAAGGCGGTTAGGTTTCCGCCCGACTTTGACAATCAGACGTGAACTGGCATTTGCCGTTGTGACAAGACAATGAAATCTTTGCATTCAAAGCACATCACACACTAACTTTAAGCTTACGCAAATGTTGGGGATAGGAACTACACAAAATTACAATATTTTTGCAGAACCATTTACTTCGAGAACTACAATCATTTTTCTGGCACCTCAGAACTTTAACTGATCACCTGCGAAAACTATTTCGAATACAAGCATCAACCTCTTCTCGTAATTTTTTTGCTACGGTGAAACTTTTCAGTTACACAGTGTCGCAGATCCCCCCCCCCACGGCGCACGTCAGCAAAGGCCTGCTTGGACATCGCCAAGCTCACCACAGCTTCAGTCGCTCACAACGCGCGTCAAGCGCTGATCCATGGACCAAAACACGCCTCTGGTGCGCCTAACGTCCCCCCCCGCGTCGCGATGACCGCAATAATATCAACAAACGCTTCGGCGCTTGCAAAGCGACAAAACCGCTGATGCAAACTCAGGTCAAAGCTTTCGCATGCGACCAAAAGAGATCCTCATCCCCAAGGGTTAGTCGGTTGATCAACGTCGATTTGCATTGTGACGTGACAAACCGCCCGAAGCATCCATTGCCTTGCTGTCCAATCAAAGCAAACGCTTTACGACACAGGCGTGAAAGCGTTCGTGGCGACAGTTGTCATGGCAACGCATGATCAAGCACGAACCGCGTCTTTTCGCGGCTTTCAACTGGAACTCTAGGCAGTGTTGACGTAAGTTGTGACGTATGCACGCAGTGAAGTGTGTTGACGTAAGCTGCAGTCATCGCTGCACCATCTTTTTCTCAGGGTCGTGAATGTATCTTTTAAACCGCAGCGTGACGTTGACAACCGCTACGGCATTGTTGGTCGCGGACAATTCTGCCGACTCAGCCTTTTTCTTGGATTTTTTGCCCTTTCCGGCCAAGATTGTCTTCGTTCCCTCGCGCAGGCCATCTGCAAACAATGGAAGAAATTTTTTTAAGCACAAAATTACCCGCACAAAATTACCCGCAAACGCGATGAAACACAAGTAAGGTTGTCCATAACGAAAACCGCTGGTATAATGGGCATGTTGCGCGTAGAGATAACCACAGTCTGTATGCTGGGATGGGGTTTACAAAAAGATAAAAAAATGCGTTTCGGTACAAACCTAGCCATCAGCGAGAAACTGCCAATCTCGGATTACAAGTACACTGTTTGTTAGCATGTGTGGGTCTGTTCTATGCTCCACTGACGAGGCAAGAAATGTCGAAACGGCGTCAATCGCAAGAAGGACGGCTACGTCTAACAAACGAAAATGCAATGCTTTTATTCAATACAAGCAGATACTGCGGGAAAAGTGGCGTAGTCCAACGATCAGCGACATTGTCGAAAAAACACTCGAGTAAAACTCCGCACTCCCCAATACCAGGTGGCGTTTGCTGCGTGACTTGGTATGGGAGCAACTTCTACCCGGTGTCAAGCGATATTTCTGATTTCACGCCATGTGCTCATACACAGAGTAATATTCTGCATATCAAATACGCTCAGAAAACTGATGATTACGGCTTAGGTTTTGGTGTTTAGGTAAACGTGTAGTTATTCTTTCCGGTACTGTAGCTTGTTGTGGGTATCTAACATCTAACCAAAATGTTTTAATTTACACAACACACACCAAAAAAAGTAATCGCCAAACTTTCTTTGCTCAGAGAAGCATAAAAAACTGACAAATAAAATAGGTCAGAAATTTCGCTTGACACCGGTGCAGTTTTAACTCTAAGGTGCGCAACTACGCAACTGCGCAGCACCACCAGACAATTTGCGCAGTGCTATCTCATTCTCGCGCACTTCGCACAATCTAAATTTAATACGATATATATATATATATACAGTATATATATCGCATAGCCCTTTCAACCTTAGGAACGCTTCGCTGTTTGTGCATGCATGGTTGCGCAGTTGCACGCGCTCAGTGCGCAACAAAACAAACATTTGCTCAGTGTAGAATTTTCTTGGAGGGAACACTGCACCGGTGGCTTGCAACGGGGCGGTTCAGGTTCCGGATGCCGGGTGTGGCGAAAGCGTTTGTGTCGGGTGCTTCAAACAACGTAGCACCGACGAACTTTACCAAAGCGACGTGCTAAATAAACAAATTCGCTGAAACCACAGCCGGATGTTGCTTCGCCTCGTCGGAAATTCCTGAGAATATGAAGCGCTGCCATGCTCGCGAGTGACGTCAGCCTGCAGCAGCTGAACCCACCTCTCGCCGTGACCTCATCGCATCCCCGAATGCTTCTCACGGCAAACAAAAAGCAGCAAGCTCACTAACTCTGGGTTTCGACCGCACCATAAACCACGCATGGGTAAATTACGGCCCGGCAAGTTTGTTGAAAACCTTTACAAATTATCCGAAAAATGTTTGTATTCCTTGTAAAGCAAAGCGCCCACAGACTACGTGACCTTTTCTGAGGTGCGGTGTTAAAATCCGCTTTACGTTTGCAGTTTGTTGTTTTGTAACATGCTGCGCAGTTGTTTCGCAACAATGGTCTTTGCGCGACTCAAGCTGACAAATGGGCCTCTGCGAAAGCGCAATAACGAGCAACAGCTTGTCATACAATAACTTGCAACACTTAAACTTGGCAAAGCAGCGAAAGGGCAAGCCCTGTGAAGATGACTGGACAGAAGCGGACAGCAAACCCTTTTACCACTGAAGTCCGATCAATGGCTGCATGCAGCGTTTTTTCAAGGTTTGACCTTGCTGACCGCAAATACATTTTTGAGAGACCGCAACCAATTTATCTGAATTCCAAGATTAATCGTAAGGCAAGGTTTTCGTGTATTTTTGATGTTGGCAGAAAATCGAGTTGCTACTGTGTTTTGACAGACAGTTGGAAAAGTTTGATAAACCGTTTCAGTCACTCGGAGGTGATGTTTTGATTGTGTTTTAAAAATAAACGCTTTTCTGACTTAAATTACGCAAAAAGTTTCACATAACCATGCTGCCCTATACCTATTAATGGACAGCACCTTTATGCTTTGGCGTTTACATCTCATTCATATTAATTTACGCAAACAATCCATCTGCTCCGCTCCGGTCCCCTGTTGAATATTGGAAACCAGTGCTTCCCACAAGTTAAACAGTCCATCTAGCCTAAATAAACAAACAAACTCGCGGTGAAGTTCTGTGTTTTTTTTCAGCGTAGTTGATTCAAGACAACCACGACGCTGATCATAATTCGTAAACAATTGGGCGCAAGCTTTTTATTTCTCTCGTTTGCAAAGTACTTTGGATCGTACCTTCCGGGTTGCCGAAGTTCAAAGTCCTCTGGTCCCAAAAGCGACTGCTTGGAACGGACCTGACTCACTTCAGCTGATGCCGCCGCCGCAAAACAATTGTGATCCTCCGACACAATCGATAACGATCTCAAACTAACAGAGAGCGTCAGAAAAAAACTAATGCTCGAGTTTCATCAGAGGTGGCCAATTAAAGTTTGATAAGGAGAGCTCATTGAGGAATCGACGGTGTGGTATGGTCGGAAAGCTAAAAACTTGCTTTCTAACAACATGCGAAGTATGGACGTCTCCAACCGTCTTTGTATGCGCGCGATACGAAAACATTTCAAGCATGTCTTTCGTCGTATCTTGGGTTGACCATCGCACATCAGTGGGCTGCTGCGCTTTGCCTAATAACTTAATCAAGAGAAACTAAAGTAATATAAGACAAGAGCAACAAAACAAACAGCTGCTTCCAAGACGATGCCATGTGGCAAATGGTGGCGTGGGAAGATAAACAAAACGGAAATAAAAATAAAGCTTTTGTTGGCCTGCTCGTGACAACGCGTCTGAAAATTGTAGGACATGAATCGTCAGAAAATCTGGAAAACATTGACGATCTGGCAAATATTACGAACTGTTGTTTGTTATGAACTGCACGGGGGGGGGGGCGGATGTAGAAGGTGAACGTCACCAGCGGAGCGTGCGCGGAAGCACGACGTATTTTGCTGAAGGGTGCAGGACGCTGGATGTATGAAGCTCATTAGCCTGGGAATAGAGTTTTGCGCAGACAAACGATTGCAGCTCTGCAGCTCACGAACAAAGTAGGCCAGTACTGCAGACACCCAACAACGCCCGGCTGAATACCAACAAAAACTTTTGCCCGATGCAGGTAGCCAAATTTAGCCTGTGTACTTCAGCTCGATCAGCATTGTGTTATATAAGTAAAATGCGTTGATTCAGCAGAACAGGTGCAGTATTCTTGAGTGGAAGTAAGAGTTGTATATTTGGGGTTCGCCAACAAAATCTTTTGGCCGGCACAGGATCAGCGTCTACGCGAAAATACGGCGGCAAACTGCACCAGCTGTGAATGCACGAAAATCACAATGAGCTGACGTGGTGAATGACGCGGAACAAGACTCCGCTTCATACTTTTAAGACTAACACCCCCATTCACCGCAAACGCTCTTCATATCAAAAACAGAATACTATCATTGGTGCAGCTAGATAATGACAGAGATGTCTGCCCCTACACAATACAAGCACTATTGCTTGTGGAGAATAAAAACAATTGGCGAGGTTTGAGTGTCGAGCCTCGGTCTCGCGACGTGTTTCGGGTTATTTTGGTGAGTCTCAGTCTTGGATTTGAAGGTCTTGTTCTCGAGCCCTTTGTTTCAAGACTCTGAAAAAGCACCGTCGACGTGGCTTGGCGGTGACCTGAACTTAACAGATCGGTGACCTTTTCTATTAAAACCTCGGCCTGTACTTTTTGACCAGGTCTCGGTCTCCAAGTTTGAACCAAGCTCCCGTCTTGAAGGCTGCGGTCTCACAACTACATCACTGATGATACGGTTGCGAAGCGAGCCGATACATTTAAAACCGAAGGCTTTTCGTTGACCCGTGCGAGGTATTGTGATGGAACGCAATCGCTGGGAGACAGTGCGATTCAGACAACAAGGTTCGAAGCTTATTTACGATATACTGCAACTCCGCAGTCATGTGGCAGACATATTAGCTTGGCACGAATGCATTTCAGACGGTACAGGGATGGCCGAAAATCGCGTGCTGTTGTCGCAATGGAAACGCTTGCTTACCGGCATCATCAATAGGCCAGCGTAACAAAAGCGTGTAACCACGACAACCAACGCATGCCGTCATATGTTGCATGCTGAACTACTTATTGCGTCACAATATTGTTTCCTTCCGAGAGTCGAAAATGTTAACAGGCTGCGGACCGAAAGGTTTAGAAAGCAGCAAACACCCAGAAATACACACTGCTGCTAAAAGCAACGGTGAATTAGCCTGTCCGTTTAATCCCCAGGAATTTTTCACTTGGTTTGGGCATAAGGACCATCGAACAAACGTAAATGAACACCAAAAATCGGACAACTTCTCTACAGCACTACCAAATATCACGATAAATTCGTTAAGTCTCGGTCTTAACTTCCAGACCAACTCACTTCCGAATGAACCATGCATCTCGTAAGAACTATGACCTATTCACTATGAACCATCGATTTTTAATGAAGCCACCGAATAATTAAAATCGTCAATGGCTGAATTTAGCAGAAGCGGATAGGCGAAACACTGGAAATGGTGAGTTGCAGTTGACTTTTTGCACCAGTCTGAATTCCGCCACCCCCTGCGTTCGTCTTAACGTTTTCCTTCGTCTTCTCTCGGACACGGGTAGTAAACGCGAACGTGTCGCAACAAAACGAGGAAGGTCATCATGATGACGTAAGACCAACCCTGACAACTTGTGAGGTTAAGAACAGCTGCAGCGTTGATGGGGAATCGATACCGCCGCGTTTCGCTCGGGCGGCGCGGCGTTTATCTTCTTTATCGCAACTGTTGTCGCAGCAGTGAAAACAACGAATCACGATACAGGAAAGTTCCGAGTGAAAAGTTCAGTTCAATTTCGTTTATACACGGTTTCTGTACTCCTTCCTTCCGGAGTGCCGCGCGTGATCTGCGGCGCCGCGGGCCGCTCGGCTACTTTCGCTGTGAATGCTGCACCGGTGGTGAGTCAGTGGCAGCAGCACGCATGAACCGTTGACTTGTGACCACCCATCAACGCCGAGCACGAGGCTGCACAGCCCACAAGTACGGTTTTTTCTTCGGTATGACCTGACCAGGAATCGAACCCAGTCTACCCGCTTTGGTGGTGCGTGCTCAGTCAACTAGGCCGTTTTATGCTAAGATAAAAACAATCATTGAGATGCGATCACTCAAAAGGGGAATCACCGCCACAGCCTGATAAAAACTTTCGGCCACCCTGCATTCCACTGCTTGTCACCGTGGAGCGTCTGATGATCATTTCGTTCAGTCACAATAATTTGACGTTCTCAAGTTTGACATATATGATTTTTTCCACTGCACACACTCAAAGAGCACTTGTTCACCGAGAGCTTTTCTTTTACCTGCCCACCATCGCAAAAGGCCAAACTGTCCCCGATCCGTAAACCTTTCTAAATTGTTGGCACCAACGCAAGCGACTGCGTTGGTAAATTTGCTGTTCTGAGTGGCTCCTGCAGGGATTTACCTGCTCCTTGAAACCTTCCGAATAGAATGTAAACGCGGTCACGCGCATCAACAACACAGGACACGCGCATCTACAACACAGGACACACGCATCAACAACACAGGACAGGCACAGGAATATTCAATCCTGCAGGGTTCCGAACGTTTTCGAAACAAAATTCGTCCGCCTTGGCCACAAAATTTATATCTTTCATGCTTTCACACACGCGCACACAAAACGCACACACACAAATACACACGCAAAAATACGGTTTATCAACTTTTTACAAACCAAGCAATTAGCCTCCACAAACGCGACAAAGTCCAATCACTCCCCATCTGTTTCAACAGGGAATCTAATTTCGCTTAAGCTCCAGGCATCCCGAGTCTTGAAATTTGCAAGCAATGCGTGCGGGTACGGCTAAAGCAGCTTGATGGTTTGCAAAGAAAAGGTTCAGTTGAAAGGCTTGGTCTTGTTTTGCGCATCACTGAAGTTTTTAAGTAAAGAATGAATAGCACAGCATCCAGTTATTGTAGACACAAATTCTACGAGGTTACTTGCGCGGCATATATACTCATATCTAGGCCCACTTGTTACCACATCTTATTGTGGACCCTGTAATAAATCCTCGGTGGTCCGCGAGGTTGAAAAGGTTGAGAAACACTGATCTAGGGCATGACATAGGAACTGCACTGCTGCACTGACGCTTACCTGGCAATCGTATTTTCAACTTCCCGCTTTGTCCAAAGGAACTGTCAATCACACCGTGCTCGCCAGTTGACAATTCGACGCGCAACCCCGCGAAAAGTCCAACGTTGGTTTCTTTTTTCAGCAAGCCCTTGCAAATCACGTTGTACTCATCGTGCATCTGTGCAAGCAAATGTATCAGTTTTTTGCTTTCGTCATTGTGAGTCAGCAAAAGCAAGAAACTCAAAACCACGTCAAGACCTAATGTGGTCCACCACGATTCGTCTAAACCAGGCCTGTCCAACATACGTCACGCTTGAGCGTTCTCGGAAGGAACATAAGCCCAGCCCGACTTCGGATAATTGTCGGTTTAGAATTTCTGCTACACTAGGCTGATCAATTTGGCCCTTCGAGCGTCTTGAGCAGGCCTGGTCTCATCGGTCACACAAAGAAAGTCCATGCCGTTACGTTGCTTTGCTAAACTTAACCGAACGTCGCAGGTCGCTGAGCAACAGGCTTCAACTTCAGGACACAACCACAAAAAAGCGCTGAAAGCGATTATGAAGCAGCTTGGCAAAAATTTTGAAAGCACCGACCGGCACCGATTCCACCACCGGGCAACAAACGCAGAAACAGCAACCAAGTGTAAAATTCGATTATGTGCAAAATTGTTGTTGCAACGACAACCTTTGAACATGAGGTAATGCGAGTTTGGAAAAAAACATAGAACTTGTCAAAGAGAAACAGGGCGAGTTATCGTTCTGCAAAGCTGGCGATTCCACTGTTTTCAAGCTAAACGTCACACAGGGAAGATATAAACAACGTCATGGATGCACGGTGGGTTGTCACGATCACCTCCAACACAAACCAAAGACGAAGCATTTTATTAAGTTTCAAAGAGTTTAGTGCAAAATTGAGTCGATCTACATGACAAAAAAGTTATAAGGGAACAACAATCACGTTGAAGTTAGGAGATCTGTGCTCAAGCTTCCAGAACAGCAATGGAGACATGTTTGAAAGAGGATATCGATGTTTACAACAGGAAGGCAATCAGCCTGCGATCGAATCGTTAATTCTCAAACGATTTTTTAATCCTGTCCGCGTTGTGTTTATGATGCACGGCATTCTAAATCCTCCTGGGTGTACAAAACACGAAAAATCGACAGAAAACTGATATTTCAATCGTTTCGTGGCTGAACGGATGTCGATCGGCCGAATATTAAATCCCTGGCCTGAGTCAGAAGCAGCGGTTTGTCAGCAGACGATCAATTTCATCTCAACAAGCTGCACAGAAACAACGGCGTCAGTCGCGGAAGCGCAGTTCCCCGATAGTTCGTTGTGTCGAGCTCAGCCGGCGGTCGATAGGATCAATGACTGGCAAACGATCACATTTCTGTTCGAATTTTAATGACCGACACGCCCGAAGTTGTCAGGCGTAAGATGATAGCATCCGTGACTTTGTGAAATCTTTAGTCGAAACGTGGTGTATAAGAAAAAAAACTACGAAAAGGAGCTTTATAGAGCAGCATGGGCGGCAGTGTGTATTTGTTTATTCGCCATAATAACTGTACCGCTCCATGTCTTTCACAAGTACCCCTTGCATTTCTTTCACAAGTACCCCTTTGTATTTCTTTCACTTGTGTACCATTTCACACGACCCACGCATTATATCGCACAGGGTTGTAAACACAAGTCTGACTTCATTGTTGCTCGGTGAATAAAGAAGCGCCAAGTTGCCTTTCTTGTCAGGTCGGGCCATTTTTGCTTTGCAAACTTGCACGAGCTTGGCTTCAAACAACCTCTGTCCACACATGTGGGCAGTGCGTGGCAAAATACAGGTCGCCAACCACTGCACACTGCGCATGCGCCGAACGACAGTTGAACAGACAGGTGTTCCTATCTTTTCCAAAAGAAGCACAAAAGTAGAACTTGTGGGTGCGGCGTCTGCAACGCGGAACGCGGGAGAAAAAAGTATGCGTCAAAACTAACTACCACGTCAACCGTGTAGTACACCAGCAAGACCGGGGTGTAAACGCGAGAGAATGCAGAGCGGTTTTTTTGCCAAACGCACGGAATCGGTTTTTCTTTATCGATGTTCACTGGCAATGCTCGATGCTCCATGTCACTGGCATGGTTTGTGGTTCTGGTCAATGAGATAGTTAATCCGGCCCCCCAAATGTTTTGCACATTTTTTCAAGCACCAGGTTTCCGACTGTAGACAGCAGTGCAACGGCGTCGGCTGCTGCCTGACACGTAAATCGCACTGTATCCAGCGCTCCGGTGGTCAGGCAGTCGCGAATTCGGCCCTCGGGTCAAAACGTTTGGCCACCCCCGCATTAAAAACAAAACACTGCCTAACAACTGGGCCTGATCCAACTTCACTTTGATAGAGGCGTTTCACAGAATTGGCGACAGTAAATTGAAGTTCTTGCATCACGTTCCTTCACACGTGCACCATGCCGATTGGTCTGAAAATGTTTGCGCAAAATTAAGCAACCCCATGAAAACTTGCGTTGTCGGTCGAGCAGAGGTCCTGGCCGTAAACACCGCGATAAAGTTCCCCGGGACTCCCCCAGATTCGAGACCCCCTCGATTCGAGACTTCCCCAACTCGCTGCAACTCATGATTCCATCAGTTGCGAACGAAGCGGTGTCGCAAGAAACAAGATAAACAACTCAGCAGTTGCGAAAAACATCACGTGACAGAGCACGTGACCGGCAGCAATCCAATGACGTAATGAGCTGTCAATGATGCTTGGAGCTCCAGATGGTTAAGCTTTCCTGGTTCGGTCTACGAAGCTCAGTTGGCAACCTGTTGCGCAAACTCAGAAAAATAATTCTTCACCGCATTCCATCGCAAAAGTAGGCTGACGATGGAGGGAACTGAAGTTTCTGCACATTTTTAAAGTTTCGGTAACAGCGATGGATGTGGTGCAGTGCTTCACAGCAAACATTTTCCCAGATGTTTGAGCTGTTTGCACTCGAACTTCATCGGAATCGTGAAAAGCGTAGATAAGACCAAGGAATAAAGAGGTGCTGCTTTCAACACATGTCACCATAATCGTTCGCTTTGCAAACAACTAACATTCCGCTGTCATTTTTGGCGCATGATGAACAGTGAACAATTTTTCACTTTCCCACAATGCTACCTTTCCTTGAAAAACCACTGTTAAGGTGCACATAGTCTTTGTCACATAAAACAACTAATGTATTCGTTTCAACCCGAAACCTCCTTGTTTCAAGGTTTGTAGCTATTTGGTTCTAAGCTAACTTAAAGCGCTTGGCGAAACACAACACATTTCTGAAAACCCGGTCAGAAAAAGGTTTCCTGTAGAAAGAAAACCCAAACGTCTCTGCAAATGTTACAGACCACGACAGGCCAATTTGCGGACCGCCAGGCCAGCGTCACAAAACAATTCCTTGGCCCCTGGTGCCGCTGCGTGTCCTATCTTGAGATGCATTATTGTTTGGAGATTTCGGACAGAAACACAGTATAAGGGGATCCACAATTGGGCCAGTGCTTAGGAGTGAGTGGTACATTCCCATTCCGTGAACGCATTTAACTTGGAGGGCACCAAACAGACAATGCGTCGCAACCCGGCAACTATTGCAGGAAGCTGTTCAAGTGATTCCAAGGAAGTCACGAGCTGGGCAATCCGCCGATTGCAAACACTTCCGCTTTTTCGAATGACATAACAGTTGGCACGGGTGGTTGGCACAGATAAAGTAATCACGTGGCAGCACGAGCGCGTTGGCTGCGAGGATTGCGTGAAACGGTGTGAAAAAAACGATGTTTGCGCGTTTATTGCAAGTGCTGCGGCAAACTGTTACTGCAGGTGAGTAACAATTAAAAGCTCTAGCTTTACTGCAAGCTTTCGCGCCATCAGTCGACTGGGCTCTGGTTTCTTCTTGTTGCGATGATTCAAACTTGCACATGTCTGTATTCAAGTAACTAATCCCCACAAAGGCGCTGAAGTTGAAACAATCGGCTGATTTTTCAAATAAAAATAGGAAACCGACTTTCGAGTTCTAAAATTTTGCCGATTGACTCCACAAAGGCGACGGCGTTGAGTCAATCGGCAAATTTTCAGAAATAGAAAGTCGGTTTCCTATTGGAAAAATTAGCTGATTGTTTTAACTTCAGCGCCTTTGTGGGGACAAGTTACTTGAATGCGGGTGAGTAACGTCTTGTATTAGGGTTTTCTCCCTCGGGTGAAACTCGCCCAACATGCCAGAAAATTTCAGCAGAGGAACTCTTTTGCGAAGTAAACGCGCGTACCATATAGTTTGGAAAACCAGTGCACTTCCAATGCGCGGGCGCAAGTAGCCAGAGCACGTGTAAGTTGCGAATGTCGGAATTGCAAATGTTGGACTTCGTATTATGTTGAAGTACATTGGTAGCCTTTCAAATGAACAAACTGGCAAGAATATAAGATCGATAATATACCATGACAAATCGAAAGATGACCAAAGCGTCGTACCAAGCTGAAGTCAGCGGAGAAAACATCAAAATGAAATTTTTCACTTGATATTAAAAGATATTTGCGGATTTTCAGGACTCAAACTTGTCTTCGCAAAGGTAGAGAAAGAGGCTAATCATTCAAGCACCTGCACATCAAAAGGAAAACAAATATTTGGGAAATCTCGACAGGAGTAACAACAAATGAACCCGCCAGGTGTATGTTAACAGATGGACTGCAAAGACCATGGTAGTTTTCGAAGCATCTTGACTGATTTCTAAGCTTTACTCAGTTATGCTCTAAAATCAGTGGACATGACATATATTGCAACTTTGAAAATCGGTTGACCGCAGATTTCAGTTCGAAACGAGGCCGACCCACTTCGACGAAGCACCGCAATGGATGCTGCCGCTCATGGAACGGCGCTTCGCGAAATGAATATTAGCAGTGGGTCGGTCCGATGGCTCGAAGTTGGTAAAACTTTCAAATCTGTCTTGTTTGCTCAGTTGCAGACTTGTGCATGTTGACGGATGGCTGGAAAACGCAGTGAGAGAAGCAGCTTGAATAACATAGAAGCATTAGCAGGGGTCAGTTAACTCGCGTAGCTCACCTTGTTTCAGTCAATCCCGACTCAATCTTTTCAATTACTAGCGAATATCTTTTCAGTCGAGCGATTTTCTATCTTTGTATCTGAGCGATTTCAAAGTTTGATCAAAACGAGTATCAAAATTAAGTACCTCGTACAAACTCTTTAAATTTACTTAATTGTATTCGAAACCGGTAACTTAACAGCATAAAGGTTGATTTACCAGTAGGTTTAAGTAAGGTTTCGAAGGTTTTTGAAAAATATGCTCACGAATCTGGAGCATTGCTGCTTAAAAATTAGATCAGACGAGTCATTCAAACTGTCGAAAAAGACCTGCACTCCATCCATTGATGTTATGCAGCCACACCTACACGTCCACGGCACGAGAGGGAAATACCCCCTCGCCCGAAGCCGCATTCACTCACAGATGGTTATGAAGTGGCGAGCAGGAGGCTTATCCCCACAATCACACCCCGACGATAAGGTTGAGTCTTTGGCTACAAATTCCTGTTTGATCGCGTCAGTGTGCCAACCAAGTTGTTTTTCCACAGTGACTCAACGCGAGTCGCGCTTTCAGTCTATCGAGTCTCTTGGCGAGAAGCAACTATCTATTTTGTGCAATGTAAGCGAAGGTTTCGTTTGCTGTTATTATTACGTAAACAGAAGGTACCTTGTTATGTTTTAAATGCCAGCACTGGTGCAGAAAGTCGTCAAGCGTAATCGTTTTGCTCAAAACACGCCTACCCGTTCCTTACTACACAGTCATCGCTTCAGACAGACCCGGGCTCTGATTTACAGCGTCTCGACAAATGCGTCATCACCGACGTAAGTCAAGCTTACTTCAGTGAACCACTGAGCGCAAGAAACTAACCTCAGATAAAAGCAAACGTAAACAAGCGCGCGTGCACGCACATACAAGTTACACAAGCGCGAATGCACGCGCATGCAAGTGAGTAGAAAGTACGTAATACTGATAATACGGTGATGAAACCCTGGAAAGCAACACCAAACAGAGTAATCTGTGCAAGTATTAACCTACTCTTTCCACGGTCCCTTCCCTTGTCTTGTACTTGTAGACCTTCAGCTTCGGCAAGATGTTCTTCACGTAGTCTTTATCAGTGATGGCTTCGACGATCTGGGCTTGGAACGCAAGCCTGCCAACAATAAACAGGCATCTCAACGGGACAAATGAAGCCAATATCGGTCAGAAGTGCGGCAGGCATTTTGTTTGTGACGAAGCCAAAGGATCTTAACATGAACAGCGAATAACAGGTATGTCCATGGAACGGCATTTAGCATTCACAACCTGTAGAACTACATAACTCATAGACCAGAAGCGTGAAGAATGTAAAAGAAAAAACTGAAGGCATGCAGAGACATTCGCCTCTGGGTCTTTGTGTTTTAAAGACTGGAAGTAACTTTTCAAACATTGGTTTCAAGCATCATGTTCTCGCAAAGCATCGACCATGCGTTAACATATTTTCGCAGAGATGTACCTAAGTAAGACGTAAAACATTCATAGAGGTGACGTACTCGATTTGTGCTTGTTCGTGTACAAGTCAGCTATTCCTACATTCAATGATACCAAACTTGCGAATTAAAAAAATCTCTTTCGACCATGTGGCACTGAAAAAATTTCGATTGAAGTCTTACATCGGTTTAAAGGCAAATCCAATTCGAGTGACACACAGCAAAGCATTAGTTCGGGAAGAGCGGCGACTGGGTCATTTTTAGCATCACGCAATTAATTACTCGAAAATCACAAGATCTGCTTATCTAGACATCGCGTGTCGGAAGAACAATGAGAACACATAATGCCACAAATAGTGAAACTTACCTGCACTTGTTGGCATATATGTCGGAATCCAGCTTTGAACCAATCAGTAAACTATCCGTGCGACAAATCACCGCCTTTTCGAACTCCAGCAGCGCCCACTGCTGATCGTCGCCCCTGAAAACATACACCGCATGAGGGCCACACCACAGACCGTCTCACTCAATCATACTTTTTAAACAGCGACACCGAAAACGAGCCAAGCATCGGGTTGTTTCCAGCGCTCGATAAAAAAAAACCGAAAACTCTGACCAACACAGCATTCTGCAGGAGTTTTGGATCTTCATCAAATAATTTTTCACTAAGAAACATCTGGGCAGTTAACAAATCCAATGCTGGTGATTTCGCGAATATCAAAAGCCATTAGTGACGAAATGTAAACGGTGTTTTCGAACCGTAACTTTATTACACAAAATACTAGGCTTCATTCGCCGTCTTAGCTAACCAGCAACCCAGGGACCGACTGATAGCGCCTGCAGCAAGTGAACTTTGCTAGTTATTTCGAAAAACGTTCGCAGATCGTGTGGAGGAATTTCAGTCGCTTTGTTTTAGATTCAAGTGAAAACGACATCTTAGATTCACGCGTAAATCTATCACAAATTACTTCATCTTCTACAAGTTTTCCACATTTCGGTTCTCTCACAACTCACTTACTTGCTTAGTTCGTTGTAAAAAGCATAATCTTGCGTAAAAACGAATTGCGGCGGAGAAACTTGCAAGCGGTCCATTGCATCACCTAGCGGTCCATCTTTTCCGTTCAGCTGACCGTTGGATGTCGCATCATTCTTTCCAAAAATCAACACTCGGGCCATAACTGTCGAATGACCGACAGTGACGTGAAACTTCGACTTTGTTGTGACGTCACCAGAAAAGTAGGGGATTTTTTTTATATGCACGATTGCAGCATGCAAAGCCGGCAACGCACCGGGAGTGCAAACCAGGCCGCGCTCCAGAAGCTTGGGGTCAAACTGGGTCACGCACACCCCTGCGCGGTCCCCCTGTCGCGCTGACTGGGTCGGTTTACGAAACATCTGAATCGACTTGACCTTCTTGTTTGCCTGAAACAAACGTCAATAAGGTTTTCTAAGACGCCAAGAAGGAAACAGCAAAGACCAAGAAAAAATGAAAAATACAGGACAGGGAAAAGTAACAAAAGGTTGAAACGCGGGGAGCAAGTTTAAAGTTGTGCGGATTAATTTGTTGAATAAAAAATTTAAAACAGCTCGTTTAGTGGCAAGATCAAACTGACTAATAACCTAAAACTAAAAAACAAGAAATTTGCAGGTGAAGGTAGTCACCAGTCAAATACAGGGGACACAAAAAAAACAATCATCACCCAAACTTGAATCACTTTTGAAATAATTAATCAGTTCTTCTTGTTTTTCAGATTTACCAAGTAGAATTAATGTTCTAAGAGTCTACCAAATTTGACCTTCGAGATGCCATGGACTACTGAGCAAAAGAGATTTATAGTTGAGGCATATTTTTCGGCAGAAGTCTATCCACGCAGTTGTGCCAGACTTTCTTGACAATGTCTGGTTTTCGGTCGAGGCACATTTTCTGTTGTCAGGTCACGTGAACTCTAAGAACAACATCTTCTGGGGTAGCACACCCCCTGAGCACTGTCTGCAAAGGCCATTACACTCTGTGAAGTGCACTGCCTGGGTTGCCATCTCCAAACATGGCGTCATTGGACCATTCTGGTTCGAGGACGACAACGAGCTGTTTGTGACAATCAACACCGAGCGATATGTCCAGGTGCTTGGAAAGTTCTGGACAGCACTTGGTCGACGGAGAGGGGTCGTCAGGGTCCTCCAGTGGTTCCAGCAGGATGGTGCCCCCCCCCACTCTCCAAACGAATCATTGGCATGGCTACAGCAGCGTTTCCCTGACCGACTGATCAGCCGCAGGTGTGACCAGCAGTGGTCGCCGTATTCACCGGACTTGAATCCCCCAGATTTTTATCTGTGGGGATACCTTAAGGACAGAGTGTATGGCAACAACCCACAGACTATGCCTGACCTGAAGGCAGCAATCACAACAGCAATACGAGCGATCTTAAGGGAGGAATGCGGGAGGGTCATCGAGAACTTTGCCCACCGGACCCAAATGTGCCTGCAGCGCCGTGGAGCTCATCTGGAGCACATTTGTTTGAGCGCCAGTGAAACAAAGAGTTTTTGTAGTACAGACTTGAAACTTTGGAGATGTCTGCAACACAGGCTTGACTTAATGTAGCTGAAGTTTTGTGTCAATCTAAATAAAATTTTGGAAGTTATTCGATTTTTGGTGATGACCGTTTTTTACTGTGTCACCCTGTATGTCTTGCACTTGGGGCAGTGACGTGGTGCCAGCAAACGTGGTGGGGGGACGCGCGTTAAAACACTTTTGCGAAAGACAAGATAGCAGAAACTTTTTTCTGTTGAGATTTTCACAAAAAATTGGGGGGAGTGTACTACCCCACTGCATGCAAGTAACTCGGTAATATCACTTTGACAGGGCAAGGTCAAGTTGAATTAACAGTTTTGCCATTTCGAGCTTAAAGCAGCAACTCTTCAAAATCAGGCAAATTTTGCACTTTGCACCCGCAAGTTCGATCCCGTTTTTGCTTATTTTAAACTGTTCGCCGTAGTTCCATGTGATTTTGCAGTACAGTGCTAATATGATTGCCATGGAAAAAGAAACAGTTCATGTTTAATTCACAGCAAATTCACCAAGTCATAGCAAATTGTTAACTCTACTTGACCTTGTCCATCACATTGGCATGCACACAGCATAATAAAACAAACGTTCTTCACATGAACACCTTCACCATAGCTACATGCATGTATTCTGAAAAGCTTAAAACCTCTAGGAAAGATTTCTTTTCCGCCAGACAAAATTTTTTGTTGAGGATTTCGGTTGGTTCGGGCAAGGAACAGCAGCAGCGTTCCAACACTCGCTAACAGGAACTGTTCTAGGTCACGTGGAATGCCACATATCAGGGGTCGGCAATCTACGGCACGCGTGCCACACTTGGCCCACCAAGCAATTTCAGCGGCACGCAGGAGCTCCAAGTTCTACACATCGATTTTGTCATGATTCACACATAAGGTATATTGGGCCTTGATTTGTATAAAAATGCCCATGTTGTTGGCACACTGGATGATTTGAAATCTTGAAGTCGGCGCACATTGAGCAAAAGGTTGGCGATCCCTCCCATATATCTTCCGAAACGGAGCCCATACCCCAGAAATCAAACCACCTTGCTTGCTTTGGGGCAAACATTCCGATGAAGACGCGCACGATCTTGCTTCGACGGAGCAATATTTTCAATTTTTGGCGATAGAATAATCTACGCTGCAGTCGTTCAAAAACTGACCGAACAGGTAGACAAGAAAATTTGATCACACGAAAACACACGGGTGTCTCCGGTAAATAGAACTTAATTTTTATGGAACAATAGCGTTTGCGAGGCTGAAGGTTGGACGGTGTGCAATAAATTGTACGCTCGTGCTGCTCGATGAATCGCCCTGATCCCAAGACTTTTTGCAGTTTTCAACCAATTCAGCAAAATTTGAAAAAAAAACGATTAAAATGAACCGTTCAGTTCCTTGTGATTTTTGGTTAAAATTGATCATTGTGAAAAATTAACAACATACTCAAATCGATTTACGATTCGGATTATTCTTAACATTTTTTTATCCGACTCCGGCTCCAGAAGTCAAATCGATTTACTGTTTTTTTAACTGAAGATGGATTAAGAATAATCCGAAACGTCTCAAAATAAAACGTATAGTTTTTTTAAAGCTTTTTTAGTGTTGATGAACTCATTTAAATTACAATAACGTTTTCACCAAACCAGAATATTCAAACTGGTGTAACTACAATATTGAGTCCAGTTGGGCAGTTTCTACATTGATGAAACTGTTCATATGTGAAAATAGTTTTAAAAGCCAATCTTATACTAAATTATATCTCAATAAAAATTCTGAAAAATAAATGGAAATTTCTGTAATTGTGTTATTACCCTTAGAAATTGTAATTCAAAACATCTAGCGCCTTCTTAACAGCTTGTCAAAAAATGTTCCATGCATAATTTTAAAATCACCTGAAAAAACAACTCGAAAATAACCAACGAAACCGAACACTACAGAAATCACAGTTGCTGGAAAGTTCTACGTCTTATCACTTGGCTTTTGTCAATACAGCCGCGTGGAAATAAACACAGACGCGTATAAACCAAGCTCACAGGATTACCGTAACAAACGCCAGTTGCCTCTCTAAAATGGTAAAATGCGTTGAGCACGCGCCCATTAAAAGCTGGTAAGCTAGATTCGATGCAGAAGTTTGAAAAGCGAAACTTGCAGCCTGACCAGCCTCGTGCTCAGTGCTTATGTTTGCGGATGGGCGCAAGGGAAAGGTACACGCGTGGTAATGCCACTGGCGTGAGACTGATGCAACTTTCTCTGCAAATGTAGCCGCGTGGCCCTCGGCGCAGAGAAAGCGGAGATGGGCGCCCGCAGGCCACTCTAGACGCCCCAAAAGGACTACAAAACAAATACACTATAATGAAACCGAAACGTTTATCTAAGTTGACGCTTGATGAAAAATTATTCATATTCGATAAAAAGCAAAAACCAAACTAGCTCTACCACAAGCGACTGTCATCGTACCAACCTGTAAGCTCGTGATTTCAATAGTGTCATTAACTGTTACTTGGCCGTTCAACACCGTGCCTGTCATTACAGTACCTTGGCCTTTGATGGAAAAGCAATGATCAACACTGAAAATAAAAGGTCCTTTAATCGACCGCTGCGGTATATAAGTGTGTTCCTTCAAAATCTGAAGAAAAAAATCCGACAATTTCATGTAATAGCGGTAGAAAAAACATATTACCCAAGGCAAGTTGCAAAACCCTGACATGCAAACGGCTATCTAGCGCAGAGTATCTTTGGCAAGCGGTCAAAAGTGTAGATTTTAAGGAACAAAAGCATGAATCACTACATTCAAATCTCTTAGCAACGTGTTCGAAGTTACTAGCATTTAATCAAACACCTCTATTAAACCTTCGATTCCTTGCGGATCAGAGCCAACTTCCTCATTACCACCAGGATTTGCTGCAACCGCAGTGATGGCACAATTGGCAAACTTGGTATTTGCAAGGGTTTTGTGCATTTTCTTTGTCATTTTGTCTATCACCACCTACAAATGAAAGTACTGTTTTATCGATCTACCAGTGTGAATAATGATAATTGCACTATTTAACCAAGTATTTGGAATGGTCACATTGCCCCTCCAGTTATCTGTGACTAATGTGGAAACCCATTCCTGCAGCGCAGGAGGGTCCAAGCATAATAGTTCACTGATATTAGCCAAAGAAACATAACACTACCACATGCAACAATTTAAGAATTTTAACTGTGAGAACAAAATTGCTGGTAAGTCTATTTCGACAATACAAAATATTTTGACAGTTACATTTGCATCATGAGAAAGGTAAAAATTCGACACCTGTTTTTTGTTGCTCGGAATGAGGTCGATTTTGTTCAGAACAACAAGCATTTTGTTGCAGATAATTTCACCGATAACAAGGCATTCTGCAGTCTGCGTCTGAACACCTTTCACCACATCGACAACCAACACCATGAGATCAATTATTTGAGCTCCTGGAGACAAAAAACATGCGACTTACTACCAGCATCCTCAAACAATGCTTTTTCATATTCCGTGACTCTATTTTCCACAGAAAGAATAAACTTTCTGAGAAGTGAACAATCAAGACAAAGCCTTCCAGGATTAGATATTGTTGCATTCAGTTGACAAACTCTCCAGGCTGTATGTTCAAAGTCAAACAGCTAGCATGCTAAGGCTTCTACAACACCGAATATAAATATAGTTCACCTGCCAAGATCACTCTATCACTATTTGATTTCAACATGACCATATTAGGAAGATTCTCAATGTGCTTTCTGTTTGTGGTCCCTATCCCCTACCTCAACTTGTCACATGGTGGCGTGTGTAATGCAGCCACACCATCAGTACCAAAACAAAACCATCATCTAACTACACAACATAGAACTGATATGAAGCATTTGATAGCTAACATGCAACGCCAAAATCACCAAGCAACACTACATTTTAAGAAAAAAATGAACCCTTCCAGCGAAAACCAAGTCCTGCGAAAACCACGTTTCATGCAGAGCTTTGCTATCCTATAACTCGCCAGGCGATTGAGCTAGAGAGCTGTTCAAACCCTCTACGGATTCAGCAAGTCTTGCAGTCAAAATCGAAAAAAAAAATATTTTCGTTTTCAGTGGGGGGTTTTCGGGGGGAACGCCACAAGTGGGGGTGTTTTCGGCTACCGTTACCTGACCCTGGGCTCCAACCCATTGGGCCATTATTATGGCTCAACATTTTTTCAAAAACTAGGCCAAAATCCACGTCTTTAGAGCCCTTGAATGACTTTCTAGCATATCTGTAGCCGAAATTGTGAACAAAACACCAAAAATTGGTGAAAATTTCAGCACCCACAAACCCCAGTCTGGGCTGGAAAACATCCCTTTTCTAAATGGCCATCACTCGCCAGCGGATCGAGCTAGAGAGCTGTTCAAATCTGGTCTGAATGGGGAAAGACTTGTAGTTTAGGCTGAAAAAAAAACTTTTCGCTGTGCGATTTCGGCCTTTTTGGCTATGTTTACAAAACCACAGGTTGTTTTGACAGGTTTCTATAAATAATCCGTGATGTCAACGGCCCGTGGGAGAGCGTGAATCGAGCAGAATCAGCGGCGCAAAACTGCGCGAGATTTAAATGCATTCTAGGCTACAATACAAGGTTTTAGAGGGTTTGATGGACTTTTTAGCATTTCTGGTTGATGAGTTATAAAAATATGGTACAATATTAATATGGGAAATCCCCTGAACGTCACTGGGGAAATCCTGAAATATTTGGAATATATTTGGTATAACTTTTGGACCAGAAACCCAAACCCAGAACTGGGTTTTTGGCCCATAATTTTGGCCACAGTTGTGCTAGCAAGTCAATCAAGGGCTCTATAGATGCGGATTTTTACCTAGTTTTCAACAAAACTTTGAGCCAAAAGAATGGGTCAATGGGTTGAGGCCCAGGGCCGGCCAAAGGTGGGCTACTTTTCCAAAACATGTCCTCTTTGTGAAGTCACCTCCAGAAAACCCCACCGAAACAGAAAATTGTTTTTTCGATTTTGGCTTTAAGACTTGCTGAATCCGCAGAGGGTTTGAACAGCTCTCTAGCTCAATCGCCTGGCGAGTTATAGGATTGGAAAGTTTTACAAGAAAAGTGGCACACGCGGGACTTTAAGGGTTAATCAGTTGTTGATAAACTTTCTGTCAAATTAACTCGTCACAGGGATTTTGCTTCCGAATTGAGTATTATTTTTGTGCTGTTCGAAAGCAGACACCAAGAGTTCCAACATCACAGCCATGAATTCTTCACTGGAGAATACAAATAATATTGTATGACACTGAACAATAATAAGTGCATGTGGACTATCATATGAATAAGTTGGAACAAATTACAAACCAGACCTCCAATAATTGTTCTTATCAATGATGCATGTCCAGGACAATCGACTAAAGTGTACTGCAATGAATTAAATTCTGAGTCTTGTAAATGCATAGGAAGATCAACAGTGAATGATGAAAATCCAAGATCCAAAGTAATGCCACGCTCTCTGAAATCAAGTAATGAAATAAGGAACAAGAACTTAATGCTTTGTTTATTGCCAGTGCAAAACCATAAAATGATGGTCTAAGATAGGGTGTGTCAAACTGCAAGGAGAGAAATTGGTGCATATTGTTATAAAAACTGGTTTCCTTGATGGCTAATGAAAAAAAATTTTTGTTGGATTAGTTTCATGCCAAAAATCAGAATTATGCTAGCAGGTTGTGGCCCGCATCACAGTATCAATACGTTTGACTTGGACTAAAGCTGTCTGATTACATAGCTTTTAGGTACACCTTGACATACCACCTCAATACAGTATCAGAGCACAAACATTTCACTTTGTGAAACAGACATCTTCAGTGCTCTTTTTTACAAGGATGATACATGACACAAAAAGTGGTATAACATATACTGCCTATTTGTAAAACTATAATATTATGATGAAACTATAACAAGCTGTTTGTGCAACTGCAAAAAGCACTAAAACTGTAACAATCTGATTCATTGTTAGACTACCTTGTTGAGGACACAAGCAGCACACTGTGGTAGTGAGCAGGGTTGCCAGGTTGTCCTTTTTTAGAAATTTGGCCTCGTTTCAAGTTGGTTGGCCTAAAAACAATTAACTGGCCTTTTTTTGGCCTCATCTGAAGTTGGCTGGCCTTAAAAAATTCGTTTATTTTTTCGGCTCTTTTTGGGCCTTGACACTGAAAAAGTTTTTTTTTCAGCAAGACATCTACAAAATGTTTGTAAGAAATGCTAGGTTAGACCTACGTCCGCGTTCTGATGTTATTAAAATTTGGGATGCAAGATTCAAAATATATTTTTGCCTAATCACTGGAAATGTGTGCATAATCGCTGTGTAGTGTGTTGTAAGCACTACGGAAGCTCAACGCTTGCAGACAAGTCTGTGCTTCGTGATAGAAAGGCGACAAAGACATCGAGGAAGTGGAACGGCTCTTGTGATTCTGGTCATGATACAGGAATGAATAGGAGATGACTTTCATATGGGTGCGGAAAGACTAGTATACAAACTGTGGAACCATTGTACATAGGTGTGGGAGCAGGTATTTTTTGGGGGATGTGAAGGATATTTTCCTGAATTTCTCAGATTTGCTCGAAAAAGTTATATGAAACAATATAAGCTGTTTTTTTAAGGCATTTTAGGGACCTGATTCGGGTCCTTAGAATCAGAGAAAACTGGGTCCCTAGGATCAGATAAATCAGGTCCCTACAGGCCCATACTGGGCACCTACCATTTTCCTTAAAAAAAAACCTGATATAACATTACCAAAAATTTGATATATGCAGCAAACTTACCTTGTACAAATTTTCTGTCCCTGGTGGTTACTCTTTAACCCTCTGTTTTTAGTCAGATTCATGTTTTTTTACTTTTGAGTCATACTCATTTTTTTGAGTCAGACACATTTATACAAATGTCAAAACTTCTCTGTCCGAATGCCCAAGTTTTTGGGATTTTGTTCAAATTTTCGACAAACCAAAAACTTTTTGGGGTGCGCTTGCATTCCTACAACACTATGGCCATTGCACCCAAGTCCCAAAGTGTGCAATCTTACAAACCATTGAAATGTCAGAGAAGCATCATGAGCTCCAGTACAACGCGAAGCAATACTTGATCCAAACTTCGAAGAAAAAACTTGATGATATTCTTGCAATTTAGATGTTTCTTCATGATAAAGAACTACCAATACTGCTAACAAAGTCTGGCCTTTAAACAGTCGGTTTGGCCTTTTTCTAGCCTCTTTTTGGTACTGTTTGGCTTTTTATTGAAAGTTTCATCTGGCAACCCTGGTAGTGAGATCATATGCCGTACGCACTCTACCATTGCCGTACGCACTCTACCATTCTATTTGAATAAGGTTGTAGGGTTTTGTTTCTAGTGTGGTAATTGTGTCAGCTAACCCCCACTCTGTCTAAAACTTTGTGCTATACTGACTTATCTGGATTTAAAGATGGGCAACAACAAAACTGAGAACACCAGAAAGCAGGGCAAGCGTGAAAAAACTGCAGCAACTCCTAACAAAGGAAAAAACCAAACTACTGAGACTGCTGGAAATTATGAAGCTTGGCCACCACTCACACCACAAAAACCAGTTGGCTACCCTGATGAAGTGCTGGAAAAACTAAGTTCACTTGATGCAAAGATGTCTGGTCTTGAAA
>Ga0210059_1003472_pt1 | contig 25227 bp, 10 predicted proteins | sample Ectturendosymbi2_FD_188042 | JGI IMG/M metagenome (GOLD analysis project Ga0210059, IMG submission 188042) | Ecteinascidia turbinata endosymbiont from Florida, USA - Sample 2 (SPAdes) (version 2) | ecosystem: Host-associated > Tunicates > Ascidians > Unclassified | place: Key West, Florida... | reverse complement strand
GGGGGGGGGGGGCAGAGTTGGGCTGATACGGTACTGTCTGCAGCCCGGTGTCAAGCGAAATTTCTGACCTATTATTTTTTGCCATTTTTTTTCTTCTCAGAGTAAATGAGCAAAGTTTGGCGATTACTTTTTTGATGTGTGTTGTGTAAATTAAAACTTTTTGGTTAGATGTCAGATGCCCACAACATGCTACAGTACGGGAACAAGTAAAACCAGTGAAAAATATTGGACTTAATCTCAGACTTCAATTAGTTTCTTTTTCTCATTGTAACATAAACCCTAACCCGACACACTTACGCAAACAGTAAAATCCTAAGCCATGATCATCAATTTTCTCAGCATATTTTACATGTAGAATGTTGCTCTGGGCATGAGCAGATGGCTTGAAGTCAGATATTTCGCTTGACAGCGGTGACTCAGCCTCCAACGCTGTTGTACAACGTTCTGTTTTGTCTGTTTTCATTAAATAGCATTGTGCAAAATGTGTGTGTTTGTACTATGGACTTCGTGTCTGCGAGCAAAAAAAACTATTAAATGTGACCGTTTGCGAAAAAGTTGTACCACGGTTGAATGAGCATGATGACGTCATCGAATGAAATTTCATGAAAATTGCCCCACCAAAATGAAGAGCTGGTTGCGCCCTTGATGTAAGGCATAACAATGATGAGTCCAAAAAAGGGATTGGATCAATGAATGCCCAACCAATTCTGTTAGTCTAATGACATGATAGAAAATTGGAGCAGACTTGTTTTGCTGGACAGAGACGAGGCTGAACATAACAAATACAATAAACAATCTCAATGGATTTGAGAAACTCTTATCAAGAGGCCTACAGTTACCTACAGTCCCAAAACTGAACCGAAATTTGCGAAGAATTTCAAAAGATAATCATCAATTCCAAACCAAATCTGGTTAAGCAAAAATGATAACATCCAAATCCATCATAGTGGCCGGTGAACATATGCGCGACCATAACGTCTGAACGGAATGACCTAGAAAGTAATCGAAGGTATCACTGGATTTGTAAGACGTGCCTGCACATTTTGAGATAGGTCTCTCCCACCTGTGACGTCATTGTAACATCATTTGAGAGGAAAAACGGTTTTCCGCATAGGCTACAAAACCTAGTTGCGTCCATTCAGTAGGCTGCAGACCCTAAATCAAACACGTTGAAAAAAACTATCTGTACAAAAAATGTTTGTGAAGACCTTAGCTTTGCAATGATGATCAAAAAAGTTGATACCTCTTTTGGTTGGGGGTCCAAGAGGGAAAAAAACTCGGATTTCGGAGATATTGTGAGTTTCAAGCCACTTTTCTGCCAGCCAGCGCCCACCAAACCCAGCTAACTTGCAGAAAGGTGTACTTGGGTGCCTTACAACATCCCACCAAATTTCAAGACAAAATATTGACAAGAAAATTTATTTGTGAAAAAAATCAAAATATCCACTTGATGGCTGAGCATTTTTGAGGGTATGTTTTTGGCCATAGCTCCCCAACCCCTTAGACTAGCAGGCTAACCAAGGCTCTAAAGCTTCAGAATAGCTCCGAGAACATTTTAAGCCACTCAGGAAATCACTGGCCCCTTTGTGTGGTTGTCTGGACCCCAAAACGTGATCTAGAAGTCAATTTTCCTGACCTGCACTTTTGAACCCTCTTATTTCCCCCCCATAACGGCCCGATCCCACTTTTTTCGAAAGTATCCTGTTTTTTAGTATTCTGTAGGTCGGCGAAGCGCAAAAACCGGAACGGAAAGGCTAAACGGGATGCGGGAAACGTGTTTTCGCATTTTCTCGAAATTTTGCCAAAATTTCAGTACGGCAAACGCACAAATATGATTTTTTCTCAAAAATGTCAGATGCAAAGGTGTGTTTTTGTCATTCTCATTCGATTCCTTGTTGTCTCGTGGATCCAGGGATGTTTTCACTGACTCTCTAGAGTCTAGAGAGGGGTTCCCAACCTTTTTTGCTGCTCGTACCCCTTTGTCAGGTCAGAGCATTCTTAGTACCCCCCAAAAAATTTTGAGATATATATTGCTATATAAGCTGCTCTGTGACCCAAGGATCTTCGTACCCCTTGATGTTCAATCTCGTACCCCTTGGGGGTACGAGTACCCCCGGTTGGGAACCCCTGCTAGAGTCTAGACCAATCCTTCTAGAGTCTAGACCAATCCTTTTAGGAGTTATGGCTTATCAAATGTGTACTGGCCACTGTAGTGGCCGGCACGGGCGTTAAAGGGTTTTAAACAAAAAGCAAAAATGACATGTAGGGAGAAATAGTAAAAAAAGTGTAAAAAATTAGGACTATCTTTATTTATGAAATGAAAACTACAATTTTCTACACAGTAACTTTTCTTGCCTTTTTGTTGGCAAATCGTTATATGGCAATGTGAAAATTTATTTCATCCGTCAATTGTTGCTCTATAGGCAGTGTGGCAAGATTTCTCAACCGCAAGGTGCTCATACTAGATCTTAAGACAATTCTTGATCAGTTTTAGTTTCGAAAAACTCCTCTCACAGATAGTAACACTAACGGCAATTGTGAGGAAAATCCGCAGCATTATTAATATATTTGGAACAGAGTTACCAAGGTTATATTTTTGAATAACTGCAAAAGTTCAAGGGGGCCTTCTTTTTCTACTGTGAACAGTAGCCTACATCGGCAACATCGTATAACTGTGATGCAATAATAACGTTCTTCTTAACTGTACAACAATTGCACTCAACTTCCTGTACAACTAACTGGCCTGCTTGGAATCTGAATGCATTACGGTCATCTAAAAATGTTCATAATGACGCATCAACATACTGAAGCAAGACATCATTTCCCTTAAAAAAACGAGGAACCCTCATGGAACCCTTAAAACTCACGTAACCCCACCACATGTTTTGCGGAACACTAGGGTTCCGCGGAAACCATGTTGAAGACTACTGAGCTAGAGTATATTTCTACACACACACGGAAATCCATTTTGACAGCACAAATCCAACTACACATTTTTTAGATTTACATAGAAATGTTTTTTAGACCCAACAAAGCGCTTTTAGTCGCGTGTACAAAACTTAGGAGCACTTACAAAAGGCTAGAGCTCACCACAGCCATACGTTTACCCACAGTCATCCACCATACTCCTAAGTTCTATAACGTCATATAAGGACTGCGATCAAGCATCAACGACCCAACAGTAACACTCGATCAATCAACCGTATAGTGAATCAGTAACATTTGACATCAAGTGAGTTGATAAGCGTCTTTAGAACCGTGTTGCAGCGTCATGTAAAAATGCCTATTGATACAACATCCCTGATACACGACTGTTTATTGTTTGGCTAAGATAACAATTGCTTAAATACACATGCCATAGTTTAAATTACTCAAAATCAAAAACGTCCTTCAACTGCGAGTAATGTCCCGACGTTGAAACCACTTTTATTTCAATACAACCTGCACAGGTTTATAGCCTACAGCATAGTCCATAGTGCCGCCCCCATAAAAATGCCGGCAAGGGCGGACCGCCCCCTTAGCTACGCCACTGGTTGAGAAGATGCTAGCAGTGCCAAATCGTCCGCAAAAAGCAAACGGTTAATCCGGCAATTACCAACAGTGACATCCTCATCGACTCGGCTTGTCCACCCAAGTCATCCAGGGGCCTCCAAATATTTTTGTCAGAGGGCCACATACGCTATTACACAACAGTTCGAGGGCCGGATAGCTTAGGTAATGTGATTGTGTCGGGATATGTTGTATTCTACCAAATCAACACAGTTTTCGTAATTGTCTTATTTTTTCCTTATTGAGCAAATGTGTTTGCGGCCGGATGAAACGGCTTCGCGGGCCTCATATGGCCCTCGAGCCGTATTTTGTGGACCCCTGATGTAGATTATAAGAGGAGTGGTGACAGCACATACCTTGTTAGAGTCCAACACCCACGGTGAACGGTTGGGATCTAAATCCGCCGACACGGACACAAAATTCTGAGCAGCAATACTGTGACTTGACGGCCAGTAGAGTTGTGACGAGGGTGTTATGGCGCTAGGCCATTAGCGCTTTTTTGGTCAAATCGGTTAAGCGTTGCTTTAACTTGGCCTTAGATGCTCCCTCAGGGAATCATGATGGTTCGATTCCCGTGCAAGTGGAACCTCGGGCAGTTCCACTTCAAGGGGGAAAGGGGCAATTCCCCGGGCACCGAATCACTGATGGGTGGCCATAACGTCCCAGCAACGTCACTAGTACTTTCTTCAATACAGTTCATTTGCTACCGAAAGACCTCAGGTTCGCCCACCGGACGCCAAACTTGCTGCTTGCCCATGGTGCCATTTAACCTCATTACGCTCCTGACAGCCCGTAACAGGCCGTTAACACCTCCCTAACACACCCCAAAGCTTTTCTTTGGCATACTCTCAAGATTTCTTGAAAATCTGCTGGTGAATGAAACTTTAGGTTGTAGTGCTACGACCGGGGCGAAAACCGTATTGGGTATCATCCAGCTTTGGCTCAATTATTTCAGTCTTTTTCCAAGACACTTGGCATACATCTTTCCAGTGAAGTTACGGAAAGTGATGCCCTGGTAGTCGGTTCATTCGCTCCTGTCTACTTTTTTTGTGTATGGGGATGATCAGTTTGCCAGTGTTTCAGTGCTCTTCCAAATCGCCATGGCACTTGACACACACAAGTCAGTCAAACCAAACAGCGTTCTATGTTCTCCTAATTCACTCTCAAAACATTTCCCAATCCGCTTCAAGCTCGGATTTCGTAGCGGTATCAGAGAGCTTACTGATGCACACTTATACGGAAGCTTACAGTACATACGTGAAATTCAAACATACCGCGAGCAGAAACTTGAGCGTCGAAGTTCGTCGGGCTGGGTGTTTTTCATGGGTAAGTTTTTCCACAGGGTTCTCACAATCCATTTCAACAGTGATCTCGACAGTTTTGCCAGTGCTTGCGACAGCACTGTTTTGAGTCTGCTAAACGTGCGATGAAATAAAGTCTCAGCTTTTAAACTTCATTCGCAAATTTTAATAACAGCTATTCAGCCACGTGATCGCGTTCGTATTAATTTCAAGGAACTTGTGCGTACATCGTTACATTAAGTTCTAATAGTTGACTACTCTCGTTTCCCGTTTGTTGAAAGATGACGTTTCACGTGCCTGCAACTGTTGCATTTTATGGATAGCATTTCATGTAATTGCAATTGTTGTCTTTTCATATTTTTTTCTTTACGCACGATCGTTATTCTGATGCTGAAAATGCTCCTCGAGCGAAACTGTAGTTATTCGTCTCTTTATGTTTTATGTTGTTTCATATTTTTATAAGAGGGAGACTCAGTTAAACGCCATTCTTTAACCTATATGTTGAAAATGTTGCGGCGCAGCTCAAAGAAACCACCCTCTTAGTTCTATACTCGCAATGCGGATTCTCATCAGTGCGCGTGGATATGACACTATTGTCGAGGGTGCAGTGCCCAGTTCTCAAGTTCACGAGATGCTGAGATGGTCTCGGGTTCGGTGGCGACATTCATCTTGGACCTTCGTCCTTTCCTGGCCAGCACTCCGTCGAATTTGCGATTGGTTGTGCGATTGGTTGTGGTCAGCGTTTCGCTTGGTGTGCCTGTTTCAATCTTTGTTTGCTCGGCAGCTTCCGCATATTTTGTCGACTGCAAAATTTTAAAGAAAGTAGTTGCCTGTCAATGGTACAACTATACCACGATCGGTGCATGGCCACTTCGGAAACATCGATACAAGTTTTGGCAAAGTAAACTGTTATCTCGGTCTGTTGAGACGTTCTTATCCTAATACAGTCTCTAGTTTTATGCAGAATTTGTGCATCGACGACATCATTGACAACAGTTGTAGAAAATCGTCACATCTCCGCCCCATTCGTTCTGAACGAATCAGAAGAGACAAGTTTGCTTTATTGTTTACTCTTGCTTCACAATTGTGCGTTGCTGCTACAAGGCTGGAATCCGAACTGCAATTTGAGTGAATGCTGTTTGATTGTAAGCCTCCACTCTCAAATCACACCGCTACAACCAAGAGTATTTTACGTTCATTCGCACCATAATGAAAAAAACTTTTGCTGCTGACATTTCTTGAAAGGCGTTTTTTTTCAATTACTACGGATGAAACAGCAATTTCTTTCATATTCGACCAAAACAACAAAGGCAAAAAAAAAACGAAAATTCTTTCTTGACGGTTTGAGCCGATCCAACCATGCTATACTATGTAGCACAGCCTTGGTAAATCCAATGCAGCATTTCTTGCAAGTCTGCTTTCAGTTGCCATGCCGAATTTGCATTTACACCAGTCTCTTGTCCATCCCGGTTACCCTCAGATGTACTATTACATACGAGAGCAGAACTTGCCGTTTTCTTCTGAGGAAATGAAAAAAGTTTGCCATCCTGTCGAACTTTTGCTGAAGTGAAGCCTCGGCTTCTGAATCTCATTCGCAAACTTTAATTAAAACTGAGCCGTGGTATCGCGCCAGTACTGATATTTTAAGGGACCTGTGAGTAGACTGCTACCTTACCTCCAAAGAGTTGTTGAGGACTACTCCAGTTTTCCTGTTGTGTTCCCGTGAAAACTTGATCTTATACCATTGGCGATAAAAATATTCAATTAAAAAAAACATTATGCTCTGAGAAAGTAAAACCATTTGGTTTTGTGTTTGAATATGATGAACATTTGTACATAAAAGTAATTTGATACACAAATGTCTCGAGTTAAAATGATGATTCGCTGATTCGATTCACAGCATTGACAAATGTGAATTGATTTGACTCGACTCAGGTCTGAATAGTTTTTGAGAAAATCGTTAAAGTCACATTTTACGATTTGCCGCTCGACTTGGGTAATTGAAAAATTCTAATTTTATGTGTAATTAGTATGATTGCAGGTGCCAATCCATTTTTTAGAAGTGACTTGAAAACTTTGCCACTTCACAAACTCGACTTCATCCAGGTCAGTGATTAGAATGGTTAGACTCAAACAAATTTTAATTGCATAAAAGTTTGAATCGACTGCTAACACAAAGAATGTATGTCGTCAGGATGAGTGAGTAGACTTTGAGCAGTGCAATGCAGGACCATATATGTAAATTTATATGTAAATTCAACATGAAGAAAGCTTCTAATATTTCAACTAGGCAGATCTCAAGATGAAAACCATGTATAAGCTAGTTATGTCGCGCACACAAACCAAAAATTTGGTTATAATCATCCATAAATGAAGTCGAAGCTCTTGTTGTTTCTTAGCTTTTCCAACGTTTAAATTATAGGGTTGATAACACTCTCAGCACCAACAAGATAGAACTGTGCCTGCCACTGGTGTAGGAGGCGGGGTGCAGGGGGTGAAAGCGCACCCCCAAAAGTTTTGACTTGACATCTCTTAAAATCCGGGCAAAATCTGTGGAAATCTGAGCAAACTCCCTGAAAATATGGCGCCCAGCGTTTGTAGGGTTTCTTCGGGCAAGTTTGGGAGAATTCGGGCAAATATCCTTCGCACCCCCAAAAATTTGCCTGCTCCTACATCTATGGTGCTTGCAACTGAGTATGCACAATATCTTGTTGTTATTTGCAATAGCTTTGAAGCTAGAGCGTAAACCCAAACCTAATCAGTGTGAATAAAAAAAACAGGAAATGTTTAAAATGTATTTTTCCACATTCTTTTTTGACTGCTGTCTTCACGAAATAGCAATTCTGGATCCATCACTGTATCTGGTATAATTTTGTTTCAAGTGGTGTGTAAAATGTTGTCCAAGAGTTAGCAACAGGAAGCAAGTAATTTAGTACGAGGTAGCACGAACATTTCGAGCATTGTTGAATTTGTACTGTACATTAAAAGATTGCCGAGAGCAGCAAAAATGTTTGAAGCTACTGCAAGCCAAGTCTGTGCAAGGTATCATGAGAAGATTGTTCTACGTTTAGAATTTATGCAAGCAGGGTTAATTAAAAACAAACCTGAAAAAGTTGAATGGGATGTGGAGTAAAACAACACAATCGTCGAAACATGATTTTTTTCATTTTTCATCTCCGTAAGTTGTCCAGTAGGTTTGAGTTACTTGCATACTGTTCTGTTTGATCCAGCTATCAATTTTGCTCATCATGCAGAGCGAATATTTTACCGATGATTTCTTCCGCTTTTTCTAAATTGCTGGTAGTACAAAATATATTAAACGTTAATGAGTTCTTGCTAAACTCTTTTTGTGTTCAAAGCGGCTTAGGGCTTTTGCATACCCAAGTCCACTTACTTGCTGTTGTATCATGCAGTTAAACAAGACGCATAATACAAACTAATCGTTAGTGGAATCAAAATGCAAATCCGATGAACAAAAAACGAAGTTAAGTAGACATCTGAAATGAATGCCATATAACATCTGAAATGAATGTTATGCGATGCTGGAACTGCCACCATGTAATTGTAGATAAAGCGCTTCTACAGTATATATACTTAGGACAATAAACTTTTCCTTCATCTTGTAGTGTGAGAACGCTATAATTTTCAGTTTATGCCACTTCTTAGTTCAATCGAACTACATTACAAAATGCAGGACGACAGGCTGTATGATCCATCCCAAACAGCGGTACTTGGTTTTAGTTTTGCAGATATTAATTTTCTTCGCCACTGTAGCATGTATCGGCTCCAGATAAACGATGACAACACATCAAAATCATTGCAACCTACTCTAATTATTTCAATATTTTCTTGAATTGAAAAATGTTGGCTTTAATCTTTCATTAAAACCAAGTTTATTTGCAATGTTCGATTGGATTGATCGCACGAATTTAGCAAATTTATCCGTGCCTTGCAATTTTCGGGACCACTTTGGTACTTAAGCTCCCACACTGTTTCGCTGAACTTTGTGCAGTGCCATAGTCAGTGCGCATATGTGCGATGAAGCATACATTAGCATTAGGTAGCAATAAGTTTCGAACTTGAATGGTTTGGACGAAAAGTGCCTAATAAGTGATGTTAATGCGCTTCATGTCATCCAAATATATTTCCGCCTCTTCATAAATCGAACTCACTCTTTTGCAGAAAAGTTTTGCCTACGAGTCCAAACATCATATAAAGGCAGCTGGCAATTGAAGCATGAAAAATTTGGAAATATTAAAACAATAAAAAAGCGGCAATTCGAATTTTGTGGAAACATTCAGGTCAAAACAACTAGAACATCTGGCTATTTGTGGGAAAAATTGTGGCAAGAACGCACGAGGACGTCCAAGAAAAATGTACTTGGACCAACTCAAGGATTGGCTGAATTTAAACACTCCACCTATCTTGCAGCTTCCCTGATAGACAAAGTTGGACGACTGCCTGCGCATTGATTGCTGAACCAGGCATAAGACTTTCATGATCATGAATATTGAAACAAAATATTGTTAAAGCGTGAAATTACCCAAAAGCTGTAAAGAAATTCCAACTGCCAGAATATTAACAAATCACATCCCGGAATGTTGGTATGGAAAATTATCGGACATCAACATTGGTAAAAACTTGTTACCAGTACATCATTCGTTTGTTCTAGTTGTTTATTCTAGCTTCTTTGATTGCGAAATCTTTATGCTGAGAAAAGTGCACAACAGCCTGTCTATGGGATAAGTGAGAGTATTAGGTGAGCATATCCTTCTAAGAATTTATTGTCTGTGAAACATGGAACTGTAACAAATCCATCAAGATTAAAAAACTTCCAACTTACAGTGCTTGGTTGATATCCACAAAGTACTTTTGATTAACATTCAAGCTCGTTTGTACCATAACCGAAGTAAACTCAAGTCTATGTCTCTCAACTTTCTGGGATGTAAGACCCTGACAATGAAAGTTTTTTACAATTCAAAGTACGATCTTTTGCATCTTGCTCTAATGCGACGTCTTCATCCGTGACACACAGCGAGTTCTGCAGAAGGTTTTTGAAGAAAAGGACGACAAAGCAATTTGAAGTGATTTCTTATGAGTAATCTATTCGTTGTGACATAAAAATAATTGCGTGGAAGGTTGAAGCACAAAATACCTCAAGGTGTTTGACACTCCAGCTAATTTCCTTCACGTTTGAAACAGGAAACAACCAGCCCTTAACGGGGTAAGCAACACTCACAATAGCAATCGACAACAACACCAGATTAGAAATTGTTGATGGCCGGCAACTTTCGCGAAGATGCTATTATCGATATGTTATAAATTCCGTCACGCGAAAAACAAACAACAAGCGATACATTCGGTAAGTTTGGCAAGTTACGTAATGGCGCCGACAAAACGCTCATATAGCAGTAGGCGAGAGGAAATGTGTCCTGAAGACATTGAGTCATTATGTGAAAAACTGGTCCAATTCGCTGCTACTATGAAAGCGCCAAATCGTCATTAAGTCATTGCCTTTGAGAGAAATGCGACCGCAATGGAACGCGAAGGGGCTCTTTAGATATTGAGTCATCATTTGTTGAATGCTTGGTCAAGTTCGTTGTGCGTTGTCTTGGCATACTTCGTTAAATCATTTCAAGTCATCGCACCATCCAAGCGAGGTAAGTCAGAAGTGAAAGTTTACACATTGTTTAGAAAGTGCATATTTAGCTCCGATGATTAGGTAACTAACTTCCTTTCAAACGGTTGTTGTCTTGCGCCATTACAACCTGACAAACATCAGACAAACAGTCTCAGGCTATACTTCTTATGCGTTGAACATGATCAGGCACAAAATAATGCTAATGCAAAATCACCTCCGAATTTGCACTTCAAAGTCCACGAACAGTTTGCTTATTAAGTTGATTAGGATTTCCGTGTATTTCCATGCATACAAACGTTTTTTTTTCATGCTCAGACCTCTATTTTTCAATGCGTAGAACTTGGGGCGGAAAGCCGTTTTCCAAAATAAAATAAGGAGCGTTCACTGTTATTAAATCATTGTTTTGGCTTTGCAAATAGATGAAAATATATATGTTGATAGTTTTCAGCACTAGGTTATGGTTCGTCTGACGTTTAAGCCTTCATGCGATCGTTTTTTAGAGTACAGTGCAGAATAAGTAAAGGCTATGGAAACAAAACAGACCACTAAATAACATAAAATCATGCGAAGATAGCAAACTTTTGAAGAAATCGCAAGTGTGTAGTCTGGTTCCCGAATGTAGAATCCTGGGCTTCAGCTGTCATTCTGGATTAAAAACCGCGATGTTGTAGTAGAAGGCAGCTGCATCCGGCGTAACTTTGCTGTAAATCAATTTAGCAAGGAGTATTTGACGGCAAGGAGTTTTTGACGGCAAGGAGTTCTTTCGGCGTGAACACGAGCGGATTAGCAGCAAAATGAAGATGGATTTGTTTTTCACATCGAAGCAAAGAATTCCGACATCTACTGCAAAACTGGCTGTACTGTTAAATTAATTTTTAAAAGCGAAGGTGATGTGTTGATAGTTCTTCTACTGTTACACAGCTTGCGTTTATGGCATTGATTTTGCACGAGACGTTTTAAACTTGTTTACAATTAAGTGTTGTTTTTTTAACAGTGCGCAGATCAAATCGTCTTCGCGTTACAATTTCATTGTTTTTCACATTAGGGTAGACATTTCAGTCTTTCAGTGCATGGCAAAAATTTCCTGTTTCCACTCCAACATGCTGGAAGCAATGATTCAAGCAAGTCAAAGGCAAAATTTCTGAAGTTAAAATGATGTTTACTTTTTCATAGAACAACTGCGTGACCAATACGATTGATGTCCGACATTTTTTACTAGCGTGTCTTACGTAAAAGTTATACTTCCCATGCATTTGGAAATGTTAATCCAATCAAATATCCAATAACCCTATTGTCAGTTGTGCACCAGAAGAAAAAAGCACTGTTCAGCGAGTCACCGTCTTCACTGAAGTGAAGAATGCTGAGCTTTCAGAAAATAGATGTTATCATCAGGGAGATGCTGTTGAGCAATGTACTGATTTGCTTCATGCAGATGCTTTCGAATTTGTATGCAAACAAGTCAGCACAAGCTTTTTTAGAAACATTACTTGAAACCCCTAAGCGTGATAGGGTCTGTAGGGAAAACATTCAACTCCTCCGTACATTGCTTTTCGTAAATGGTGGAGCAAAGCGTGTCATTAGCTTGCACAATGCATCTTGCAGTAGCAGTCTGCTAAATACGTGGGAGGGTGCGTTGGGGTTTGCGCATCACAACCAGCGCGTAAGCAGCTTTGCATGTGCGTGTGTATTTGTTATATGCATCTCACAACAAGGTGATAAAAACATAGAAAGCGGCGAAGACAAAGCAATGCCCGATGAGAAGGATTTTGCTACTATGAACGTCACTGAGAGGGCGCTATCAACGCAGTTTCCTTCCCTTACATGCAAGGCGCATGTCAGCAAATGCATCATCAACAAGTCGCTCCGACAATATTGCGCAGCTGCTGCCGTTCGTAAATTCTACTGCAGGCTTGGTGCCGCAGCAAAGGTGCGCGACAGACAGAAAAAGTGCTGATGCGCTGTCCGCAGCAGGTCAGGTCGAAAGGTTTGGGTTTGCAACTTTTGCTGTATTTAGTAAGTGCTTATGATTTCCTGCCGGCTAACCACAAAGGAATCGACTGACCTAGTTTTGGACATAAGTACCGCTTGACTTTGATTACACTTCCCACAGCTAAAGGTCGTTTCGGATTTATGAAAATGTTTAGTGTCGCTTTGACGGCGAGATGGAAGAAGTCAATCAGTCAGTTGCGATTTCCGTTGTAAATGATGTTAGGAAGCGCACCACAGCGTTAGTGATTTCGCTTAAAAAAACAAGCAGTGGGAAAATGTTTGTATTGTGGGAAGTCTTCAGCCCGGGAAAGAAACTAGCAGCAGAAGGTTCTTAAAGATTCTAGAAGCAGGTGCCTTTTTCTGAAGCAGTCTAATAGAGGAGTTTGCTCGTATTTAGCGCAATGCTGGAGGTGCGATGTAAGGGATATACAATTGACTTCACCTAGGTTGCACAAATCTAATAAAATTTAACGTAAAATGATGTAGATGGTTTTGATTTTATTCATTCCCAAACTAAAAATACTTCATCTAAATTGGGCATATCGAAGTCATTTCCCGAATATTACAATCTTTTAATAAAGGTGTAAAGTTTCTGTGCTTTAAATCGCAGAACTTGTTTCAATGCTAAAAGCGTGCGAACATGGTTGCCTAGGGCAAATGATTCACCTTTATTCCGTTGAGCTATTAGTGGACTCCACATGGTGTAACAAAACTAGACATGCGAAGGACAAAAATTGACCAGACAATCGGTAGAGAAATATTACGGTAATTCTTTAAATCTGCAGAGTTTCGTTGTGACCAGGATTCGAGAATGCACGTTCATACAAATGTGTTCATCAAAAACCAAGGGCATTTCAAACTGATCACGAATTTGGATAACATAAATAACTAGAAAACCAAAATGTTTTACATTTACAATTAGCTGAGGTTTGTCGCTCAAGTATGAAGTACATTTCTATGATAACACGGTTTTATCTTTTATGGTGGATTTATGTTTGTCTGCTCTTGCCAACGCAGATTAACTGCTGTACTTATTTCAGTAACATAAAGGTTCTGCTATACGACATCACTTGTATTTATAACTCGAGTTACAAGTAACTCAAATATTTATGAAGCTGACCAATGAAAGTTATGCAGAAGTTTGAAAACGTAGAGAAGTATGTTACTAATAACAGTGCTTACGTAAGTAGTAGTCCGTGTCATTGCCATAACTGGTTCAATTATTATGAACTTTGGAAAATATATCCTCATGCGTATTGTCTTTAAAGCTTGTGGCCCAGATTATTGCAAATCATTTCTGGATATGCCCAAATAAAAAAAACTTTAGTCTCTAAATTAGTACAGCCCAGGTTAGAACAGTTAAATAAAAATAAATGCTGTAGATTTAAAGCGAGATGTGACAGTTTTACAACAAAACGTGTAGCATGGCTGTAACAGTTAGTATGAAAAGTTCTTGTGGTTTAATTTCAAAGTGTTGTGTGTACCGCAGCGAATATGTGGGAAGCGAAAGGTGGTTTTTCTGGGGGTTGTGTTTTGGAGGTTCGCTTACTGCAGCTGAACATTCGAACTGACTGGTCCGTTGTTTGTAAGCATACGCTCGTGCAGATGTGTTGTCGCAGAGGATGAAGATCGGTAAATGAAACTTTGCTGCTCAGCAGAACTGAAATGCTGATCTTTCCTTTTTCCGGTCAGGTTTGAGTTAGAAAACGGATGGAAATTCGGCAAGGTTAACTATAGGTATTGCATGAAAGGTTCGTTAAACCTGACTAGGCATTTTTGATTTAGTTTTTGTTAAAAAACCGGTCAAACTTCGAGCTTAGATGTTTCAGCTTTTTAGACGCCTGACGGTGGTCGGTTTTTGAGGAAAATTTTAGCAGCTCTCATAAAAACGTTTCGTTCCTTTACAAGGTTATATGAGAATGCGCTCATCCAAGGTGATATTATGAGCGAAATACTTTTGCATGATGATCAATGGAAATATAGAGAAATACCCTTCCTGCTGCTTTTTGTGAAGTAAAAGCATGCAATTCTTTTTCTGTGGTTATCCCGAAATTCTGTTTAACACTGCACTGTTCGTACTTACTATCAATGTTGACTAATCGACTGGGGTAATATGTTGTTTTTTTTGCACTTGTATTATTTGTTCCTCATTTGGTAATATATGAAGGCAGGAATTATGCCTTGAAAAATATTATTTTTTAGATAAAGTAAAAGAGTTATTTCGAAGCAGCCTAACAAGGTTTTATTTGAAAGTTTGATTTTAAACTATCTTGGCGTAACTGACGTTCAAAGTGGGAGTATTCACCCCTGGAAAGCATAAATCTGCGGTTTCTGAGCATCGTCTTGCAATATGAATCCAATCTTAAGTTTACTGGTCCTGAGTTTCGTAAGCTATGCAATCGGTGCTGACGGTAAGTGAAACACATAGTTTTACCCACTTTTCTGTCGATGCTGTAGCAGAATAGCAAGAACAAGTGGCTTCGTTCGATGTTGCATGATAACCTAACTTGATCAGAAAACCTTAAATAAGACTAATCAGCCAAAAGTATTTTCAAGATTAATAAGTAGCGCAACGAATTTTTTGACCTAAAAACTTAAAATTTTGACTCTATACTTTACAATTTTTGACTTCATTTTTACCTATAAATTTCCTGCATTTGCAACTGCAAAATAATTCACCCTCCAGCGTTGTGGTTAACGCAGAAGCATATTCATGCGCTATACTTCAAAATTAAAAAAAATTGTTTTATTTTGCAGATGATATATTGATAAGTGCATTAATTACTACAGTAGAGTCAAAGCTGAGAACATCATGAAGTTGAAACACTATATGCATACTGGATTGAGCATTTATCAAACCAAGTACTATGAGACTACCTTTCTTGCCTTACCACGCATAGCCTACAAAAAATTCAATCGCCCATAAGTGGGCAAAACAACATTACTACGCCAGACCTTGCAACAAACCCACTGTTATTACAGAATTGCAACTAAACTTGCAAAAGTATATCAATATCTGTTGTAGTTGCAATAAAATATCGATGAAGAGAAAAAACTGCTGCTAGATAAGTTTGACCTAATGATAAATTTTGATTTACCTAATAACTTGAGAGTTGCTCATGGTACCAGCGTGAAATTTGCTTTGTGGACGTTTCATAAACTTTAAAAATAGCAGAAAAACTTAGACTTTATTGTCTTTTGGTTGCCCTATTATTAAGCAAAAATTTCACATCTTGTCTTATTTCAAACTGCTACAATTGCACTTAATATGGCGTGTGGCGCCATTGCAATTCAAATAAATTTATTAGTTGCCGATCTCACACCACACACGTCGCAGTCTTTGCGATCTGGTAACACTTGTTTATGAGAGTGATATATTCGGGGTTTCAGAAGATTATAACAGCGTCTCCAAGACCCAGACGGGGAAGCCTACGTTTCGGCATCAAAGCGAAAAAACGAGTGACAAAGCAACCTGACTCCAGGAGCCCTGCTGTTTTGGGCCACGATCGATTTTTAAAACCGTTTGCAGTTGACGTTTCGACGAAGTGCCCCGTGCTGCGTCGTGACTTCGCCAGCCAAGCAAACACGTTCAGTTGCCACCCGGAATACTATGCTTAGATTTCATGTCGTGCAGTGAAAAATACAAAGAAAAAGGTTGAAGTAAAGTGACTGTTGCACAAACACCATGCACTGAACGTTTAGGACAACATGGTTGGAACCCCATCATCACCAATCGATAATATCTTCCCAGTTGTAGAGATCACGAAAGTAGCAACTGCAACATGTGGTTGTTCGTAGCTAGAAGCTGGGCTTGAGCTTTGCCAATAAGATGTAGTCTTTCCCAGTTCTTCACGAGGCTTTATCTGCCTCACAGAAAAATTAAAATATGGTGACTTACCCATTTATGCACTTCTTTACGAAACGCAGTGAGAATATCGAGTAAGAATTATTTTTTCTTTTCTCTTGAAAATTACGAGTCCGAGATTATTTTACTGTCGCCACCCAATTTTAAAACAGATTTTGTGCATTTACAAATACATGCGCAAAACTACAAGGATGTGTTTTTCTCTCTGTCTTCCGATCAATTTTGCAGCTTTTGAAATTCTTTTAAACAAATTCAAACGAATTACACAACATGATTTGGTTACGTCACTTCTTACGCCACGAAGTGAATATGGAAATGCCTTCTAAACAAGGTTTTTGGTGCCTTGAACCTTGTCACTGCTGACTTCACAAGTATTGGGATACTGATTGTTTTTAGAGAGCGTTAAAACAGCCGCATGTTCACATTTGAAGAAAATTTGTTTTTTCCAAACTGTCTGTCTGCATTTTATTAGTCTTTAGAATACGATGCCCATAAACGTGACGTGACAAAATCACACATTCCAGGCTTTAGAAGAGCATTTTCCAAGGAAAACGAAATCCTGTTCACCCAAGGTCTTGCCGCAACCTCAGCACAACCAAAAAGATCGCGGGAAAGATACGTAACACCTTGTGTCGTTCGCTGAAATTTATGCCGACGGCTAACCACGTACCACCCCGAAAACATTGCAGCTTTAAACAAGAATGACGATATTTGTAAATATATCGTTGTCAAGTGTAGGGCTTGATCAACTTGCAAAAAGCATGTTTTTGTCTGCCAAGTTCGTATTATGCCTCTTTCATAGTGGCCCCAACCCAGACCCACGCATGACAAAGCAGATAATGACGCAGGTTTGAGACACAAAGCATATGACGTCATGCACATGATCGATCTACGCACTGCACTGTTCGTCCGTCGTCACAGCAACAGTTGTTTACAAAGCATTCGATGTTGCATCATTAATTATTGAACCCAATTTATTTCAGAGTACCTTAAAAAGTTAAAAGTAAAAGTGGATCCAGGAGAAATCAAGCAACAGCAATGTGGTGACGAACTGAGCATTACCTGCGTTGCACAAGGACCAATCTACGAGAGGGTGCGTATGTCCGTTGATGAATGATTGCGATGTTTTGCATCTCCATGGCGCAAGGAAATTAATCATCGCAACCTAAGAAAATTCTGAATTAAAACCGAACGTATTTTTAAACTGACTTAGTTGAAGACTTTCGCTGTGTAGTTGTGATTTCATTGCAATTAACCTGTTTATTTTAGCTGGAAGGCTGTAACTTCTTACTTTCAAATAAACGTTTTATACGTTATTTTCAACTGAAGTTAGAAGCAAGAAAAACATATGAATTCAAGCAAGTAAATATTTCTCCTTTTCTTGAACACGTTCTGAGCTTGTTGCTCCATACGCTAAAACATTTTAGTGAGATTGACATTTCGCTGAAGCTAAGACCAGAATTTCAGTGACAAAGTTTCTAAGTGTTGCAAGATTCTGACTTAATTTCTTCATGGGATTGTCCAAAAGTGTAGTAGTGTGAAAGTGATCTTTGCACAAACAATATCGAAAAAAAGGTCTAAAACAGAAAGTGGTGGAATTCCCCAAAGCAACCAAGAATGAGCGTGTTACCAATTAGCAGCCTTAACAATAAGAATTTTACTGGGTGCTTTGAATTTTGCGGCGTTTGACTGTTTATCGGCAAACACTTGGACTTCAAAACTGTTACTTTTTTGTTTGCGGTAAAGAAACGAAATTGCCTTGGCGGCGCACTGCAAGCATATACTGTAGCTGTTGCTGCTGACAGGAAGACATCTCTCTGCGTGAAAACGTTTGACCTATAAACAGCTTCTGCAACTCATTCATAATGAACTACCAAAGCTAGTACCATTGTTATCAGAAGCATTACGTGTTCAGCCAGGAAATCGGAGGTGCACGAAATGTCTTCGGCAGCCGGAATTGCTTGGTGTTAAGCTTTATAGGGTTAAAACCTTCGTTCTATAATCGTCTTCACGACACCTTCATGTAACAAAACCATATTGCCATACTGAAACGATTTTGCCGAAAGAAGAAAACGTCGAGTAGTTCAGTGGTTTCAAAAATTTCTCACATTACGTGATAACCTATATTAACAGTATACTATACCCTACCTATTTCCAATAACTTTATCAGGCGTTGATTCACGTAGATGGGCCACAACAATTGGTTTCAAGTGTAAATATCTCATAAACGTTTCCTAAAACTTTTAAACTACAGTAGCATCAGGTAAAAAAACTAAAAAAATTTCTATAACCCATGTCAGGGTGGAAAAGCACTAAATTTTTTCAAAACGTTTCAATAACAAAGACAGTTTTCTTCAAAATCTTTTGTGGTACTCAAAATCTTTTTTGTTTTTTGGTGCAAAAAAAGTGCTCTTTGCATTGTTGCATGAGCTCCTACTTATTGTGATGTGTTTAATAATTTTATAAGTGCTTGAGCACTGTTAATTACAAAGGTCTGTACATGAAAACATCAGTTGACAAAATAACAGGATAATTTTAAAAGACATTATTTTGCACTTTTGAAGAACGTACTATTGGCAAAAGGTATTTTATATTTGACTGCATAGACATATGCAAGCTGTGAAGAAAGCCGTTTTGTGGCTTTCTTAACCCTGCTCAGGTAATCGTAGGTCGAGCAGGATAAGTCAAATTTCAACTAAATTGTTCAAAGATGTAATAAGCACGTATCAACCCCATTCCTCCAGCAGGTGATTTTTTCAATGGTACTTTCGAGTAGTTGCATCAAAATCTGCAGAATTTTTTTATTTTTGAGAAAGAGGGAGGTTTTCTTAAAATGTGGGCAGGGATGCCCATGATCACCTGAAGCGCGACAAAATGGCTGAGACTGCGAAATGTAATCGTGGACATATATGGCCAAAACAACACTTGATGGTGACTCGCGACAGGACGTCAATCAGGAATAAGGCCGGATAAACTCAGCGCGACTTTCCTACAAACATGTTACTCATGTTGCTTAAAGCCGTCCTACTTTCGCACCTGCCGGCCCTCCTACCTTTTTCTACTGGTGCAGTGAGTTGATTTTTGTTCAATCTTCCAGCAAAATAGCCTACCTAAATATTCAGCTGTTTTATTTTCAAATTTTTTGTATATAAACGTATGACTATCCAAGAGGAAAAAACTACAGCCAGTGTCCAATCGATTCATAAATCGTAGATACACAGAGGCCGGTTTCCAATCAATTCACAAATCATAGATATGCAGAAGCTGGTTTCATTCGATGCATTAATCATAGATATACAGCGGCCACTCCGGCCAGTTTCCAACCGAATCATAAATCATATCACACAGTGGCCAGTTTCCAATCGATTTGTAATCCGTGCGTATGCGTAAAGCAGCTTTGCTCCAAAAATTTCTGTTAGCCATAAATACAAAAACTGGGATCAGAAGTGCATCATCAAACTTCTTGCCACAATGATACGCCAAACCAGGGATAAAATGGGAGAGATCACTTTGTTTCAAACTCACATTAGCATTCTCACTATATGGGATTTTGCCGCGACCTTTCTCAAGGTAAAGGACAGGCCTGCAGTACAGCATACGGTCCGCGAAGGCTTTTCTTGCTGCCCGCGAGATCTTTCTCAATTGCAGAAAATGTTGCAAATTCTCGACGTCGCATAAGTACAGTAATTGTCGTATCAGAATTTCTTCCCTGCTATAAAGAAACCTCCACATCGAAATGAAATAGACTTTTCGGCCCGCGGTAAATTTATGTTGACAATTTCGCTCTTCGAGCTTTCTGAGTTTTTAGGCCTGGAATAGGATGAAACAGAAAAGATGCTTCGCATTTATGCCTGTAGCATAAAATGCTTCAGAATCGAAGTGCAGAGACGAAGATTTGCAAAAAGAAGGAATCTTTTCTTTTTTCTTTGCAAACTTTTCCTGCGATTGTTTTCCAAAAGTGTGTGCTTTTCATGGTGCTCGTGCACATTGCATAAAGAGTGGGTTAAGATAGCAATCCTGTTGATACTTTTTACAGATGCTTGTCCACTAAAACTAGTCGTAATTCAAGAGCAAAAAAGTCTACTTCGTTATTTTTATCACTGATACTGACAGACAGAATGCTTCTTACTGGTTCGTATCTACTAAAACTAATTGGAATGGCTAACAGCACCAGCACAGAAAACGAAGAAGAGGCCGGTTCAAAAGCTGTCGCTGTTGCGAAATTTGTGTCGATCTTTGTCGCAAGGATGTAATGCTTTGTTGATCTTGAGCAACAATTGGGACTGCGTAAATAAAGTGTCTGTAGAACCACACACAGCGAAAATCCAGCAAAAACTGCTGTGACCCAACTTAATTTTATATTCTTCACCATTCCGTGCAATCTCAGCACATTCTAAGTGATTCTTTTTGAACGTTGATCTGGTTTATGCCTGCCAGTTGTGCTTGGATCATATTACATTTGCTTGGGGCATTTTGATTTTCAATAAAGGAAAGTTAATTATTTTTCAATATTTCCGAAATGTCAAAACGTGTTTAGATCTGTACCGAACAGATACTGACATAGCCTATGTTGACCACCCACCTAAGCTTTATAGAAAGAGCCCACAAATCAAAAACTAGGGTTCTGAATTAAAAAATCCGAGTCGGAAACCACGCAGAACCAGTAAGCAAAAGCTCTGATTTTAGCCACCCACACTAAACTGCAACAGACCACGCTACGATGCTTGTCTCCTAAAGCTAGTTGGAATTTATGTGAAAACGAGCAACAGTTACAAAAGCCAAATATGTTTTATATTCACACACATATTAACAATTCTTGGGGGCTATTTTCGAATACTATATTTCGACTTTGCATGGTTCATGTGAAAAAGAGTGCAATGTGTTGGCTAGCCTGTAGCAGAGCATACTTCGCAATTTTTCTTGCTGATGCTTGTCGCCAACAGTGCATTGGAATTCGAGCGCAAAGAGTTTTGAGAACAATCAACATTTTTATATGGAATCATTTCCTTCAATTGTTTTTCAAATGTTTGCACTTTTCAAGATACTTGTCTAAGGTTCGCAAGATCTGGGGGCAGACAGCAAACTTGTCAAAAATTCTTGCTGATGCTTTTCTACTAAAACTATTTGGAATTGATGTACAACAAGCAGAGTTCACAAAAAAGCACATGTTCAAACACATTTTTGCAATTTTAAGTGGATCTTTGCAAATCTTTCTACCTTTCATGATATTTGTATTTGTTTTGTAAGGTATGGGCGCAGATAGAATGCTTCTTAGGGATTGCTATCCACTGAAACTAATTGGAAAGGCTAACAAGCACCAATACAGAAAACGAGGAAGCGGCGAGATCAAAAGCTGTCGCTGGGGCGAAATCTGTGTCAACCTTTGCTGCAAGGATGTCACGCTTTGTTCGTCCTGAGGAACAATTGGGACTGCACAAATGAAGTGTCTACAGCACAACACACAGTGAAAATCCAGCAAAAAGTGCTGTGGTCAAACCTGTTTCTCTATTTGTCACCATTAATTGCAATCACAGTGCATTCATACATTTTCGACATTGAAAATTTGCTATTTTTTTGTTGATCTGAGTGATACTTTTAGAGAGTTAGTCTCATCCATGCCTGTCAGTTGCGCTTTCATTATCACAATTGCGTGGGCAGTTTGAAATCTATCACCAATGTTGCCGAACAACTACCAGTATGCAGACACTGACATCTCTCAAGGCTACAACAGAGAACATGCTCTGCGTTTATTCCCGTCCCATCGAACGTTTTGAAATCGAAATGCAGGTTGCAAAGTGCAGATTTGGAATAAAAAATGTTGTTGGTTGCACTGAAGTAAATTTGTAGTGCATATTGAATATGCAGAACACAAATACAGAAATTTCCCGGCTTTCTTTCATATCGAGCACAAGACCATAATATACATGCAAGCTTTTGCCTTGGTACTGTATACCTGGGCTGAAAATACAGCGATTTACTTGTTTGAGAATCGTATTTGACACATTAGCTCTTGCTACGCAATGGAGAATTTTGCATCTCTGCTTTGGGATACTTATGAAGATTGGAAATATATGAACAATGCATTCAAATTTTATTAGAACGCGATATGATACTGTTCACCTAAGTTTTTGTAGAACTGATTAGCCAAAGCATATTTGAAATGGCAGCCACACACAATGCTTACTTCACGTTGAAACTCATATTAGACAGCTTCCTTATCACTCAATAAAAATGTCCATGAAAGCGTTAGTAGACTTCCAACACACTGCACGTCATTTTTGTTTTTGCTGCAATATTTCTGGAAGTTCTTCCGAGTTGGAGAAGACCAAAGTCAACTCCGAATAATGTTATCTACTATTTTTTTGGTGAACTACGGAGTTTGTTTCTATTTGCTTTTTTGTGTGTGTAATTTACCAATATCTCTTTGGATTTAAATGGAGTTTAATCGTACAAGCACTGCGTGAAATTGAAGTGCAAATAAACACGTTAGCCATTCCAGTTAGTTTCAGTTTTCCTGAATATTCGAAACCACGAATAAAACCTTTGGCATGGAACGATTCAGAGTTCATTTTTTAACAGGTACCGGATTCTTTTTCGGAGCAATCAAGATTAAATAGGATCAACACAGCTCGACCTCGTTGCTACCAAGGTCGACACAGATTCCGTACACGCGACAGCTTTCGGATGCAGGCACAATTGACAGGCGTGAACAGTACAAACTTTCCGAAAGTATCACTTAGATTTGATCAATAAAAATATCAAAAAAGTCAATGTCGAAACGTATGAAACAATATCGACAAGCTTGTTATTTCCGCCAATAATCTTGTGAACCCTTCACAAGTATCTTGAAAAGAGCAAACATTTGGAAAACAATCGAAGGAAAAGTTTGCATATGAAAAATGGTTCTTGTTTTCATGACTCTTGGCTTTGTGCTTGAAGTCCAACGCACTTTAGGCGACAAGCATCAGCAAGAAAAATCTCAATGCATGCTTCGCCATAGGCTAGTCTACACACTGCACTATTTTTCACATGAACCATGCAAAGTCCAAATGTTTGAAAAGAGCCCCCCAGAATTGTAGATATGTGCGTGAATATAAAACATATTTCTTTTGTAACTGTTGCTTGTTTGCACGTCAATTCCAACTGGTTTTAAAAGACAAGCATCAGGAGGGAATTTCGATATGCTTGCTGTGTGCGCCCAAGCATCGTGGAAGTATAAATAATTGGAAAAGACGCAAAGGAAAGTGTGCAGATAAAAATATTGCTTGTTTTTGTATTTCTTGGCCCCTGCGCTTGAATTTCAACGCAATTTAGGCAGTAACAATAAGAAAAATCGCGAAGTACTTGGGAATGGGCTAGCCCTAGCCTACAGGTTGCACTCTTCGTTTACATGAATCATGCAAACACGAAATACTTAAGCTATTTGAAAATAGCCTACATACAATATTTGAAAAGATGCGTGTGAATGCAAAAGTATTTTTTGTAATTTTTGCTTGTTCTTCATTTTCAACAAGTTTTAAAAGACAAGCATCAGTGGGAAAAATCACGTAGCTTAGTATGTTGCATTGTTGCAGTTTAGCCCGCGTGGCTGAGATCAGAGATTTGGCTAAGCGCTTCTGCGTGAATTCCCGACTCGAATTTTTTAATTCAGAACCCTATTATTTCATTTGTGGGCTCTTTCTGAAAAGCTTAGGTGTGTGGTCAACATATGTCAGAACGTGTTCGGTACAGACCTAAACACGTTTTGACGTTTGGGAAATATTGTAAAAGAATTAACTTTCCTTTTTTGAAAATCAATTGTTCTTCATAAACAGTAACTCAAAACGCCACAAGCAAATGTAATATGATCCAAACACAACTGATAGGCATAAACCAGATGAACTTCCAAAAAGAATCACTTGGAATGTACTGCGATTGCACTGATTTGAAAATGATGAAAACCTTTTTGGTTTATGCAGTTTGTGTTTGTTTGCATTTCATTTTCACAGAGTGCTTCCACAAGAAAAACTATAAATTGAAAAAAATGACCTTTCTGAAAATACAGGCAAAGAAATATTTATTTTACTCACAGACTAGCAAGCTGTCTAATATGAGTTTCAACTTGAAGTAAGAAGCAGATAGGTTCCCTTTACAGCCATTCTTCGGCTTACATCAATGTTGCAAAAACTAGGTGAACGATACCGTATTGCGTTATAAAACAATTTGAATGCAACCCCCAACGTGTTCATGCTTGCTATCTGCGTAAGTGTGCCAAAACAGAAAAACAAAGTTTGTGTAGCAAGCGTCAAATATGAGCTTGAAAGAAGGAGATCGCTCCATCTTCAGACTAAGAATCCCGCACCAGTTAGACAAAAAGTAATGGTCTTGCGTTTGGATCGATTTGAATGGAGCTTGCAAATTTTTATCTCTGTATTTTTCATAATCAATGCGCATTAGAAATGTATTTCAATGCAGCCAGCAACTCTTTTGTATTTGTGATTTGCGCCTGCAATCATTGTTCAGTTGCTGTTGCCTTCGACTCGGGATGTTGCAGTTGCTGTTGCCTTCGACTAGGGATTCAGTTGCTGTTGCCTTCGACTAGGGATGTATGATGTCATAAAAGCTTTTTTCACTTGAAATGTTTTCTTGCGAAGCATCTTTTCTGTTTATCCTATTCCAGGTCTGCAAAACTCAGAAAGCTCGAAGAGCCAAATTGTCAACATAAATTTACCGCGGGCCGAAAAGTCTATTTCATTTCGATGTGGAGGTTTCTTTGTAGCAGGGAAGAAATTCTGATACGACAATTACTGTACTTATGCGACGTCGAGAATTTGCAACATTTTCTGCAATTGAGAAAGATCTCGCGGGCAGCAAGAAAAGCCTTCGCGGACCGTATGCTGTAC
>Ga0210059_1003471_pt1 | contig 25231 bp, 19 predicted proteins | sample Ectturendosymbi2_FD_188042 | JGI IMG/M metagenome (GOLD analysis project Ga0210059, IMG submission 188042) | Ecteinascidia turbinata endosymbiont from Florida, USA - Sample 2 (SPAdes) (version 2) | ecosystem: Host-associated > Tunicates > Ascidians > Unclassified | place: Key West, Florida... | reverse complement strand
CCCCCCAGATTTTTATCTGTGGGGTTTCCTGAAAGACAATGTATACCAGGGAAATCCACAAACAATTGAAGAACTGAAAACTGCCATCACAGCAAAAATAAGAGACCTCCCGAAAGAGGAGTGTGTAAAAGTGATTAACAACTTTGCCAGACGAGTACAGGTTTGCTTGCAACGAAATGGTTGGAACACATCTTGAGAAAGACATTTGGAACACATCTTGGGAAAGCCATAAATTGACTAAAAATCGACAGAAATAGTTGAAACTCTGGTGAATGGTCTTCCATAAACTGAATAATGTGTGGCTGTAATTTGAAATCAATAGCTTTTAATAGCTTAAAACAAACAACAAAATCGAGGAAACAATATTTAATGACTTTTTTGTTGTTTGCATGTTATTTAACCAACAACTCCATCCGACGAATAATCTTTTTTCAATTGCTCCCTTCATCAATGGACCGATGTGTGTAATTGAATTTTCTTTTTCGAGATTTGACTTACAGTAGCGAAGCCGTTATGAGACTGACTACCACTGAAATATCCCTCCCTAACGTTATTAGCCAGTGGCAAAGCCAGTCCAGAAATTTGGGGGGAGCAAAATGTTTGATGTTAGGCGAATAACACTATTTTGTTTGGAAAAACGCCTCTCAAAGCACAAAATGACTATATTTTCTAAAAAAATTTGGGGTCCATGGCCCCAGTGGCGTAACAAGGGGGGACATCTGCCCCCGGGCGCAGCACTTAGGGGGCGCCAAACTGAGGTCGGATTGTTACGAACTAATTGCAAAATCTCAGATGTTAACGGATGCTAATAATTACAATTTACAAAACGTTGAATGTCATTACGAAATCTCATCAAGAACCAACGTTCACAAAGCGAGCAATTATGAACCTAAGTAACGTTTCAAGGCGGAGTTTCTGTCTCCAGCAATACATGCCCGCTTGTGGTTTGCCTCCCGGCTGCGTCACAATGCTTTCAGAAAGCCGGGGTGCGAATTTTCCGACCTCCCTATCATTTTATAGTTGCGTCACAATGGGATGGAAATCCACCTTTCACAGTGAATGCATCCTCCCACCTGTCAACTGCGTGTATACGACAGAACAGTGTATGCTGAGTGCAATATTGTGTATGCTTTTGGAGCAGCAATAAAACTTACACAATGTTGTTACCAGGGATGTGCAGAGGGGGTATGTACGAAGCGACGGCCCCGGACATCCAAGGCAGTGGCGTATCCTGCCCAAAAATTTGGGAGGGTGCCAAAATATTTGGGGGGGGCAAAATGCTTGATTTTAGGCGAATAACACTACTTTTTTGGAAAAACGCCTCTCAAAGCACAAAATGACTATATTTTCTAAAACGTTTGGGGGGCATGGTCCCTCTGCCCCCCCTGGCTACGACTATCATCCAAGGCAATGGGTCATCCAAAAAGTGAAATCACAAAAAGTGCATTTAGCAAAATCTTGCAACTAGGCCAGTGGTACAAAGTTTTCTGTGAATGTCAGTAACGCGCAACAATTTCTAGTAGCGCACTCATATAAGCTTTGCCATACAGCATTCATGTGCATGAAATATAAAACGTGAAAAAAACGTTTGTGCACTCCACGTTTTTGGTCGCGCTGCGCGAGTGCACGACCGCATTTTTTGCACCCCTGAACTAGACGCTTCTGTTACTGAAACGTGCTGCATGGATCTGATGGTAACTTGCCTGAGGGAGCATGCAAATGTATGTTAGTGACCTGAGAGAGAGATGAAGCACTGCCATCGTTACGTTCATCTGTTTCAACTGAACAAAACATCCTTAGCAATTCGTTTATAGTTCAGAAAAATATAAGGTGCGGCAATGCATCAAATTGCATGGTTGTACTACTTTTTCAGATACTATATCTAAGAGAAACAATTGTTGAGTTCGCGTTGCATCCTCAACATGAAGCGTCTTGTGACTCCGAAATACAAACAGGGCAAGACTTCAAAAGCAAGTTCAGAAAACAACTTGAAAGTTCGCCGACAACCTCATTAAATAGTGAAGGCAAAGAAGAAACATTAGAATGTCTAAAGTCATGAACTGAACTCAAGAAGAATGAAGACGGACACTGGATTTGCAAACACTTGATTTACAAGGACGTTGTAATGTGTATTTATTTTAACTATCGTATATTTACACTCCGTTTGCAATAGCAAGTCACCACTAGGAAGAGAGCAAATCAAAACCTTACAAAAACAATTCTGTCAACAATTCAGATAAAAATATAAATCATAATTTCGATCCAAACGAATAAAAACAAATAATAACAAAACACAATCCAAATTATGATGAAAAACGTAACGAGAAATCACTGGTAACTCCGAAAAGTCCGAACTCGACGTAATGACGTTTCACGACGTCATCCGAGTAGCCAATGAGAAATGAGAAGGGCGGTGCGATGCCTTGGCATGTGATAAACTGACCAATGAAAATGCTCGAGAAAATTTATATATACCTGTGTCTTTGCCAGGATGAATCAGTTGAGCAAGTGGGCATTCCAGCTCAACACCTAAACCAGTCAGTGGGCATTCCAACTGGCTTAGGCAGAATATCCAGCAGTGGGCATACCAAGCTGATTTAGTCCGAGTGGGCATACCAATGGACTACCTTATACAAAAGAGATTTTCTCTTTAGTGGCTATGATGCCGCTGACAATTCGGGTTTCTCTCTCCTCCATGAAAGACTGAAACTTGCGCTAACCCCTGTTACTGGTAATAAATTTCTATGTGTATATCAACACATCATGTCATAGTAAACTCTTGTTGTTTGTATTTAAGATAAAGGTCGCAGTGCTTAACGTTGTATTAATAAAACGATGAGTGTATACACTTTCGTCTGATAACAAAACTGAGCGTGAAGTCGAACAAAACAGGCGGGTCTAAGTTTCTTAATTGTCAACTTGGGCGTGCCTTGGGCACTCCGGCTAAATTCACCAGTGCTCCTGTGGAGTTGTCCTAAATGTGTGCTGTTCTTCTTTCCTCTTCTTTAGAAGGGAACTGCCACATAAAAATGGTGCCACCAGTGAGGTAGTGCCTAAATAAAAAGGGCACTACCTTAGTTCGACTTCTTTTTTCTAAAAGTATTAAGCGGTTCTAATTAAATTTGACCAGTTTCAATATATCTTCTTAACCAAATGGAGCCACTATGTTCGACGTTTTCTTTTGATGGAGAGAGAGTGAAGCCACTGAAAACTTTTCGTGTCCTTGCCTAATAACCTACCATACCCTGGGAGGTGTAAGTTAGCACAGAAGCTAGGAAATTAAGACAGAACAGAGTTTTGTATGCTGAAATTGAAGACAGTATAAGCGTGACTTACATTGGAGTATAAAGTCACTATAATAGACATCTATTAGAAACGTTTATAATAAGTATGGAAACAAGTGGTAAGTTTGTGAATTTCCGTTTTGTTTTTCAGATTATCATAGGCATATGAGATAGCGAATAAAAAGTAAAAATGCCAACAGAGATACGTGATAAATGTTTTAGGGCAATACGATCTTTACGTTTTAACTGGGTTCAAAATCCAGAAGTAGTGTTAGATAAAAAATTACAAACTATTGGTTTAAACTCGGACTATCTTAAAAATGATCCTGGATTGTTTGAGGTATTCCGGAAACGGCTGCATAGAAGGTTAAACAAACGATTTTACGGATTAGTAGATTTCATTGTTTCAGCACATTTTATCTGCCAAATAGAGATTATGTGGTACATGTTGAAAGGTAAACCAAGGAATGAACAAATGCATGAGCAGATGAAAAGAGCCACAACCACACCACCGTTTAGAAAAAGACACATACCTATAACCACTGTCGAGAAATCTGTTGTTAATGCCAGATCGAAACCCTTAAAGGATAATGACCCTACCAGTAATTTTCCTAGGGATCTGAGACAATTGGAAGAAGAAAATAGGATACTCCCAACAGTAGGAGATACGGTTTAAAGGGAAGAGGAGCCCAAATATTGTATTAAAAGAAAAGTTGGAGATAGTAGAATTTCAGTAAGATGTTTTTAAAGGAGAGCCTATTTTTTTTGATGAACTTAAAAATCGCCTTAGTAGAAAACTTCAAATAAGATAAATTCCATAAATATCGCAAATTTATAGAAACGATGAATGAAGATTATTTTCAATGGTAACTAGGTATTAATTGGGATGTATTATTTAATAGAGGACTAAGAAAGGAATGTTATACATTGCTAGAAACTATGTTGTAGAGAGAAGCAGTTACTAGGATTGATAAGAGTGCTTGATATCATATAACGTGTTTCTTAAAATATTTGTAAGGTTTAAATAGGCATTTATGGCTTTCTGTTTGGGTTGCGAGTTGAACTGCAACCTGAAATGTATATCAAATGTTCTTTCAACCCTCTTCTTATTATAATTGTTATCTTACGTTCGTAAGTTTGGCAATGTTCTTTCCAGTAACATTAGGATTGAAAGATAACGTTATAAATAGACGATAAAAATGACCAATGTGCAGGAAAAATGCTTACACGTTCTTCGTGATCTGCGCTATAATTGGATGCAAGACCCAGAAGTAGTATTGAGTGAAGCATTAAAAACCATTATTTTAGACTCCGATTACTTGAAGACCAATCCAGAATTATGTGCAATTTATCGCAAACAGTTATACCGACGTTTCAAAAAACAATATCACCCTTTGTTAGCTCTTCTCATTCCGGCCCATTTCATTTGGCAAGTCAATACAATGTGGATTATGATAAAGCAGAGGCCAACTGATGATCAAACTTATGAACAGGCACGAAAAGCAATATTAACCCCCCAACCAAACGACGAATACGATTACAAAACGGCTATGAAAGGACCGAGTACAACTGGCCAAAATAAAGCAGGTCCAGATAAGCTGCATGTGCTAGAACATGAATTTATTCAATCAGAGTTTCATCCAATACCCAAACAGATAGAAGAATTTTATAAGAACGTTGGTGTCCATAAACCTTATTTGTAAGCTTTAACCTATCAAGAAACTTGGTCAATTATTTGTGCTGACAGGACTTTAAAATAAGAGTAACATTGGTAGTAGAGATGGCACAGGCCAGCAGTTTTGCAGCCCGGCCCGCCCAGAGCTAACATGAAACTGCCCGGCCCGGACCGTTTATGCCAAACTACAACATATTTTCTGGCCCGGACCGGCCCGTGGCCCATAATATAAAGTAGGCAATATCTATTTTGCCTCCGAGATGGCGGCAAAATAGTCAGGATGGCGGCAAAATAGACACATGACATAGGTTCGCAAGGGGGCTTCATTAATCAATTTTGAAAACTTATTTGCCTGATGCCTGTAACATGACACTAACACATGACAAGAGTGCCCCAGGCTGCACTACTGTACACTTGCTAGTAGCCTGACGTGCTAAGCCTAAACCAGGGGTCACCAAGATGGTGCCCGTGGCCTGTTCTGACAATAGCATAAACATGAACAGTCTCTTTACAATGATGAATATCTTTAATTTTTATTTTTAATGATAACATCATACGAAGACAAATCATGCAAATTTTTATTTGCAGAAGTGTGTGTATCAAATTGGCAGACCTTCGCATGAATCTGTACCAAGAAGCAGCTCTGAGTTTGAGGCAGAAATTTGGTGACTCCTGCCTTAAACCCTAACCTAAGATAATATCAAACCAAGGGTTCACAACCTGGGATGCAATGTACCCCTAGGGGTAGATTTTCCTATCTGAAAGGGCACATTTGAGGTTAGCAATGGAAGAGAAAAATTTTGTTTGCATATTATTCATTTCGAAATACAACATAGGTCAACATCAGCAAGTATTATTTTTAAAATCAGTAGATGCTTATTGGTACAGTAAATGGATTTTTTATTTTCCTCAGACTTTTTGTCATAAGAAATTTTAGGGGAACATCCTCATATAACGAAATCCTGAAGGGGTACATGGCCGTAGAAAGTTTGGGAATTCTTGTCCTAAACCTAAACCTCGGCGACAGACTATAAATGAAAATGTTGGTTGCTTTGATTGATTCCTAACGTGGTTCACTGATTTGCGTGGAAACAAATGAAACGGAACGTTGGCCGAACGGTAAAATGGAGAGAACAGCAGAAAAAAATTCTTTGTTAGATTATGAAACTTTCCAAAAAACAAACATTTTTGGCGAGCAGACTGCAGCGGCCCGTAGCGGCCTGGAATGACGTCATCGCTAAACAAATTGCTAGCGGACTGTTTCAAAACCTTAGCGGACGGCCCGAAGACTGGACTGTTAGCGGCCCGTGCCATCTCTAATACAATGCACGCCGCTGCACTGCAACAACCTTGAATTTACGATTCATTTGATGAATGTTGGTTTGCTAAGAACAGCACTATTTCAGTATTTACAATGTCAAGACCAACGGATCTCCAAAAACTGTAAGCACTTTCATATTCTGCAGTTCATGAAATCTCTGAAGGGGGTCATTTTTTACATTTAGCTTCCCAGGGGGTGCGTCGCCCACCCCTGCTCCCGTCAGTTACGCCACTCCCTACACTGCAAAATCAAAAAGAGCGAGAACGACCACATGCGCACCTATTTACAAGTCACACAAAAACGAAGCTACTGAAGCGTGGAAAGCGCTCCGACGCGGGCTTACGTAGGCATCACGTGGGCACCGCATTTGACCAGGGTCTGGATAGCAATCCAGGGTTGACGAAATTGTGATGAGTCGGGCACAAATGGCCATAACGTTTGATTTTCATGGACCGCAGGGTTCCAGTCGAAGAGGAAAAGAAAAAACCGACTAAAATAAATCCCCGGGTTGCCATAACCTTTTATTGATCAACGCACACCCATTACAAAGACAGCTTATTGTTTATGGTCGTGCGTTTGTTTTCCTGCAAGTGTTGGGCGCCATTTTTTCAAATCAAACAATTTTGGGCGACATTTTTCCCGGATTTTCAGAAAATTTTCACGGATTTTCAGAGATTTGCCCAGATTTTCAAGGATCTTACCGGATTTTCAGGTATTTTCGACAAGTAAACACTTTTGGGTGTGCGTTTGCACACCCGGCTCCTTCATCACTGCTCTGAACTTAGTGAAAACAAACTGTTGTCAGCCTCAAGCTAAAAATATCCTGCAAAAACATTTGAAACCTCTATCAAAAAATTTACATGTTTTCGCATCCCCGGGGGCGGAGGTGCCTTTTTATGAAAGTATCTTAGGTTATTTAATGGTGTATTGAGATCGATTTTATACATATTTATTGCATCTATTCGCACACCCAGAAACTTCAGAATGGTTTCTATAATTGTTATTTTTGAGGTCAACATTGTTGCTGAACAGAAAAAAGTACTATTGGTAACGATTTTTTGTTTTTTAGTTCTCATTGTCCTGAACTCTTTTACTGCCACCCTACCGCTGTTCCGGTGTCCCTGGAAGACAGGGTTGCCAGATAGGCTTTTGTCAGAGGCAGTTGGCGCCAAAAAATTATTTGGCTGTTTCTTTTCAATATTTGGCTTTTTTGGAGGCAGTTGGCACATACTAACAGACTGGCTTTTGGCTTTTTAAATATCTTGCTGGAGAATGTTACTAGGATTTTTCAGACAGTGCTTGGTGTATTTTCTCAAAAGTTATCTGGCAACTCATAAAAGAATAAAGTTGTAGCATATCTGGCAACCCATAATACCAAGGGTTCGAGTGAAAACACTGTAGAAAATGTGGGAGGAGGTAATGCTACAACTCTATTCTTCTAAAATGTCCTACAACTAATTAAGAATTTTAAATTTCATGTTTATTTAACAATTTGACTTTTTTCCTCGGTTTGGCTTTTTTTCAGACGTGGTTTGGCTTTTTTTCTCAAGAGATGTCTGGCAACCCTGCTGGACGTGGAAGAGGGCAAAATTGTTCGTTGTGGTTCCCTACTTAGTACCTAATGTCGGTGTGAAAGTGAAGCTTTTAAAATTTGAATCACTTCAGGTGAAACTGTTACAATACTCAGCGAAAATAGCTACATATAGTCTACTCCAGGTAAGATATTTACGACCATTTGTCTGATAAAGCTCGTTGTTCTGAAGTGTACCGGTTTTCAATCTCGAAAATATGATATGCCTAGTTATGATGCATTGTTCCACCTAACATAGAGGTAGACCTGATAGTTTGCTTTTCACTGGAGGGGCAAGCAGGGCACGATATTTCAAACACATTATCGCGGTTTAACGTAGTATTTGCAAATTGTGATCATGGCAGTCGGTCTCATACTTTCACTTTTGGTATTTTCCAGAGATGAAGGGATTTGTTTTTCAAATCCATTTCAAAAATTTTATTTGAAAATGCAATCCAAATCCGAATTCAAATCTTGTTTCAATCAAAATTCTATCACTGGTATTAGACGAGACCTATTTGTAATCCAGCTCAAAGACAAACGAGAAACTAATTCAAGTTAACTCACGCTGGATCACAACATCAAAGCAATTACACTGAAATACTTCAAAGTGATCAATGCTAGCAGCAAAGCAATGACAAGCTTTGTTAAAGCTCAGCAACAGCTTGTAATATGTCAAAGCAGGTATCAGAGACGAATTTTCATTTTCGGGGTCCGAGGCTATTTTAACTTTGGGGTCCTTCTGGAAGGTTCGCGACGACGGATGTCATACAAATTATTCGCTCGTGACATTCACTGAACAAGTTGTTCCAATTCATACACATATTACTTTATTCTGAATTCCCTCGATATCAGGAACAAAAAAAGCTGTTCACTGTTTCCTCTCTAACGAAAATGCCAGCGGTGACGTTATCTGAAAACACTCCTATTACATATTTATTGAGTTCCCTGTGCAACTGCATGGTTTGCAAATGTCAAGAACTGGCTCTGAGTATGGCATCTGTACTTCTTACGACACCAAACAGCCTGTTACATAGTCAGCGATAGACGGGACGTTTTGTCTGTAAAATCGCTGATAAATTTGTCTTACTTTATCTTTCTAGCTAAAGCATATTCAATATACAGAATAGCAAGACTTTGCAGCATGCCGCCTCCCCGAAACAACCTGCTAAGAATTTTACTGGTGCTTTATATCAATTTTCAACTGTTAGAAAATAAACGGAAGGAACAGGGTAGATGATGAAATGGATGCCGATTTTGCACATTTGACCTAAGGTAACCTCGCGCAACGCAAACGTTGGAGACACTGCTCGTTTCTGCGTCAAGGTAGTGACTACGGATCCGCCTGGCATCACGCGGCTAAAACGCTGAGTTTGTCAGTCAGACGGCAGCGACCTCGTAGCTTAACAGGTATGTTTAAGGGCTCGTATGCCAATGCTTTTCGGTTCGGCTCTCAGCTTTACGACTTTCGTTTTGGTGGTAGTTGTTGCACAAGTATACACACTTTTCTCTTCATATTTTCCATTTTGCTTTACGTTTGGGCTTTAGGTTAGGGGTTATGTTTAAATTTTATAATGGAATCACTTGAGTACAGCACAAAATTCCCTCCGACCCTACGCTGTCGCAGAAACGAGCAGTGTTTCCAGCGTTTTCATTGCTTGAGGTTACCTTAGGTCAAACGTGCAAAATCGGCATCCATTTCATCATCTGACAAGGAAGAGTCGATCTGAAAATGACGTCAGTGACTGACAACGTCATTGACTGGGCCCTCCCGAACAAAATTCTTGGCTGCGTTGCAGGTAAACTGAAACTGGTCCTTTCATACTTTCGAGCCTCAATGACTAAGAGTAAGTCAGGGCAGATTGTGTGATCTAGATTTGATGGGGAAAGGAGGATTTTTGTGTACTTTAACCGGAAAAGGCTGGATATATTAATGTTTCGATGGAACTGTGTTTTTGGAACACAAGTGATACAGGACTTGCATTAAATAATTTATTGTACAATCCAAATTAAATGTGTTTCATTTTGAAAGAAATTTTCGTTTGCAGTTCAAATGTTTGATTTTTTTGTAAGATATACAATTTTGTCAAGTAACGATATGTACGTCTATAAATTATGATATCGTTATTATTTGAATGTTTTGATATTCTTCACAACAAAAATAAATGAGTATAGAAGTATGTTATGGTCCTTATGGATAATTTTTATTTTATTTGCTGAAAATTTTAAAGCGAAAATAAATACAATATTTTCCGTTTTGAAACGTTTATTTTCTTAATGGTTTCGTAAAACTTGTGCCTATACATATAATACATAAATTATTAGAACGGGTGCACACTTCAACTTTGCTATTGGCGCCATTTCGCATAGATACGCCACTGCATTCTGTGCCATTGAATATCTGCAGCTGTAGCTACTGCGCAGGCTAGTCTTGCCTTTACTTCGTATCTTACCCATAGAAAGCAACAAGAGACAGACGCAAGCTGAACGAACGTACCTCACTGGCCTCCTGTAATCTGAAAAAAAATCCCATTACGCAAAGATGCCCGGCCCTCGAATGTTGTGTAATAGCTTATGTGGCCCTCGGATAAAAAAGTTTGGAGACCCTGTTCTGCAGATATCTGTTGTTAGCGGCATAGTAAAAAACGTGCGTTGAACCAAAGCAAAAGTACTAATATAATTACAATGCTGGAAATTCTCCTTACTCCCAAAAGTTTGGGGGCCCTAAGCTTAAGCCTTTTCAGCCTAATGGTAAATTCGCGCCTGCCAGGTATGCAACACAAACGGCTCATTAGAACTGAGCTACACATAAACAATGATAAACAGTACTGAATGTTGAGGTATATTCAAGGCGACCATACCGTCCTTATTTCTAAGATGTGTCCTTATCTATGACTTGCGTCCTTACTTTTTACTTTCTGTAGCATAACTTTAAATATGAGCAATACCTGACAGACATACAGACCATTATCTCATCGTTAACATTTTGTAATCCATGTTTTATGACACCATGAAAGTGGTATAATCTTGCAGCACAGACACGTAACATACTATCAGGCATTGTTAGCACTGTAAGCTGTCTACTCTGGTTAGGATTCTTAGGAAAGCTGGTTTCACAGCGAAGGTTTAGCGTTTAACTGAACAAATAAGCGAAAAAAACATTTTCCTTGATGATTACAAGACACTCGAGAATGCTGAAGCAAATGGTTCCTGGAGATAAATAGGCAAACTTATGATCTGACATCAGTCGTGCACACACAAACAATTGTTTTCTTTTTAGGAAATAAAATCAAATTTTGCTCAGCCGTCCTTATTTTCGGTTCTAGATCGATGGTAGCCCTGGGTACAGCATAGGTGTTCTTGTATGTACCCTGTCACAATGAAAGTAACTTTGATGACATGATTCCTCTTAGCAACCAGAGGGAGGGAAATTCCCTTTTCGAAATTTCCACAAACGTATGTATTTATTTGTTGCAACAACAAGTTACATCATTTTGCACGCCCCGAAACTATTAGTTGGTTGCGGCCCTGCCTCTTAGTGTTGTGCGCCGACACCTATTCTGTAATGCGCTATGGCTAACCATTTTATTTTCTGTGTTATTTGATTGTGCTACGGACCACGAGTCTGCGACAACTACATAATGAGCTGCATAAAACTCTGGTACTCTCGAGTTTTCCGTGTAGACGACCAAAGCTCGATTTAATTAATAACTGATTGTCAATGCCGGTAATTATTATTGCTACGTTATCTTTTGTACACATACCGTGGATAGTTTTGCTTCATGTAGGAAAATCCCTAGTGGATTAATTAATTATCGATTTTTTGCCATAACTTGTCATCAGTGTTCCCTCTAAGAAAATTTTACACCGAGCCAATGGTTGATTCAGTGCGAATGGGGGTGCGCAACAATGCATGGGGGTGGGTAACAATGCATGGGGGTGCGCAACAATGCATGGGGGTGGGCAACAATGCATGGGGGTGGGCAACAATGCAGGGCACGTAACGAGTGAAGAGTTTCAAGCGTTGAAAGGTCTGTGCGATATTTCTAGATGCGAAATGTGGGATGTTGCGAGTGCGCGAGAATTAGTTGCGCAAATGGTCTGGTGGTGCTGTACTGCGTAATTGCGCATCTTAGAGAGAACACTGTTGCCAGCCATTGTGCTGTCTTCACAATGGACACGTTACTTGCACTCAATAAATTTAAATGATTCAAGGAATCATCACAACACAAGGTATTGTGTTTATTACTACGTCAGCAATGTCACGATCATGTCTGACGTCGCTGGACTTCAAATTTTTATTTCTTTCTTCCTTGTCAGCAACAGAGCAGTTGTGACAATACGTCACACATCGACGTCACTTCATTTATAGCAAGTGCCGGATCAGTTTCCACAACGGGGGACTCCCCGCTCTTCGCCCCGGACCTCGCCGACAACAGGTTTGTCAGAAACGACGACCTGTGTGTGGTTGGTGGAGGCAGAGGACGCCTCTGACGGGCAATGGCTGTGTGAGCCATTTAACTTTATTATGGGCGGTTTCACATTCATTTTTCGCTGATTGCAGTTGCTATGCAACCAAAGTATTCAAAAAATGCACCTCATGTCAATGAGCTCGTTTTCTTCTGCATGACAAACTTCTCCAGCTTCCATGCGACGAAAAAAACAGTGTCCGCTGCCATTGTGACGCGTGTACTTGGCGCGATAAAATAACTAAAGCGGAAATGAATGCATTTGTCGATTGTTACACAGTTAAACGAATAGCAACGAAGAGTGCGAGGCTCGGCTCCAATTATATAACACACCAAAACATTATGCTGCTGGCGACACCTGGTGCTCGCAGACAGACAAAGGAAGAACACGTCACAAAAAAGAAAGCGCTGACGTCACCGCTGCTGCTTCCGTGACAGGATACAATATATCTCAACTGCCACCTATCTTAGAAAAGTTCAATGCGAGGGAAACAGAAGCTTTGCAATTTAGCGGCAATCAGGCGGTCGCTTCTCGGAATACTTTTTCGTGTATTCTTCCGCTGCTTTGTTGAATTTATTTCGATCTTTCGTGTATTCTTCCGCCAGGTCAGCTCGCAGCGGATGTTCGGGCTCGGGCTGGTGGATGATTGCAACCAGTGCTTTGAGAACTGCGCGCAACAACAAATAACATAAACACTCCCACAACCTCCTGTTTCATTGACATCAATTTTAAGTGGTTGGCTTCTGTTTCTATCAGAGTAGAATTTGCCTAATTCGTCGCCTCAAGGGGATTAGAAAAAAAGTGACGATTCAGGCGAAGTAACGAATTACGCAAACAGGTGAAAACTCTCGTGTAGAAGCTCGTATACTTTATCATAGTAACTCGTATACATACATTGTGCTCTTATTTGCAGTAAACTACAAGTTAATGACGTTATGGTTGAATACAATAATTAATTCCTCTGCTGTATCTGGACCCATCCATTTAATCAAGCACCTTTTAAATCTTTAACAAACTTTTCCACGCTTTCTCGATGGGGAGTCGGGTCGCGCTTCGCACTTCGTGTATAAATTCGATAAACAAATTGCGAGAAGCAACAATTCTCAGACAAAGATCCTTAATTTGTTTGAATTCCCACACGTACCAGCTGCTTAGACATCTAAAGCGAAACTGCAAATGACGAATTAGCTGAACAAAACGCTTCTAAGGGATAGAAAGAGGTGATGAATTAAGCAAATTGGCGAATTAGACGAACAGAAATGTACAGAAAAGATAGGGATTCTGCCGGGACCGACGAAAAAGTAACGAATTAAGCGAATTGACGAATTAAACGGTGACGAATTAAACGGTGACGAATTAGACAAATTCTATGTATTTTCTTTCTATTCAGTTTATTCGGGAAACACACACAAAAAAACTTTCAAAAATAAACAAGATAAGAAAAACATGCGAATGCACAGAATAGAAACACAATCAAAATCATGTTTCCATCTTTCCGGGGTACCTGATATAACCAGGTCCTCCGCGTTGCGTCATGTTGTCCTTACTTATACTCGCGCTTGCAACAAACACTATTTTAAACGGCGATTGGTTACGTCAGAGCAGCAACCTGTAGAAATGAGATGTTGTTTGTTGAAATGCTGGGCACATGATCTTACATTTGACAACTGGCACTACTCTGTTACTGGATTTTGAAAAATGAACGCTGAGAAGAACCGGCGCGTCCGAGGTGCTTGAATGGGTGACGGATCGCATCCCATCCTCTCAGTTCACATGCGTTTGCTAACTACCGTAACGATCAGAAAATACCTGTAGAATTAGATTATTACGACTTCCACTACCGGTATAACGACAGTTCGCCTATGACGCTTTTTCGTTGACAGAATTCCTCTTTAGCGTCAGTGGTTTCCAAACTTGTTTGAGCCGTCACCCAAATCACGATAGCGATCTTGTCTTATTGACCTCAATGCTTGTATCGCATGAAGAACGCAACCAATATACTTGCGTCTGTGTTTTTCTCATTACTTTTCAGTAAGTTCATTTAATCACTGCAAAAAATCAGCAAAAGTCCTCCCGGAGTCGCCGCTGCGCTGGTCTATTACGACACAACCACTCATGACGTAGTTGTGAGGGGCTTCTTGGAGTTATAGTACATCAGCGCCCTTTGGCCCCATGCGGCCCAGTTTAGGTTTTCGCTGTAGTAAAAGCATCGTACATACTGGAAACTTGTCCTTATTTTGATAATCTTGTGTGACATTTTTGATGCAGGTTGTTCTCAGTGCCATTCTGTCACGTCTGTTACCATTGCAGTTATGATTCGGACGCTTTCAGTACATTAGCTTAAGCTAAATTTAGTTTGCTAAGATGAAAGTAAGCCATTCGATGTGCGGCCCTGGTTGAGATAGTGACGTAAGTTTTGGCTCAGTAAGCCATTTGGGTTGGACATAGCTGTAGTGCATTAATCAGAACGCATTGTGGCATCACAAACGAAAGACAAAAGCGTTTACAGCTTATTAGTAAGAACCTTTACTGGTGGCAGCCACTGTTCATTATTTACGCTCGCATTTCAAGACGAAAATTTTTTTTGCAATGATCGTTCATAATACAGAACAGCATCGTAGTTTTGTTTCCATGTTACCCCCCTCAGAATCGCATATTACCCCCGGGGGGTGATTTATCCCCACTTCGGAAATCACTGTTTTATGTACATTCGACTCTGGCTACAACGCATACATCGCCACTTCGCCCATAGCGACGCTTTTTGTCGATCCCTGCAGAATATTTTGTTCGTTTATAACGACTGTTGCAAGCTTTCTTTACAGTTTGAGTGCAAGTTCGGCAATGTGGAGCCACCACACAAATCTTGTATGGCCGAATACGAACGTGACGATACAATAGCAGGCGTGACGATACAATAGCATCAAGGATTGCGCCATCAGCAGCAATGGAGGCAAATGGTCAACTGTGTTTGGTGTTAAGGATTGTTACGACTGTAGTCAGTTTGATCGACAGTCTTGGTGGAGCTAAGCGTTAAGTTGTCGAACAAACGAGGTAGTATCTCCAGATGGAAATAGTGTGACATCGTTGTTTCGCTCAATAGTGAAAATGGTGCGGAAGTAAGGTTGCCAGATGGCCGGCATTTCACCAACCCTACCGGCATTTTACTGCTAATTTAGCAGAGGCCTGTAAAAGACAGGTATTTTAAAAATCAGTGCCCGAAGCCGGTATTTTGAAAATACATACAGTATCTTGCAGTAACTGCAAAAAAGAATTAACGCAGAACTTCTCAAATCATAACGACTCTAGTAACGAAACTTGTCAGGACAGTTCCTTCAGCGAAGCTCATTTAACACCAAAATGGGGGCAAATTATTATTTCATGTAACTTAACAATACTCATAGTCTCTCTGTTTGCTCTATTCCTTTGTTTAGTTATAATTACCATACTCGTTCGTCTCAAACGTGATCTGTATGAGCATTTTTTTGTAATTAACCGTGAAACCAACGCAGGTGGATTTGTTATCTGAATTACTACACACAGGCTATTGCAGAAGAATGTAGGAAAATCATAGAAATGGACAGGAAGAGAGTGACACAGCAGCGACTAGTGGGCCTTATAATCGACTGCGTAAAAAACAGATTTAAAATTTTATTCTTACCAATGAGTTTTACTGTACATTAATATCAGGGATTGTTACGGCTGTAGCCAGTTTGATCGACAGTCTTGGTGGAGCAAAGCGTTAAGTTGTCGAAGAAAAGAAACAATATCCCCAGATGTAAAAAGTATGACGTCGTTGTTTCGCTCAATAACGAAAATGGCAAAACTTGAAGATTTCGCTATCCCGATAACGACGTTGACTAGTCTTGAAAAGACCAAATAATCTTTCACTTTCTCCTATCAGAGTATACTACGCGAAAACACGATACAGTAAGCGGCAATCTTAATTAAAGAATACTATTGACCTTTGCCACTTTCAAACCTTAAATTCAAAGGCCTACGCGCTTAACAATTAACATCATGACCTACATTAGAACAAAGCTCAGAAGCTATTTTTCAACCTGTTCTCTCCAATACCTGTAGGTCGAAAGGCACACGACGTTCCACGAGCACGTAGAATAACGACAACTGATCGGACACGACGCTAATGACAACTTTTCCCTTGTGTCCGAATGAAACTATCTCTGCAGTAAAACCGTTGAGATTCCTGCTTGTACTACACACACGTATTGACGACGTTACAACTGAGGGCGAACGTCCAGCCTCGCGTGAAATCAAGCAACAGCGCCATCTAACCTTGGTCCGCTTTCGTCGCAGGTTTCCAGTTGTCTGGACTTATAATGGGCAAACACATTTGACCCTTCTCATCGATGTTAGGATGGTAGATCTTGGTTTTGAATGTGATCTTCGGAGGCTTGAAGGGATATTCTGTCGGGAATGCGACCTCGATCTTGAACGCACCTTTGTTGTACGGCGGGTTTTGCTGGAAAGATGCACATCAGTCTTCGTGACGATACAACTCCACTGGAGGCACATCTCAGCAAATGTGAGTCGTTATTCAGCAAACACGTGATGTGCTACTCAACGAAACATGAGATGTTACTCAGAAAAATACAAAAACATGAGTCAGCAAAAGACATGAATTGCGACTCGGCAAAAACACTTCCTTTACTCGTTGAAAACGGAAGTTGTTGAGTTGTTTCAATGATAACTAAGCAAATTAAGAAGATATGTGCAACAATTTAGACGAGAATTACATGTTGCACAAAAATTCACTTTTGCCACGAATTATGTGCACAGTTTTTGGTGTTAACTGACAAAAATTATTGTAGCTAAGTAACGTTTATCGTTTCCAAGCGACGACAAATGTTTGACGTGGTTTCCGCCTTTGCCGTTTGTGGAAGAAAAGTTATATTCGTGAGTGAATAATAATCAGCCGAAATTGATAATTATCCATTGTGATTATAATCACAAATTTTAGAATAAATTGATACCTTAAAATCAATCTTTAACCAAGACAGCAAAGCCAGAGGGCAACCAACGGTGTGCCAGATTGTCAATAAAGACACCTATTTACTTGCATGCATTAGAAGTAACCAGAGTGTGGTAGTTAACAACTTTTTATGAAGTCACAAGTAGCAACATGTACTCCGGTGATGGCAAACAAAGCGCTCCCATGGCCTGAACAAAATGTCCACGCGGAGCAGACCATGTTTTGAACCTACAGGTGGTTTGTTGTTTGGAACCTACCGGGTTGCAACAAAATACAAAAAGATACTGACCCCGAATCGCCCTTGCCAATTTCTAAAGGTTGAAAATAACTAAAAAGAGTTCAGCGGTTTAGAACATGACTGAACAGGAGGTTGCTGGGAAGAAACAAAACATCTATGTTCTGTCTCGGAGGACTTCGATAAAAATCAGACTCTACTGGCGGTGAAAACATAAAAACACATTACAAACTTGCCAACGTTTCGACAGTTGATGCAACTATCTTCATCAGGGCTAAAAACGAAATGCCATGAAGGCCGTCAAAAACAAGAACGTGAAAAACATACGTTTCGACAAAAGTGCCTCAACGCAACATTCATTTGATCTAAATCACAGAATGGATTGGGATAACTCAAAAGTCTTTGACTTTGAATCCAACTATTACACGCGTCGATTAATCGAGTCTTTTCACATAAATAGCGATAAAGACACAATGAATGAAGAAAGACCGGTCTTGCCCCCCAATATTTATAGTGTACATTATAATTTTCTAAATTTCCTTCGTGCTGTCCACCCCTTGATTCATCATTCTGTTGTTTTTACTGTTTTATCTTTTAATCAGCGTTCCCCACCTCCCGAGTTCTTATCAGCACGGTGCCACCAGGAGGCTGGAGCGCACACATTTTATAACATCCGTGCTCGAATCTCACGGCAGTTCGTTTTTAGCCCTGATGAAGATAGCGTACCAATCTTAAAACGTTGACAAGTTTTTAACGTGTTTTTATGTTATTGCCGCCAGTAGAGCCTGTTTGCCCGAAAATTTTTTTTACGAGAAACGTCCTTCCTACAAATATTCTGTAGCTGTTGGTACATTATATTTTCCTTTTATCTAGTTGCCATAGACTTGAACATAGAAAACTTGGTACTTGAAGTTTGGTTCTTAATAACTCAACTGACAAAAAGTACGGTAGACTGTGCAAGAACATTGCCAGGATAAGTCAGCTGGCCCCGTACTCTGAGCATCTGGTTCACGATTCTGAGGTTTGGCGTTCCATTCACATTCTAGCTGTTGCTGTCAGCAAGGAACCTTACACCAAGCTGAGGTAGACCTAAAGCTCCATCCTTCTCTGAAGGCACACATGTGATAAATGCGGCAGGTATCGCATATGGGGTTTTCCCATGGGTGGCAGCAAAAGTGGTTAAATTTCATTTTGCCAACTCGAAACTAAAACAAAAACGCTTTTCTGCTAAGAAGTTAACAAGAAAAGATCAAAATTCCAGGGGAGTCAAGACCCCCTGCGTCCTCTTCCGGCGCCCATGGTATCATATCATTCATATCATGACTATATCTTGATTCTCGCAACACTGTCTGTTCAACAGCGCAGACACGCAACCTTTATCAAACTCTTTAGTTAAAAGGAAAAACAAAAGCTTTTCTGTACTTGCCTGGCACGGACTCTACCAATATGAGGTAGCATCCTGCAGCATACTTGATTGCCTCAGTGTGCAATGAATAAAGTACATCAATTAAATGCCTTCGTTTGGCAAAACTTTCAAGTGAGCCAGTAAGTCATCACCTCTCACAAACTAATTCACGAAGTGACGAGAAACAGTTTGTTGATTTTATATTCAACGTGTTTTCTGTGACACAACAAACTTTTAATTTATGCTCTCAATGACGAAGTATAATTTCATTAATATTGTTGAAAATTTCGAAGCATCTTTTCCCATCTTTTTCGAGATTCTGTCCAAATTTTTGACAAATCAAAAGCTTTTGGGGGTGTGCTTTCACCCCCTGCACACCATCTCCTACAACACTGCAATGCACACACGAGGGTTTGGGGGATAAAAGCTTTTCAGGGCAACAAAAACTTTTAAATGTCGTTGTTTTCGTTGGGTTTGCTACACAGCGTGGGGAAGGCCTGGAATTAAACTTGAAAGCAGTGAGATGAGTTTTTTTTTGCAAAGTTATCGTCTACAGTAGATATAGAAAGTAAGTGAACAACGGAAGAAATGTCACATGGAAGCATGATAACGCGTTAGAAACGCAACAAGGTTTGAAGTTTTGCACTTAGTCGTGGGTTCGACAACAGTTTGTGAAAACTCGCCGACTTAGGGGCGAAATTCGAATTTCGTAGGACTTTCCCAACTTTGATTCAGACACAGGACTCCGAAATTCGAAAACCAACAACTCATCGATAACTGTTCTGTGACGATCGTCGTCTCCAACCGTTGGAGGAGGTCATTCACGGTCAACCGTGGCTTGTGCTAGTAAATATAGCTCTAGTAGAGCGCAACACAAGCAGTTCTAACTTCCTGACAAACTGCTGTGCATTTGACGCTTGCCCTTCAAATATTTCAACTTGCAGCATTTTTTCGCTGTCTATACGACGTTTAAATCAACGTTTACATGAGGATTGCTTTATTTTTGAACTGTCAGCACGAAACACCCAAGTGTTGGCATCAGAAGCCATCACGTTGAGAAGAACAAAACCTTTTTCAGCTCAGGAAGCTATTGTCATGGTTGCTGCGCTCATTGATGATGAATTAGGTGAGGTGAGATAGAACGTAACAGCCGTTCGTATTGTCTACGTCAGCAGACGAACATGGACATGCTGAATGAGAAGAAAGTGCATCAATGAACGCTTGGCATTTGCACCAGTAGCAAACAGCAGGGTGTTGAAGCCCGAGAGTAAACCGCTGAAGATGGAACAAATGGGAATTTAATCGCTTTCGTTTCAAACGGAATCGCAGAGCGATCTGTTCGGAATGTATTGCCGGAGGAAGTCGGTATAACTCAATATACAAAACGTCGGACAGACACTGAGCGCCTGAACTGGTACGCATATCCACGTGCTGCCTGCAACAGCCAGAACCTCAGATCTAAACGGAAGCAGCGCAGAACTCCAGCTAACTGTTCCGAAAAAAACTATGTAAATCTTGCCACTGTTGCAGCGCAATGGTGTCAGCATAGCTGTAACAAATCCAATGTGCACGAACAGTTCAAAACAAAAAGTGCGTTTGTAGGCGACAGAATAAGAGGATCCTTTCGTTAAAATGCTAATATTTCGCATATATTTTCAGTTGTCAGCTCTTTTCAATTTCTTGCAGGAAGTTGTGAATTCTCTTTTACGGTAATTGTTATTCGAGTAATGCAAAAATGTCGGTGACCGTCATCGTCGATGAAAAGCATCAGTGTCGACACAAAAGTCTTAATTGGTTGAGCTTTAGCCAGCAGAGAAGAACACCACAAATTCCGTGCACGAAAAACTGCAAAAATTTTACCAAAACGACAAAAATTTGCCAGCAGCAAATAAAAGAACAACTTGACCTACTGGCACTATGAGGACCTTCCATAAAAGCATGTTCTTCTCATCGACTTCGGTGATTTTGAAAGATTTGTTTTCAGACGGTTTAGACTTTATATCCATCATCTCCTGCCGACACAAAGAAACATCATCAACAAAATGCAAACTTTTCGCGACTGGCATCAGGACACAGTGTCTGTTTTTAACAAACATGGCAAAATGATGCAGATATTCTGAGGATGCTTGGAATTTCCAGTAATCTTTTATGCATCAGGTTTGAACTTCGTGAAGTGCGTCTTAATTCCAAACTCATGACGCAGAATTTAACTGATAAAATCCTGTGAATGAAGGAATGGGGCGTTTGCGCGAAGTGCAAGTAATCATCAAGCAGCCAATACGATTCACCCTTGAAATTGAAGGTCTTAAGACTTTACACCTATTTAGTTTTTAGAGCTTTATCCACTTATGAATTGTGAGTTCACAAAAAAAGAAATCAAAAAGCATTGGATTGATTCAGAAAACAATGAAGCCAATTCCATGAAGCGCTATGTGGTTGGTGCGCCCCATGTAGAATTACAAAACATTGTTTTATCGGTTGAAATACCATTTAGTAATTCGTGACAGCATTTTTAAAGTAGCCCGATGCCGCTGTTTTTCTAGTAGCAACTATTGCAAGAAGCTTATTGCGTAGGTGAATTTCAGAGAAGTGCAAGATAGTATCACCCTCAGTGTAGGCTACGTGTACAGGTATAGCAAACTTCCAAAACAAGGGTTCATATCTCAGCGGACTCGACTCATGCGGAAATATTGCACTGTGGCACAATTGCAGTTTGCTCATAAATTAAGACCACGTGTGGCATGTTCTTGGATAAGAGTGAAATGCTGCTCAGCAGAGCAAGGGCTATTCGACCAACTACCTCCAAAAATTGCTAATATATGCCCTGCGGACATTAAGCCTGCTGCTGTGGCATTGGCAACCGTGGAAAAAATCGTTTCATGTTCGAAAAGAAACCTCTACATGGCCGCGGTAAGAATTCACTTGGCTCAGCATCTGCATCGCATTAGTACGGTGTTTACTTGCCTAATTGTTTATTGTGAAGATATATATGAGGCGTACAAAACGAAATTTTTTCGATTAAAGCGGCAACTTCAGTTCTTCAGCGATGCCTTTTCAAGTCTTCACTTCTTTCATCTGCTTTTGCGCCTTTAGTTACGGGGTAAATACAGTGCTTCAGCTCCTGAGCATGTACAGGGGTCGGCAACGTTTTGCTCTAACTGTGTGCCAACTCAAAGTTTCAAATAATTCAGTGTGCCAAAAACACGTATTTTTATGCAAGTCAAGGTAAATACACCTTCCTTTGTCAATCATAACAAAATCGATATATAAAAGCATGGATCTTCTGCGTGATATTGTTTTGCGTGCCAAGTCAGGCACGCGTGCCGCAGGTTGCCAACCACTGCTCTAGTGACTGGGACGACGTGCTACTTGTTGCTTTGTCGAGGAGTTACCTATTCTCCTTCTCTTTCTTTTGTCCCATGCCATAACCCTTATTAAGTTTGGGTCGCAGGGGCGCTGCCTTCAAGGATTGCTGCACGAACTGAGTCCATGACAGTTGATGGTTGCGCGCGGCCGTTTCTGAAAAGGTTTTCTTTGTCCATTCCATGATGTTACCCGTCCATTTTTTCTTCTTTCTGTCTCGCTTTTTCCCTGCACACTCCTTGGAGAATCATCTCACAGAGAAACGGTTGGATCTTGTCACGTGTCCGTATCATCTTAGTTTTCTTTCTTCACTCTGGTCAGCAGGTCTTCGTAGTCACTTACGTGTTGGGTGATGATGCGTCGCACTTCCTCGTTGGTGATATAAGCATTGAGCATTGTATGGGATGCCGAACACTCTTCAAGACATGGATGGCAATTACATTGTCTGGATCCTTTTCTGGAGTCACTTATTACTCATGCACAATGTTGTCGAGGATTCTGTGGTATTAACACAGCCTTACTTATGGAACGAAAGGTTTTGGGATGGCTATACACTTGAGTGTTTGTTTAACATATTGCAGATGTTAATACCGCAGCAGGATTTCTCTTTCCCATGCAGAGCGTGTTGTTGCTGCGTTAATTATCCTTTCACTCAATTACGATGATCTACATACGGAGGTTGTGATTGTTAAGTATAAAAGGACCGATTCAAACAGGATTATTTGTTTTGCTCTAAACACCCATCGTTTTAGATGTACATTACCAACGTTGATGGTTTCGCTTTTCTTTGGTATCCGTGCATGTGCACTTTGCTATTATCATTGATTTAGTTCACTGTTTTACGTGCCAATGGCGTTTAGCATGTTATCTTTTGGTTAATATTATATTTATCTTGGCTTACATTGTGCTTATCACGTTTATATTGTGTTTGTGCCTCCTTGGTGCATATTGTTTTTATGTCTCTAATACTGTGGAAGTCAACTTATCATCATTTCACGCTTTGGCCATCATTGGCATTGTCTACGTAACAAACGACTGAACTATCTTTCGCATTTCCCCTTCATGAAACACGACGTGATACGGTGGCCGCGCAACACTTTGCAACACAGATTTCTTCATGCGAAACATCAAACTAACGACTGAAATGTACCTAATAGGAACTTTGTCTTTGAAACAGTTAGCCTTAACTTTACAATTGTTGTTTCTATCTACCACAGTATCGCACAAACCCACCATACTGTTACTGACACAACTGCACAGTTACTGGCCAACTCAACTGCACAAGTACCAACTGCACCTGCGGTACATGCTCGAGAGAGCAACTGCAACAGTTCAGTCACAGAATACAAATGATCATATATCAAAGATGTAATGGTAGTTGTGTGCAATAGGTTCAACAACTTCGTCCTCAGTTCTGAAAATTTTGCGGCACGCCAGTTGGGAAGTACTGGCATACCTTCGCCTCAGGTGTAGTTATTTTGCTCATGCAGTGAATACAAGCTCGGTCTCTTCTTCTGCAAACCACACTCAACCTTCTAGCTCCATCAATAATCCACATTAAGCTAAAATTCGACCAGCAACTCCAAATGATGAGAAGAAAATACTAAATATCGAGGAATGTTCGACAAGAGAACCTAGTCAAGAGTCGGTGTCCCAGAACTTTGATTCTAACCATTAGTATTTGCACCAACAAACTCAACTCAGACTGCTACACAAACATCTCCCCCATGGCAGCGTCTCCCCATGGTATCCGTTGTTTCTGAGTGAAAACCATACTGTGCAAGATGTGAACTGTTTGTCCAACGTTAAAAGTTGGACAGTTATTTCCATGAAATTTGCAAAAGCGGTTAATACCATCGCACACTGGTTGTCGCGTGAAGTACCAAGGACAGTATTTGGGCTTGAGGCAGAGGGGCCTGTTTGAAAAATTAGCGAGCCTTCCCCACCAGCTATCCAGGAATGGATACCCCACTTTGCATCTGCTATGCATTTGGGGAGGCTAATGGGGATGTTGCCTGCACCTGCCTCGTAGACCATCCCAACCCGTGGCGCCCCGCACTTTTTCGGTCTCAAACCCGCACCTGTCCGAAAACTACTAAAAACTCATAACTAGGGCAAGTTTTTGTTGCAATAAAATCGTGAGATATATGCATTTGTTTTTAACAAAAGTTGCAGTAAAAAGTTCCATTTATGCACAAGCATTTTAAACGACAGTGAACTCAAGGGATTTATTTACATATAATGCTAAATATTTCCAAACACTATCTGGCGAGAAATGGCGATCATTTGCCATCAGTTTGCATAGCATGCTAAAACTTCGCTCCACAGTGCATGAAGTTGCTTTGCAATTTAACAATTCGGCCTACAGTTCTGGACTGATGTTTGTTTGGCTGGGTCATTTCTACGATTGCTTTCAGGTCATCATTCAGTTCGAATCGGTTATCAAAGAGAATAGAACTATACTGAAATAGTTCGCAAACATGTTTTTTAAATCACACTTTTACATTTTGCGCAACAGGCCTACTTGATAAAAGTTGCATGTGAAAAAGGAAAAAGTTGCAATATAAAATTCCTGCAACCAGCTCATCGTACTACATAAATTCTGAGTATTTCAGAAGCTGTAAAAAAAGTTGAAAAACTTGCCCTACTAATAATGTCTGAAAACAAGTCTAACAAGCAGCAAAATCAAGCTTCTCATTTTTTTTCATTGACAACCAAACCAAAACTTTCCACAGATCTGATCTTTCGCAGTCAACAGATTTGAGGTGATAAAAAACACGTTTTAGTTCAGTTGTGACTAGCTGTGCGTTCAGCGTTGTTTTATCCATTTAGAAGTGCTGCTAGACTGAATTATTCCTCACCAAGTACGACGGTAGCATTGGAAAATGTTCACTTGCCCACCACATGGCAAGAGTCTG
>Ga0210059_1003470_pt1 | contig 25234 bp, 15 predicted proteins | sample Ectturendosymbi2_FD_188042 | JGI IMG/M metagenome (GOLD analysis project Ga0210059, IMG submission 188042) | Ecteinascidia turbinata endosymbiont from Florida, USA - Sample 2 (SPAdes) (version 2) | ecosystem: Host-associated > Tunicates > Ascidians > Unclassified | place: Key West, Florida... | reverse complement strand
GTGCCGTGTGTTGTCCGTGGCCTCTGGAGGTCTTGTGAAAATACGGGCCATTGTGACCTGCGCATCTGAACCGTTGAACCTAATCGTGCACATTCTTTCCTACTTTGTATCGCAGAAAAGCATTTTCAGTCTTGTCGCTGGACCATAAATCGTGTTGCGCAGAGCGTCTCCACTTTTCTCTTGTGTGCTTCTGAAACGGCGCTTCTGTCCCGATCGTGTATTGCGGCGCCAAACACCACTCTTCATCAGGTCACTGATCACATTCACTATGTACGATTTTCTCATTACCAGCCTTTTTTTCCGGAACACAACACATCGTACCCGAGCCCCTTGTGTTTCGACGGTTGCAGATGCTTTTTGTACATGCGTTGATCGATGTTTGATGCGCTCAGCTCATTTTTTACGCTTTTCTGATGTGCCGTCGACTGTGTTTCTACAATCGTCTTATCGCCAACTCCGTCACAAAAACTCTTTAACCCACGCAGCTAGCGACGCTTCGTCTTCAGAAGAAACCTTGAACAGCAATCGGGGTTCGTTGAGCTGCTTCAGCTTGCACCTGTACTCGTCAGGATACTTTGGCCAAAGACCCTGTTGGCGACGCATCGCTGATAGTTCGTCCCGGGGTGCGAGTTCAAAACTCGAATTTTTCGTGCCAACTCGGCTGTCGCGACCGGTTGCCATTGCCACCTGGGATCCGGAAGTCTGAACTGCCATGCATAGGTGTTGCAAAATGCGTTTTAACTTGAGGACATTCAGCCTGGCTCGAGTTGAGGTCGGCTGTTTTCACGGAGCCAACTTCACCTGCACTCATGAAGGTGTGTATGAGGTCACGTGATCTGCATGTCTGCAAAAACGTGTTGCAAAATGTTACGTGCATGACTAACAAACTTTGACAGTCTTTCGCTGTGGCGTTGTTGCCTTCCCTTTGATCTCACGAGTGCTTTGCTTCAAACGTCATGACGTGGCAATGAAATCCTGCGATTAACTTGTGCGTAACATACGAGCGTCCCCCACAGTGAAATGTCTAATCTGCACGCACGCAGGGCGGATCCAGCAAGTAACGTTAGGTGGGGAAATTTCAGTAATAATTGGTGGTCAAGTCTCATAACGACTTCTCTACTGTAAGATGAAGTATACTTCACCAAACTTCTGTGAAAAAGCAATGGTTTTAAGGGGAGCGATCGCCCCGTTGACCCCCCCGGCACGCACTTCCGAGTGATCTTCTCGCACGGAAGCAAAACCGACAGCAAACGGTGATCGATGCAGGGCGCGTGGCGGTCGTGTGATGGGGGGGACCTTATGACGCTACACCTAGCAAACAAAGCTTGCAGTTTGAAAGCGCCGCGTTTTTTTCTGAATATTCATACGATTGACTTCTGTGCTCACCGTTCATGCTATGGAAACGCAATAACATCTAACAGCAAGTCTCCGGCCGAACTCGACCCATACGCAGCAAAACTTCAGGTTTCCACCGTGTAGCTTTTGATTGGTATCTGAAAGCTGTGCACGTTAATTGTTATCGTACTTCTTTCACTGCGATGCTGAAAGTTGATGCTGTACAGTCTCTTCTATTTGCTGTGGACAACGTTTGTACAAACTTGGCGTTGCATGTTTTGACTTGACGGGCAATGCGCACTTCGAACTCGGCTTTGTCTGCATTTGTCATTGTTACGCTCTGCTTACGTTGTGGCTTTTTCCTTGTCGCTATCATCTTTAATCACGAACGTCGAACGCACGTGTTGTAAGAGGATGCAGAAGAAAGTTACCTTGGTCTTTAAGTACTTAATATTCTATCTACAAAATGGGGTAATACCTTCTTAGGTCATGGTGCTCACCGGGCATTGACTTGGTGATCTTGTTTGCAGCAGCATGCAACATTTGTGAGCAGCTAACAGCCAAACACTTCCGTTCTTGCGTTTTGTGGTCGTTGTGGAATGTGAATGTAATCTTGAGAGGTTGGGATGATGCAATCAGAACCGGAATATGCCTGTCATGAGTGAGTTAATACCATTTTTGTGCCTATTCATAACTAATCGGTGGCACAAATGACACGAGAACCTCTCGAATCTTGTGACAGTTTTGCTGAACGGTTTTCCCGCTTATTTTCCAAGCTTTCCGTGCACAGCGTTTTCAATTTCTTGCAACAGTTCTGCGTGCTGAGTCCTTCTGCGCCAAGCATTTGTTTTATATTATATGTCTTTGTGGTCTGCGCTGCTTGATGCTGGTACCAATAAACGTAGAACCTTCTATCGTCGCTTTGCTAACCTGAGCCATGCAATCAGGGCCTTGTTGCTTGCCTAGTGGCTTTAAAGCGGAATAGGTTTTGCTTTAGTTGAGTGGAATACATCGCGAGATATGAATATCCATGACTTATGCGGTCCTCACTGGATATGATGGATCGCATACGTTCCTTAAATTTTCTTGAAAACATTGCTGATCTTAAGATAAAGAAAAAACAGAACTAGTCAAGGGTCGTCTCTTTGTAACTAACGGCTATGTATTCTGGTGTGACGTTTTTGAACCTTATTTTGTCTTTCCTGAGCATGTTCTGCAGCACGGCCTGCCTTCCTTGCTTTTATTTGTAATCGTTGATAAAGGCAGCCGGGTTCTCATTTGAGCTTTTTCAAATATGCTATGAACATATTAGTCTTCGCGGAAATAAATAAAGCAACAAACAGAGCAGTTGAAAAAATCCAAGAAGATCAATATCTGATGAACAATGATGGCGCAAAACCGCCAAGCGCTGTTTCAGTTCGTGACTTAGCACTCAGTTCGGACTTGAAAGCTAATCGAAAAGCAACCGGAACTCACTGCCTGATGACTAGCTGGCGTCAAGCTGTTCGATTCCACCAAAGTTGTAGACGTTCGATTCCACCAGAGTTGTAAAGCTTCATTTTGAAGCCCGATTTAGGCCCGAAAGCCATATTTATCGAGTGAATCAAGATATGCGCAACTGCGGGGAATGAGTGGCATAGCAAAGTAAACGTGACTAAATAAATTCGCAATTATTCAATTTTTACTGAAGATTTAATCAACTCGATTGCTTCAGCAGTAACTGGTGACAAAAGTGTCCGTCGTTGCGAAAAAAAAATTGTATGCAGCCCCGAAATATTTTGACTGACTTGAATCCGACTTGCAACTCTGGATTGCAACATCATACTGTCCTCTACATGAAACCTGATCATGACATTCCATCAGGGGCGCTGGAGAGTTGGGGCATTGCCCCTCTTCTCTTTCAAAAGCGGGAAACCGGGGCGGAGTTGCTTTTTCATAACAGTATCACAGGTAATTTTATGGTTTATCAAAAGCGACTTGAAACAAATTTATAGCAGCTATCCACGCACCCAGAAAATTCAGAATTGTTTTCTATAGTTTCTGTAAATATTGTTGACGTTAACATCGTTGCTAAAGTGAAACAAGCATAATTGATAAAGATTTATGTTTTTTTGTTGGTTGATGGTGCATGTTACAAAATACAGTAGCCTAAGTGGGTGTGAGAGAAGGATGTAGTGCAAGTCATCTAAAAATTTTATTGAACTTGTGATTAACTGTGGTACTGGTCAGTCACATACAGGAAGTTGATGTAGTGTACATCAGACATGGGGTAATCGTAATCGATTACAGTTTTTGGGTAATCGAAATCGATTGAACTGACCAAAAATGAAATGTAATCGATATCGGCAACTCACTTTTTACAAATTGCCCTACTTTTTCTATTCTTACCCGGACTGCTCGTTTTGTACCCTTGTTGCAGCCTCAATGCTGCGTTGCCCTGAGCTAAGGAAGGTGAGCGTGGGGATATAATCTGGCGAGGTGATATAACGCCACGCCCTCCACTCATATTTGTACCTTGATTTCGGTATAAATAGGTCTACTCCAGGGGCGTGCAGAGGGGTCGAACAAGGTGACGGCCCAGGGTATCCAAAACAAGTGGCATCTAAAGATTGAAATTTAAAAATTACATTTTGTTAAAATGTAACGAGACGCTTCTTCGTCTTGTAAGGCTACTAACGCATGCTACATGGATTTAGTTTTTCGAAACTTTTTTGTCAACACTAGTTTTTACGTGTTTTAAATGCCTGTATTTCTCACATTCCTCAATACCAGATAAGAATTTCGCAGGGGCACATACAATCAAGCACCAGTGGCGTAACTAGAGGTTTGGGCCAGAGGGAGCAAACTTAGATGAAGGGGTCCCATTGGCCACAGTTTGGGTATGCAATAATGAGATCCTAAAAATGCATATACGTTATTCCGCAAAAACAAAATATTTGTCGGGTGATGTAATGAGCTTCAATTGGGGAAATGACTTTAAAGTAGAATTTCACGTTTCCATGTAACACATTCTATCTAAAATTGATACCCATCAGTGACTTGTGACTGGATAAGGTAAGCTTAAGGTTTGTTGTAAGACCCACCACTCTCAGGGGCGTAGCGAGGTCAGATGGTGCCCGGCACAGGAAGCAAGTTTGGCGCTCCCATGTTTGAACCTGATGTCTTTCGGAAGCAAATTTTCTGTATTGAAACAAGTACTGGTGACATTGTTGGGACTTTTCGGCGCCCCCCAAAGTTATTCGGCGCCTTAATCTTTGTAATTAACTCCTAAATTAATTCCACTTCTAAGCACCCAATGCTTGATAAATGGTGGGGCATGGGGGTAGATTCTGGACACTGCCTGAGTAAACAACAAAACAAATGTAGTAAGTCCAAAACGGAATTTTTTGCGCATTTCATTGATCTCTCCGCACCAGTAATAAAACGACATTCATTTAGGAATTAATGCCAAACAATTTTATCGAAGTATGGAGCTGCACCAATTACAAATAGGTATGAACTGTGCCGTAGCAGCCCAACTCTGGGTCCCTCGCGAAATGCTTTCAGCGCCCCCCTAATGGTGATTAAAACAAAAGATTTCTAAAGCGTTGCTGTATTAACGTTATTGTTCGTCATGGTTCAGTCGTCGCTGTAATTTATCTATCGCACGGCTACTCAACTGTGTGACCGCGGTCATACAGCAAAACAAAAGAAATCACTGCATAGTGGCCACAGTAGCACACATGAAAAATATTACATTACTACAACCATGAAATTATCATAAACAGTGTCACATTATAGTAGTATCAAAACGGCTTGGAGGGGGCCTTTTGGCATGAAAAAGCCTTTATGACATCATCCAAATCTAGAGAGTGCACACATGAAGCTTCGATTGACAACATGGCTTATGAGGACAGTCTGCAATCTGTCATATGAGACCTGTTGAAGGTTTTGATCAGCTTCAGTTTGCTGAAACTCTTTTGAGCGCTGGCGGCAGTATGGGGGCAGTTTAGCATAATCCGAAGTGCAATAAATATGTTAGGATAAACTTCAAGACGTGTCTTGAGAATAGGGCTTAACAAAAGGAATTAGGTCTTAAATCACTGTCATTGAATTAAAAACGATTGTTAAGAGATGTAATGAAATGCAAATGCGAGCAAAAACTTGCAGGGCATCAGAACCAATCCTATCGTTCAATTATGAAAACACTGTTACCGAAAAAACAAACCTGAAGCCGATCGAAGCAATGTGCCGCGATGAACGTTTTCTTTCATTAGCGCTTAAGTGAATTTTTCTTGAAAAGCATGCGTATCGTGCTTTTAACTGGCCGAAATAAGCGTACATAAACCTCTCTGATGTCTAGACGTGTTAATCACCTGGTGCACAGGCTTAGATTAATGACATTTGGTATCTCAAATAGGCTATAAATGTTGACAAAAACACACCGCCGCCTACGTGAACGTAACATGGTTAACATGAACACCCATAATCCACTAACTGCATCACTCGGTTGGGACAAGCTTAGCAGTGATTGCTTAAGTAAATAAACTCTTCTAACCACACTATTAACTCCATCTTGCTGTCTGAACAGCAGGCTGCGCAAACGTGTAACTTTGATCGTAAGCACCAAAGGTACCTTGCTTCTTTACGAGAAGACTACTTGAGCAAGCCATTGTTGCAGATGACTGCATCGCCTTGAACTACTGAGGCAAGCACAAGCGAAATATGGCAATTTGGGACATTAACTCACAGGAAAGCGACTAGCAGCAATAGAAATCCATCACTGACTTTACTCTACTACTATAGGTTGCACTATCATTATACAGGGATAAGTGAACTACGACAATTCGCTTGTGGTGACTATCACAGTGACTTGTTACTCATGTGCATCATCTAGCGGTGGCCATTTATTGACATGTGGCGCCATCTTCTGGTCGCCACACCATAATACAATTTTTCACAGTAATCACTGTACTGATCATGTGTAAGTCTGACGTCTGGATGTATAGAACTAGGCATGTATGCTAAATTCACCTTCAATACACCAAGCAAGGAATGGTGACGCTTTTACGCAAACGCCTCAAATATATTACCTCACAAACGCACCAAAAAGATCAAGCGATGTTATCCTGGGTAACAGCGGCAGGTATTGCTCTGCCTACAAATCGCAGGACAAAACAGAATGCTGATTGAGAAAACTCCACTGATTTCTAGTGTTTCGCATTTCAATTTTGAGGTTGGAGCTTTGTTTGGTGGGCTACTCCCACAAAAGCCCCCAGTGGCGACGGGACTGAATTTTGGGCCCACTGTGTCACTAGACCGTAAACTTGCGAATATTTGTCTGATAAGGATAATCCCACATTCCGCGTCGTGGGCATTGTAAGAAAGTTTCTCTACACGTTTTTTCTCTTCTCAGTGCATTGTCTATGTTTCCGTTTCGGTAAGAATGCATTTCTCAAAAAGATAAAGAAATTGACTACAAAAAAACAACTAAAAATCGTGCGTAGCAGCTTCAAAGCCTATTTTCTGTGCTTTACTTGGCACTGCACGTGCAAGACACCATCAAAACTCAAATGATGTAAAGATATTTGTCATTAAGGGGCAAAACTGTTTTTTGACAAGGTTTTACATTTTTATCTATCCTAATGATGGGTAAGCTACTGTAGTTGCTGGCCATTTCTCGCTCTACAATGTCGGGTGCTTTCTCCACACTTTCACGTGATCTTTCGACGTGTTTCAGAACGAACGACTGATAAAAGGTCTACCCAACGTTTCAGATAATTTACCCGTATTGCAAACGTTTGCTCAATTTTTTCCTGCTACATGGTTCGTGTGGTTCGTTCCTGTTGCAAACCATCACATGAGTTTTCCTAAGTAGGAGATGGATTGCTTTTGATCTCGCGGACCATTTTCTGAAAAAGGTCAAGTGTCATCCTTTTCGTCTTTGCAGGGCACTGTTTGCCCATCACTGCTCTATCCTAAAAAATAAATTGCACTGTGAGTTAATCAGCTGCTTTTATTTTTAAAAAAACGTGAGGACACTTACAACGTTCACAGCTTGCAGGACAGCGTCAACAGTTCATGAGCAAAAAACTTACACCCCACAGATTAAAAAGCAAGACGGCCACCTTCAACTTAAAAAAAAGACCAACTTTTAAAACAAGTTTGTTTATACAAGCTATGACGCAATAGTATAACTGCATAAACTCAAAATGCTCCTTGTCAGGCAAGACAAAAGCGCAATGTACTTGTTTCTTTCAAATAGCTATAGAATTTAGAAGGGATCACAATATACTTCCATCAATCATTACGCAATTTTGAGCTTCTGTTTACTACTAAAGTGAATTTCTCTGCTTAAAAGCACACACCAAAGAGCATACTCAGGCACTGAGGAGCAATATTAAACCTCATGATTTAACGATTACACTGAAAACTAGTTACGTCACCAACGCGTCGGAAGGGGGGGCAGGGGGGCCAAGGCCCACTCTGGATTTTGAAATGTTTAGCAAAAAAGGTTGTTTTTTTAGTTTTGAGAGGGAAAAAACAAATTTCACCACTTTTTGCCCTCCCCTGGAAAAGTTTTGGAATAATCCCCTAGTGTCCCCACCCTGGAAAAAATCCTTCCGACGCCCATGGTCACCAATTGTAGCAAGCAACCAAACACTATATTATGAAAGAGAAAACGTTAGCAATGCCAGTATCTTTCGACTAAAATCTATAGGCATGTAAAATTTTGTGAAAACTAGAGCAGATTACTTTCATACACTGCCGTTCTTTAAACTTGGTGCTTTTGAAACAGCATTGTGCTACTCTACCAGAACAAGCAAAAAGACGTTACTCTGACAATAGGTCATTACTATGCAGGTTGGCCGGCTATGATATGCACAACCAATACCTTCAGATACAGGAGCGAATATAGTATATGTTGACTGAAAGTTTGAAAAATTATCTGCCGAACTGGTCGCTGGATATCGTGTTTCTCCGAATGTCTAAAGCTGCTGAATATCGGCTAGAGAATTTAAAAAATAATATCCCAAGTTCACGCTGTTTTTATGGTATTTTGGACAGTTATTTCCAGGATAACCACGCATTTTCAACTACACTCGTTTTCGCATTAATTTGTGGTGTGTGAATTTCGTCATATTCTGCTCACGTTTACAGAACGTATCGATAGTTATGCACACATTTCCCTTTTACTACAGTGTCCAGAACTATTTGAAAGTAACAGTTCTGACCGCAAACAGCGATTCCCACGCAGTGTGTTGCAAGCGCTCGATTGCTGGAGTGTATCTTGCGGTTGCTTGGAAACACATCTGGCTTTGCCGCATGTGCGCAAAGCCGCAAATAGTTGGGTTCGAGGCGCACGATATCAAAGCTTAATCTTCTACGACGTCATAACCTTGTTTTGCAGCAACTTGTTTGGATTTGCAAGTAAGAGTGTAAATTTGGGAGATCTGCCATTTTCGCTTCGTATGACGTATTATCAACAGCAAAGCAAAAGCAATGACTGGAATCAAGGCATCTTGGATATTCCGAAAACAAGTAATTTCATCTTCAGGAAGATTTAATAAGCTAAGCCCGGAGCGCTAGGCCACAAAAAGCTCTCGTGGTAACTTATATAAATCAGGCAACAGTAACATTTCATTGTAATCATAATTGTAGCAGGCAAATTTGGCAACGAGAGGATTTATGAAGAACCAATGACTCCAACTCCCAAAAAATAAACAAAAAGACAGGCGGATCCATCGCTATTTTACGTAGGCCCGTAATGAGTCTAACCTTGCTAAATGATCACAAACGGAGGACAAAATTTCTAATTTATCAAAAACAACAACTTGCTCAGGATGCTTTTTGGAATTTATGTGTTCTCGAAGCTTGTGGGTTTTTGGTGTCAGTTCATAAAATTTGCGTTGAGTCTGACCGACGCATAATTCACCGCAAGAGAATTTCAGCTGGCTACTACGGCCTTCAAGCCATTGTATTCCTAAGACGTTTGTACTCGAGTCAGTAGCGAAGTCAAAACAGTTCGCCGTGGGTATTCGATGCCGACAAGGGTGTTTCACCCAGTGGCGTACGTAGAAAATTTTCTTGTGGGGGTTCATTACGTCTCATTCGTTATGATGCCACATTTTACTTTGCAACAAAGACGAAAGTATGAGAAGAGAAATACAAAGCAAGCAGCAATACAATAAGCAAAGCTAACATTGTCAAGCAGTTAAAAACTCATATTTACACGCCTGTTCGATGTCTCACTTAATCTGAATCTGTTCCGGGGAAGAAGTGTTATTTCCATAAATGATTAACATTGCAAGGGCGTTCATTCTGAAACACTGATCGTACTTCGTAAGAACGTTTTTAGTCTGCGTAAGTATGTTTGTTAGCTGCCAAAGGCGAAATCAAAGGATGGGTCGGGTGTCCAAATATTCTTCACTATTCCAAAATTTTCTGCGTTAGATTAAGTTTTTCCTACACAAAGTGAAATGTCATTTGCTGTCATTCTTAGCGCAGAGCTAGATAGTGGTTGGTTGGACACCTGAAATTACTCTGTAAAACCGTCTGGTAGCTTCTATTTGTCACTGTTACCACTGCATGAACTTTAAGCACTAACAGAACTAGCTTCCTCCACGTCAGAACATATACAATGATATTTTCCGTAGAAACATCTCGACATTTCTTAGAATATAAGTCCAGCAAAATTTTGGCTTTCCTTTTTCCCTGCTGAGACACAATGTCATGCCTAAATCCTTTTGTGTTTTAACAGCTGCTGACTTTCACTTCGTTGAACCAGTTATACCATGCATCAGCAGGGCTGGCAATGAGATTTTTAGAAAAAAACCACTCATCTGAGCAGGCAATATAGCATTTGTACCATATCAAACTCACGGGATTTTCAACCCCAAACCCCACCCGCTTGCGTACATCCTTGGTGTCACCATTCCTCTTCAGAGTCTACATATAATTGGATAGACAGTCACATCCGAGTCGACGAGGGTCAATCAGGCCCGTAGCCAGGTTTTGAGGTTTGGAGGGGTAAAATAAATTTTTAGGGGGCACGATTTTTGTTTTTATTATATTTTTAAAACAAATTTTTCTGGGAACAAGAAAATTTGTGGGGGCACAAAAGAAATTTGGGGAGGCACTGCCCCCGAATGCCCCCCCCCCTGGCTACGGGCCACATGAATCACCGCCGGAAGCTGCACGATCAACCGTTTGCGTTTTGCGGCCAATTTGGTGCTGATTGAATCTTCTCAACAGGGTCTGAAACTTGGTCGGTTTGCACCTGTTGCGTGCGATCAAGCTGGAATGAAAGCTAGCACTGAAAAAAACGAGGTATTATGTCTATCCAGAAACCTAAGCCAGTGTAAATATGCGGCAATACACTGCAGCATATCGAGAGGTTCAAGTACCTTGGAGCGTTATTAGCGAGTGAAGGTAGGCAGAACAGGGTGATTAAGACACGGATTGGTAAAGCAAACACAGGATAGTGTGGGCTTCATCGTTCCGTGGCAGTGACCGATGGAAGGGTGAGGGTCTCAAGCGTCTTCCACTTCGCATTGTGTGCTGGCCTTGAGACTAGTTTTAGTACTCCCGACTTTTAACCAGTACATATTGTTGCACATCGGTGCAAATCCCAACACATTTTCCCAAGGAATTCAATGTTCATTGAAGAAGTTGTCAAGACGTTGGAAACTATCTGCACCTTTAGTATGCAACATAGCAGAGCTTTGCAAAATATCTGGTCTTAAAGTGGATATTTTCGCTTTGTTTACAATCTGTTCAAGAATGTCATCTGACATTTCTACAATGTGTCTCTTCACTGTGCTATGTGATAGTGAGACTGAGTCTAATTTTTTACTCTCTTTTTCACCAATCATTATTTTACCACTTTCTTTACAACTGGCAATAGCAAGCTTTCTCCAATTGCATGAGCTTTCTTTTGCTGTGCTATTTGGTAAGAGGCAACGTATAAAGAGTGCACAGCTGATACATTTAGTTCTTTGAATGCTTTCCTATCAGTTTTCTACGCTGTAATGGACTGTAATTTACGCTAAACAATCAGGCCGGTTTATTGACACAGCCAGGATGGATGGTCTGTAAATGACGTTGTAGCTTATTTTTCTTAATTGATTCCGCTGAAAAAAACTTTGCGAAAGACAACACATTTTGCTTTACAAAGACAAAGCTGTCTTGCTGTGTTAATTACTAGTCTAAGAGATTTTTCTGTTTGACGAAGTTAGTTACAAAATACTGTACATACTTATGAAAACTGGCAGAATATACTTATATTAATCAAAGCCTGGGTCGCATTGTCTGCTAATTGTCCCGTGTACGTAGAGTTCTCTTTTAAATCCACGGATAAAATACAACCGCGTATTAATAGATTCTATTTGAACAAGAGCTAATGATGCGTACTTCGTAGGCGAAATACTCTGTAAGACCTTAGTGTCTGATTCTGTGCTGGGAAAGGATTTCTTTCGATAGACAGTGTAAATCCAATTTGCTTTGAGACAGAAAATCAACTCGTTCTCCCGCCAAAATTCGCTTTATAAATCCGTTTTATAACGATTTTCGTGAAAAAAATTCGCTGTTTGGCCTATGGGCTCGATCGAACTCCATTCAAGGACGTAGATATATTTTATCTTAGGAAGAGAAAAATAGAGTATCATCTTATAGGAACATTTTAATCCAAACAAACCAATAGGTGCAGGGCCGGCTTTAGCAAATGCGGGGCCCGATCGGAAGCACTTTTTCGGGTCCCATTCAGTGGCGTGTGCAGACATTTTTGAGGAGGGTCATCAAGTCATAATGGTAGAAATCATGAGTGATGTGAAAGAGCGTGACCGGAAGGTGTAATACCAATTTAGGGGTGTCTGGAGCCATGTCACCCAGTTTTACCTCTCCAGCAGATACTTCCCCTGACCTCTCCATGTACATCTCCGTAACACCCAACAAATCTATGAGTTACTACACTCAATAACTCCTCTCTGGCCAGGTACCTACCGCGGGTACGGCAGGCCAATTGGCCATGTTTTAAGCGAAACTAACAGCACACTTGATATGATCAGCCAGCAAAGATAAGATATCACAACTTAGATACAAAATATCAATAAACGAAAGAGCGTGACAAGCCGCTCCCCTGGATTTTGAAATTTGATATCTTCCTATTAACTTTTCAGCAGAAAAATGTTTGTCTGTTAGTTTCAAGTTGGTAAAATTATATTTCACCACTGTTGGCCCACTCCTGGAAAAACGCGTTTGCCCACCACTTGGCAAAGTTCACTATTGCCCCTGCTGGAAAAAATCTTTGCGAAGCCCATGCTCCTTTGTGCGTAAATCAACGATTCTCAATTTTGTGCACATGGCCAACAATCCATCAAACGCATCATTTCGCGACACCTCATCCATGCTGGTGTAACAATACAAATAAGACAATGTTTTTCAGTTTTCAATTGACCAAATCATTTTGGAGCCGGAGCCATAAGGTTTTGGATGTTGGAACCAGATCTGTAGCTAAAAACTTTAGATGTCTGGAGCTGGAGCCAGAGCCCGAGCCTGAAATTTGAGTTTCGGATCCGCTACAGCAGTCTCCGATTCGGAAAATGCATTTGCTACGATAAACTTATTTTTGTGCTTTAACATTAGCAAAGTTCCTCAGAATTTTGTCCAAGTTCAAGTACCTGCGAAATTCGGATTCAATGAACATAATTGCCAAACTACAGTATTTAGGTGCTTTTGTGGGATTGATGATCTCAAATAAGTTTTGATTACTTTTAGGTTAGAAAACTCCTTTTTCCGGATGTCACGGTAACGGAAATGGTCAAGTAAATCTTGAGGCAATCAACAAATTAGGGAAAAACGCTGCCTTATCAGATCTCTACGAAGGAAAACGAATAATATATTTAGCATATCTAGTCATTTTTCGCTTTGAGAAGTTGCTCGCCTACAAGGGCGTACGCAAGGGGTTGGGGTTAAACCCCCTCCCTTCAGCTTGCTATTTTACAAAAACTTTGTTATAAGGGGAGTGTTGAGGGCTTGATTTTTACAAAAATAAGGTGACTGTGTGTAGAAGAATATACGAATTATGTCAACAAATTTCGCTTGAAAACATGAATATGACGTCAAATTGTGACGTCACAAACAGCGCACATCAAATACAAATGACCGCCATCTGTCACTGAATGAAACCCCCCCATGAAAATTTTCTGCGTACGCCACTGCTCGCCTAAGTCAAACATTTCGGCCACCCCAAAATGTTGGGCTGGCTATGCCACTGCCATCGAACCGTATGTTGCAGCAACTATTAAAACTTGACCTGCCAAGTGCAAAACACTCACACTGAAACAGAAAACAGCTTCAAAACTCAAGCTTTCTCTGCTTTAACTAGCTGCTACTGAAAAACTAGACCACACGAAACAGACCACTGTAATCGAAACACAGACCACTGTTACGATTCCACAGAACAAATTCTGATGAAAAAGAGTGTTAAAACCGCGCAGTTCACTTTGATTTTGGTTGGCAACAGATCTCACGTTTAAAAAATACTGCATACAGGCCCCACGCCGGCACTACATAAGCAGCTTCAATACAAAGTGTAAGTTTGTGTAGGTTACCCCTTTGGCGCTGGGCCCGATTGGAAGCAATCGGTCCAATCGGCTAACGGCCGGCCCTGAATAGGTGTATCAGTTTTTTGTATTACATTATTAATAAATATTGTACAATATACTAAAACATTTGTGCTTTTTTTTGTATATACTCATTTTCTTGTGATTAGATCCACCGCTTACTAAATCCAAAATCGCTTTGGACCGAGGTGGATTTGTTAAGCGATTTATACATATTACAGTAGATTAGTAAAGACCAACACAGCTGGAGTTTAATTAGCTGAGGAAAAACAAGCTAGAGCCAAGCTAGTCTATTGCTTTCACGAGTCTTACGTACTGTAGATTGGACAAAACTAGAGCACCAAAAACATTACTTTATCAGTTTATGATGTAATAAAGCAAAAATAAGTGATGTCAATGTCTGGCAGAGCGTGTCCGGGCTGTGTTATGTTGACTTCAGAAACTACAGTAGGCCTACTTGCATGTAACTTGTGCTACATGTTATATAACAAAAGGTTTACGCGGAGCCTTATGTTTAATTGAAAAAAGCGACCCAAAAATATTTCAGAGCACCCCACTTGGGGTCGCGATACATAGTTTGGGAAACACTATTCTAGACCTCCTGGGGTCTACTGCCTTGCGAGCTTCCTGAGAGGTAAAGCGGGTGTGAAAAGTTAGTAAAATGACCATTTCAACCGGTACTGTATATGACTCCTGAGAGGTTTATAAGACACTGTGGCTACGTAAATGTGGCTCCATGACTTTGAGTTTACATATTTCGTATACACATCCTAGGACAGGGGTAGGTAACCTTTTTTCAATCAGAGCCACATTGTTCTGTCAGTACCCAGAGAAGAGCCAAGCTTCTACAAATTACAGTTTTTATTAAAAAAGCTAGCATTATTAGATGTAACGATTAGTACTGATAGGCATGCAACCGTGAACCGTTAGGACTTGATCTACATTTGCGTGCTGATCACTGCGCACTCGACTGTCATGCTGTAAATATGTTTTTCGAGAAGCAGCGACTTGTGATAAGGCAGTGATACTTAATCAGCACAAAAATACTAAAGATGTGGACTGTGTTTACGAGGTTCGCAAAATATGTTCAGCGGGCAGTGTAGTTTGTCCACCCTTGTCCGATAGGAAGATATCAATATTTAGGCAGAGAAGTTTTTTAATCGCACTGCAGATGGTGCGCTGTTGAGACCGTGTAGATCAGTGTTTCTCAAAGTGGGAGAAATCGTCCCCAAGGGGGCGAAAAAATTAAAGGGGGCAATAGGGGGCGAAACAACACAAAGGGGGCGAAAATGCTCAACCACTAATCGATCGTTTGGTTAACTTCAATATGTTGCAGTTGTCTGCATCGCCTTGAACTACTGAGTGTGGATTATTTCCGGGTTGCAGAGCTGTCGGAAAAATGACACAGCTTCGGCACCGGGGCTCTTCTTTTCATGAACATGACTCCAGCTCCGAAGCTCTTGGCTTTCATGAGTGTTGCTCCGGGCTCTCGTTTTTCATGGCGCCGGCTTCTGGTCGTTTTCACACATTAATATCTTAATTGTCTTGGTGTGCCTGATGTTGAATGGAAAATGAATTAAATCATGTACGCAAAACTAACAGAATACATCAAATCTTTTTGAATAATTTAATCTGGCGTTTTTTTACAAGCAGCGCTCTTACCATGAGGAAATCAGCGAAAAAACAACAATCGCAGGTTCAAACGATTCAGAGAATAGTTGTTAGCACAAACATAACTCAAGGTATCGGTAATACAAACAATTTCTGGAAAGGCAGTCGCTGGTTTTGCGGTCAATGCCTGAGGACCCTTTGCTATTTCTTACAACCAGAATCAGGAAAATTGCTGTTTGGAATACTACATTTGTGTGCGAGCATTTAAACACAGACCAGTCCCAATTGACCAAATGTTTTGCGCTAGTTGCATGCTTTGCCTGTTGCAGTCTTGACGATTCCAGCTAACAGTGCTTCCCAGGCAAACATGTAATGAGCGCAAAACAGTCGGCTCTCATGCGTTCTTTCAAACACGCACACATTTATATTGACACAAATGCGAAGATGCGTTTGAAAGTCCTTTGTTCAAAGAAATAGTATGACTTCTACTAAGAAATTCACCTTTGACTTTTTTAAAATAGCTGAAAAGTTCTACTTTTTTATCTTTTGCACTCATAATAAGCAGTGATGAATCACAGAGCAAAGCACAATTTAACACGCAATGCTTAGAAAATAAGACTGATTGCCGTGCTGAAAACAGAATTTTTTGCGCAGATGAAAGCTTCAAGGAAAGTCCACATTTGTTTACATTGATTTGTATACCCTCCTGATATTGTACTGCTATGCAAAGCAATGCTAGTTCGCTACCAATTATTTATAACTTTCATATTATGCTGCTGCTTGTAAATATGATTTTTCCTGATGAACTTTGTTAATAATCTAGTAAACCTTGCTATTAAGCCTAATGGTTTCTAATCAAAATTCCTACTTTACAATGGCGTGCCATGCATTTTACGCTTAAATCTGCAATGGTATCGTATCTTAATCATGCTACTTGCTGACAGAATGCCTACACAACTACAAAAGCTATGGATATTTTATTCTATGACTACTCATTATAGCTCAGTTCTTTTTAGATCGCTATTCTACGGACCCGGTTTGATCATTGTGACTAGAAAGTAATATGTTGTGCGTTCTTCTTACTTCTACAACAGTGGTTCTCAACCATTTCGCTGAAGGAGCCAAATCCAGATATACGATTTTGTTAGAGAGCCGCACTAAAAATGTTACCACAAGTCGATTGACACGTTTTGTTTCATTGCACTGACGACGTCTGTTACACAAAATATTAGAGGTGCTACTGAAGGACACTGCCTATCAAAAGGAATCCTTTCCCAGCAAAGAATCAGACACAAAGGTCTTACAGAGTAAATAGGCATCATCAGCTCTTATTCAAACAGAATCTGTTACAGAAAGATTGCTTAAAGCCGCACAAAGGATGCTTGGGAGCTGCATGCGGCGCTTAGAACAGAGTTTGAGAACCATCGTTCAACAAGCTTGCCAGCTACAATATCACAGCTCAGGCCAGTCGCCAGGATTTAGCAGCAGGGGGCCAAAAACCAGAAGGAGGGGCCAAACACCAGAAGGGGGGACCACATTTTTAAAATACAGTATTGGATGTATGTAGCACCTGGGGGGTCAAATGTGAAATGGGGGGCACCGATTTCAAATGGGGGGGCCGGGCACCACTGGCCCCCCCGCTGGCGACGACCCTGTCACAGCCTTACCAAGAAACATCAAAGGCTTGCAGATCCATTGCTGCAGTCAGGTGTCACAACTCGTGGCAATCGCGTTTAGTGTGCTATAAAGAGCTCACGTAAGTCTATTTGGCAAAATCGTTAGTATTTAGGAAGGAACCCGGAGCTGGAGCTTCCTCTCAAATGGCCATGTCTACGGCTCCGATCCTAAATTTTAAACTGAGCTCCGGCTCCTCATTTTTAATTTGAGCTCCGGCTCCAGGCAAATTGCACAGGTCCGGTTCCGTAGCCCTGGATTCTTTTCACAAGAATTCTGAACGTAATGCTGTATTAGTGTCGTAAGACAATTCCTTAGTTCAGCTTTTTAATGTCTTGGTTCAGTTATTTGATACTCTCTGTAAATAAAATTCTTCAAATTTACTAACTTGTATTTGCTTTATCAGGCATGGGGGGTGAAAACGACTTGTCGAGAGTGAAAAGGGGGCGATGGAACAAAAAAGTTTGAGAAACACTGGTGTAGATGTTGTTTGAAAGGTAATTGTCGCTCGGGTTCAAGGCACGTTTCTGAGCACATAGTTAAGTTTTATTTTTGTCCTTGAATAGCTGCATGCACAAAAATTTGCGAAGACAAGTGTCAAGAAAGCGGGAAGAATGGCCATGGTCCTACAGAATACTCTTTGACATTTCAAAATCTCAGTAGGTGATTGGTGAAAGATTGCTATTAAGCAAGCCGGATGCAAAAGTGAATCTATCAAGTTTCTTATGCAATGCTGAGTTGCAGAGCCTAAACAATTTTAATAAAAACTAGTGTACGTGGTGGCCTTTGATAGGTGCCGTTTTCAAAACCTGATTGAGATCTTCCGAAACGCAAAAGAGTAAGCAGGCGTTGATCTCTGGTTCTTAAGTACATGATAGTTTCACGATTGCCACTCAAGTGGGAAGAAACGCGTCGACAACACCACGGCTTGGGAAAATAAAAAATTCGTAGTCTATGTCTTGCAAGGGTACTACCGCGAACTGTCGTTAAGCAGAGTATATTTTGAAGTTTCATTATTAGCAACGTGGCTCTTAAATGGGCTATCCATCATAATGCGATGGGCCACTCCACGGCAACAATCTTTCTGATTATAAAACTTGCCGTTGGATTGAAAACTCATACGTTTCACACACCGTAGTAAGTTTTTTGACTGACGTCTCATTAAGACCATGAAATCAGTGGTGCTACTTGAGAAGGTTCCGTGGAAAGCATGTTCAGTCAAAGCTGGCCAGATAGTTTGTGAACAAACTGACCGCATCAAATGAAACCATATTCATTGCTGATGTCGCAGTCCTTGATCTTCAGAAAGTCCTGCGTGCTTTTGACGACTGTCTCATGTCCGCTTGAGCATGTCAGATTGTGTCGTAACCACGTTTTGTACTTGTGTTCAAATCTTCTTTCGAATGAATCTAACGCAGGTACGATTTGCGAATTTTTGTTGCATCGCACGATGTCAGCAAACTAGCTTCTGTGGGGTACAAACGACAACAGTCTTCTTCGTCCATTGCTCCCACTGTTTACGTACCGAAGACAGTCTTGTAAAGACTTTTGGAAAACGAATGTTCTTGTGAAAATGGGTTACTTGGGACTTGCTCGCAGTGTTCAAAATTAATTTCATTTCAATTACATAGTTGTATCAATTGGGAGCAGCACCACTGTCTTTGTCAGGTTTACAGATAAACATATTAAAATTTTTTCAGCTATATCGACGCATCTGTTTCTTCGTGGGGTATTATTTCGGTTGTGGGTCTCTGGGGAAAGAAGACTTTTTCCTGATACCGATGTACGACCGAGATGTTAGTAGAAATATTTTAGTTTTGTCTCAAGTTGATGTAATTTTGTGTGAGATGCAAAATATACATGCTTTAATTCCATTAAGCCTGGACTGCGCATTGCTTAACTTTTGTAAGACCCTTGTTATCACTTCCAAATTCGATGCGTTATGAAAAACTCCAAGACGACAAAGATTTTTCTTATGAGAAGCAGCAAAACAAGAGCTTGTTTTCTACTGTATGTAGATCAGGATTTGCTTTTTTTGTTTTAATTTTGTTCCAAAATTTTTTCCAAAATTCCAATGCAATTTTACCAGCAGTGGTTGTTCAGTTGCTTGAAGCACAAAAAGTGCTTACATGCTTCCGGTTTTTGTACAGAGCTGTTACTTGGTGCCATTATAACTCAGTACACTAGCTTAACTTGAATTACGGTTTTGCAAATCATGTGAAGTTGCAGCCACTAGCGTACGGAGGGGGAAGCACTGTGCCATGGTCCCCCCTCAGACCCTAAAAATAAAAGAATTTATAAACAGTATGCGTATTTTTAGGTGTAAATGCGTAATTTCAGGTGTAATTTGCTTATTTTTAGGTGTAATTTTGCAAAATTTTCCCGGGGGCATGTCCCCGGACCCCTCTAGAATGGTCGTCCTAAAGTTGATTTGTGACGTCACACGATTGTGACGAAACTTGCCCCCCTCGGAAATTTTCTGCGTACGCCACTAGTTGCAGCCATAGAGTTACTGCTTGAAACGATCTGGCAGCGAGGAAAGATGGTTAGTTTGTATCTTCCGTTTTTCGACATGATGGTTTGGTAGACCAACACAAGGCAGGGAACTGCGAAAGAGGAATACCATGCCTTGCCAGTTTTTTTTAAATAGGGAGAAACATGCTCGGTTATCAGAATCCCCTCTATTACTATAGCGCGCAATGATGGAGGAGCCACGAAAATATTGCCCCCTGACCGTTTGTTTTTGACGTAATCTCAAGCAGGTCTGTAGCCAGGTTTCAAAGTTTTGGGCAGTAAAATACGTTTTTAGGGGGACAAGATTTTTGTTTTCATTATATTTTTAAAAGAAATTTTTCAGGGCACAACAAAATTTGGCGGGGCACAAAAAAATTATTTGGGGGGCTCTAACCCTGAATGCCCCCGTGGCTACGGGTCTCAAGGCGATCAACAGTTTACTTTAGCTACTCTCATTTTTCCCCATCATCACATTGTGTCCTCTTGAAATAAAAAAAAATTTATTTATCTAAAAGTTAGTTCTTCTCCTCAGATGTCCTTTCCCCGCTTGAAGATATTCGCCAAAACGTTTCCATCCAGAGTCAACTCTCCATTCGTTTGGCTGAAGTCATTTAGCTTGATGCCGAAAAAAACGTATTCAACATTTAAAATGTACGCCCAGACGGCGGAGCTTGCTTACTCGTTTTGCACTGCATGCATATCATCTTTCATTAAATAAACAAATATGGCGAAAAAACGCCAAAAACGCCTGGCGCCCAATGGCTTTTTAGGCGATTTTTATGGCATCCAAGGTGTTAATCGCTTAAAAAAAATTAAAAGCTTGTGGTCAGGATCGCATCAGGAAAGAATAACTGGCCTGTGACTGACTGGCCTCTGAGTGGGGTACACGAGTATTTTCAAAAGAGACTGTGCTGTACAAATAAATTGTGTCACAACAACATCAATAAAACGCATAAAATTACTTGTGTTGCAATAATATGAACAAAAGCCTTTAAAGTACTTGTGTCATAAAAACTGTACCGTAATTATATATGTAATTTATGCATAGATTCAGGCTTGAGGTTGTGATCAAAATCGAGCATTTAGCTCGGCAATTATGTATCGGCTTGTTACACGCACAAACAACCTTTGACAAAGTGCGAGATATGAAAAAGGTAACACTTGAAAAATTGAAATGATACCCAATTAACCAAACAGCAAAATGAAATAGATCGTGTACGGTATAACGACACAAGATGAAAATAAGTTTGCCTTATCCACAAAGTCGAAGGCACTCGGAAAAATTTTGAAGATGATGTCCTTCACAACGAAAAATTAAAAATGTGGTGAAATAGTGAGGATTCCTTGTAGCTCTAGCCTCCCTTGAAAAATAGTGGGGGTTAAGACTTCCCAATCCTCTTGTTCCACCGCCCACACTGGAATCTGTATTATGTATAGGAAATTGGTTGTCCAATCGTTGTTGGAAACTACTATATATCCCTGCAAAGCCTCATATACTCCAATTACCGCATCCATACAATCATCACGTCGTTCGTGTAATTAGCTATGGAAGAGGATATCGTGCAGCAAGGAAACAGAGAACGGAAAGCCAAACCTTATGATTGTATCGCTCGATATTCCCTGAAGCGATTGGCGACACTTTCGCCACAGACTCGCAGGTTGCACTTATGTGCCAACCATTGAAACGGATTTCACGGAGATTTGTGTTTACACTGAACCAGCTCAGGGCCTGAGAAATTACAGCCCAAAAATCTTTGAAGACCCTTTCTGCGGGCGTTGTTTAATATTCTAATGTATTACTAACAAAGTCAACAATGTGCCAGTTTTAGACGCGAAGCGAGATTGGAATGACTAAAGGAAGATGAGCGCACGTGCGCACGCGAGGAGCTGAGTAACGAAACAAATTGACAGCAAATTTGTATCCTGATGGATATACAACACAGCACAGGATCTATTGTTGTATATCACCATGAGATTGTCCTTATCAGTTACAAATTACTTGTTTTGATCTTATCAGTCGCACTAGCCTTTTATGATGTTCTAATCTATGGTATGTTAAGTATTTTGGCTGTGAGCGTGTTCTGCAGCGCGCCAGGATTCGTTACATACAATAGCCAAACTTCGCCTTTTGCGAAATATACTGTACCTCTCACGTGTAATTTCACCAAGCATGATTTTCAGTGATCACGCCATAATCATTGTCTGCGTTGCCATAATTGTGACAGTGATCATCGGAACAGGTGCTAAATTACTTAAAATACGACAAAGAAAGAAGACCCAGGGATGTGGGAGCAAGTGCTAAAAAAAGTTTGATGAAAGATGAAACCGCAGCGTTTAAATGACCACAACCTTTTGGGTTTTCAAAAAAAGAAACAAAAGCGTTTGCCCACAATCCAGAAAAGTGGTTAATTAGAGGTTGGGTTGAAAATGGTTTACTCAAAAAAAGGATTCCCTTACTTTGAAGGGTTGAAGATCACTATAATAGGATACGTGCCTTCTCATCTCAGACACTTTATCTAAAATAACAATTGCCTCGGCTGCTTTGTGGAAATTTACTTTCAAATGCTGTTCTGTTTAGGTTCGAGGCAGGGCCGTATTATGGGGGGGGGGCAACGGGGGCAATTGCCCGGGCCTTCCGCTCCAAGGGGGCCCCCGTGATGATATTTATTTGTTTTCAATAAAGTATTCGTTTGAAAAATTGTGATTCAAAAGAGATACAGGAATACAAACTCTATATTCCGATGTTCCTTGAGTATCATTAATGATTTCTCTGCAAGTTTGACTTTCTACCAGTTTTAGTAATCACTACTGAATATAAATATTTTCGGTTTTGTTCAATGCAAATATATTTCAATTTTGCTTGTAACTTTTCCTAATAAACGTTCTTTTGGCATGGATTTATCTACTCGTGCATCACGCCTACTGCATAAATGTCGCAAAAACGATACTATTTACGTCCTTAAACAGCAAAGCTATTTCTGTTGTGTGGCTGCTGATAAGTATCAAAGATTCTGGAATTTCTTGTGCGGTCTGGAGGTAACCGCAGCCAAACTGCGACTTTGTTTCGTCATAAAGGGTAAAGCATGGTGGAAACGCACTTTTCCACCGATGGCTATTATTCTTGCGTTACATCATAAACATATGAATCTAGTCAAACCATTTACACCACATGTTATTACTTGGTCCGTCAGAAAAGGTTTTCATCAGTTGATCAGTTGATTTGAAGAACGAAAGAGCAGAAAACGAGATTGCAGCGTTTAGCTTGCGTTATGCCGACATCTGTAATGCCAGCAGCAGCTAAAAACGGCAAAGTTCCTAAGGAGAAAAAGCGCGAGAATCTGGCAGTGTTAGCTAAAACGCCGCAACTGAAGCATTTTTTTCTAGCAAAGCTTTCAAGCAGCAACATTAAAGCAGTGGTGTTAACCGGGACACCTGAAAATGTTGGTCAGTGCTTTTCAACAGGGGTTCCGAAAAACATGTGGGGTTCCATTAGTTTTAAGGGTTCCGTGAGGGTCACTGGTGTAGGAGATGGGGGTGCAACCGCACCACCAACATTTTTTATTTGGTGAAAATCCGGACAAAATCTGTGGAAATTTTGGCAAAATTTGTGAAAACGTTCGCAAAATCGCTGTATGTATGTGCTTTGATTTTACAAAAATGGCACCCAAAATCAAGGTGCAGACGTTTTTTTCTTTTGGATGTCATGTTTTTATTTTGCTCTTTTCGGGCAAGTTAGGGGAGATTTGGGCAAGTTCAACAATGGTGCTTGAATTGTGCTTTGATTTAAACAAATGCACCCAACATGAGAAGAAATGCAGTGTTATTTTTTTGGAGGTCATTTTCTTTGGAGTTTTTTTCGGGCAAGTTTAGGGAAATTCGGGCGGAAATCCTTCGCACCCCCAAAAATATGCATGCTCCTACACCTATGGTGAGGGTTCCTCGCTTTTAGTGGAAATGATCTCTTGATTTAGTATGTTGATGCCTCGTGAAAGATCACCGTGCCGCATTCGGACTCCAAGTAGGCCAGTCAGTTGTAGCCTACAGGAGGTTAAGTACAGATGGATGGAACAAGAAATATTATAGTTGTTGCGTCACTTCTTGTTCATCGTTGTGCAATTACGAAGAACGCTATTGTTGCATCGTAGTTATACGAAGTTGCCGATATACAGTTCACAATGCTGTACATCGGAGTCAGGGTTGCCAGGTTGACCATTTTGAGGCCAAATTGGAGAAATTCGGTCCCCAATAATACTTGCTGACCCTTTGGCTCTTTTCCTGGATGGATTTTGGCCCCTTGCAAAATTAGATCTGACCACCCTGGGTCCTGTCTGAGAAACCATAGTTTATCACATTTTTGACTAATGGATTGCAGATTTTCACCACATTCCGAAATATTGAAGGTTTTCGATTAGAAAATTTTGTTGGGATCTTTAGAGTTTCTGAGTTAATGTGAAAGTAAGTTCATCAGAATACCTAGGCTGAGCGTTACTTGCTGCACTTGCAAAGGTAGCAGTGAGAACTGTTACGTTACCTAACTTACTGTTATTTATACGTGGTGCACATTTTTATTGGTTTTGTTCAGATTGTTGTTGATCGCTTTAGCACTTATCGAGTATGATAAATTTAACTCAGTTTATGGCTACACATGGAACTTAAGTTTTTCTGTTACGATCTTTCAGCGTGTAGTTGTTTTGCTGTTGAGCTACAATTGTGATTGAGAAACACTGCTATTTCATAAATTGCTAAGTATGGGTGCATATGACTTTGTAACTGCTGATAAATTTGGAAAAGATAGTTGGCCCTTTTTTTGGCCCCATGTCTTAGAATTTGGCTCTTTTTTGGCTCTCATATGGGCTAGATTTGGCCCCTTGGCAAAACGTAGGTCTGGCAAGTTGGCAACCCTGATCGGAGAAGTAGAGAGTAGACTAAGGACTACAGCTGCTGTTCAACCTTTGTGGGATAAAGAGAAACAGTATGAAACCCAACTTTTTACCATTTAACCAAGCCAGACGAAACAAAATAACACATTTTCTTATGTGAAGGGAAATAATAACAGCGAAGGTGTGGACGGTAATGAGCAGTGTAGTTCAAATGTAAAAGAGGCGCCTAATCCAAAGCGGCCAGATGTAATTCAACTGCCAAAGTTAGAAAATGGGACGACACACATTTGAGATACGGGTTCTTTTTGCGAAATTTTGAATGTAGCAGACATATTCCAGAAATGCAAGAACAACCGAGTCATTACATTTGTTGATATTTAACTTCTGTAATAACTGTTTGATTGTTGAAGTATCTAATAAAGAAGTATTTGATTTTCTTACAAGTAATTCGTGTTTTTAAATAATTGTTAATGGGGGTCCCATGACAAACGCGGAAGTATATCAGGGGTTCCATGATGACAAAAAGTTTGAAGAGCACTGATGTAGGTGAAACTCACGACATAAGTTTCGAAGCACCTTTCACACTCACACTGGCTGGCCATATTGACATGTTATTTT
>Ga0210059_1003468_pt1 | contig 25235 bp, 14 predicted proteins | sample Ectturendosymbi2_FD_188042 | JGI IMG/M metagenome (GOLD analysis project Ga0210059, IMG submission 188042) | Ecteinascidia turbinata endosymbiont from Florida, USA - Sample 2 (SPAdes) (version 2) | ecosystem: Host-associated > Tunicates > Ascidians > Unclassified | place: Key West, Florida... | reverse complement strand
AAAAACTTCAGCGAAATACTACCACCTAACGGTTGGCGCCCAGGGCCAGGCAAAGTGGGCCAAGGTGGCTTAAAAGTCCTCCACTTATGACGTCACTCACAGCCAACCCGCACCCACCAAGAAAAAAATTTCTTTTCGAGTACAATCTACTAGACTGGCCGCGTGTTTTGAGAGTTTCGCCGAGTCGCTAGAGCGAACAGGAGCGGAGATATTCATCCGCAAAGCCACGTGCGTTTAGGTGTTTTTTTTGCCGAAAATCCCCAAAACCAGCCGGGTGCCAAAGTGTCAATTGAAGCATGGACACCTGACTTTATCCTGGCCGAAATACGCATACATAAACATTTCTGATGTATAAACGTGTTAATCTTCTGGTGCACAGCACATCAGTGATGTAGAAGCTGGGTGTGCAATGGATGAAGCGCACCCCCAAATGTTTTGATTTGTCAAAAATTGCGGCAAAATCAAAAAAAATTCGGGCACTCGAGCACATAAGTTTCAATATTTTTATCGATAGTAAAGAAATTACACTTTTCTTATTGAGTGTATAAATTAATCTGACTCAAAAGAAAAAATTGCACGAGTCTGACCAAAAAAAAATAACTGCGTTCTGTCGTAGAACACACATTAGATAAAATTGAAGATACAGTATGCAGTTCTTTTAAGGTGTTTTAGGAACCCGATTAGAATTGAAAATCGGGTCCCTAGAATCAGAGTAAATCGGCTCCCTAGAATCAGAGAAAGTGGGTCCCTACAAGTCCATACCGGGTACCTAACATTTTCCTTAAAAAAAACAGCTATATAAAATCAACAACAAACTGTTTGTAGTAACGTCGTGCTTGTGAGAGTAGTTGATTAACCAATAGCTACGAAAAATGTATTGGAGGAAAGTTTCCCGCATAACATTTTTTGGGCAAATTTAGGGGACATTCAGGCAAAATATCCTTGAACCCCTCCAAAAATGCCTGCTCCTACCCCTATGCAGCACATGTTGAGATAACTTTTTGTATCTCAAGTAGGCTATAAATGTTAACAAAGGTAAACTAAGGCCTACTTGGACGCAACATGGTTAACATCCGAAAAATCGACAAGCTTAGCAGTTGTTGCTGAATAAGCAGGCTACTCAACACCTGCCCCGAGATCTATAGTGCGGCCTAGCAGCGGACAGCAACAACTCGCTTAAAACGACGAAGAAGAAGAAGCTGAATAAACTCTTGCAACTACACCATTGACTTCATCTTGCTGAATACAGCTAGGCACGTGGGATACCCTCACGTTCAATATCCGAGCAACGAATGCTGACGTTTTACTGATCAAACCTCAAAGTTTATCACCTCACAAACGTATCAGAATTGATCAGACGATGTTATCCTAGTTAACAGCGGCAAGTACTGCTCCGAAGCACAGAACAAAATAGGGATTGATAAAAATCTCACTCACTTCTGGCGTTTCATATTTCAATTTTGGGGAATTAAAGCTTTGTTTGGAGAGGCTAAGCGCACAAAAAAAACGTTGCGACGGGACTGCCTATTTTATATTGTTTAGTAGTTTTGTATAAAATCCTTTGCCTTTAGGTTTTCATATGCATTTGTCTGTCCGTCCTTCTCATTTATGCATTCGTGAGTCTGCCCTCAGTCAGTCCTTCATGACGTTCTAAAAATTAAAACTCGGAGTGGATGCTCCAGAACCCCCTGGTCCCTACAGCTCGTACAGCAGTGGTGATTGTGTCTAGGCCTGGTGAGAGAAGGGAACAAGTGCGTTCAAAGTGTACCTCTGGCCAAATTTTATGTTTTGTAATCAGACGACTTTTGTGCCCATAAAATACGTTCATTGAAAGGATGCAGATTTTTGTAGATGATCAGGGAAATTTTTGCTTAATTTTTGCATTTTCTTTCACTAGTTGCAACAATTCGAAGGACTACCGCAGTTTGGAATGTCGATATACAACAGTGTGAATGTTCAATCGTGACCGAAATTTCAAAGTGTGGATAACTTCACGCGAAACGATTAGATTCTTAACTCTACGATAGTTAAAGATTTCCAAGACTCAAAGGTTCTAACGTCAATTCCGTGACGTCACATTCATATGAAGTTTTCAGACGGATCCAGAAGCATGTATATGCGGGGCCCGAGTCAGCATTCGAACCCCCTTTACTCCCAACTCACTCTTCGTATTTGTGGTACAATGAATGGACTGGGTGGGGGCACGCAAACTGACTTTGCCTCCAGCCGCGGGAAACCCTATGTACGCCACTGGCTTCCCCCCAAACAAAGCTTAAAGACCCCCAAAGTGAAATATGAAACGCTAGAAATCAGCCGAGTTTTCATTAATCCATTCCATATTCTGTTCAGACTTGCAATTTATGGACAGAGCAGTACTTGCCGTTGTTTAACCAGAATAACATCGCCTGATCATTTTTGAAACATTTGTGAGGATCATAAACGTATTTTTGAGGCTTGAGTGTAAAGCGTCAGAATTCATTGCTTGGGAGTGTTGAACGTGAAGTTAGCCAAAATGCCTAGTTGTACACGTGCAGATTTTTGACTTCCTCTTGATCAATGTATTGCTTGTAGTGATCATTGCGAAAACAATATATTGAAGCTAGTCCATATAGTCTTCTCGTATTTTGTACTGCTTAGAAGCGAAATTTACACATTTGCGATTTTTTGTTGTCAGATATTGTGCCAAACTAGAACTTTCACTTTTCTAAATGGAAATTCTTAACGTGAAGGGGTGTTTATCATTAGCGAAGTTTAAAACCATGGTAAGGAGTGTTTAACTAGACTGTTGATTGATATTTGGCAGATTTGATGATCGTCAAATGCTCTGTCGGGATCATATTCGTATCTCCATGAATTCCTATTGTTATCACGGTTTAACTTTTTTCATACCAACACAATCCTATGGCCCTCCCATTGGATGCGACCGGCGAAATGTTTCTTTCACTTGGCGCCGCTCGATCGAGTCATTTTTCTTAAAACGTTTTTCAAAGCTTTCAGTTGCTATTGTTAAAAGCTCTGATTCTTGTAAAAACAGCTGAATACCTGGTGTGGTGACATCTTCCACACTGGGCTTGTTCAAAATGTGAGCCATGTATCCAAGAACAGAGAAGACTACAAATCCGGACACAAAGCTGGTTAAGCAGTTAGCTGTGCTGGCAATGAAAGCATCCCTGAAATTTTCAAAATAAAAAATGAAGAACATTTTTCGTATTGCACAGAGAAATTCGGAGGGAATCAGCACATATACCTGTTGCATTTGTTGTTGAAGGTGTTGTAACTTGACAAAGCAATGAGGGCTCCAAAGCCAGGTCCAAGAGAGAAGAAAACCTAAATTTTAAAAAGGTAACGTCTTTAAAAAGAAATGTCCTTAACAGCTTATGCCAAAAGTTCTCAGAAAGCTCTTGCCTGCACTGCAGCCTCCAGCCAAACACCAGGGTCCTTCAACTTGGACCAAGCTGGACGTAAGTAATAACTGATTCCAAGCCATGCTCCAGGAAGAGTCGCCCCGCGGATCATCAGGATGGCGATAACGATGTAAGGGAATGTTGCTGTAAACCAGACTGCCTGCATGAAATACAATTATTCAAGCTGAGATAGAAGACTATCCGAACCAGATAAGTTTTTCTTGTCATGCCGAACCGTACCACTGACAAAATCGAGGCCGTCTACTCCGAGCCTAAGACTTTGTCAAAAAAACGGGATTGAGACCTGAAAGCTCGGGGACAAGACTGAGACTCGACGACTGAAGACTTTTTTGGTTCGCAAAGGTTTTTTGAAATTATTAAAAAACGCCATTGATGCTTGCGAGTTTCAGTTAGTCGACTTTCAGTTATTTTTCCAACTTTTTGATTTTTTTCTCCCTGGGAATTACTGATACAGCAAACGCGTTGAACTGATGGAGCTATAACAAGCTGTATTGATATAATTTCCGAACTCTCAAGGCAATGCCTTCGAGACCGGGTCGTACGCCTTTCGAGATTGCGATTCACAACAACAATTCTCAAATTACATGTCGAGAGCGTAACTAAATCTCAAAACACCTTCACTGCCTAGCAAGAAATTTTTTGTGAAGTTGATTATTAGCGTTAAAGTGATGCTTCTTTGCAGAGAATGTCCATGGAATACTGAAACCATAAACGGTGAAAGTGTAAAACCACAATCAACATTCAATTTGAAAATACCTTACGCTGTGTATCACTTAGGATCGGACGCACGTTTCAGATCAGTGATGGGGAACCTATTTCATGTAACAGGTCGCATGAATTATAAAGTATTGCTGGAAGGCCGAAAACGTTTTATTTGTTTCCTGAAATTCTGCCTTTATTTTAAAGAGGATGATGAGGCAAAAAGTCAGCGAGGAGCTAGAGAGTTTTCTATTCACTTACTGTCTGTTTGTCATGGCGTTTCCTTTCGAAGGGATGTTGTGTTCTAACTTCGCAAGAACTATTTTAATGAGGACCATATAAAATATTCACGCGATCCACATTTGTCTGCACTTTCGCATTCTCAACCAGTTGCACACCTGCCCGTAAATAAACATGAAACCTACGCTCGCACCCACACTGCCAACAAAACGAAAGTGTCTGAGTGAAAAAATGCTGGACTGTCTCATGACGCAGGATCAGCAGAGAGAATTATATTCAACGATCACCAACATTTCTTTTACAGAAGATGACACTAGCCAGCCAAGTACCAAACCAACAAATTTTTCAACAGCACCTACCTTGCCCGGCAAAAGTGCTAATCGTTCAAGTCGTGCGATCGCCACTATTTTTGCAGAATTTGCTCAGGTTTGCACCATCATAACTCGCCAGGCACTTGAGCTAGAGATCCTCTAGGGAATTAATTAATTAATTTGCGTTTTTTGGCCATAACTTTCGAACTACAAACACTAGAAGGCCAATCAAACTCTAAAGACTTGTATTATAACCTAGTTTTCTTTAAAAGAAAGAAACAAAACATTGCCCCTTGCGGATGGGGCCTATGGCTCGATGACATCATCCAAAAAACCCTACGCTTACCGCAATTATGACGTCACCCACAAAAAACTAAAATCCAAAACTTTCCAATTTTTTTTTAATCTAAGCTACAAAACTTTCCTCATCTTCAAAGCGTTTGAACAGCTCTCTAGCTCAATCTGCTGGCGAGTTATGACCTTCAGCCAAAATACCTACCTTTTGTGGGACTTGATTTTTTACCAAAATTTGGGTTTTGGAGCCATAATTTTGGCTCCAGATGCGCTAGAAAGCCAATCAAGAGCTCCAAAGACTGGGATTTCTGCCCAGTCCCAATAAAAGCTTGAATAAAAATATGGCTCGTTGGGTTGGCGCCCAGGGCCCGGTGACCACGGCCAAAAATGCGTATAACTTCCCCCATTATGACGTCACCCACAAAAAATCCAAAACTTTCTTATTTTTTTCCAATCTAAGCTAAAAGACTTACCGCATCTTCAGAGGGTTTGAACAGCTCTCTATCTGAATCAGCTGGCGAGTTATGGTTGTGCAAATGTCAGCAAGAAAAGTGACGCACGCGGGACTTAAAATCCGACATTATTACTTCTGCTGACCTCGAAGCATGAAAGCCATTTTCCATACAGCTTGACATTTTTGTAGATGTTTCTAGATTTGCAGTGGTTGCTCGGCTGTTTGTAACCATGTATATTCGTAATTCCAAACTTCGGATTGCTTGTGTGGCAGCGCATCGCGTCACGTGCTTAAAGCGCGCAGTCAGGGAGCGCTTCATAAAGGCAGCTACGCACAAACAGCAATAGAGTGAACCTGGTCGAAGGGGAATCTCTATTGTTGCTTGCCAGTTGCACTGGTGGAAATGGCGTTCCTTTCATTGCGAGTTCGAATCACTCATGAAAAGCCACAACGAAGCTTGCCTTGATTTTAACACAACGTACCACTGCCATGGACTTTACATAAAAGATTTTGTTTCCCAAATGAGATGTTCGTTCTTACCAATGCGACATCGATGCAATTAGCTGAAGACAGATTTTTCCGACTGGGAATATGGAGATAGCCAATATCCCAAAATCAATATCACAACCTTGTGGAAAATGTGAAACAGATGTTTTGCATACTCGCAGCAGCTGATAAATAGGTTTAGTACAGAATTTACCTCAAGGAGTGAAAGCATATCGCAGGTGCAAATCGTTTTGTCGAAACCATTAAGTTTTTCCAGCTCAAGCCAAGGTTCTAGATAAAGTCCAGGCACGGATTTACCATTAGGCTAAAAAGGTTTAAGCCTAGAGCCCCCAACTTTCAAGGGCCCCAAAATTTTGGGAGTAAGAAAAATTTCCAGCTTTTTTGGAAGGAATTTATTTGTATTTTTATTTTGGTTCAATGCACGTTTTTTAACCATGCCGCTGACAAATCTCTATGGAAGAATGAGCGCGACGCGAAGGACTGAAGTGAATGATGATGAGCATTCTCTTTTTATGGCGTTGAGAACTGGTCGTTGTTATGTATAATGTGTAGAAAAAAAGGCCCGAATGACATTTTCAGATTCAGATTACACGAGGCTAGTGAGGTACTTTCGCTCAGCCCAGGTCTCCCTCTTGTTGCCTTTTATGGGTAGATACGGGGAAAAGACAAGACTAGCCTGCATTGTAACCAAGGCTGCAGATATTCAATGGAGCAAAATGTTGATTGTGTGCAATACGTCGCATGTTATACTGGGATGTTCTTTGACATCAATGTTTTTTTAGTAATCTTGAGCCATTTCTTTCTGCAGCTCAATGCACAGAAAAAGATTTTAACTACCGCTGAACTAGAAACATATCTTGAAGTACAGTATTAGTAAGGGCAATTTGTAGCTTGAGCTTATTAACTTAGTTAACAAAGTGAGCTTCACGTGTAAGTTGTTTTCTTTTTTTCAAAGTAATCAGGATAACAGTGGATCTACAGTAGGCTTGCTTGCATTAACTTTGAGAATGTCGAAATGTACATATGAGAGTGGTTCCAGCAAGCAAAAGCAAGCCACTGCCAAAACAGATGCACTACAAGCTGTCATTGAAAAGACGAAACAAATAACCCAGTTTTTGGTGTGCCAGAAATGTCTACACACCAAAGGTGGTCACGAGTCCTGGATGCCGACTCCGGCAGGATTCTGCGTTTTTCTTTCGGAGCCGGAGTCAAAAATTTGTGAAAAACCGGACCTGGAGTCACTTTTCATTTTCAGCAGCAGCAAGAGTCTGCGTGGTTTTCAAATATTGCATTTTGAAAGCAAGAACGCTGATGAATTTTGGTTGCATCGGTGGTAGCCCGAGTCTGAGCAGGAGTCGATTCTCAAATTTGAAAATTTTTCGGACCCGTATCCGGATTGATTCAAAAATTTTAGAACAGAAGCGGAGTCTGAAAATTACAGCCGGCCCTGCCTTCCAGAAGAGTCCACAATTTAAAATAGCCTTAGGCCCTGAAAGTGAAAATTTAGCCTCTGATAAGTCACATGCTAAATGTAGGAAGCATGATATTTTCTGCTATAAAACACCAACTCTTTGCGTAAAAAAATCAAAATCAAACAAGCAGCGCTCAAACAGATCTACTAAATTTGAGGATTGCGAAAGAATTCTGAAACTGCTGAGTGTTTATTTAATATGGCGCCTTTTTTTGCCAAAAACACTTACTTTTCCAGATGAACGGATTCCCTTCCAAACGCAAAAGAAGGCGACGATCACCGTGAGAATAGAGCACAGCACTATGGGCCAGTGAGGAGGACCGAGATCCGTGAGTCCAGTCGATCGGTTCATGTATAACACTTCCCGTCTGTCAAAAAATCCACGTGTGATAAAGTAGCGATTTTTTGAAATTAGATCCATGCTGTCAGATTCGTCCGGCTCATGAATGCACACCTCTGACTTGGTGACTTGGTACATTGTTACATTGTTACACATCCTGACATGGTGAACTGCTCTCTACTACAAAAGAAAACGTTGTTTGTTTAATTTTGTTAAAATTCAAAGAAAGAGTAAATGTTACCTGATAGCGTTAATGTCACCGGTGCGGTTCATTATTGCAAATCAACTTTCGCAAGCGTCTTCCCAAAAAAACAACTATATCCTGGATGGAATATCTGCAGCCATGGGCGTCAAAAGGGGTTCAGGTGGACTCTTTGCACCCCCTCTACATCTCATCATCTAGAGGCGTGGCCTAAAACCTGTAATTCATCGTCAAACCATACGTTGTGTTCAACCTACCTGACGCTTTAGTGCATTCTTGCACTAAAGTGTATTTTGGGTGACATGGCAAATCCTCAAACCAGCTTGAATAATGCGCAATTAAGGTTTTGCTTCGTATGCGTTTGGAGACAGCTAAAAGGATGTAGAAAAATGATTTCACTCCAGGAAAGTTGGAATTATCTTTTGTGGTGTCTGTAAAAACCCTAAGAGTGTGGCGGTAAGTGTGAAAAATCTGTAGAGGGTAGGTAAGCAAACGCTCCTTATAAATAACATTTTTCTCACCCTATTTATTGCGATCAAGTGCGTGCTGTACAGTAGGTCGATCTTCACAGACAACCAGCAGGTCAGCGCAAAAGTAGTCTTCAGGCATTCAAGGTATATGAGCTTATTTCAAGGCCAGAAAACGAAAAATTCGTTTGGGTGTTCTCATTCCACCAATGCCCATGATGCTTAACTCAACTTTGCAAAACAACTTGACAAGTTAGAGCTGGCATAAACTTGTTTTGATTAGAAAACACATTTACTTATTCAACACACGCAAAAGTATTGCCATAGGTCTAAAATACCACGTCCTCTTTCTGCCATCTCGTCGAAAAATCATCGGGGAATTTTTAACCAGTGCAAAATAAGCTGTGAGGTCAGCGTGACGCCCCAGATTGCATTGCCTTTGCAATTATGAATAGACGTTGAAGTTTCCGGTCCAAGCCTCTCGCATTAACGGACCGATTCAAAAAAACAGGATTTCCTTTTTCGCACACCACTTCTCATTGTGTATGATATTTGTAACTTTTCCCTGTATCCCAAACTTTAATTTGTAACATTACATCAAATGTTTTTTCGTGCTCCTAGAAGGTTGTCAGAAGTCCACTTTTCTTGTCATAATGTATATAGAAAACAATTCTCCTTGAAGTGAATGCACTGCGATCAAACCATGAATTAAGCAATAAAAGGGCAGCAAAAGATAAATGTCGAATATTCAACTACTTTAGGAGAATACAAGCTTGGCTCGTTGAGTGAAAAAAACAATTTTTAGAATACCTTCAAAGACTAACTTATGGTGAATCTTAGAGAGACATTGAAAACCTATTACAACATAGTTTTCATGCGAAACCCTTTCGACAACTGTACACAGCAGCTTTCAACAAAAGCTAATTAAGTCCACCTCAAATATTTATATGCTGCTTTTGCAGTTATCGTACAACGCTGGTTACAACTCAAAACTTACTCAAAAAACTGTTGAGCTGGCAATTGTGACATGTTGCTAAATGATTGGTTGTGAGCCACCATGTAGATTTGATCAACACAGTTCGAGTCAGCCCAAGTGTGGTTGCAATGAGCCCATGGCAATTCGGAAGTGAATGACCTGCATTACATTGATGTAATGGCAATAAGCGAAGCTATTTGCATAAGTACAACTTTTCTTGCGTATATCACAATTAGTTTAGTTGTGCAAAAGCTAGCAGCGAATAAAGAGCTAACAACGCGCACAACGCACCATGAATTCAGAAATATTGAACAAGACGGTAAAACCGTTCAAAAATGCGAAAAAGAACAAACAAAAAAGCACAAGCGGGAAACCATTCGAATTTTGCAAAAATGTTGCACAGCTCGACATTTGTTGCCATGCGACAAGTTTTTTAATTTTTTTCGGAGTAAGGGTGTGGGAAAATGCTAGACACACTTCAGCGCTTTGAAAATATTATTGGAAGTGGTTCAAAAACAAGTTTTGAAATTAGTTTTGCAAGCTTGCATTGTTTACTGTGTTTCACTTTGAAAAATGAAAGCATGATCGAAAACGTTTTCTAAATGAAACTGAACAAAGTTCTAAATTTTTTTTGTTAATTCGGCAAAACATCCCTGATGCTGGCTTCAGGTTAGTTTCCAGAACGTTTCTAAGAACAGCTTTTCCTTCTCAAATATGAAAGCAACTGTGTTACATTTAGGAATGAAATGTGGGCTCGTGCATTGTGTTGCCAGTGAGCCTCGGTAATTACCTGAACAAGTAATAAAAGGCCCACGCTATGATAGTGTTGTAGTAGATGAGCACATAAGTAACAATTAGACAAGATGCGTATCCAATACCTGTGAAAAAGAAACAGAGATGAGATGACATATAAAATCATGCCTAATGCTTATTTAAAAAAGCTTTCGTGAAAAGAAAAGAATAGCACCAAGTTTTCAGACACTACGTTCTGGAGAATGTTACTGTACTAGAAGATTGCCGATCGTGGTGAATATCGCACACACCCGATCTTTGGTGACTTCAATATTTTGCAAGAGTGGCAGAGTATTTACTTTGAGCTGGTCGACCAGAATTTCTTCTAATCAAATAACAATACACAATACGGTTTTATTAACGAATAACGTGTTATATACTTTATGATCGTGCCGTGATAAACGTGTGCTGCATCCAATGCAGTGCAATTTTCAATTTTGATTGCAAACTACAGTGCATTGGAGCATTTATTACATGTCACTGTTATGGCAGAATTATGCTAGTGAAACTTAAGAGTTTTTGGTCGGTGTAGTTTTGTAACTTTGCGTGTGCTGATAGAAGTCAGCGCATTTCTTGAGATCAAAGTGAATACTGAGTCGTCTGACCTGCGATTGACCTGCAGGTTTATCATCGAGTGCTGTTTCAAAGTTTGATTCAATGCTCGACGAAATTGAAACAAAACAAGAAATGCATAAAACCGAAAGTTAGAGGCCGTTACATTTACCACATGACAAAAATTTTAGTATTGCTATAGCTTTTCAGGATTTTTATTATCTTTTCTGAAACGAAGAAACGGATTTTAAATTTGTTCATATTTGCTTAGCTCATGCCACCTCATCTTCCTCTGTTTACACGGTTGCTACGCACTACTAATGCTTTGTAGTTCAACTGTAGGTTCTATCTGTTCTGCTATGCCGGGCTGGCTCAGAATTTCTTCTAACCGGTGTAGCGCAACGCAAGAAGTTTTTTAAATTTAATTTTGGCATTTTGGTGACGACAATGGGCGGTATGCCGAAGCCTGAATTGGGCTTCTTGCCGAGGCGGTTGAGGTGAACGCCCTTGCCCAAGGAGCGCTACGGCGATTCATTCAATGGCTGTGGGTCGAACACCAAAAGTTTCAATTGAGAGGCGGGAACTTTACTGTGAGCGATCACCGCCCTCGAGAAGTTGTCGATTGTTGCACCCCGCAGGATCTCACCTTTCATCACAGGGCAAACTTTTCGCCACAATGAGATGCATCCTTCTCGATGATACTGACCAAGAGCCAGTTCCAGGTAGAAAAGAGGGACCCCGGCAAAAATTGCCATTACGAAGTAGGGGATCAAGAAAGCTCCTGAAAAAGATAGAAACAATGTTTCAGATGAATGCAATATCACTCAAAAAGAACCTGCGCGGAGACGAAAGTCTGTAAACTACCTCCACAAATGGCTTTCATCTGTTGTTCATGTCATGATATTAGAATCTGACAGTAACTACAAGCAAAATATGTTTTCTTCTCCAGCTCACAATATCAAAAGTGACTCATATATTCTATTGCGTTGGATAAACAAAGCACATGTGACACAATCATACGTCAGGTTTAAACAGTTACTGCGGAAAGCAGCTTGGCGGTCAGGATGATGGTGAGAGTGATAGCAACATCACTCTTGGAAGCCTGTAAATATTCTTAAGCTTAGGTTGTTGAGAAAAACAAAATTAATGGTAAATAGACAACTATAAGCATTTTAACCTTATAGCAATGGTGTAAATCTAATTAATGATACAACTTTCAGAGTGCGCAAAACGATTATTTTGCAAAGCGATTGACGTCGTAAAGCAAATGTCTTTCGAAACGATAACCTCCATCTCTGTTTCATGATGCTGACTAAGGCTTGACATTTTACGGCCTAGAAACATAAATCCTTCGGCCATCAGGTTCCATCACATCCCTCATGTTTTCACTTGTTTAGTCAACTTCTGCTATGAATAGATTAAACGTTCGTCTATTTCCTAAACCTATAAGACTCACTTTTGACAAAGTTACAGGAAAAGCATTGGTGGAACGAGGAACAGAGAAATCTATCGAACTGAAGACCTAATTCTTTCACTGAGGTAGAATCATTCGCTACGCTGTATTTCTACGACTTCCACATCGCTGTTATTTTCATATACTTACTACAAAATACCTGAGCTTGTTTTGAGAACCAAGAGAATATGAGGTTAGTAAAGCAAGAATTTTTTTTTATTTTTTCGAAAGAAGATCAAAGAAACCTGAGTTGCAAAAATGCGTCTTTTCCTATTGCTAAAGTTACTGTACCTTACCGGGTTTGTGTTTAGAGCAAGTGTAGCGCAGGATTGGTGCTCATCTGTGAATAGGTCTACGCTTACTTGCTTTTCAAACAAAACAAACTGAACAAACCTCCACCATTTTTGAAGCAAATGTACGGAAACCTCCACACGTTCCCCAAGTCCACAGCAAAACCAACAGCGGAGAGCAGAAATTCGATTTTGGAATGCCAGGTGATCCTGTTGGTTTCATCTGAGTTTATATTTGGGTTGTCTTTATCGAATTTTGTAATGAAGTTTTCCGATTCAGAATGTCTCTCCTTAGTCGCTTCCGCATTCACAGCAACCTCGTGTTTGAACATGTTTACGACAGAAGCCTGTAAAACCTGCTGCACGTGCCACGTATCTTGTTTGAGGACCAAATATTACTTGCAGCTAAAAGCAAAAAAGCAGACAACTTTGTCTGGTTGCACTTTTGGAAGCTGTCTTGTCTTCTGCAAAGGGCGAGACTGCACATTCAGTGTCAGTACCGAATCTTCAGAATTAGAGACTTCAAGCTTCGCACATCCGTAGCTGTCAAAATAAGGGTCATCCCCAAAGCGTCCTCAATGCAAAGATGCGAAACACGAATGCGTCTCTGGCGACTTCTTCGCTCGTTCGCAAGTCTGCTTGCTGGAAGCGTCGCTCTTTTTTACTTTTACGCTGTTATTTCAACATTGATTCTGTGGTGTAAAAAGCTGATCTTAAATGCACGTCATGTTGAAGTAACACTTGTGATCTTCCTGAAATTACATGTAAGAAGAAGTTAAACAGTCTGTGTTGAAACTAATTTGAAACAAGAATAATACTATTAGATCTACTCTAAATCTGTCTTTCCAATTAATTCGATAGTTCATTTGTAATGCGCAACGAGCTCCATGGTTAAGGCTGGTTTAACATGTGTAATGTGAATAATCATAAAAGTGGTTAATAACACCAGCATTTGGAAACAAACCAAAATTTATATGGATTGAAATTATTGTCAGTTTGTTTCTTTTTTTACTGGCGGAGGGTCAATGACCTTTGTATGTACAAGACGAAAGCAAAGTAGCGAAATACCAACCACCCGCCACGGTGGTCTAGTTTGCTAAGTCAACGAATCGAGCAAAACTCTAGAATCCAGGCTACAGGGCAGCACAAGAACAGCATCCTATGAACCACCACATGTTTATTTACTGTATCACAGGTATGCAATTTGCAATTATCCAGCCCTTAGCAAAGTTTTTTACACACAATTCCATTCGTCAGGCATTTCGATCGTTATGCAATGCATTTTCACCTAAACAGCCTGTTAATAAAATTTTATTTTAATTTGTGTCGATCAGCCTTTGAATAAACTTGCTTTAGTAACAGATGAATGCTAATTAGATTCAATCAATGGAATCCGACATGCCTTCAGATGATATTTTTCTACTTGATGCTGAGCCACCTTGTATAATAATATATGTCCAGTTCATCGCTAGTAACTGCATCTATCCAACACACAATGAGTTGCAGATCATTCTTGTGGGTCAGAATCAAGGGTGTAGTGGGGCGGGAACGCGTTCCCACACTTCTTTTTTAGCACTACACCCCTGGTCAGAATACACAAAACTCATGAACAGATGTGGTTCACATTTTCTGCAGCAAATTCTGTTGTGGATTAGCTTATCTCAAGTAAGATAGTTCGCTGAGAGAGAATCAACAACAAAACGTTGTCTCAAAAAGATTAAAAAGACGTTACATTTTTGAACGAATACTACCTAATACACTAGGATACTGTTTTCATAAAAATCTGCAATTTTTGCACATGTACTTAATAACCTACAAAACCGCTTTGCATTTTGGTAAGCAAGGCACGGAGTTGCTGCTGAATTTTATTTGCGAATAATATAGCTGCAATTATCGAATACAATATTTTATTAAACGTTTCAACTAAGTTGTAAGCCATCATTAGCCATGACCATATTTCTGTAAATTCGTGCTGTATTACGTCATATCTTTCCTTAATGTTATAAACACATAATTGTCTCTATGACGTAATACGGCACGAATGCCTTCAAACTGCATCTTTAATTTGCTTTTTCACTGTTGTATCCTACTGTTTTTATATTCTTGATGATGCGTTATGATCAGGGCTACCATCGATCTAGAACCAAAAATAAGGACGGCTGAGGAAAATTTGAATTTATTACCTAAAAAGAACACAATTGTTTCTATATGCACGATTAACATCAGATCATATGTTTGCCTAATTATCTCCAGAAACCATTTGCATCACATTGTCCTATTCCCGACTTCCTTCTTGTAATTGTCTCGGAAAATGTTTTTTTCGCTTGCTTATTTATCGAATCAATTAAGTGTCAAACCTTCGCTACAAAACCAGCTTTGCTGAGAATCCTAACAAGAGTTAGTAGACAGTTTACAGAGCCAACAATGCTTGACAGTGCGTTACGTCTCTGCTGCAACTTTATACAACTTTTATAATGCCACAAAACCTTGATTACAAAATGTTCATGATGAGATAGAATTGGTCTGTATGTCTATCAGATTTTGCTTATTTAAAATGGTTATGCAACAGAAAATAAGAAAAAATAAAGACGCAAGTCACAAGTAAGGACATTTCTTAGCAACAAGGACAGTGATATTTTCTAAGGCGTGGTACTGCAAAATAAGGACAAATCTTAAAAATAAGGACGGTATGGTGGCCCTCGTTATGACTAAGATAACACGTTAAAAGCATCCATGCATTTGGGACTAACATCTGTTAGAGCATAACGTGTAATGTTGCCATAGAACTCGTTTAGATCAGTAAATGTGTTGACTCACTCAGCAAACGCAAAATCACTGCCAGATCTGAAATGCCACTTTCTCTTAATGTCGTCGTTTTGAAAACACAATTAGGACATTGCAATCAGTGCAAAGCAAGGTGTGAGGTAAAGGTGGAAACGAAGACTGAAGTGCCTTTGCAAATATGAATAGACCCTGACATTTCCAGACCAAGCCTCGCCTTGACCGACCAATTCAAAAACCAAGGTTGTCCTCCCATGTTCTGCACTTGCAACTTAGCCTTGTATGAAAAAGGTTAATTTGTAACATTTCTCTGAACGGTTCCTGTTTGCCCCTAAAAGGTTTCAGACGTCCGCGTTTCCTGTCACAATGTATTTATAAAACAATCTGTATTGAAGTGAATGCACCGGTGATCAAACTTTGAATTAAACAACAGAAGGGCAGCACAATATAAGTTTGGAATATTCAGCAGCGTTGGGTGAAATACCAGCTTGATACTTGCAGTGGAAACGTAATTGTCAGAAGAATCACTCTTGCGAACTTCAGAAGGACATTGAAAACCTATTGCAACAAAGTTTTCTTACAAGTATCTTCGTCAACTGCACACAGCAGCTTTCAACACGACTCAAATAAGTCCATCTCAGATATTCACATGCTTCTTTTGTAGCTATCGTGCAACACTAGCTACAACTCAAAACTTACTCAAAGAACTGTTGAGCTGGTAATTGTGACGTGTTGCTAAATGATTGGTTGTGAGCCACCATGTAGATTTGATCGACACAATTCGAGTCAGCCCAAGTGTGGTTGCAATGAGCCCATGGCAATTCTGAAGTGAATGACCTGCATTACATTTGTTGATATAAAGGCAATAAGCGAATTTATTTACGTAGGTACAACTTCCATTATTGGCGTATTTGCAATGTGACTCATAGAAGAGCAAGATCACAATTAGTTCTGTTTTTTGTAGAAGAGTAGGGGAAAATGCTAGGGACACTTATGGTTAGCGCTTGGAATAGATCGCAGAAAGCGGTTGAAAAAACTGTTTTAAAATCGGTTTTAAGGGCTTGTATTATTTACTGTACTTCGTACTGAGAGACAAAAACATGATGAAAAACCACCTCTAAATGAAACTGAATAATGTTTTAATATCTATTTTTAATTCGGCATAAACGTTCTTGATGTTGATTTAAGTTGGTTTCTAGGGACGCGTCTGTATGATCGCCTTTTGCTTCGCAAATATGAATGCAACTATGTTACAGTCAGTTATGAAAAATGGACTTCAAAATTGTTTTTTGCCAGCGAGCTATCGACAATTACCTGAACAAGCAGTAAAAGGCCCACGAAATGAGGGTATTGTAGTAAAGGAATACATAAGAACCAATTAGACAAGATGCGTATCCAATACCTGCAAAGAAGAAACAGATTTGACATATTAAAAAATATGCCGAATACCTCAAAACCGGTTTTCGTGAGAGAAAAAAACATAGCACCAAATACTATAGGACAGTGAATCCAACCAGGGGTGCTCGCATCCATAGACGTATCCAGGGGGCCAGGGGGACCATGTACCCCAAATTTTTATCATATTTTGTCGTTTTGTGCTTTGAGAGGCGGTGTCCCAGACAAAACGCTGTTGTTCGCTTAAAGTCAAAATATTTGACCCCCAAATTTTGGGCTGTTTACGCTACTTCTCGCACCGGCACCTCTGGGGGGGGCGCAAGAAGCGTCCTTCTTAAATGACAGGAAATTGATCTATTTATTGCTCTCCTTCGGATTTTTTCTTTTCTTTTGCAATAGATTATAGACAAAAACGCGAGGTTTATTCAAACTTGTGGGTCACGATATAATTATTCGCGTAAACATTAACTGCAATCTACAGTTTTCTTTTTGTTTACGAACTTGCAGTAGTTTGTGCACAAAGGAACTGGACATTGGCATTGTTTATTTGTGGTGTGATAAATATTTTTCTGTATAAATCTATAGGATATTCTGAGCGCAGTATACATACGAGCGGATTATTTCACCATTCTTAGTACAGTGAATATTTCTGAGGTCAATCGGTCGTAAATCCGGGGAAAGCAGTCGCGTGCACTGCCTTTCATTTTAGGGTGGATTGTTTGTTCTAAATAAAAATCAAAAAATCTTGAATAGTAAAAATGCGTCTTCTCCTGCTGCCAAAGTTACTGTACCTTACCAGGTTTGTGTGTGGAGAAAGTGTAGCGCAGAATTGGTGCTCATCTGTGAATAGGTCTACGCTTACTTGCTTTTCAAATGAAACAAACTGAACAAGACGTGAAGGTCTGCTCTACGTAAATGCGAGTATAGATAACCTTTTCTGATTTCTGATTATCATCGCAACCCTTCATCATCTCGAAAAAAGGAAATGGAATGGTGACCACGTTCGTTTTGATTTCACCCGCATCGGAAACTCTGAAGATTTGCAAAAGTCTGCGTGCATGCTCTGTGAAACTGTTTTCTCCAACGCAGATTTGATGCCATTAGGCTGCAGAACTACTTCGTAAAGCGACCTGCTGGGGCCACGAGGATAATTTTTGCGAGCTGAACGAGCCTGTTTTGATGCTCAAGCAATCCTTTCAAAATTAGATTTTGCGTCTGTTGACATATTACTGCAAATGACTTCATACCACTTGGCGTTTGTTGTAGAAAAATCTAAAGCACCTTATACTATCTTATACTATTGCAGAAGAACTTATTATTCTACGTTTGATTTTCTTACATATAAATATGTAAATTCCTTTCGAAACACTTAAAAACTAGTTCTTGATTAGAAATTATATGGGGGATGCGAGGTCAGAAACAAAATTTTTAGAGGTGCATGAGTAAAAACGTTGAGAACCACTGCTATAGAAATTAACTAACACGCTTCCACCGATCGCAGATTGAATGTAGGATCGCGAAATGGAGAACACCGATGAAAGGAATCAAATCGATATGAAGGTACCTACACGCATCACGTCTCTTTGTTCGCAGATATTTTTAAACTTTCCGTTCGTGGTGACTATCGCACCCACCTGACCTTTGGTGGCTTGAATATCAATGCAAGAGCGGTAGAATATTTGCCTTGTGCTTGTCAACTCGAATTTCTTCTAATCAAATAATATTTCATAACATCGTTTGATCAACCAGCAACGTGTTTTCTATTATATATTATATTCATAATGTCATTTCATACTTCGCAAGGCGGTGCAAACGTGGGCTGCATCCAGCGCAGTGCGTCTTCCAATTTTGATTGTAAACGACAGTGCATTGGCTCATTTATTCCAAACGCCGCTATAGCACAGCTTTGATATTGAAATTTAACCGCATTTGGTCGGTTTCACTTTTGTAACTTTTGCGTGAGCTGATCGAAGTGAGAGCATATCCCGGAAACGAAAAGGAGTATTGTGATGCCTGACCTGTGGTTGACCTGCAGGTTTATCATCGAGTGCTGTGTCAAAGTTTCATTCAGTGTTCCATGAAATTGAAACAAACAAGAATTATGTAACACCGCGAAGATAAGCAGCGACCTTCACTACTTGACTTTTGGTAGTGCTGCTCTTTCAACATTTTGATTATTTTCCACGAAAGCAAAGTAACGGGTTTTAAATTTGTGCGTCCGTTCAGTTCAAGCCACTTCATCTTCCTTTGTTTACCACAGCTGCTACGCACAACTAGTGCTCTGCAGTTCAACAGCAGATCCCACCTCTTCTGCTGCGTGGACACACCTTTCATCACAGGACAAACTTTTCGCCACAACGAAATGCACCCTTCTCGATGATACTGACCAAGAGCCAATTCCAGGTAGAAAAGAGGGACCCCGGCAAAAACTGCCATTGTGAAGTAGGGGATCAAGAAAGCTCCTGAAAATATAAAATAGTGTTTTTGTGTGATTAAATTACGCCCAAAAGAACTTGCGCGGAGGAAGAGTTTGTACAATGCGTCCACCATGGCTGTCATCCATTGTGCAGGCCATTACTAGAATCTCACGTCAACTACAAGCAAAGCATATTTTCATCTCCAGCTCGCAACATCAAAAGTGAGCCATATAATCTCTTACGTTGGATATACAAAGGACATTTGGCATAAGAATGTCAGGTTTAAACAATTACTGCGGCAAGCACCATGGCTATCAGGATGGTGGTGAGAGTGATAGCAACATCAGCACTGTTGGAAACCTGAAGATATTCTTAAGGTAAGGTTGTTCAGGAAAAACAAACAAAAATAAAGGTGACAAATAGATAACAACAATAACAACAACAAAACAGTTTAACTTTATAGCAACAGTGAAGCCTTAATTAAAGCTGGAACTTTCAGGTTCCACAATGCAATTTCTTTGTAAAGAGAATGGTGTAGCAAAGCAAATTCCTTCCGAAACGATAAACGTCCTCTCTTATTTTAGGGTACTGACTAAATCTGGACATTTTACGCCCTAGAAGCATAAGTCCTTTGGCAATGAGGATCAAGCACAACCCTCGTGTTTGCGCCTGTTTAAGTCAATTTCTGGCATGAATAAATTAAACGTTTGTTCTTTTCCCAAACTCACAAGCTCCAAAGTTATTGGAAAAACATTGGTTGGATGAAGAACAGAGCAACATTTCGAACAACAATACAATTATTCCACTGATGGAGAATCAGTGCGCTACGCTGTATTTTTACGAATGTCACACCGTTGCTATTTTCATATACTTCATATACAAAACCACCTGAGCTTATTTGGAGACCTAAGAGAAAATGGAGTTTAAGAAAAAAAAATTATCTTTTATTATTTTAAATAAAACGGAAGAATCTTGAGTTTCAAAAAGTCGCATTCTCCTTCTGCCGAAGTTACTGTACCTTACCGGGTTTGTGTTTAGAGCAAGTGCAGCGCAGAATTATAGTGCTTATCTGTGAATAGGTCTACGCTTACTTGCTTTTCAAATAAAACAAACTGAACAAACCTCCACCATTTTTTAAGCAAATGTATGGAAATCTCCACACGTTCAGCGGCAAAACCAACAGCGGACAGCAGAAATTCGATATTGGAATGCCAGGTGATACTTTTGACCTCATCTGAGTTTTTATCTGAGTGGCTTTTATTGAATTCTCTAATGAGGTTTTCTGATCCAGAACTTCTTTCCTTAGATGCTTCCGCATTCCCAGTAACATCCTTTTTGAACATGTTTACGCCTGATAGTGTTTAAAACCTGCTACACCTGCCACCTACCTTGCTTGATGGCAAAATATAACTTACAGCTAAAAGCAAAAGCCACCAACTTTGTTTGGTTGCACTTTTGGAAGTTGTCTTGTCTTCTGCAAAAGGCGAAACTGCACATTCATTGTCAGTACTGAACTGTTAGAATCAGAGGCTTCGGGCTTCACACATCCGTAGTTGTCAGAATCGGAAGGGTTATCCCCGAATCGTCCTCAATGCAAAGATGCGAATCACGAATGCGCCCCTGGCGACTTCTTCGCAGTGGCACAACTGACGGGGGGCAGTGGTGCGGCGAACCGTCCCCCCGGCAAGCTAAATGTAAAAACCGGACCCCGACTTAGCTTATATTACGGTATTTAGTATATTCCTTTGGCTTTCAGTTGGCTGTGTAATTTTGCGTTTTTCCGGTGTGTTTTCCGGTGATTTCGTGTTTTTGTATGGACATCAATATTCGCATTTACCATAATCTCTCAACGTTTTTCTGAGTGTTGGTCAATAGTCCTCGTACAGTGGCCACCGGGGCCCCTTCAGCTAAATTTTCCCACCCTGGCTCAACCCTCTTGCTACGCAACTGCTTCTTCGCTGGTTTACAAGCTGACGCATTGCTGTTCTTTCTTTTAACGCTGTTATTTCAATATTGATTCTGCGGTGGTCTCTCAAGCACGTTGTATTGACGTAACAATTGTGATCTTCCTGTCATTACATGTAAAAAAAAGAAATATTCTGTATGGAAATCAATTTGAAACAAGAATATTATTATGAGATCTACTGAGGAGATTCATATGGGAAGCAGCCGTAGGATGACTCGAAACACGTCACGGGTTTTAACATTTCTGAAAGTTCTTCTAGCTTCATACGAGATCAAACAAGATCGGAGATGTATTCACTGTACTTGGTCCGATTTTAATGATCGCATGCAATGCGACAGATTTTTTGACGACATTTGGCGGCAGTCCGAAGCCTGAATAATAACGCTTTCTGTCGGGGCGGTTGCGGTGAACTCTCTTGCCCAAAGAGCGCTACTGCGAGTGACTCAGTGGCCGTGGACCGAACACCTGACCTTCCAGTTGGTAGGTGGAAACTCTACCACTGAGCTCATCGCTGCTCACTTGGTCCTTGATCGACCTCTGGACCGCTTTCCCGCGGGTGTAGCCAGCACGACTTGCATCACCAATCTTTCGTGGGGCATTCTGGTCACATGGCCGAAGCATCACAGCTGAGATCTTTTTATTCAAGTGGCTGGACATTCAGGGCTTGACGAACTTCACAACTGCCCTCTTTGTCGCGAAGTGTCACGCAGTGAACTCTTCGCAAAAATCCCATCTCTGCCACTTGAACTTGGAATAGAACTCTTTCTATTACTCAAGATCCAAGACACTATTTCTATTAGGCCTACTCAAGGTCCATGACATACAGTGTCGGATTAACAATAGTAGCAAATGTAGCAATTGCTACGGGCCCCACGTTTTTGGGGGCCCCGCAGTCCTTTGTGTTAAATTTGTTTTTTAGTACGTGCAATATCAGACGTTGGATGCCCGAGGCAAACTCTTATGAAGGGGGTCCAATATTTTACACTTGTTATACAGAAACTTTATTCGCTGAAAGCAAATCAAAATTTTCATTTTGTCTGGGAATTAGCATCTGCGTGAAAGTCCATTTCACACAGTAAATTGTTGGAAGTCAATTGATTTTAAATTGTTCTTTGTCTACACATTAAAGTTGATGAGGGGCTTCCCTTGGCGTATTAACACATAATTTTGTTATTGTTTGGACAAACATATTATTTGCTTCACAATTTATTAAATGTGACTCTAGAATGACCAAAAAACTTTTTACAAAACAACGCAAAAGCTAAGTGCAAACTCTCAAAAGAGGGCCTGAGACGACAGCCTCATTCGTCTCCCCTAATATCCACCCCTGATTATATGTATACAATTTTTCAGTCCAAGCCATAAGCAATTAAGTGAAAGTTTTCAATTGTATGCTTTTATGTTAGACTGCTGTGATTTGAAAATCAAAGTATTTTACAATTATTTGCAACATTACGGTACCACTCAAGCAATAAGGCGAAATAGCAGTAATTTCCAGATATTGCTTGTTTGTGTTGTTATGAATGGCATTAAAAGGTATTATTACATCACACTGACCTGTTCTACGAGTTGCGCCAGTGGCCAAACCTGGAGTTTTGCCCCCAGGTCTGGTTTTCAATGCCTTTCTTGGTTTTTATTCTGAAGATCTGGGTTTTAGGATTTAACTGCGTACCTGTGATTTAAGATAGGGCATGATTTTATACTTCTCATTTCTAGTCTCATCTTCCTTTATCTTGTTTAACCAAGGTAATTGGTCTTCAGCATAACTGATAAACAAGCAACTAACACCTCAGCTGTAAATATTAGTCATAGCCACTTTTCCAACAGGTTGGTGCAATGAGCTCAAGTGACAGAGGTACTAATAAAGCAAGTCCAAGAAAAGATGAAGTGGTACACGCAGCAATTTAAAGGTACAGTGGTTGAAAGATTCAGATCTCAAAGGTTAGCTACAGACGTACACCAGGAATGACGATTTGATAATTGCAAATGCTGCCAGATCACTGTCAGAAATGCAAACAAGCCCATGTTACTGCGATATAATATTTCCGACAGACACGAAAGTTCATCAGAAAAGTTACAGTAGGCTCATAGATTCACTCACACGTTTTCTGACTTACAGATGCCCAAGTATTATAGATAGCAGAAAGATTCATCTACTTTTGTGTCTACCTGGGATTTTTTATTCAAATCTTTCTTTGGTGAGTCCATATGAGGTTTTTCAACAAATCGTATTGGCAGCCTGGATTTGGCATTTATTCACTAGCCGAAAATACGAAATTCAGTATGCTAATGGTAGTCACATGGATGTCTACAGAAATTATGATTTAATAGTTGTTCACGTTGTTTAAGTGCATTTTTAACTGAATGCCCCGCGCTGTTAATATGCTACAGGCTCCGCGCTACCTTAATGCGGCACTGATGACACAGGTGAGGATCGGAACAAAGATCAGTTAGAAAGCAGATAGCTTTGCAACGTTTGAAAGCTCCCGTTTTCACCACATAGCATAAAGCTCTTGTAGAACTGCGCATGCTTTACCATCCCGTGTACTAATGTCCTTATTTCTTCTTCCGTCACACTTAAACACTATCCCAAAGGCACTTGAAGTTTACCACATGCTGCAATCAACGCCGCTCACTTGCAGCATATAGGCCTACTGCCTTGGCCCTTGGTTTAGGTTACTGAAAGACATGAATACCTCGCTTTTTAATGAAAACAAAGTTTATTTTTTGTTAGTCCTAAACATCGCAAGAAAATGGTATCGTGAGGTTGCGCTTCCAAACGCTGAATTACATCATTTGTGATATCTGCAAGATACTTCTAACAGTAACATTTAAATCTAATTTTATCAACAATATAATGTCAGCAACAGCATCCATTGCCTTTTTTTTAATTTATAAAACTTCCAAATCTTGGGAAATGTTTGATCATCTTTCTGCATTACAAGTTCATAACTCAAATAGAATACTTTTGTAGGTCAGGATGTTTCCCAGCTAATTTTACTAAAATGCATTCAGTGTTTCATTCTCGATTCATGACTATCAAACATTCCAACGTCCAACGATCCTCATGGGTTGCTGCAGGTGAGACCATTATTTTCTCTTGCTGTTAGCATTATATCTGACGAATTGTGATGATGTCATTTACGTGCCGCGATGATATTATGCTTGTTTTTGGTGCTTTGTTTCTAGGTGGCTCTTTTTATTTGTCCCAAAGTTTAGAATTTGAAAGTCAACAAGATTAAGGCATGTTTAGCATGAAGTTTGTTTTTGGTTGTAGTTGGTACTTGGCTATATCAACCTGTCAAAATAACCTGCCATGTATCACCATAAAACCTTGGTGTTCTCTGTGCTGAAGGATATTTTGTGACTCGCTGGAGATTTCGTGTAGGCTTTCCGAAACTCTATTTCAACTGTTTTAAGCCGTAGTTATGATCGGCTTTCCGATAATTCAACACAAGCGAAAGAGCAGGAAAAGTTCTGATCAAAGCAAAAACTGAAACAGAAGGTACTTCAGTGGTGATGTGAGATAAGAAAGTGGTTGTTTTTAGTTGCGTTTCAAATAAAATATTTTGTGAAGAGAATATTGTACAGTTGTGTGCGTTTTGCCGGTGCCTTCGAATTGTGATGAGCTAACTTTAAAAACTGCAGCACTACGTTATGTGACCCAAGTTTTGCTTTTACTGGTTCTCAAGTTCTGGTAAAGTTTAATTAGCTTCGTTATCAACGAAACACATTTTCAGAAAATTCTGCGATCCTGGTCTAACTTAAAAAGAAAGATGCTCAAAAAAGTAATGCTGCTGAAGACGCTCAAAAAGAGTAATTCCGATTTACAAGGAATGGGTTAAAATGTTTCATGTATCGTACAATGAAAACTTCAAATAACTAAACTTGTGTTGAAAAAACCTTTAAAAAATTTTGCAACTGTAACTTATCACAAAATTTGTTTATAAGCAAGTTCAAAGTTTGTAAACATGCATGCCTGAAATTTCATTTCAAACACAAGGAACGTCGGCCTGCTTTAGTTCATCAAAAGTCCTAGCCAAGTTTTGAAGTTTAGAGGGGCAAAATTTATGGAGGGGCAAGATTTTTGTTTTTATTATATATTTCATAATTGTAATAAAAATTCTGGGCACAAGAATATTTTGAGAGCACAAAAATTTAGAGGGGGAGCTGCCGCCGAATGCCCCCCCCCCCCCCCCGGGG
>Ga0210059_1003467_pt1 | contig 25238 bp, 20 predicted proteins | sample Ectturendosymbi2_FD_188042 | JGI IMG/M metagenome (GOLD analysis project Ga0210059, IMG submission 188042) | Ecteinascidia turbinata endosymbiont from Florida, USA - Sample 2 (SPAdes) (version 2) | ecosystem: Host-associated > Tunicates > Ascidians > Unclassified | place: Key West, Florida... | reverse complement strand
GAAAGCGCGACTGCGAATTAAGTCAGTTCAGCAATTAACAACGAAAGGGAGTTTGCTGCCGCTATTCTCAAGAAAATCTACGCGAACTAAAGGCACAGCGATAAACTTGCATCGGATGCACTGTGAGCTACAGACGTTCAAGATAAATAAGAATAAACATATGTTACATACCAATTGGTGTGAAATCCACAGCTCAGATCTTTGGTCTTTTCGGTGATCAGTTAAAGACTCTGACTCAGTTAGCAGAATTTGGTTTATACACGAAGAGAGCCGAAATTACCAACTCGAAATCAGACTGGGCTATGGTTTTTACTGCACGTTATGCGAGGCGAAAGGAAAAACAGTTGATCTTGGCGCGAGATTGCGCAAACCGTCAAAGGCCGTTGCCGACCTACTTGGCAACCACGAGGGCGATATACCAGGGGACGGAAGCAGGTCAATCCGCCCACGGGATCTCGGTGCGGTTTGTGTAAACAGGCAAAGACGGTCAAGAACCTGCTGGCCTACACAACGAAGCCACGGGAACCGTAGCTGGCAGGAATACTGCGGTATCTGTACAGATGCTGTCAAATAACGTTAGGCTTTAAGGTAGCATCAAGTAAATCAAACCCCCTTTGAATCTAGAGAGCTGCACACATTAGACAACTAGTAACCGCATGAACACAGCTTGAAGCAATTGAACACGGATGGGACATAAGTCGCTGCGCGCCGTTGCACTGTACACTAGGAATTCTCACTACAGTTGCATCTTTGTGTTTCTAGCTTTAAATTTAGCTTCTGATGAAAAAAATCTATCGGATTTTTGCAATTTTTCTATGTTGAAAGTTCTGTTTAGACTTGGCAATCTTGACGCTGCCAGAAAGAGCATACACTGCGTGAAGAAGAGAATTAAGTGCCAGATGGGGTATTCAGGAATAAGGAAAGGCAGAACAGAGTGCAATATACGGACAGCAGGTAAAAGAAGAGCAGTTTTGCATGGACTTCAGCGTTTAGTGTTGATAAACAGGGAGCTTTCAAGCACGACTAAGCTTTAGTCATGATTTTTGGTGATGACTGAAAGAGTGCTATCTCAAGTACAGGGGAAGAGAGTGGAATTTTTGTCAAGATTTCACGGTTTGACACTTGGCGACAAAATGCGCAGCTGTGAAATTTGTGAGGCTCTGAATGTCGATTCAATGTTTCTGTAACGTGACCAGAACACCCAAAAGCATATTGGTGAGGCAAGACCTACACCCGCGAGAAAAATGACCGAGAGGCCGCCCAGGGACCAAGTGGCCTGGTTGCAACTCTGGCTCGGTCCAATCGTGGTGTGGAGCCAGCATGTGACTATCAGACGTTGCTGAAAACGGTGAGGCATTCCGAGTTTCCTTTGTGCTGCTGTCTCAGTGACCATCCTGAGAAGAAAAAGCTGGTGTGAAACTGAAGTCGCTGTTCAGTTAGGCAAATTTCTATGTAGTTGAAGAACCCAACGTTCGCCTTAACTTTTATGTTCACCGGAGCCATGATTTTAATGAATATCAAGAGAAATTGACTTTTAGTTCGCTGTTGATTTCTCCGTCTCAGTGGACTACACACTTGCACGCGTGTTCAGATTTCAAGCATCGAATGTATTGTCACGCGGGATGTAAGCACGTCTCCCATTTTACGTTTCAGATTGAGAAATGGATGCAACGGCGTTTCCAGATGTGCTCCGCCATACAGTTTCCACAACCACCTTCCTCTGACTTCGGATATTGGCGCTTTTATCAACAAAGTCAGGAATGTGACCCATTCATTTAATCTTCATAATCCTAAGGGGGGTTTGGATGCCATGATGCAAGCGATTGTCTGTCAGGTGAATGCTACTTTTATAAATGGCCGGTGCTTTCGGATACCGTACTGATTAAGATGGATGAAACTCTGACCATTAGCTGAAAAATATGTCGATTGAAAAGTCAGTTTTCAAAAGAATTAACTTTGGTACACGAAAAGCGGAAGTGCTAATTAGCCTTATAATAAATACTACGGCCAAAGCAAACGATACAACTGACATCTTGCAAACGTTTCGATAACAACTGTTATTATCTTCTGTGCATAGCAATAGTTAATTCAAAAGAATTAAAATATATGTTTGTAGATTTTTAATGCTAGATTACATTCAGTGGTCGATAAAGCAAGGTTGCAAAATTATTAAGGTCGGCTATCTTATCGTTGTAAGATAAAATGAAACGTGCCAAAGTTAAGTATCCCAGACAAAGTATCAACCCGTTAATGAATCTTGACGTTTAGTTCACTGTTGACTTCCCCGTCTCAGTGGACAACACTGAGCTCACTAAACGCAGATGTAGTAACGTTTCAAATGCTCCACACACGTTTCCAGCTTAGCTGTCTGAATCACGTTACTGCGGGTGGTTCAAGGCCATCTCGTAAAAATGACAAATAAAAATGTCGATACCAATCAGCAAGGTCAAGTATCGTGCTTATTTTTCCGCGGCTGCACGTGGTTATGCGGCAATTATTTACACGTATGCTTATGCGTAGTGAACGGGAGCGAATGTCTGCAGTGGCGGTTCTAAGTGGGGGGCTGGGTGGGCTATGGCCCCCCAGATTTTTGGCTGGCCCCCTGCTTATCCCCCCAGTTTTTCACATTCAAGTTTGTTTGATTGACATATACAGCAGATAACTTTCAGCCAGCAAAATTTTCAACGATTTGAAGACTTTCTGGCGACGGTTCTGACGATATTTACAAGCCTATGTTGAGTTTGATAGGTTTAAATCATAGCAAATAAATCTTCATTGCAACGGAAAATCACCATGCAGGAGAGACATTTGTGTTGGCCCCCCTACTTTTTCCTTGGCCCCGCAGCGGCTCCCCCAGTTTTTTCATTCTAGAATCGTCACTGAATGTCTAAATTGCAGGTAGTATCTGCACCAATGCGTTTTCATTTTAGAATCAAATTAACTGGAGACGGGACGCGACTCACCTCCTGGTCTATTCGACTGACGCCACCTTCCACTTTGCCGGGGACGGAAAGCTCGGGGGCATAGTGCTGCCCAACGATGGCCAGTGTTACCTCAACTCTGCTGGAAATTACACAAAAGCAAACAAAATGGTTTGTTAACATAGGCGTAGCCAGGGGGGCCAAAGGGGCAATGACCCCCCAAATTTTTAGAAAATAAAGCCATTTTGTTGTTTGAGAGGCGTTTTTCTAAACAAAATAGTGTTATTCGCCTCAAATCAAGCATTTTGGCTCCCCCAAAATGCTTTGCCCTCCCAAAACTTTTGGGCTGGCTACGCCACTGTTTGTTGACGTGTCTGTTAAAAATAGAATAGTAATCAAATATGTCTATTGAAAATGTGTGCGCCATCATTGGAAGACCAGAGTGTCTTTAACTGCTTTTGCCTAGAACATTATATCAAGCCTACGTTCAGATTCGATTTCACTCAAACGATTATTGCTTTTCTGACATTTCGAAGTTGTTTCGGTTCAATGCTGCTCATTTCTGGCTTCATAGCATTCATAATAAGAGGTATTTTATCAACTATCAGATAAACGTTGAAGTGTAACCAAATTAAGCTTAACCCGCTTACGTTTCAATTTGCCTTTCGTGCTACGTTGCTTTAGCTGTAAGATGCAATACTCAATAGCACTGACCGAGCAATTTCAATTGGCCGTTTTGAATTTTTCATCATAACAAACAATCTTAATACAAAATTTTATTCTGCTTTTGTGCTGCTTTATTTCTTGGTTTTATGCCCAGTGGTCGGGTGGTATTCACCAAACAGTTGTTTTCGGCATTCGCGCATTTCCAATAAAGCAGCAAGGACCTTGCAATTACTTCCGCTCGTTCTTCCTTGCCAAGTGCTGGGTTCATAGCTCTCTGCAGATTGCCATTTCCAGCCCGCTTTTCGAGTTGCTCGTGGGTTTTACTCCAAATAAAAATGTCGTTAATCTTTCGCTGGCTCCCCCTCAAAAACTGAGCAGCTTGCATGGTTGCTACAGTATGGTTGCTTTTTGTGACGTAACAATAAGCTATTGTGATGTAACAAATCCCTTGATTTTGATCAGTTTTATGCAATAACACGAGATGATAATAAGTCCTATAGTTGCACGCAGTGTTGCCAGCTTGTATGGATGTAAACCAAATCTAAAAATTTGACATATTTTCGAGGCGTTTGTTATACAAGTTTTTGGGTGCTAGGCCCATAACAGAAACAACAGGTATGATTTTGGTGTGTTTTGATGGCAAATATACTTGAGCCTACAAAAAAATACTAAAAATTTAAAAAGTCTGCTTACGAACTTATTACATCGCGGGCCACTTAAAACAACCTCGCGGGCCGCGGGTTGGGCAGCCTTGGTGTAAGGCGTCGGCATAGCAATTTGGTCCATCGGATGTTTTTTTCAAATGGTCCATGGACCGAAAAAGGTTGAGAACCACTGATCAAAATGTACAGATTTTTCGTATTGCGATTTTTTAAAAACTTTCGATTAAAAAATTGGGTAAATCAGCAGTTGAAATTTTGTGGAGTAGTGTGACGTCACGAGGAAGTCACAGTGATGTTGTTGAAACCTGTAAAAAAAACAAGTGCCAATTTACCAGTTTTTTTAAAAGAAAGTAGACGAAATTTCGCTTCTCATGAGACCTTGATTGACACTCTAGTGCTGTCGCTCACCGAGTTAGGGACGTTATTCGGCTCAAAAGCCTCTTTCGCGGTCCTTAGGACGTTGTTGCAACCGCAGCACGATATCAATCGGTCGATGCAAGCTCTTGCGTTTTCACGTCACGTTCAAACCTATTTACCAGCTACCTCTCATTGCCGGGATATAGAGCAGTGGAGATTTGGCTGCTGGCCACGCTGTAGTTTCGAACTACAGCATCAGTTTCAGTCTCATTGCTCCCCTAACAGCAAATATGCTTTGGTCTCATCGAAAATATCTGTTTTCCATCGCAGGACTACCCGTCCATTGGCCATTTGGTCCAAAAAATGTCCGCCTACAAAATACGGCCGATATTCGCTGTAACGTCGAGCGTCGCTTCTTCGTATGAGGTACGTCACAATGGACGCAAGTGCAGTGTTTGTTTGGTGCAATAGGTTTTGACAGGCTGATACAGCAAAACTTATGCTGTGTTATTTTTTCAAAACCATCGTACAGTTTTTTTTCTGAGCGAATGCTTAGGTCAGTGGTTGCGAACCTGGACTCCACGGTCCCTCGAGGGCCCCCGGGTTTTAGCCTCCTCTTACACGACAAAATAATCAACAACACTTTGGTATCGGGTAAGGTAACAATTACATTACTAGAAGATTTTGCTTCACTAGCTCCCAATCTGTTATGAAAATTTCCTTCATCTCGTTAGGTTTTCAAACTAATGCAAGTTTTTAAACTAAACAATGTGGCAGGTGAGGCTGTGCGTGAAAAACATCAACGCACCCAGGGTTCCGCCCGCAATAAGAACCGGGAACCAAAGAAATAGGTGATGAATGCCGCAGCAAATTTCACGGGTAACATAATTTTTTCTCCTATTACTCTATTAGCGTTATAGGATTGCACATTTGCTTTGCTAGTGAGAATTTCTGCAGCCTACTGTCAATATTAATTCTGATGTATAGTTTTGAAATTCGCAAAGCAACTCTGTTATGTGCAGTCTTTTTTTTTATTCTTTTTTTTCTTGTTATGTGCATTCTTTGAGATCATCCTGAGACATTTTGAAATTAAGTAACAAGATTAGTAAATAGTTGTAATGTAAAGTAGAAAATAAATCAATTATTTTCTAGTAATAGTATTGAAAAGGTAAGGAAGCTCTTAATCAGTTATGATTTATAAGGGGCCCAAAACAGGTCTCGCACCAGCACATTTTTCCCTCTCAGTAGCCCTGGGTCAGCAGTTCAAGTCATTCCATGCTTTGCTGCTTTATGACGAAGAACAAACGTTCACATGACGCTAGAAGCAGTTGCGATCAAAAATCGTTTGCTTTTTCCACAATAAACTGTCCGTTTTCAGAATTCGTTACGTCTTTAATTTGGCCTTCTTTTTGCAGTGGCGTAATAACAACCAGTTAAAACATTCTCCGCTCCGGGATAGCTATAGCTTTAACGATGAAACTTTGACTGCGTTGCAGAAACTCCAACGGATGATTCCCAAATCAATTGTCGGTGAATTGAACGAAGATCCTTGGAACATCATCGGCCTCATCCGAAACGCGTACAACGATTTGAAAGGCCAGGTAAATTGCTCTCAATAGTCCAGCGGTTCCCAGCCGGGAGTGCTCGCATCCCCTGGAGATGCGAAACATCATTCTACGGGGTGCAAGATGCGTCCGTCTTAATTGACAGGAAATTGATCCATTTATTATTCTCGTGCGTTTTTTTGTTTTCTTTTGCAATGGATTACAGACGAAAACTCAAGGTTCTTTCAATCAAACGTATGTGTCACGATATGATATCATCTGCGTAAACAATAACTGCAATCTATTATTCGTATTTATGAACTTGTAGAACTGTAATTTTTGCTTAAATGAACTAGATATTGGCATTATTATTTGACGTGATAATTAATTTTCCGGATAATTATAAGATAATCTGAGTGTCGTATACATACGAGTGGATTCCGCATTTTGTCATTCGTAGTAATTAGTTCTGAGGCAAATCGATCATAAAGAAGAGGAAAGGTGTCGTGTGCATTGCCTGTCATATTGGAGTGAATTCTTGTTCTTGTGGAAGCGTTTAGGTAATTTGGAGAGACGTGAAGGTCTGATCTACGTAATTGCGAGTGGAGATAATAATATAATCTTTTTTGGTTTCTGATTATCATCATAACCTTTCATCACGAGGAAGAAAAGAAAATGGAATGATGATTACGTTAGTTTAATTTCACTTGAAAAGCATATGACTTGCTTCAGAGCTTATTAAATGTGGCTCTAGAGTGGTTTATAAGCTTTTCAACAAAACAAAACAGGAACTAAGCGCAAAAATCGAAAGGGGCCGCACGGCATCTCTGAAAAAAGGGGGGCCGAGGCGACCGCCTCGTTCGCCTCTCCTAATATCCACCCCTGAACTTAGTGACCATTACGACTCTGCCTGTGCGTGAGTATGATCGAATTTTGATTTCTTCTTCATGAGTTCAGCTTAATGACAATTATTTCTTCAACTTTTTTTAAATTACAAAATTACAATGGGAAGTTTAAGTAAATTACAACTTGCAGTTTATAATTTCTGGTTATATTATTTTCGTTGATGCCAGTATTTTCAATTGCTTTACGTTCGTGTTTACCAGGTTATAGCTATGGGAGAAGTTTTGTCTGTTCACTGACGAACTGACCCTTGCTCAAAGAGCCCTCTGATCCCGGTCCATCTGCTTGTTAACAGCCTATTGTGCTTTACCCCTCTGGCCCTTTGACGCGATAATATAATCTCCCTGAAATACACTGAACGTTTGGTGTGTGCGCGTGTGATTGTCAGTGTTTCGAAACATTTCAGGTGGCTCTGGAAATATTCGATATCCCTCCCGGGGTGACGATCATTGACCAGATGTCTCACTGTAAAAGCAACTCAATGGCCGGCCTACGATGCGAAAGCGTTAAAGTCGGTGATGACGTAAGTTGATGGCGAAGCTTGCTTGTTGTTTTTTTCACATCGATTCGTGTTTACGAGAGCTGCTAAAGCTGTTGCAGTCGGGTGAAAGGAACATTATAATATTCATATTTGAATTTTTTATTATTAGTTGAGAAAGCGTTTTCATTTGCAAAACAAGGCAAAAAACCCTGAGAGCTGAGACGTGTTTCCGTAATCAAGTAGAACAATTTCAACCTTCATGATTGGGTTACTTTGCAAAAAGAACACTTGGCCGCTGACAACTTTGTAATCGACGGTATACACAGTGGCGTAACTGGCGGGGGGACAGGGGTGCAAACTGTCTCCCTGGGAAGCTAAATGTAAAAACCAGACCCTCACCTTATATTTTGGTATTCAGTATTTTTTTGGTTTTCAGTAGATTTAATTTTTTTGCGTTTTTCGAAGTGTTTTCCGGTGATTCGGGTTTTAGTATAGAAACCCACATCCGGATACACTTTCATTTCTCAACTTTTTTCTGAATGTTGGCAGTGGGCCAGCTTGAACTGAGTTTACCCCGCCCGTGGCTCAAACCTTTAGAAAATCAAACCAAAAGAGGCACTAAATCCCAGAATGTCAGGAAATGACGGTAAGTAGAAACGCTGGAAGGAAAAGACAAAAAGTGAAGAAATAGGAAAATAGCAGCAATGCTCAATTTGTTAATTTAGTTGTCTTTAATCATCGGAAAAATTGTTTTAATTCATTTTACATGTTCAACCGCCCAAAATCTGAATTTCGAACCAAAAAGAGAACCAAATCTCCCCTCTTCAATGACATATGAATTAACTGCGAAGTAAACATAATTATATCACAAAACTGAGAAATGGCGATGATATGCACTATGAAAATACTAGTATTTTATGGTTTTCGGTGCCATTGGCAAATATTTTGGTGTTTCGATTACCTATCCTACTATTACACTTTTAAAAGACGAGCACCAAATCGAGGATTGTCAACCGGAGTGCAAAAGACGAAACTTGCTTTTTTTATTTGATTTTGGTGACGGCAGGCCGAAGCCTGAAAGTTGCTTCTTGCCGGGGCGGTTAGTGTGAACGCTCTTGCCCGACGAGCGCTACGGCGATTCACTCAGGGGCCGTGGATCGAAGGCCCAACCTTCCAATTGAGAGGCGGACACTCTAACACTGAACTATCGCCTCCCCAACTTACTTCATGCGTCGATCGCAGTGAAAGGACACATCTTTGACTTAGTCAATAAGCGTGTTTGTAAGAGACAATGGGTTTGAGGGAACACCTCCCCACTGTAAAATATGCAAAGATCAGACAATTCAGGAAAGGCCTTGCGAGCTTTCTAGGGGAAGAAGATTTATTTTTTTGAACAGGGAAAATCATTTAGAGGGCAAAGGGGCATGGCGACATTTGCGTATTAGAACGTTTACATTGTGATGTAATGTTGGAGGTGATAATTTAAATCTTGCATTACTCAGTTATTTCATTCACAGTATCTTCTGCCATATTACGTTTCAGCAAGTCACATTTTCGTGTTGCGAGTTGTCTTGGTACCAGTTTCCTATTTTTAGCAAAAGGTTATGGAGCAAAAACGCCTGAAGCTACTCCTCAAACCCATTATAGCAGCATTGGAGGTCTTCGACTTCACAAGATCCATATATTTCCAGATCAGCTTCACATTCAGCATTTCGGTCGACAGCTGTCTGAAGAAACCAGTCACTTTCAAAGTTTCGCCATACGGCTACAACGAAGTGGTCAACATCACCTTGCGACCATTGTGCGAGTGCGACTGTAGCTACGTCGACCCTAACAACAATTGTTCAGGTAACTACGTCCACCTTAGCAACAATTGTTGAGGTAATACATCAACCCTAACAACAATTGTTCACGCAATTACTTCGACCCTGACAAACATGAAGGTTTTACTGTATATTGAACGTAGTCGTTGCGAGCTACTCGAGGGCTCTTGGATGTAGTTGGGTTTGTACTTTTCGGTTCAGAAAACCTCATACTTGCTCAAGTTCCACTAAACAAACGTTCCTGTTCCCGCAGCATTGCTGCAAGATGCGCAGCACTGTGTTGCAGAGCAACTATGTCCAACCCGTGGCCCGCGGGCCGCCTGCGGCCCAGTCGAAGGTTTTGTGCGGCCCAATTTAGTTTTTCGCTCTTGTAAAAGTATTCTACATATTGACCACCTGTCCTTATTTTGACAATCTTGAATATGGCATGTTTGATGCAGGCGGTCCGCAGTCCCATTTTATCAAATCTGTTACCATTGCACACTAGCCTAAGCTAAATTTAGTTTGCTAAGGTCAAAAGTCATTCATTGTGCGGCCCTCAATAATATGCCATTCAATGTGCGGCCCTGGTCAAGACAGTGACATAATTTTTGACTCAGTAAGCCATTTGGGTTGGAAATAGCTGCTGCAGAGTGACCCAGGAGTTTGATGCAAATATAACACAGGGTTTTTATGCAAATGTGGCCCGGGCTGTATTCAGGGGTGACCTGGGGTGTTGGTGCAGGGATTACCCGGTTTTATTTTTAGGGCAACGCGAGCCGAGCTGCTATCACAAATCTGGGATTTCCCTGTAAGTTAGTCAATTAAAATGTTGGCTACGTATTTGACGGCATGTCTTACAGGGGTTCTCAACCTTTTTCCCGTAAGTACTCCGCGAGTCATGAAACAATCTACCCGAACCATCAGGTTAGCTGGCAAAGCCGTGGATTTCACATTGTTGCATCACAACAACGCAAGATCAGGCAAAATCTACAGGGAGATTTCAATCAGCACGTATTTTCCTCTAGTATAGGATGTTAAAAATAGCAATACATGAAAACTAAACTGCCGTCCAAGTACCCCTGGAAATCTTCCCGTGAACCCCTGGGGGTTCGCGAACCCAGGTTGAGAACCACTGTTTTATACTGATGAAACTTTTTCCCTGTTTCGAAGATGCTGTTCTATAAATTTAGATGTGCAAAACTGGTCAAGCAGACTGCCACGAATCTTGCAACCCAATGTTGGGAAATTTTACCAAACAATAAACTTGTGTCAGTTGCTTTCACTGCACCCATTTTTTCAATCAGGTTTATGCTTTAGCCGTCTTTTAAGCGGTTTTAACGCGATGTTTATAATAATTGACCGCTATCAAGGGGATCACTCGTTTTCGCTCGACTCTGGCTATATTTCATTTCTCAGCCAAGTGGTTTCAACTTGAATCTTCCTTCTCACGATAAAGTAAATCACGATCAAAATTTACCGAACTTTTGAACATATTTTGAGATTGCATTCCTATCAGTAATGCTGTACCATGAAAGCAAGCTCCTACAAGCCTGGAATGGTCACTGTTGTCCTGATGTGATGATTACTGATTAGCCTCTGTTAATGAACATTGAGGGGATGTTGACGCTGAAGGACCAAAATATTTGTCCACTCTGCCACATCAAGAAAAGAAAAGTGATAGCGCAACCCAAGTCTCATTTTGGCGTCCATTTCTAAATAATTGTCACATTACCCCCACCAGTCATTATCAAATCTGTTTCTCAAACGTCTATCACCCTCCCCCTGCCGTTCTCAATGTATCTCTGCTGTCTAGTGCTTCTGATCAGTGCATAACCTCCGGGGATTTCAATTGTCGGCATGAAAATTGGGGTTACCCAGACTCCAATCAAAACGACAACCTTTTGGCTGACTGGTCCTGCACCAATAACCCTCATACACTTTACGATCCGAAACAACCGGCCTCATTCCAATCAGCAAGATGGAACTCCGGAACAAACCCAGATGTAACTTTCTCAACACATATACGAGGAATTATACCTACAAGGGAAGTCCTCGAACAGTTTCCTCACTCTCAGCACCGCCCTTCGTTGATCCGTACAATGCTACTGATTTCTTTCACCAGAAGCGCTCCAATACCCAGATGGAACTTTAGAAAAGCAGATTGGGAAAGATATAAAGACCTAACCAATAACCTTGCCGATAGTCTTCCTACACCAAGAATGGATAATATCAATTTTGCCCACAAACAGTTCACACAGACCCCGAAAACTGTTGCCAAACAAACAATCCCTAGAGGTTTTCGGAAGAGTTACATTTCCACATGGGATGAAGAGTGCAGTCGACTATGCAAAGAATACCTGAACGCAGACAGCCCAGATGCCATCCATTCCTCGGCGTCAGCGTTGACAGATCTACTAGATAAAAAAGGCATGATCGCTGGATTGACACGGTCAGTAACATCGATTTCACTCACTCATCACGAAAAGCTTGGAAGACTGTAAAACGCTTAACAGGCACTGTTTCCACTAAGAAGTTGTGTCCCATCTCCCCAGACGACATTGTAGACAAGCCGTTCGGAATGGTCTTACCGAATCTAAAGACAGAAAGTTTGAGAGACAAATAATTAAAGAACTGAAGACACTTACGATTGTGCTATACTGATGACCCTGACCTGCACAAGCAGTTTGCCATTGAAGAGGTTAAGGTTGGTCTCAATCAGCTTAAACTTGGGAAATCTTCTGGCCCCGACGGCATCCATAATGAATTCTTGGTCTACCTTGGAGAAAATGTTATAACCTGGCTAACAGTGTTTATCAACACATGTTTTCACACCAATCGTATTCCAAACGTGTGGCGCAGAGCATCTGTTATAGCCCTACTAAAACCAGGGAAACTAGATACTTCTCCGAAGAGCTATCGCCCCATCTCCCTCCTCTGCATCACATTTAAACTTACAGAACGCTTAATCCTAAACCGAATCAACCCTATAGTTGAAAAATTCTTACCTCACAAGCAGGCCGGGTTTTGCAGTGGGCGCTCTACGGTGGACCAAGTTGCTTGTCTTACACAGAACATCGAACAAGCGTTCGATGACAAAATTGTCTGCAAAGGTATTTTTCTCGACCTTACTGCAGCTTACGAGACTGTATGGCATCTCGGTCTGCACCTGAAGCTCTTAAAAGTTCTAGCATGTCAACCCATGGTTAACTTCATCATGGAACTGCCGTACTCGAGATCCTTTGTGCTATACACCAGCGATGGACAAGCAAGTCGCCCCTTCAGAACCAAAAACGGAGTCGCACAAGGATCTGTTCTCGCCCCTTGTCTGCACAACATCTACACAGCAGATTTTCCGGAAACGTCGGCCAAGCGGTGCATGCACGCTGATTACGTCGCTCTGACCGTCTCAGCCAGTGGCGTAGCCATTCCAGAAATTTGGGAGGGCCAAAAAATTTTTTGGGGCCAAAATGTCTGATTTTAGGCGAATAACACCATTTTGTTTGGAAAAACGCTTCTCAAAGCACTAAATAACCATATTTTCTAAAAATTTGGGGGGATGGCCCTCTCCTGACTACGCCTATGGTCTCAGCCCCCACACTTAGGGAAGCGGAACTTGCTTTATCACACAATATCTCTGTTGTTAACACTTACCTGACTAAGTGGAAACTCAGGCTCTCAGTTTAGAAAACTGTGTGCTCCGTCTTCCACCTGAAGAACCACTCAGCCAACTATCAGCTGAATGTCAAATTAAAGCCCTATGTAACAGTGAAGTTTGACTCACATCCATCATATCTCTGCATATGCTTGAATCGCTCTGTCGTTCAGGGCACACTTACACACACTCAAGAAGAAAGTTTCGTCACGAGTGGCACTTAACAAGCGACTGGTCGGTGTCGGTTGGGGAGATTCCTTCAAAGCTCTAAGAACCTCTTGCTTGGCACTTGCATTTGCTCCGGCAGAGTACTGTGCCCCAGTGTGGTGGCGCAGCGCTCACACAAAAACACATCGATGTACCTTTAAACGAGTCGATGCGCGGTATCACTGGCTGCTTATACGAAGCACTCCCTCCTCCTTCTTGCCCATTCTATCTGGCATTACCCCACCTGAGACGATGCGCAGTGCTTATGCTTGATATTTTACACCAAAGCCCTCGATCCGAAACATCTTCTACACGAAACTGTGCCTAAAACCTTCTCCTAAACGTCTCCGCTCCAGGAAACCTCTATGCTCCTTTGTGGAATTGTTGTCAATTAACGGGGAACCAACCACACTATTCCCTGCAGCTCTCCAATCCTTCAATCCTGCATTCGGCCAACAACCACCAGGTTGCGACCTCCCCAGAAATGCCTGGGTTCAGCTCAAACGCCTAAGGACTGGTTTTGGCCGATTTGCGGCCAACATGATATTAATGGGCCTGTGCGGCTCAGATTTGTGTGAATGTGGCAAGGTGCAGACTGCACACCACATCTTGCATGATTGCACCAAATTCAAACCTCCTTGCCACATCAATGAGGTGGACAACCCTGCTATTTTGGAATACCTTACCCAATCAAAGTTTTGACCAACATGTATTCCTGTTCATGTATACGAAAGGAGAATAAGTCATTATCAAGGAGGCCTCACTTTGCACCCGTCCAAGGGGAGACGAATGAATACGGTGCACTGTTTCTACCTCCAGAGGCTTGAAATCCGCACGCAAACATCATTGTTGCCATAAACTGGTGATTGGAAATTGGAACGTAACTTCGCTCACTGGGAAACCGCACGAGATGTTTTAAGAACCAAACAATATTCCTTGGGCATCCTTCGCAGATGGAGTGAGTGCTTCAAAAATCTTTTGAATCCAGTCACTCGCATACCATCAGAAACGCAAGAGGTGCATTTTGGGAGGAAAAATACCACCTGTCAGGGAGGGATCCATGGGGCGATCGCCGCCCCTAAAACTTACGAAAGTAACTTTATTCACCATAATTTTTTACAATTCGGAAAACTGCATTTGCGACATAAAGCCATTTTCCCGTCCATTGTTTTGTCACAGCAGTGTTTTGACTTTTGAGTAGAAGTATACTTCAGCCCTGTTACAGCAGCAAAGCTGTCATCAGACTTGACTACCAACTATTACTGAAATCCTCTCCCCAACCTTGCTGTCTGGATCCGCCCCTGTCACCAGTGCGATCGAAGTCTCCCAAGCTGTCAAATAAGTGAAGGCCGCAGGTTGTCAAAGTATCGAAGACTGAGGGTTGTGATGAAATATGACCGGAAATGCAGGAAATGATTAACAGAGAAAGAAATTGTTTGGCCTGGTCGTGTGTATCATGTGACCTGGCGATCTGGACGGGTAGAAAAGGATTGACAAACTGGGGCGGTTATCCCCAAAGACAAGAAGGGAGACAGGTGGGAAGGCACCAACTACCAGCGCATTTCTGTGCCTTGCTAGAAAGCAGTACGTCAAGGTTCCGAGACATAATTGAACCAAAGCTGGAGGATACCTTGTGCGGTTTTCGTCCCGTCCGCAGCACAACAGACCAAATTTTCACTTATCAACGATTTCTTGAGAAATCTTGGGAAAATGCCAAAGACGTTCATGCGTGTTTTGTTGCCGTCCAAAAAGCGTCCTACCGGATTCCTCGAGAAAAGCTTGCTGAGATTTGCAGAATACAGCGCTGACGACCACCTGTCACTAATGAAGTCCATATATTCATCATCAGAATTTTGTCACAATGCCAATACCGTTAAATCAAAACCGTTCACCGTAGGCGTTGGTTACCGACAAGGATGTGTGCTGTCACCACTCCTCTTCATAGCCTACCCTACATGAACTGGATAGAAAGTTTCAAATGATTCGACGATAGTGTCACTGTTGAAAGCTGCAGGATAAACCGTTTGCATTTTGCAGACTGCTTGATACTGCATGCATCCTCTGAACTGGGCTTTCAACATGGAGAAGTTCAGGTACTTTGGCATGGTGTTAAATGGGAGGCAAAACTAAAAGATTGATGCAGGGATTGTCAAAGGCAGAATTGCGTCAAATTTACCGCACCACGTTCACAAAACGGAAGCAAATAGAAAACAACACTCAACTTTCACTTTTAAAGTTGACTCTTGTTGCCATTTTCACCTGTGGTTAATCTCGGATTTTGGATAAACACCGAACGAGTGGTATGCCAAACGACAAAGTGCCCAGCTGTGAAATTCGTAAAGCCCTGAACATCGAGCCACTATACCGAAAAGGGGGATACCCGCTACAATGATTAGACTATGTTACTAAAATGCCCACGAAAGGACGGCGAGTCCTGTCGGCTACATCCACTGGAAAGTGACTCAGACGCTGACCAAGACCAGGTGATGTGATTACATCTCCGACCTGGCTCGGTCTCGTCTTGATGTTGAACCACCAGAACTAACAGAAGTTGCTGAAAATTGCGAGGTACGAGTATTTCTAGAGATTTGCTGCAATTCAGGTCCTTTCGAGAGTAACAGTGAGCGGGAAAAGTAACTTGAAGTTTGTGCATTGTTGGGGCATGGGTCTTGACGAAATTTGTAATCCGACTGGTCACTACCTTCTCCACGATCCCAGGCCCTACCGACCAATTTCGCTTCTCTGTGTTCCGTTCAAGTTACTTGAACGTCTCCTGTTTCGACTTGAGCCTGTTGTCGAACCCCAGCCTCTGACCAAACAAGAAGTGTAGTTTTTTTGTATTTGGATTGTGTAACGCCTTCAATCCCACACGTAAGGCGATAGACTTTAAACATGCATCGCAGCAACAAGGAGTACACAAATACAGGAAAGAAGACGCGGATATATACGTGGCGGTAGTAGAGTGTATAGACTTAATGGCGCTAATGCATTTACTTTGATAAAACACAAACTTATAAGACACACGCATGAAGGACGCCATCATGATCATTATAATGTAGTAGGCTACTGCGATGCCTTCCTGGTACGTCGATTTATAAAATGCATGATGAAGTGTGAGGCTGCGAAGCACCAGGGGTCATCTAGGCTGCAGACCTCCCAAGGACGAATTTGCTTTTAGTGTGAAGGTAACAGTGTATAATAGTTAGTAAAAGTCTTTTGCTCTGGGTATAAAATGTAATATGTACAATGCGGTTATATGGTTTATTGAAGTAAAATGCGTTGCAAGGTGAAGCCACCAGAAGAAAACGGTTTAAAGTTGTCACATTAAATATTTACTGTTTTCACACATTTAAAAATATTAGTGAAAGTTAATTAGGGAATTTAACACATTTAAAAATATTAATGAATGCAACAATTTGGCTTTCGAAGCGGTGGCTCCACTGTCCAACAGGTTGTCAAACTGACTAGCGATATTGAAAAGAGCTATCAGGGAAGACGTGAGGCCGGTCTGATTCTCGTGGATCTTTCTGCGGCCTGTACCACTGTCTGGCATCAGGGCTTGGCACTGAAGCTACTCCAGACCATCCCTGATCGACACCCGGTTCGCTTCATTGTCAACATTATCTCAAACCGCAGCTTCAACCTTAATCCTAGCGATGGGCAATGCAGCCTGCTCCGACGTCTGAAGAACGGAGTGCCCCAAGGGTCAATGCTTGCACCTACGTTGTTAACATCTATATCAGCGACATCCCTGACACCGTGTCCACCCAATATGGCTATGCTGATGACCTGGCCCTCCTGTTTGCGTTAAACGATACGTTGCGGATAATTTCTGGATGCCTGAAACCGACCCGCAGGGAGCTTTTACCAGTACTCTCGGGCATTCCACCGGCCCACCTGCGCAGGGAACACTCCACGTTCAAGTTGGCGCGTCAGGCACAGCTGAACACTAACCACCCCCTTTATACTCTTGTTCATGGTGCACAGTTCCTCGACACACAGCGCCTGCATTCACGACGCCCCTTCCGCCGCCATGCTGCGGCGCTGGTGAACTCCGGCTTCGATCTCCTGGAGTCATGGAGAGCGGCATGGGAAATTGCCAGACCACCGGCTCAATTTTAGTCACCATTGCCGCTTGCCTCCCGTCCGGCTCAGAGCTAGCCCGTTGTCTGTGGGTAGCACTGAATAGACTAGGAACTGGCGTCGGCCATTTTGGTACATGCCTGCACCGCTGAGGCATGTTAGATACACCCAAATGCACCTGTGGCGCTGAGGAGCAGTCGGCCAATCATATGGTTCTGTCTTCAATGCAGTTGCAAAAAGTGTCTGTAACCCTATGGTTCTGTCTTCCATGCAGTTGCAAAACGTGTCTGTAACCCTGTGATTCCGCCGGCTTCAATGCCTTGTACTACGTTCTGTTTTGTCTGTTTTTATCGACCTGCGTTCTGCAGGCTGTGTGTGTTCACTATTCATACTATGGACTTCGTGTCTGGACATAAACAAATAAATTAAATTAAAATAAAATTAAATATAATCTTCGATTGTAACATCCTTCGCCCTCCGGACCGCCTGGAAGACCTGCGGTCCCCTGGCATCAACAACACTAAATGGCTGAAGACCTGCTGGATTTTGTTTGAACCACTATTAATATGCAAGAAGAAGACTACCTTCTCTCTCAATGATCGGCTTAACGGTGGAGGTGAATCCCCATCCTCAGATGCATCGACCTGGGGGTCACGAAATTAGGATGGAACTCTGGAGAGAATGAGTCCAGTTTTCTTTGTTTTTCAGGACACGGCAACTACCAGTGCGGCGCGTGTGTTTGCGACGAAGGTTTCACTGGACTGGATTGCGCCTGTGACCGGAATGATCTGGTCGACGGCGAGTCGTTTCTTTCCACCTGTATAGACCCCCGCACACATACAGTTTGCTCTGATAGGGGGTATTGCAAATGCGACCACTGCGTATGCGTGTGAGTGCGTGATTCGTCAATAAGTGTTGTCGTTCACTGTCAATGTTTTTTTCGCATCTGTTCATAACCTTGCAGAAATAGTTTTTTTAGCAAAAAGTTATGCTTTTTATTTTTTTAAAGCCAATCGCCTGGTAGGAAAATAGACGGCCAGTACTGCGAGTGCGACAACACTTCATGCGCTCATTTCGGCGGGAAGATATGCAACAGTGAGTTCGCTGTAGCGAAACGTTTCCTTCTCGATATGTTGAGGGGGCAGCAGTTGTGTTTGCATGGTTACGGTTGCCAACGCTTTTAGTCTTGCTGCTTTGCTGTCGAAACTATGCAAGCCCGACACCTTTGTTAGCTCGGTTGCCTGAATGGTAAACAGCTTGTGAACTTTCTGGAATAATGTCAACTACACGTCAACCATAAGTGACAAATGCCAGGTACGTCAGTCATTGCCACATACTTTTGCAATGTGGGCATCTTGATTTGGACATGCGTTTATCGCATGATAAAAATTCTAAATGCTATCAGTCGTTTCCCTTTACGTGTGTCTCAATCTCCTATTACGAAATCATTGTAAAGAAACCAGGTTACATGATAAGAATCCTCTAATTTTTTGAATCTCAGTTGGTAAAACAGTTTCAAAAATATTTCCTTGCGTCCGGCCCCTTTTTGTCTGTTTTTGTTACTTGTCTTGTGCACACCGATGTTATTCAAAATAGTCTAAAATATCCTTTGGGTTTCTTTCTGTGGTTTGTGGATAGAAAGGCCAATGATTGCATTTGCACCGTGTTACTTTCGGATTGGGCATTTCTAGGATTCCTTTCTTGAGACATATTGCGATTCCACGTCACTCGTACTCCAGGCTTCTCGGCTTTCACATTTTTAATTCACGATTCCCTTAATATCAGCAAAATATCATTTGCTTACCCCTGTCATTTGCTTTGAAAAATAAGCGACTGTAGTAATTTTGCGAGTGAAGTAAATTGATTATGTTGTGTGACGTACTTTCAGATCACGGTGATTGCACTTGTGGCACTTGCCAGTGTCATGAAGGCTGGACGGGCAGAGCTTGCGGGTGCTCGATCAGCCAAACCTCCTGCTACGACCCTAGTGAGAACGCCCCCGATTCCAGTCTTCCTTGCAACGGAAATGGACGCTGCGAATGTGGAAGATGCCTCTGTAACATAAATCAAGACAATTCCAGGGTTTGTGGCACATCCGCCAATCCGCCTCTCTGTAGTTTTTGCGTCTGCAGAGACTGCTTTTAATGTTTCACTGATGTTTGCAAAATCGTGAATAATGATCTAAAGTTTCGGGTAACCGCCTATTTTACAAATCTCATGATTTTAACATTTTTATCAATATTTTAAAGATTAACCTACCATCTATATCGGCATCTTTCCGTTAACCTTCCTTTGCGTTGAACTATTCCAATTTTTTCCACTGTTTTCTTATGTCGTTTTTAGCAAAAACGTCTATTTTTGTTGCTGTTGGACACGAATACACAGCACTAAAGATACTTAGAAACATACTTCCTTCTCAAGAAAATGGTCCTGCAAAGAGTGTCATTCTATCATGTATTCACCTGACCCACCTTTAAAGTTTTTTGCCTTAAGCCGACTCACTTTTCAACTTGTATTAACTTGCTTTTTAACACCTCCACGCAGTACCGCGGATTATACTGTCAAACCTCCCCCAGCGAGTCCTGCGAAGTCCACTTCGAATGTCTTCAGTGCTTTCTCGACAAGCAGGCAGGCGGAGAAAATTATGTCGCGAACGAGACTTGCATCAGCAATTGCAAGAAGTACAATATTTCCTGGGTAGGTTTTTTGTATTCGCTCAATCTCGTGCAAATCCACGTTCATAGTGTCACGTCCGGTGGTTAGCGTAGCAATTGCCACTGAGGGTAATTTACACATTCAGCGCATTTTATTTGTTGAACATGTCTTTGGATGCATGTGCTGTCTGCTAGACTTAAACTACAATTTTTTGAGTAAAATTGCCAAACGATGTAGCGAAGGGCATAAATCTGACGAAAAAGACGCAAAAACCCGGACCCATGGACGTCGGAACGGATTTTAAAACTAGATTTTGTGATATTAACTTTTTAGTAGGAAAATGTTTTTCTCTTAGTTTCGGAGTTGGCAAAATTAAATTTCACCACTGCTTCCTTCCCCAGTGGAAAAATCCACTATTTCCCCCTCTGGAGAAATCCTTTGTGAAGCATCGCTGTTAAATTTATTGAACAATCCTGTTGTTTGTTTGGCTCCTTTCAATACAATCAAAGCAAATGGACCTTCCCAGTGGAACGCCAACACTTCGTGATGAACCGGTTAGCCTGGCAACGCTTTGTTTCAAAAGATACACGTTCTGAAATCGAACAGACGTTCGAAGTCCTTTCTTTCACATACATTTTTTTCCAGCTCAGCGATGAAGGCATCGGTTTCAACACCAAATGCACATACACAGCATATGATGATTGCTCTTACACTTTCTGGTACGCCGAGCAACCGAACGGCATTGTTATCAAAGTTCACGAGGATACACTTTCATTTCTCAACTTTACACTTTCATTTCTCAACTTTTTTCTGAAAGGCATTGTCAGCAAAGTTCATGATGATATAAGTAAGTTGTTTTGAGGTTATTTTTTATACTATTACCGCTAATACGCAAAAACTTTTTGTCAATAGATTTGCATAGCGCTTTCCTGTAAATATGAATGCTCTATGTTTCTGGAAATTTTTTCTAAATTTTTTGCATTTTTTTATTATGCACGCTGACCTTTTAACTTCCTTGTGTCTTAACAGTTGAGGAATGAAGCAGATGTTTGTCTGCAAATCACGTCAGTAGGAAAAACTGTGGCCGGGATTTGCTTTCCATGTCAGAAAGTAATTTGACACAAGTGTTGTATCCCGAAAAAAACGCAATCGACGAATTTCCTTATTCTTTAGCGAAGAATACGCGACCACATTTAGCACAACCCGTAAATCATATACGTCGTTATTTTAATTTGTTGATTGTTTGATAAGCAATACGCTTATCGACACTTAATATATGCGCTTTTCTTGCTATGTTCATAGTACTTCGATTAATTCAGAAGAGTTTGAAAATTATTTCGTTTTGTTTTGCAATTTTTGTTTCAAAAAAATGGGATGGATGCTTGCTTTTCAGTCTAAGAAGCGTTGTCATAGACACTGGAAGCAGTCGATTCCTACCGCGTTGCAATGTGCCGCAAACATTTCAAATTTTTCAAATTTGTTGGAGATCAAGTTCACGTGATGCGCAAATAAGAGCAGTGGACACAACTTCTTATTAAACAGGAGCGGATTGTGCTTTTCACTATTTGCAAATACAATAAACGAAAAGTATTTGCGATACAATATCCAACTCTAAAATTTTGCTGTTTAACTACCACATTTTATTTAGTGTTCTAAATTGCTTTTAGCATTTCACTGTGTGCATGTGAAAGCATGCATGGGCAATAAAGTGCTGCTTTTGCATAGTATCCGCGTTTTTGAGAAGCTGTCGATTCAGAAGCAATGCCACAAAATAAACGTTCAAGTCACGTGTCATATTCAGAGGAACGTTGTGTGTGTTTGACTGTCGAGTGCAAGAGAAAACACACACGTAAAAGCTATTGATCAACAGGCCCGTAACCAGAGGAAGCAACCGGGCAATTGCCCCCCTGAATTTTTTAAAAACGTATGTTATTTGTTAGGTACAGTACATCATGAAAATATCAGCTGGTTGCGACTCTGACTCACAACCGTGCTGGGCTACATGCAGACGGAACAGAGTATTCTTTGCGACTTTGACATACATTTTGTACTCTGTCCCGGTCTGCTGTGCGGTCTTTCATTGCACGACACATGATATGTCACCAGCGAACGAAAGAAATGCCTTACAGCAGTTCAGACGATCGCAGGTTGTAACCACTCAACGTTGTTCTGCGACTAGGAGCTGGCTGGAAAGGGCGAACGCGTGTCACTATTTTCAACGTTACGCCACGAACTGCTGCGAACATAAGCCTTCTGTTCGGACGTGAAATGGTTGTGGCAACTTGAGAAGAATTTCATTTTAGTTTGGTTTGCTCTTCCTCTGTTTCCTGGGGATCAGAGCAATACCACGCAAGATATCTATGGCGGACCAGCCAGTGGCGTAGCCAGCTCGAATCGAGGGGGCAGTGGCGTAACTAGAGGTTTGAGCCAGGGGGGGAAAACTTAGATGAAGAGGGCCCAGAATTAGTTTCCAAAAAGTCAGTCACAGTAGATTATTCCACAAAAACAGAAAATAGTTATCGGGTGATGTAGTGAGCCTCAATTAGGTAAATGTCTTCAAAGATGAATTTCACGTTTTCACGATCTTATATCTAAAATTGATCCCATCAATGACTTGTGACTGGATAAGGTAGGCCTATGATTTGTTGAAGACCCACTACACCTGGATCGCGGTAATGAACTCCTAAATCAATTCCATTCTTCTTCTAAGCACCAAATGCTTGACTTAATGATGGGGCATGGGATAGGTTCTGGGCACTGCCTGGGTAAACAACAAAACACATGTAGTAAGTCCAAAACGGAATTTTTTTAGCAGTTCAATGATCTCCCCACACCAGTGACGAAGCCACATTCATTCAGCAATTACTAAGCAAATAATACCAAACGATTTTATCTAAACATGGAAGTGCACGCCAAACAATTACAAACAGGTATGGACAGAGCCGCAGCAGTCCAACTCTTCCCCAAAAAAATGCGTACAGGGGCCCCCTAATGGTGATTTCTAAAAAAAAGATTTATAAAGCGTTGCTGTATTAGCGTTATTGTTCGTCATGATTTATTTTCGCTGTAATGTATCTATCGCAGGTCTACTCAACTGGAGGACCGTGTTCATCATAGGCGTACGAGGCGGGGGTCGGCCGCGCACCCGAGTTTGAAAAATTTCAGGGCAAACTCTGTTTTCAGGGCAAGCGCAAGTTGCTCAAAAATCCTGAATAATAAAAAATACATCTTCAGTACAGTGGATTCAAGGCACGCTCTGTTTTTCAGGGCAAGCGCAAGTTGCAAAACCCCCGAATGTAAAAAGTATATTCAATACAGTGAAAAATTTTCAAAAAGTCCAGGGCAGCTCTGTTTTTCAGGCCAAGCGCAAGTTTTTCAGGCAAGCGCAAGTTGCTCAAAACTCCCGAATGTAAAAAGGATATTCAATACAGCAAAAAATTTCAGGGAGACTGTTTTTCAGGGCAAGTGCTAGCTGCTCAAAAATCCTTAATGACAAAAAGATTTCAATACAGTGAAATATTTCAGAGCAAACTCTGTTTTCAGGGCAAGCGCAAATTGTTAAAAATCCTGAATACAAAAAGTACATTCAATATAGTGAAAAATTTCAGGGCAAGCGCAAGTTGCTCAAAAATCGTGAACGGTGAAAAAATGTTCAATACAGCGTATATTCACTTGGGGGTGATCCGTGTAATATGGGCTAATGTAGTTTGTAATCTGGACCAAAGTCGTGATTGGTTACAATGACTTTGATCTGGACCATGCCCTCGTTTTCCGTAAAAATCGAACAATCGGATGTCGGTAGTTCAACAGCTTGATATAAGAGTTCGGTAACTCTTTCTTTGTTCGTTTTTGAATTTGCGCTGGGTAGAGGTGCAGGGTGTTAAGATGATAGATTTTTTTCATCAACAGGAGTTTTTGAAGCGGGCAGCGCGGACGTGCAGATTGCTTAGCTCCTTTGAATGCGCGTCTTTAAGTGCCTTGCTCAAGCGTAACACAGGCAGGTTTAGGGAGTCAGACCATACGATCCGGAACCGTCGCTTTTGAAACATTGCGCTGCGTCACCGATGTCGCGTACATATTTGCATCAGTAAAGGCAATTCCCGTAAAATGTCTTGTCTGGGAGAACACAGCACGCAAGGAACTTCAGCCCTTTGAGTTAACAAGCAAAGTAACTACAGAATTTGCATATAACGGCGCCTCTGGGGGATTGCATAAAGGATGTTATTGCCGAATTGACATTATAAGTGAATTGAAATGCATATAAAAGATGCCATCGCGACCAAACAAAACTTAACGTTGTTGGCGAATTGGCGTTACAGAGGAAGCCATTATAAACGAATTTAACTGCATAGAACAGATTTGCATAGGGTTTCCGGCCCCATTCGGATTAAACAAAAAAGTTACTTTCAGGGCAAATTGTTCATTTTTAGGGCAAATTTTTTCCGCCCCCCAAGTAAAATGCCTTCCCGTACGCCTATGGTGGTCATACAGTAAAACAAACGAAATCGGAAATCACTGTGTAGTGGCACAGTAACACACATGAAAATATGGCATAACAATAACCATGAAAGTATCATAAACGATGTCACATTATAGTAATAAAAGCCTTTATGACATGATGTCATTGACATCATCCAAATCTAGAGAGCGCACACATAAAGCTTCGATTGACACCACAGCCAATGGGGATAGTCTGCTATCTGTCATATGAGACCTGTTTGATCAGCTTCAGTTTGCGGAAACTCGTTTCAGAGCTGGCAACAGTATCGGGGCAGTTTAGCATAATCCGAAGTACAACATATACGTTAGGATAAAATCCATCAAGGCGTGTCTTGAGAATAGAGCTTGAAAATAGGAATTATGTCTTAATCATTGTCATTTAATTAACGAGGATTATTTACAGATGTTGTAATGAAATGCAAATGTTAACAAAAATTTGCCGGAAATCAGAATCAAGCCCATCTTTCAGTTATGAAAATACTCTGTTACCGAAGGAACAAACCTAAGGCCGATCAAAGCAATGCGCCGCGATAAACGTTTTCTTCATTAGCGCTTAAGCGAATTTTGCTTAAAAATCATGCGCATCGTGCTTTTTGTAACGGCGCGCAGCGACTTATGTCCCATCTGCGTTTAATGGCTTCAAGCCGCGCTCATGCGTTTACTAGTTTTCTAATGTGTGCAGCTCTCTACGTTCAAAGGGGATTTGACTTACTTCATCTGTACAGATATCGCAGGATTCCTGCCAGCTACGGTTTCCGTGGCTTCCTAGTGTAGGTCAGCAGGTTCTTCGACCGTCTTTGCC